>Ga0111539_10009414_pt1 | contig 12327 bp, 12 predicted proteins | sample RhiMethybrSRZTD1_FD_79667 | JGI IMG/M metagenome (GOLD analysis project Ga0111539, IMG submission 79667) | Populus rhizosphere microbial communities from Tennessee, USA - Rhizosphere MetaG P. TD hybrid SRZTD1 (version 2) (version 2) | ecosystem: Host-associated > Plants > Roots > Rhizosphere >...
CTCGGCCAGGTGCGCACGCGTGCGCCCGCCCGGGGAGAGCGTCGAGCAGGGTCGCCCGATGTGGTCGGCGGCGAGCCCGACCTTCGCGAGCAGCGTCCTCGCGTCGACCTCGCTCATCCCCGTCGCCTGCGTGAACGCCACGAGCAGCGGTGTCGCCGAGATGTACGCGCGCCGCTCCTGCGTGATCACGCCCGGCACGGCGCCCCGACCGAGCGCGCGCGTCCCGATGACCAGCTCGCGCTCGCCGAGGAGGGCGAGGAGAAGCGTCGTCTTCCCGGACCCGTTCGGACCGGTCAGCGCGACGCGCTCGCCCGGCTGCACCTGGAGGTCGAGCGGGCCGACGGTGGTCGGCCCTCGCACGACCACGGCGCCGGTGAGGCTCGCGGCCGGCGCGGAGACGCGCCCCGACGCGCGCAGCTCCAGTCGGAGCTCCCAGGGCTCGAACGGCTTCTCGGGAAGGGGGTTCCGCTCCAGCAGGCGCTCGGCCTGCCGGGCCTTCGTCATGAGCGCGTGCGTCCCGCGGCGGTCCGCGGCCGCCCCGCCCGCCCGTGCCTGCGTCCGTCGATCCGAGAGGAGCGTCGTCAGCTCGCGACGCCGCTCCTGCGCGTCTGCGAGTCGCGCGTACGCGGCGGAGCGGGCGGCGTCGCGGCGCTCGGCGTAGGCGGACCAGCCACCGCTCCACTCGACGATCCGATGCGACCTCGGGTCGATCTCGGCGATCCGGGTGACGGTGGCGTCGAGGAACGCCCGGTCGTGGGAGATCAGCACGACGGCGCCCGGGTAGCTCCTGACGAACGCCTCGAGACGCTCGAGGCCCTGTGCGTCGAGGTCGTTCGTCGGCTCGTCGAGGAGCAGGAGATCGGCGCGCGCGAGGAGCGCCGCGGCCAGCGAGGCTCGGGCGGCCTCCCCGCCCGAGAAGGCGTCGAGCGGGCGTGCGAGGTCGACCCCGAGGCCGAGCTCGGCGCAGAGCTTCGCCGCGCGCGGCTCGAGGTCGCCCCCGCCGAGGACGACGAGCCGGTCGAGGGCGCGGTCGTACCGCGTCGACGCGGACCACTCGTCGGGCGCGAGGGCGAGCGCCGACGCCGCCTCCTGGAGCTCGCGCTCCGCCTCGGCGATCCCCGTCCGCCGCGCGAGAAGCTCGAGCAGCGTCTCTCCCGGGAGCGCGTCCGGCTCCTGCGGCACGTGCGCGACGGTCACGTCGGGAGGGTCGCGGACGACGCCACCGCCGTCCGGCGCCTCGACCCCGGCGAGCAGCCGCAGCACCGTGGACTTCCCCACGCCGTTCGGGCCGACGAGGCCGATTCGCGCGCGAGAGCCGACGGCGAGCGACGCATCGTCGAGGACGACCTGGCCTCCGTGGTACCTCGTGACGCCGACGAGCTGTGCGCGCATGCGCTGGACCTCCTGACCGGGACGACGGCAACGGGCTCCCGCGGAGCTCCGCTGCGTTGCGATGGGCGGTCGGTCAGTCCGTCATGGGCGCGCGCCGAAGCGCGCCGCAAGGCTACACGGTCCGCGTTCGCTACTCGGTCGCGTCGCCGCGCAGCGCCTCGAGCGCGGCCCAGCGCGGATCGACCGCCGCTTCCTCGTGGACGTGCGGCTCGAGGTTCATGTCCTTCCCGCACACCGGGCAAAGCCCGGCGCAGTCGGGACGACAGAGGATCTGGTCGGGAAGGCCAAGTGCGATCTGGTCGCGCGCCCACGACCCGACATCGAGCTCCCCGTCGACGACGTACTCGGAGTGGAGCTCCTCGTCCGCGCCACCGTCGGTCGCCTGGTATTCGCGCGCGTCGACCTCGACCGCGACCGACGCCGGCGCGAGGCACCGCATGCAGGGCCCCGCGACCGTCGTCGCGACGCGCAGGCCGAACACGTCCCCGGTCGAGGCACGTTGCACGAAGAGCTCCGCGGGGGCCTCCGTCGGGCTCGCGGGGTACTCCTCGCCGCCGAACGCGAAGGGCTCGAGCGTGACGTGGAGGGCCTCGCGGTGCTCCTCGCCGGGGCGGAGGCGCAGCGTGCGGAGCGGATACCTGGTCATGTTGCGAGGGTACCGCGCGCCCGCGCCGTCGCCTCCAGGGCGGCGCCGCGTGAAGGATTCGTAACGTGGGTGAAGGTTCCGTAAGGGGTGCGTCTGCTTCTCGGGATCCGGGTTAGTCGTTGGGTCGTCAATCCGACGAAAGGACTCAGAGCGATGCGCAGGACACGAAGGACCACGATCGTCTGGACGCTCGCCGCGGCGGCGCTCGCGTCGCTCGCGACCGTCCTCGCTCTCCCGGCCGGCGGCTCTGCCGTGATCCAGGAACGGCCGTCGAACACCGTCGAGCCGCGGATCGCGGGCACGGCGGCCGTCGGCGCCACGCTCACCGCGACGAGCGGCTCGTGGACGAGCTCGCCGACCAGCTTCGCGTACCAGTGGGTGCGCTGCCCGCGGTCGGGCGGCATGGCGAACGGCGCCGACTGCGCCGTGATCGGCGGCGCCTCGACGTCGAGCTACGTCGTGGCCCCGGCGGACGTCGACCGGCGCCTGCGCGTCCGCGTGACGGCGTCGAACGCCGACGGCAGCGCGACCGTCGCCTCGAACGCGACCGCGGTGATCGCGAACCCCGATGCCGGCAGGCCGCGGAACCTGCAGGCGCCGACGATCTCCGGCACGCCGTCCCAGGGCCAGACGCTCCACGTCCAGCCAGGCTCCTGGACGGGCACGCAGCCGATCACGTTCACGTTCAACTGGCTGCGCTGCGACGGCGCGGGCAACAACTGCGTTCAGCAGGCCGGCTTCAACGACGACGCCTACGTCCTGCGGGAGGGCGACGTGGGCAAGACGATTCGCGCCCGTGTGAACGCCCGGAACAGCCGCGGCGACGGCAGCCGGCTCACGCCGCAGACGGCCGCCGTCACCGGCCCGCAGGGCCCGGCCGGCGTGATCACGCTCCCGAACGGGGAGAAGTCGATCCCCGTGACGAGCGTGCCCAACGACCAACGGCTCGTCGTCGACCAGGTGACCTTCTCGCCCAACCCGATCCGGTCGCGCACGGAGCCGATCACGGTGCGGGTCAAGGTCGAGGACACGCGCGGCTTCGTCGTGCGTGACGCCATGATCTTCCTCCGCTCGACGCCGCTCGTGACCCGGAACGCCCAGGACCAGCGCACCGGACAGGACGGATGGCTGCAGCTGACGGTGACGCCGGAGCGGGACTTCCCCGAGCTCCGGCCCGCCTACTCGGTGCAGTTCTTCGTCAAGGCGTCCCGCCAGGGCGATCCCCAGCTCGCCGGCGTCGCCGGCTATCGGCTCGTCCAGGTCCCGCTCGGCTAGATCGGCGACGTCCTGGGAGAACGAGCGGGTGGCCGCCTCGGGCGGCCACCCGCTCACCATCCGTTCGCGCTACTGGTAGCTCTCGACGTCCGGCGCGCCGTCGCGGTCGACGGGGCCGATCCCGGCGACCACCGTTTCCTGCGAGCGCTCGTGAAGCCGCTCGCGGCCACGGCGCACGGCGCCGAGGAACTTGTCGAGGTTGACCTCGAGCGTCGAGAGGATCCCGTCCGCCCAGTCCTCCATCTCGAGCCGCGTCTCGCGCGCGCTCCGGCGGGCCTCCTCGACGATGTCCTGCGCCTGTCGCTCGGCGAGCTTCACGATCTCCGTCTGCGAGGCCTCGCGGATCGCCTGCTCCCGCGCCTCGCCGATGAGCCGATCGCACTCGCGCTTCGCCTCGGCGAGCATCTCCTGGCGCTCCTTCACGATCCAGCGCGCCTGCTTGATCTCCTCGGGGATCGTCGCGCGCATCTGGTCGAGGATGTCGTAGATCTCCTCGCGGTCGATGCGGACCTGGTCGGTGAGCGGCACCGCCTTGGCGTTGTGCACGAGATCGTCGAGCTTGTCGATGAGTACGAGGACGTCCATTCCGGGGATGGTACTGGCGACACAAGACGTGGGGGAACCCTCGGTTCCCCCGAACGTTCAGTCCTGTGGACTGAGCGGGGCGCCGGGGCGGCCGTTCGGATAGAGCTCGCGGAAGCGCTTCGCCACCGCGGGCGACACGAGCCCTTCCACGTTGCCGCCGAAGGACGCGATCTCCTTCACGCCGCTCGAGGAGACGAATGCGAACTCGGGGCTCGACATCACGTACATCGTCTCGACCTCGGGCGCGAGCCGGTGGTTGAGCCGGTTCATCTGGAACTCCCACTCGAAGTCGGCGATCACGCGGAGCCCCTTGACCATCGTCCGCGCGCCGTGCTTGCGGGCGAAGTCCACGACGAGCTCGCTGAAGACGTCGACGACGACGTTGTCGAGCTCGGACAGGGCGTCCTCGAGGAAAGCGACCCGCTCCTCGACGGTGAACGTCGTCTGCTTGTGGTGCGGGTCCCGGACGACGCCCACCACCACGCGGTCGAAGATCGAGGCTGCGCGGCGGATGACGTCGACGTGCCCGAGCGTCACCGGGTCGAAGGTGCCGGGGTTGATCGCGACGATCGGGGGTCGGTCGGTGGTCATGGCGCGAAGAGGGTGAGCCGGGCGGAACCGTACCGCCGCGTGGTGACGAGGTCGAGGGGGAGCGACGGCTCGACCTGCGCGTCCGTCTCGACCACGACGATGCCCGCGGCCGCCACGACGTTCGGAAGGAGTGCCGCCAGCAGCGGCTCGAGCGAGCCCCACCGTCCGTAAGGCGGGTCGAGAAGGACGAGGTCGTGCCGCCTTCCGCCCGAGCGCTCCTCCCGGAGGACCGAGACGGCGTCGCGCTGCAACACGAGCGCGCCGGTGAAGCCGAGCGACTCGAGGTTCTGCCGGATCACGCGGCACGCCGCCGCGTCGGTCTCGGCGAACACGCAGCGACGCGCACCGCGCGAGAGCGCCTCGAGACCGAGCGCGCCCGAGCCCGCGAACAGGTCGAGCACCGACGCGTCGTCGACGGGCCCGACGAGGTTGAAGAGCGCCTCGCGCACGCGGTCGCCCGTCGGCCGCGTCTGCTCGCCCCTCGGCGCGGCGATCCTCCGGCCGCGGTGCGTCCCCGCGATGATCCGCATCGCGGGAGCGTACGTCGCCTACGACGCGCCGACGTGCTCGGCCTCGCCGAGGAGCCGCTCCACGGAGTCCTGGAGGAACTCCTCGCCCGCGCCCTCGTCGGCGAGCTCCTTCGCGCGCTCGAGCAGGTCGCGGTCGGCGCGCAGCCGGGTGAAGCGGAGGTCGGTCAGGCCCGACTGCCGGGCGCCCACGAGCTGGCCCTCGCCGCGGATCTCGAGATCGCGCTCGGCGAGCTCGAAGCCGTCGGTCGTCGAGGTCATCGCCTCGAGCCGCTCCGTCGCCGACTCGGAGAGCTCGTCGGGGTGACGCGAGACGAGGAGGCAGTACGACTGCTCCGCCCCGCGCCCGACCCGGCCGCGGAGCTGGTGGAGCTGCGCCAGCCCGAAGCGGTCGGCCTCCTGGACGATCATGATCGTCGCGTTCGCGACGTCGACGCCGACCTCGATGACGGTCGTCGCGACGAGGACGTCGAGCTCCCCGGCCGTGAACGCCGCCATCACGGCCCGCCGGTCGGCCGTCCGGAGCCGTCCGTGGACGCACCCGACGCGATAACCACGCAGCTCGTTCGCCCTGAGCCGCTCCGCCTCGTCCTCGGCCGCGCGCGCGAGGCGGGTCTCCGACCCGTCGACGAGTGGGCAGACGACGTACGCCTGACGGCCGTTGTCGAGGTGTGCGCAGAGCCGGCTGTACGCCTCCGAGCTCCGCTCCTCGGTGACCCACGCCGTCACGATCGGCTTCCGGTCGGCCGGCGGCGCCGAGATCTCGGACACGGCGAGGTCGCCGTACACCGTCAGCGCAAGCGTCCGCGGGATCGGAGTCGCGGTCATGTGCAGGACGTGCGGGCTCCGTCCCTCGGCGAGCGCGGCGCGCTGCTCGACGCCGAAGCGATGCTGCTCGTCGACGACCGCGACCGCGAGATCGGCGAACTCGACGTCCCGCTGGATGAGGGCGTGCGTTCCGACGGCGATCCCAACGTCCCCCGAGGCGACGAGCTGGTGCGAGGCGCGCCGCTCGCGCGCGGTGAGGCTCGACGTGAGCAGCGCGACGCGGACGCCGAGCTCGGCGCACGTCCGCTCGATGGTGAGGAAGTGCTGCTCCGCGAGGGTCTCCGTCGGCGCCATCAACGCGCCCTGACGGCCGGCCTCGACCGCCCGGAGGAGCGTGTAGAGGGCGACCGCCGTCTTCCCCGAGCCGACGTCGCCCTGGAGCAGGCGCTGCATCGGCGTCGACCGGCCGAGGTCGGCGTCGATCTCGGCGATCGCGCGCTCCTGGGCGTCGGTGAGCGTGAACGGCAGAACGCCTCGGTATCCCGCTGCGAGGTCGGCCGGCGATGGAAGGGGCTCCGCGACGAGCTCCTCCCGCTCCCGTGCCCGGCGGCGAAGCGCGAGCTGCAGCGTGAGGAGCTCGTCGAGCGCGAGGCGGCGCCGCGCGCGCTCTGCGTCGTCCTCCGACCGGGGCCGGTGGAGCGCGGTGAGCGCGTCCGCCCGGAGCGGCAGCTCGTCGGTCGCGCGGACGGCCGCGGGGAGCGGCTCGCCTGTGTCACGCGCGAGCCCGAGCGCCTCCTCGGTGAGCGTCCGCAGCGTCTTCTGCGCGAGGTCGGCAGTGGAGGGATAGACGGGCGCGAAGTCCGCCGTCTCGGCCGCCTCGCCGAGGTCGAAGGACGAGACCTGGAACCCGTACCGGTTCCGCTTTCCACGCATGCGGACGCGCGTGCCGGGCGTCAGCCTCGACTCGAGCCAGGGCTGGTTGAACCAGGTCGCGCGGATCTCGCCCGTCTCGTCGGCGACGTGCGCGGTGAGGATGTGGAGGCGGCCGCGCCGACGGCCGGAGGCGCGGCGGACGACGACGTCGAGCACCGCCTCGTCCTCGCCGAAGAGCGTTGCGACCGTCCGCTCCTCCGCGGCCGACTCGTAGCGTCGGGGACGATGCGCGAGCAGGTCGCCGACGGTGGTGATACCGAGCCGTCCGAGCTTCCGCCGGACCGCCGGGCCGACGCCGGGCAGCGTCTCGACGAGCGCCTCCAGCGCGTCGGGGCGCGGGATCGCGCCGCTCCGAGCCCATCGCTCGGGCGGGTCCGCGCCGGCGAAGCCGGGCCGCAGCCGGTCTCGGGATCGTGCGGCAGCCACTCGGTCCGAGTCTACGAGCCGTCGCGGGGGAGCCCGCGGCACAGCGGCGCGCGACGCCGCTCAGTCCTGGAACCAGAAGAAGCCGACCGCGCCGGGGCCGGCGTGGGTGCCGACGACCGCGCCGAGCGTCTCGACGAGCTCGACGGTCGCGCGCGGTCGTGCCTCGTGCGCCATCGTCGTCAGGATGTCGACCCACTCGGGGGCATTGGCGTGCGCGATCGCGAGCCGGAGGCCGTCCCGGTCATCGCTCGCCGCCGCGAAGAGCTTCGCGAACTCGGCGACCGCCTTCTGCCGTCCACGGACGCGGCCCACCGGCTCGATGACGCCGTCGCGGACCGAGAGGATCGGCTTGACGTGCAGGAGCGACCCGGCCAGCGCCTGTGCCTTGCCGATCCGGCCGCCCTTCTGCAGGTACTCGAGCGTGTCGACGGTGAAGACGACGCGGTTGACGTCCTTGAACCGCGCGACGAGCTCCTCGATCTCCTCGTCGGTCGTCCCGCGCCCGAGCCGGCGGTCGATCGCCTCGGCGAGCAGCGCGCAGGCGAGGGATGCCGTCTCCGTGTCGACGACGCGCACGATGTCGCCGCCGAGCTGCTCGGCCGCGCGCACGGCGGACTCGTGCGTGCCCGAGAGCTTCGACGTGAGATGGAGCGACCAGATCCGCGTGAACCCCGCGGCGCGGAGCTCCTCGTAGCAGGCGAGGAAGTCGGCCGGGGTCGGCTGCGAGGTGGTCGGGAGCGTCTTCGCGGTCGCGAGCCGCTCGTAGAAGGCGGCCGGTCCGATGTCGACGTGGTCGCGCAGCGCTTCGCCGTCGAAGAGCACGTAGAGCGGGACGACCCGCATGTTGGAGTGCCGCTCGCGGGCGTCGAAGAAGTCCGACGTCGAGTCGAGGACGATCGCGGTGTTGTCGCGGGTCAGCTCCACGACCCCGACCCTAACGCGCGGCCGAGCGGATCGCGGCGGCGAGCGCCTCGATCGGATCGCCCTTCTCGACGAGCGCGGACGCGCCGGCACGAAGGATCTCCTCGCGCTCCTCGACGGTCGCCTCCGCAGTGAGGCAGACGACGGCCGCGCCGGACGTCGCCATCACGGCGCGGGTCGCCTCGGCGCCGTCGAGACCCGGGAGGCGGTAGTCCATCAGCACCACCGCCGGCTCGAGGGCCGTCGCCGCGGCGGCCGCCTCGCTTCCGCTCCCGACCGCGCCGACGACCTCGAGCCCGGGCTGCAGGCCGAGCAGCAGCTCGAGCGACGAGCGGTAGACGTCGTTGTCCTCGACGAGCAGGACCCTGATCACGCGCCCTCCCCGCCGCGCGTCACTCGGCGGACAGAAGGAGCGGGTAGTGGGGCTGTCCGCCCCACAGCACGGCCGCCTCGAGCCCGTGCGCGTCGACCCGCGCCGAGAGCTCGGCCTCCTCCGGCGCCCCGTCGCTGCGGAGCACGTGGACGAGCCCGAGCCCGTCGTCCGCGAAGCGCTGCAGGAGCGCGTCGACGACCGTCCAGAGGTCGTCGGACGCGGCGAACGCCTTCCCGTCGAGGATCGCGAGGTACTGGCCCTCCGTCACCGAGAGCCCGTCGACCGTCGCGTCGCGCGAGGCGACCGTCACCTCGGCCGCGACGACCGTCTCGAGCGCCTCGCCGATCGCCGTCTCGTTCACCTCGATTTCGGCAGAGGAGTCGAAGACGAACGCGGCGGCGATGCCCTCCGGAACGGACGCCGTGGGGACGACGCGGACCTTCTTCGTCGACTCGCGCGCGGCGTTCTCCGCGGCGAGCCGCACGTTGGGGTTGTTCGGCAGCACGATCACGTGCTCCGCGTTGGCGGCCGTCACCGCCTCGAGGATCTGGCCGACCGACGGGTTCATCGTCTGCCCGCCCTCGATCACGACGGTCGCGCCCTCGCTGCGGAGGATGTCCCTGTTGCCCGTCCCCTGCGCGACGGCGACGAGCGCCGTGGCCGCGTGCGGCGCCTGCGCCGCGGCGTGGAGTTGCGCGAGCCAGCGCTCGCGCTCGACGGCCTGGCTGTGCATGTCGCCGATCTCGATCCGTGCCCCGTCGACGACGCCGACCGCGCGACCGACGTCGAGCGCGGTCTCGGGCTCGTCGGTGTGCACGTGGATCTTCGCCACCGAGTCGTCGCCGGTCACGAGGAGCGAGTCGCCGAGCGGCGCGAGGCGGGCATGGATCGCGTCGAGGTCGAGCTCCTCGCCCTCGACGACGAACACGGTGCAGTAGCGGAACTCGGACGCGTCATGGTGGATCGACTCCTCCGCGATCTCCTCCGCGACGCTCGGGACCTCCGGGAGGGGCTCGCCCGTGATTCCGTGGAGGATCCCGCGGAAGAGCTCGACGAGGCCCGCGCCCCCCGCGTCGACGACTCCGGACTCGCGCAGCTTGTCGAGCATCTCCGGCGTCCGCTCCACCGCGTCCTCCCCGCGTGCGATCGCGCGGGCGAGCGCCTCCGCGACCGGGAGCGACCGGACGTCGGGCAGCTCCGCCTCCTCGGCCATCTCGCGGATGACGGTGAGCATCGTGCCCTCGACCGGGACCTTGACCGCCTGGTAGGCGCTCGTCGCCCCCGCGCGCATGGCGTGGGCGAGGATCTCGCCGTCGACGTCGTCGTTCTCGCCGAGGACTCGCGCCATCCCGCGCACGATCGTGCTCAGGATCACGCCGGAGTTGCCCTTCGCCTCCATCGTCGCGGCCCGCTGGACGTCGGCCGCGAGCTGGGCCGTCGTCGTCGCGGTCGACCGCTCGAGCTCGTCGACGATTCCCTGCATCGTCAGTGTGAGGTTCGTCCCCGTGTCGCCGTCGGGCACCGGATAGACGTTGAGCGCGTTGATGCGCCGCCGGTGCCGCTCGACGTTGTCGAGCCCCGCGGAGGCGAGCGAGCGGACGGTCCCGAGGCCGACCATCACTCGGCCTTCCGCGCACTGTCCACGTGAACGTCGACGGCCTTCACCGATAGCCCGGTGTGCCGCTCGACCTCGTAGGCGACACGCGACTGGACCATGGCGCTCACCTCGCCGAGGTTGATCCCGTAGTCGACGACGACGTGGAGCTCGAGCGCGATGCCGCCGTCCGTCTCGCGGACGCGGACGCCCGACTGGCGCCCCCGGGTCAGGAGCCGAAGAGGTCCGCGCCGGCCGGCCTGGTCGACGACGCCGAAGGACTCGTCGACCGCACGGCCTGCGATCGCGGCGATCGCATCGGTCGTCATCGCGACGCGACCGAGGTCGCTCTCGGCGAGCACGATGCTCCCCTTCTTCACGCGACGAGTCTATTCGCCACCCGCGTTCGTCTGGCGCGTCCGGGGTGCCGGGCCGAAGGGCACAGTATGGAGATACGGGCCCGGAAGGCACGGTGCGCTCAGCGACGTCAGGCGTGGGCGGAGGGCGGCTCCGCCGCCCGGGAGCCGGCGCCGACCGGTCGCGTCAGACGGCCTTGGTGACCTTGCCGGCCTTGAGACAGCGCGTGCACACGTAGTCCCGGGTCGGCTTGCCGTCGAGGACGAGCCGGACGCGCTGCAGGTTCGGGTTGAAGCGCCGCTTGGTGGCGACCATCGAGTGCGACCGGCTGTTCCCGGTCGACGGCTTCTTCCCGCAAAGTGCGCAGACCCTCGACATGCGGCCGCGGAGTGTACCAGCGGCGTGGGGGAGCCCATGGTTCCCCCACGAACCCCCCTCCTTCTGCGTCGCGAACCGGCGAGCGGTTCTGGCCTCCCGGCTAAGCCGGCCTCCGGCCGCGAGCCGCAGCGCCGCCGCGTCAGACCCTCGCGCTAACGCGCTGCGGCCGCGCGGAGGTTGGCGAAGAGATCCGCCATCTCGAGCGCCGTGCCGACCGCCTCCGCCCCCTTCGAGTAGCGCGGCTCAGCCTGATCGGGACGGTCGAGCGTCAACACGCCGAAGGCGACGGGGACGCCCGTCTCGATCGCCGCGAGCTGGAGCCCCGACGCGGCCTCGCTGGCGACATAGTCGAAATGCGGCGTGTCGCCGCGGATCACGCAGCCGAGCGCGACGATGCAGGCGAACCGGCGGGTCTTCGCGAGCGCCATCGCGGCGATCGGCAGCTCGAAGGCGCCCGGCACGGGCATCACCGTGATGGAGTCGGGCCCGACACCGCGCGCGCCGAGCTCGTCGAGGGCGGACTCGAGCAGCCGGCCGGTGACGTCGCCGTTGAAGCGGCTGACGACGATCCCGACCGCACGCCGCCGCCCCTCGGCCTGTCCCTCGAGGACGGCATAGCCGGGCGGCACGACGAGCTCACCGGGCGCGTGCTCCGCGCTCGTCTCGAGCTGCTCGTCGACCGCCAACTCGTCGAGCTCCGGCTCGGCGAGCTCGGGCCCGGCGATCTCGGTCGCCGCCACCGTCTCCTCGATGCCGTCCGCCGCGGGCTCCTCGGGCTCGTCTTCGGTCTCGACGGGCTCGGCGTCGAGGTCGGGTTCGTCCTCGACGTCGGACTCGTCGTCGGACGCGTTCGGCCCGGCGTCCGGCCACCCCTCGAGGACGTTCTCGCTCGCGCGCTCGATCTCGTCCGCGGGCTCGGCCGCCCAGCTGCGCTCCCCGCCTTGCCCTTCGGGCTCGTCGCTCCGGCTCACTCCGCCATCCTTCTAGCCGTCGTCCTCGTCGTACAGCTCGCCCTGATGGTGCAGCGCGCGGCCGATGGTGTGCCCGAGCTTGTCGCGCTTCGTCTCGAGGTAGTCGCGGTTGTGGTCGTTCGGCTCGATCTCGATCGGCTCCTGCGAGACGGCGGTCAGCCCGAAGCCGCTGATCCCGGAGATCTTCCGCGGGTTGTTCGTGAGCACCCGGATCGTCGTCAGGCCGAGGTCGGCGAGGATCTGCGAGCCGATCCCGTACTCGCGCGCGTCGGCCTTGAAGCCGAGCTCCAGGTTCGCCTCGACCGTGTCGAGCCCCTGCTCCTGCAGCTCGTACGCGCGCAGCTTGTTCAGAAGGCCGATGCCCCGGCCCTCCTGCGCGAGGTAGAGCAGCACACCCCGCCCCTCTGCCTCGATCCGGGCGAGCGCACGCTCGAGCTGCTCGCCGCAGTCGCAGCGGCGCGAATGGAAGACGTCCCCGGTCAGGCATTCCGAGTGCACGCGGACGAGGATGTGCTCCTTCCCGTCCACGTCCCCCTTCACGAGCGCGACGTGCTGCTTCCCGGTCAGCGTCTCGCGGTAGGCGACCGCCC
>Ga0111539_10009415_pt1 | contig 12326 bp, 8 predicted proteins | sample RhiMethybrSRZTD1_FD_79667 | JGI IMG/M metagenome (GOLD analysis project Ga0111539, IMG submission 79667) | Populus rhizosphere microbial communities from Tennessee, USA - Rhizosphere MetaG P. TD hybrid SRZTD1 (version 2) (version 2) | ecosystem: Host-associated > Plants > Roots > Rhizosphere >...
ATGGCGTCGGTCATCACGACGTTCGGGAAGTGATCGAGGAACTGGTCCTTGAGCGAGGGCGAGAAGACCGCCGCCGTCGACGACAGCGACAGGAGCGACGACAGGTCGCGTCCCTTGCTCGGCTCCTCGTCGAGGGCCTCGACGAGCGGGCGGGCCATGGCGTCGCCCGTCATCATCAGCGAGTTGGCCTTCTCCTCCTCAACCAGGCGCCACACCTCGTGGGCGTCGAACTGGCCCATGAGCACGACCCGGTTGCCCTGGAAGCTCTGCCCCATGACGGCCCACTGGGTGGCGCCGTGCATGAGCGGGGCGATGGGCAGGAAGGTGAGGGCGAAGCCCATCTTCTGGCCGCGGGCGACCATGTCCTCGGGGGCCGTCGCCCGTTCGCCGGTGAGGAAGTCGATGCCGCCGCCGAGGGCGAACAGCACGTCCTCGTGACGCCACACCACGCCCTTGGGCATCCCGGTGGTGCCGCCCGTGTAGAGGATGTAGCGGTCGTCGGGCGACCGGGGGCCGAAGTCGCGCTCGGGCGAGCCCTCGGCCAGGGCCTGCTCGAAGTCGCCCCCGATGACCAGGCGGTGGCGCAGCTCGGGCATGTGGGCCATGACGCCGTCGACCCGGTCGGTGAAGGCGGCGTCGTGCACGAGCGCCTTCAGGTCGGCGTTGCCGAACAGGTAGGCGAGCTCGTCCTCGACGTAGCGGTAGTTGATGTTGATCCACACCGCCCGCAGCTTGAAGATCGCCCACAGGCTCTCGATCCACTCGACCGAGTTCACCCCGTAGATGCCGACGTGGTCGCCGGGGCCGATTCCCTGGGCCGCGAGGTGGTGGGCGAGGCGGTTGGCCCGGGCCTCCATCTCGGCGTAGGTGCGCCGCCGGCCGTCGGCGACCAGGTACTCGCGCTCGGGCCAGGTGTCCGCCGCGTGCTCGAACAGGTCGGCCAGGTTGAATTCCATCGGTTCCCTCGTCCCCCTCGGCTGCGCACGGCGGGCGGTCGTCGGTGCTCCCCCGGCCGTCGTCGACATTCTGCTGGCGGCGGACCGGCCACGGTCGCGAGGCCCACTTTTGTAGCGCACGTTACGGTTCGTGTCTATGCTCGCCGCCATGCCCCGGCCCCGCCAGGCGCGCAGCGTCGAGACCCGGGCCCGCCTGCTGCGGGCGGCGGCCGAGATCATCGCCGAGCAGGGCATCGAGCGCGCCTCGGTCGACGCCATCGCGGAGCGGGCCGAGCGCACCTCGGGCTCGCTGTACGGCCAGTTCGGCAGCAAGGACGGCCTGATCGTCGAGCTGCTGGACGCCTCCAAGGACGTGGTGGCCGAGGCGATGTTCGCCGACATCGAGGCGGCGACCTCGCTCGACGAGCGCCTGGCCGCCCTGTGGCGCAACTTCGCCAGCCCGCCGGCCGCGGCACGCGACTGGGTGCAGTTCGAACACGAGATGTGGGTGTGGGCCAACCGGCCGGGCAACGCCGGTGCCCGGGCCCGCCTGGCCGAGCGCTACCGGGCCGAGTTCGCCACGCTGGCCACGGCGCTCGACGAGTGGACCGAGGAGGGCCTGATCGCACCGCTCGACTCGGCCCAGGCGGCGGCCACGACGGTGGTCGGCACGCTGCTCGGGCTCGAGATGATCTACCGGCTCGACCCCGCGGCGCTCGACGAGTCCTCGGTCGTCGCCACGCTGCGCGGCGTGCTGCGCTCGCACGAGGTCGGGGGCGCCGACGCCGACCCCGGCCACCGCCCCGCCCGCCCCGACGTCGCCCGCCGTGACGCCGGCCGCTCCGACACCGCCCGACCGTCCCGACGTCCCCGAGGCGCCCGCCCGGCGCTCGCCGCCGTCCCCGATCCTGCACCCGTGGGGGAGTGACATGAAGCTCGACGAGATCGACCTGCTCGAGGACGCCTGGGCGCAGGGGGTCCCCCACGACGCCTTCGACCTGCTGCGCCGCGAGGCGCCGGTGCACTGGCACCCCGAGCCCGACGGCCCCGGCTTCTGGGCGGTGACCCGCCACGCCGACGTCGTGAAGGCCAGCCGCGACACGGCCACGTTCAGCTCCGAGCTGGGCGGCACGTTCGTCGACGACCAGACCGACGAGGCGCTGGCCCAGATCCGGCTGACGATCCTCAACATGGACCCGCCGAAGCACGCCCGCTACCGGCGCCTGGTCAGCCGGGGCTTCACCCCCCGCATGATCGCCCGGCTCGTCGAGACCATCGAGAAGCGGGCCGAGCGCATCGTCGACGACGTGGTCGACCGGGGCGAGTGCGAGTTCGTCGAGGACGTGGCGGCCAAGCTGCCGCTCGAGATGATCTGCGAGATGATCGGCGTGCCCGAGGCCGACTGGCACCGCATGTTCGAGCTGTCGAACATGCTGGTCGGCAGGGACGACCCCGACTTCCAGTACGAGTCGACCTCGGCCGAGTCGGCGGCCGCCGAGATCTACGCCTACTGCGACGCGGTGGCGGCCGACCGGCGGGCCAACCCCCGCGACGACCTGATGACCGCCCTCGTGCAGGCCGAGGTCGAGGGCGAGCGGCTCGACGACCTCGAGCTCAACCTCTTCTTCGTCACGCTGGTGGTGGCGGGCAACGAGACCACCCGCAACCTGATCAACCACTCGATGCAGGCGCTCATCGACCACCCCGACGAGCATCGGCGCCTGCAGGCCGACCCCGACCTGTGGCCGACCGCGATCGAGGAGATGCTGCGCTGGGGCACGTCGATCCACAACTTCCGGCGCACTGCGACGGTCGACACCGAGCTGAGCGGCCAGCCGATCGCGGCGGGCGACAAGGTCGTCCTGTACTACATGTCGGCCAACCGCGACGAGGACGTGTTCCCCGACCCGCACCGGTTCGACGTCGGCCGCACGCCCAACGACCACGTCGCCTTCGGGGGCACGGGGGTGCACTACTGCCTGGGTGCCAACCTGGCCCGGGCCGAGATCCGGGCCATCATGCGCCAGCTCGTCGACCGGCTCGACGGGTTCACGCCGGCCGGTGATCCCCGCCGGCTGCGGTCCGACTTCGTGAACGGCATCAAGCAGATGCCGATCACGTTCACCAGGCGCTGACGCCGTCCCGCCCCGGTCACCCGTCCCCGTCGCGCTCGATGCCGGTCGTGGGTCGGCGGGTCGGTCGGTCGCAGGTCGGCGGCTCGGCGGCGAGGCGGCTCGGCGGCGAGCAGGGCGCCGGTGCAGCGGTATCGACGCGGCCGGACGGAGTCCTTGCGTTCGAGCGCGCTCGAACAGGTACACCGGAGCCATGACCGGACGACTCGACGGAACCGTGGCCCTCGTGACCGGGGCCAGCAGCGGCATCGGGGCGGCCACCGCCCGCGCCCTGGCGGCCGAGGGCGCGGCCGTCTCGCTGGCCGCCCGCCGCAAGGACCGCCTCGACGGCCTGGCGGCCGAGATCGGCGACGCCGGCGGCACCGCCCTGGTGCTCGAGACGGACGTGACGAAGCAGCAGCAGGCGATCGACGCCGTCGAGCGCACCGTCGCCGAGCTCGGGCGGCTCGACACGGTGGTCAACAACGCCGGGGTCATGCTGCTCGGACCGATCGTCGACGCCCCGGTCGAGGAGTGGGACCGCATGGTGGCGCTCAACGTGCAGGGCCTGCTCTACGTCGCCCACGCCGCGGTCCCGCACCTGCTGGCCGCGGCCGAGGGCGGTCCCCGCCGGGTCAGCGACCTGGTCAACATCAGCTCGGTCGCGGGGCGGGTCGCCCGGCTCGGCTCCGGCGTCTACAACCTGACCAAGCACGGCGTCGGGGCGTTCAGCGAGTCGCTGCGCCAGGAGGTGGCCCGGCGCCACGTGCGGGTCTCGCTCGTCGAGCCCGGCGCGGTCGACACCGAGCTGGGCAGCCACGTCCGCGAGGAGGTGCGGGCCCAGGCGCTGAAGCGCTTCGCCGACGTCGAGCGCCTCGAGGCCGGCGACATCGCCGACGCCATCACCTACATCGTCACGCGGCCCCGCCGCGTCGCCGTCAACGAGGTCCTCATCCGCCCCACCGAGCAGGAGGGCTGATCCCCCGGTTCTCCACAGGTTTTCCCCGTCTGTTTCGGGGGCCCTGGCCCCCGAACCAGACGGGGAAATGCGTTCAGGGAGGCGTCAGGAGACGACGTACTCGGCCGGGTCGGGGGCCTTGGTGCGCTGCCAGTACTCGAGCAGCGTGAACGGCCAGTTCTGCGAGACGCGGCCGCTGGCGTTCTTGTACCAGCTGTTCACGTCGCTGACGCCCCACGCCATGCGGGCGTTCTCGGCGTCGACCGCCGCGTTGAACTCGTCGTGGACCTGGGCCCGGACCTCGACCGTGCGGTGCCCCGACGACAGCGCCATGCCGAGCAGCCCGAGGATGTACCGCACGCCGCACTCGGAGAAGTAGATGATGCTGCCGTTGATGACGATGTTCGTGTTCGGGCCGTAGAGGCAGAACAGGTTGGGGAACCCGGGCACGGTCACCCCCAGGTAGGCGCGCGGCTCGCCCGCCCACTGCTCGTGCAGGTCGCGCCCGTCGCGGCCGGTGACCGTCATCGGCGCGAGGAACTTCGACGCGGTGAAGCCGGTGCCGTAGATGATGACGTCGACCTCGTGGCGGGTACCGTCCGCCCCGACGATGCCCTCGGGCACGATCTCGCTGATGCCGTCGGTGAGCAGCCGGACGTTGTCCCGCATCAGGGCCTTCGCCCAGACGCCGTTGTCGCGGATCATGCGCTTGGCCCCGGGCGGGTAGGTCGGCGTGGCCGCGTCGAGCAGGTCGGGCCGGTCGGCGAACTCGGCCTTGAGGTACTCGGTGAACATCATGCGCACCATGTCGTTCATGGCGCCGACCGAGCCGGGCTGGTCCCACCCGGGATCGGCGGTGACGCTGGCCAGAGCGCCGTCGCCCATCCGCCAGAAGATGCAGAACCGGTTGAACTCGCTGTACGACGGCACGTGCTCGTAGAGCCAGGTCAGGCCCCCGGGCACCGCGTCGTGGTACTCGGGCGTGGGCACCATCCACGCCGGCGTGCGCTGGAACACCAGCAGCTCGCCGACCTCGGACGCGATCTCGGGGATGACCTGCATGGCGCTGGCGCCGGTGCCGATCACGGCCACGCGCTTGCCCGCCAGGTCGACGTCGTGCCGCCACCGCGCGGTGTGGAAGGCGGGGCCCGCGAACGTGTCGAGGCCGGCGATCTCGGGCATGTGCGGCCGGTTGAGCTGACCCACCGCGCTGATCACGGCGTCGACGACCACGGTGTCGTCGCCGTCGGGCGTGCGCAGGGCCACGGTCCAGGTGTGGTCGTCGTCGGACCACGTGGCCGACGTGACCTCGGTGCGGAACCGGATGTCGCCCCGCAGGCCGAAGGCGTCGGCGCAGTCGGAGAAGTAGCGGTGCAGCACCGGCTGGGTCGAGTAGTGGAACGGCCAGTCGTGCCGCTGGGCGAACGAGTAGCTGAAGTTGTGGTTGGGGTTGTCGACCCGGCACCCCGGATAGCTGTTCTCGTACCAGGTGCCGCCCACGTCGTCGTTCTTGTCGACGATCACGAAGTCGACGCCGGCCTGACGCAGCCGGTGTCCGGCGAGCAGGCCCGACATGCCGGCCCCGATGACGAGCACCCGGAAGTCGGTGCCGGGGGCGGCCTCGGGCAGGGTCCAGGTGGGGGCCCGCCGGTCCTCGCCCCGGTGGGCGAGCTCCTCCTCGAGCACCGGGAGGTAGGCGGCGATGTCGAAGCCACCCACGGCATGGCCCATGATCCGCAGCAGGTCGGCGTCGCCGGGCGGTTCGGCGGGCACGCTGCCGGTGTCGCGGAAGCGGACGAGCACGTCGAGCGCGACCTCGCGGATCGTCGCCGCCTGCTCGTCGGTGAACCCCCCGCCGGGCAGCGCGAGCATGAGCGGATCGGGCTGCAGGTCGTCGCGCAGCAGGCTCATGTCGCCGGTGAGGTAGGCCAGCGCGGGGAGCAGCGGCTGCAGCTCGGCGTCGGCCAGGAAGCCGCGGATCTCGTCGTCGCTGCACGTGATCGGGGCGATGTCGGAGACGAACGGGCTCGCCGTCCAGGTGGTCGGGTCGCTCACGACACTGACGGTAGCGTCATCGGGGGGTCCGCCGCCGACCGTCGGACAGGCCCTTCCGTGTTGCCGGCGCGGGCCCCGCCCGGCCACACTCGGCATCTCGCGGGCGCCTGGGCGGGTGCCCCGCCGGACCCCGGACGAGGTGTCGGCGCGACGATCCCTCGGCGATCCGGAGGCCCCGTGCACCCCCGCAGACGTGCCGCAAGAACCGAACCCACCCCCCGGTGGGTCGGCGTCGACCTCACAGTCGTCGCCGTGCCGTTCTTCTTCGGTGCGATGGCGCTCGAACACCGAGCCCTCCGGCGGCGGGCCGCCGTCACGGGCCCGACGCCCGGCGACTACGAGCGGCGCGACACGCTCGCCAGCCTGTCGATGGGCGTCGGCAGCCTGCTGGCCCCGTACGTGATGGCGAAGCTGCTCGGTCCCGTCACCCCCGGGAAGGGCCGCTGGGGGCGGGCCCTCGTGGGCACCGTCGTCGGCGGCGCCGCGGTGGTGACCGTCGCCGACCTGGTGGCGCGGCGGTCCGAGGTGGCTGCGGGCCGGCCGGGCGTCGTGCGGGCGCCCGACGCCAGCGCCGACACCGGCGCGCCCGCCAGCGCCGACACCGACGCCAGCGCCGACACCGACGGCAGAGCCGACGCGGTCGCCCCCGCCGAGCTCGTCGCCGACGTCGAGGCGGCCGCCGTGGCCGGCACGCCGGCGGTCCGCACCGCCCGCCTGGCGCGCCGGATCGCGGGGACGGCCGCGGCCACCACGGTGGCGGCCGGCGTGACCGCGGCCGCCACGACCTGGGCGACCCGCACGGCGGTCGACCGGATGTGGGCCCGGCGCACCCACCGGCGCGACCTCGGTGCCGGCGCGCTGGCGGTGGCCGGCGCCGTCGCCGCCTGGGACTTCGTCTACTACTGGAACCATCGGGCGATGCACGAGAGCCGGTGGCTGTGGGCGATCCACGTCGTGCACCACTCGAGCGAGCGCTACAACCTGTCGACCGCGCTGCGGCAGCCCGTCGCCGACGCCTTCGGCATGTTCGTGCCGTACGGCGTGCTCACGCTGGCGGGCTTCCGCCCCGAGCTGATCGAGACGGCCCGGGGCGTGAACCTGCTGTACCAGTTCTGGATCCACACCGACACGATCGACACGCTCGGCGTGGCCGAGGACGTGCTCAACACGCCGTCGCACCACCGGGTCCACCACGGCAGCAACCGCCGGTACATCGACCGCAACCACGGCAGCATCCTCATCGTGTGGGACCGCCTGTTCGGCACCTTCCAGCGCGAGGACGAGCCGGTGGTCTACGGCCTCACCACCAACCTCGACTCGTTCGACCCGGTGCGCATCGCCACCCACGAGCACGCCGACATCCTCCGCGACGTCGCCCGGGCCCGCACGTGGCGGGACCGCCTGGGCTACGTGTTCCGCGGCCCCGGGTGGGCCTACGAGCGCCGCGGCGAGCTCGAGCCGCTGCGAGCCGCCTGAGCGCGTCCCCCGCCTGGCCGGCGGGGCGACGAGGCCGTCAGGTAGAACGCGTTCTCGTTTGCGGCCATACTGGCCGCAACCGGAGCTGGAGGGGCACGTGCACCTGGCGTACACCGACGAGGAAGAACGGCTGCGCAGCGAGCTGCGCGCCTACTACGACGAGCTGCTCGACGACGACACCGTCGCCGCGCTGCGCCACGCCGAGGGCGTCGGGCCGGTCATGCGCGAGGTCGTGCGGAAGATGGGCGCCGACGGGTGGCTCGGCATCGGCTGGCCCACCGAGTACGGGGGCCAGGGCCGGGGCCCGATCGAGCAGTTCATCTTCTTCGACGAGTCGATGCGCTCGGGCGCCCCGGTGCCCATGCTCACGATCAACTCGGTCGCCCCCACGATCATGGAGTTCGGCAGCGACGAGCAGAAGCAGCGGTTCCTGCCCGAGATCCTGAAGGGCAACATCCACTTCTGCATCGGCTACAGCGAGCCGGGCGCCGGCACCGACCTGGCCTCGCTGCGCACCCGGGCCGTGCGCGACGGCGACAGCTACGTCGTCACCGGCCAGAAGATGTGGACCAGCCTGGCCAGCGACGCCGACTACTGCTGGCTCGCCGCCCGCACGGGCGACGAGGACAGCCGCCACCGCGGCATCTCGCTGTTCATCGCCCCCATGGACAGCCCCGGCATCGAGCGCACGCCGCTGCACCTGCTCTCGTCGCACGACATCTGCTCGGTCTACTGGGACGACGTGCGCATCCCCGCCGAGAACCTCGTCGCCGGCGAGAACGAGGGCTGGAAGCTCATCGTCAACCAGCTCAACCACGAGCGGGTCACCCTGTGCAGCCCCGGCATGGCCGAGGCGATGCTGCACCAGACCATCGACTGGGCCCGCGAGACCGACCTGCCCGACGGCCGCCGCGTCATCGACCAGGAGTGGGTGCAGATCAACCTCGCCAAGGCGTACGCCGGGTTCGAGTTCCTGCGGCTCGCCAACTGGAAGGTGGCGTGGGACGCCACCCGCGGTCAGCTCGACGTGGCCGACGCCAGCACGATCAAGGTGTTCGGCACCGAGCACTACCTCGAGTCGTTCCGGCTGCTCATGGAGGTGCTCGGCGAGCGGTCGTACCTCACCGAGGACGCCCCCGGCTCGCTGCTCGGGTCGCGGCTCGAGCAGATGTACCGCAGCCTGCTGATCCTCACCTTCGGGGGCGGCACCAACGAGCTGCAGCGAGACCTGATCGCGGCATTCGGCATGGGCATGCCGATGGCGAAGCGCTGAGGGGGACGATGCCAGGCCGAGCGGGAGGCCCGTTCGTGGGCACGGGACAGCACGGGATTTGCACCGAGAGCCAGGTCCGCTTTGCGAGGCCTCGAGAGATGGGCCGAGCGGGAGGCCCGTTCGTGGGCACGGGACAGCACGGGATTTGCACCGAGAGCCAGGTCCGCACTGCGAGGCCTCGAGGGGGAACGACATGGACTTCGACCTGAGCGACGAGCAGCAGGCCACCATCGACGTGGCCGCGAAGCTGCTGGGCGACAAGAGCACGCCCGACGCCATCCGGGCACTGGAGCAGGCCGACGACCTGCGCTTCGACCGGGACCTGTGGGCGGCCATGGCCGACGCCGGGCTGCTCGGCATCGCGGTCCCCACCGAGCACGGGGGTGCCGGCCTCGGCGTGCTCGAGCTGGCGATGGTGCTGGAGGAGGTGGGCCGGCGCACCGCCCCGGTCCCGGCGCTCGCCACGCTGGCGCTCGGCGCCCTTCCGGTCGCCCGCTTCGGTTCGGCCACCCAGCAGGCGGCGCTGCTGCCCGGGGTGGTGGCGGGGACCACCGTGCTCACGGCGGCCCTCGTCGAGCCGCTGGGCGATCCCACCCGGCCGACGACCTCGGCCCGGCGTGACGGCGACGGCTGGGTGCTCGACGGCGCCCGCACCAACGTGCCGGCCGGCCTCGTCGCCGACACGATCGTCGTCCCGGCCGCAGTCGAGGGGTCCGGTGGGGGCGAGGTGGCGCTGTTCCTCGTGCCCGCCGACGCCGACGGCGTGACCCGCGAGCGGCAGAACACGACGTCCGGCACGCCCGACGCCCGCATCACCCTGACCGGGGTCGCGCTCGGCGCCGACGCGGTGCTCGGCCCGATCGACGACGGGTCCGCCGTGCGCTGGCTCGTCGAGCACGCCACGGTCGCCGCCTGCGCCCTGATGTCGGGCGTCGCGGCCGAAGCCGTGCGCATCACCGGCGAATACACCTCCAGCCGCGAGCAGTTCGGCCGGCCGATCGCCACCTTCCAGGCGGTGGGCCAGCGGGCGGCCGACGCCTACGTCGACGCCCAGGGCATCCGGCTCACGATGCTGCAGGCGGCGTGGCGCCTCGACAACGACGTCCCCGCCGACCGCGAGGTGGCGGTGGCCAAGTACTTCGCCTCGCTCGGGGGGCACCGGGTGGTGCACGCCGCCGCCCACCTGCACGGGGGCATGGGCGTCGACCGCGACTACCCGCTGCACCGGTACTTCCTGCTGGCCAAGCAGCTCGACCTCTTCCTCGGTGGTCCGAGCCGCCAGCTGCTGGCGCTCGGCGGCCTCCTTGCCGCCGAGGGCCCGACCCGGTGACCTCGGCCGTCGCCGGAGGACCGGCCCCGGAGCGTGGCGTCCCGGTCGCGATCGCCGGGGCCGGAGCACCGGACGGGGGCCCGCGCTCGGCCGCCCGGCCGGGGGACGCGTGAGCGGCCCGCTCGACGGCGTCCGCGTCGTCGAGCTGGCGGGCATCGGCCCGGCGCCCTTCGCGGCGATGGTGCTCGCCGACCTCGGCGCCGACATCGTGCGGGTCGACCGGGCCGCCGGCGGGTCGGGCTTCGCCCGGTTCGACGTCATGAACCGCGGGCGCCGGTCGATCGCCGTCGACCTCAAGCAGCCCGACGGCGTCGAGGTCGTGCTGCGGCTGGCGGCCGAGGCCGACGCGCTGATCGAGGGCTTCCGCCCCGGCGTCACCGAGCGCCTGGGGGTCGGTCCCGAGCCCTGCCTCGACCGCAACCCCCGCCTCGTCTACGGCCGCATGACCGGCTGGGGCCAGGAGGGGCCGTACGCCGCCGACGCCGGCCACGACATCACCTACGCCGCGGTGGCCGGGGCGCTGGCGCACATCGGCCGGGCCGGCCAGCCGCCCACGCCGCCGCTCAACCTCGTCGCCGACTTCGGCGGCGGGGGCATGCTGCTGGCGCTCGGGGTCGTGTCGGGCGTGCTCGCGGCGCGCCGGACCGGGGAGGGCCAGGTCGTCGACGCCGCCATGGTCGACGGCGTGGCGCTGCTGATGGCGCCGTTCTTCATGGCCATGCGCACCGGCTACTTCACCGACGAGCGCGGCACCAACCTGCTCGACTCGGGCGCGCCGTACTACGACAGCTACCTGTGCGCCGACGGGCGCTACGTGGCGGTCGGCGCGCTGGAGCCCCAGTTCTACGCCGCACTCGTCACGGGCCTGGGCCTCGACGCCGACGCCCTGGGCGAGCAGAACGACAAGGCCAACTGGCCCGCCATGCGCGAGGCGTTCGCGGCCGCGTTCCTGACCCGCACCCGCGACGAGTGGGTGGCCCACTTCGCCGGGCGCGACGCGTGCGTGGCCCCGGTCAACACCACCGAGGACACCCTCGCCGACCCGCACCTGGTGGCGCGGGCCACGGTCGTCGAGGTCGACGGCGTGCCCCAGCCGTCGCCGGCCCCGCGGTTCAGCGGGACGCCCGCCGTCGTCGACCGCCCCGCCCCCGAGGCGGGCGAGCACACCGACGAGGTGCTGGCGGGCCTGGGCTACGGGCCCGACGCCGTCTCCGAGCTACGGGCCTCGGGCGCGGTGGCCTGACCCGCACGCGGGACGCGCCGGCCGACTCGGGCCGCGCGCGGTGCCGCCGCCGGCGCGGCCGGGTGGGAGGTACCGTCTGGCGCGGCACGGCTCTCGTTGGCGAGGAGGGCACGGTGGAGAGCGAGATCGTGCGCAGCATCGGCCTCATCGTCGTGCTCGGCATCGGTCTGCAGTGGGCGGCCCGCCGCCTCGGGGTGCCGTCGATCGTGCTGCTGCTGGCGGGGGGCCTGGCCGTGGGGCCGGGGCTCGGCTGGGTCGAGCCGGGCGAGGTGCTGGGCGACGCCCTGTTCCCCAGCGTGTCGCTGGCCGTCGGCATCCTGCTGTTCAACGGCGGCCTCGAGCTCGACCTCGCCGAGCTGCGCGGCGGTGTTCGTCGGCCGGTGCTGCGGCTCGTCACGATCGGGTCGCTCGTCACCTGGCTGCTCACGGCCCTGACCGCCCACCTCGTGTTCCACGAGCCGGTGCGGGTGTCGCTGCTGCTCGGCGCCATCCTCGTGGTGTCGGGGCCGACGGTCGTCGGGCCGTTGCTGCGCCTCGCCCGGCCGACCGACCCGAGTGCCGCCGTCCTGCGGTGGGAGGGCATCCTCATCGACCCGATCGGTGCCACGCTCGCCCTGTTCTGCCTCAACGCCTTCTTCATCGACGAGCTGGCCGTCGACGCGGTGTGGGGGGAGCTCGTCGCGGTCGCCCTCGCCGGCGCCGCGGCCGGGCTGGGGGCCGCCGCCCTGCTCGTCCTCGCGCTGCGGCACATGCTGGTGCCCGACGACCTCGAGGTCGCCGTGGCCCTGATGCTGGTGGTGGGGGCCTACGCCGTGGCCGAGACCGTGCGGCCCGAGGCGGGTCTCTTCGCCACCACGGCCATGGGGCTGGCGCTCGCCAACCAGCGATGGGTGCCGATGGGCCAGCTGCGGGCGTTCGGCGAGCCGGTCGTCGCGCTGCTGATCG
>Ga0111539_10009419_pt1 | contig 12324 bp, 11 predicted proteins | sample RhiMethybrSRZTD1_FD_79667 | JGI IMG/M metagenome (GOLD analysis project Ga0111539, IMG submission 79667) | Populus rhizosphere microbial communities from Tennessee, USA - Rhizosphere MetaG P. TD hybrid SRZTD1 (version 2) (version 2) | ecosystem: Host-associated > Plants > Roots > Rhizosphere >...
AGGACGAGGCCGCGCGCGCGGCGGTCGCCTCCGGCGAGCGGCTGGTAGAGGCCCGCGACCGCGGTCAGCCCCAGCAGCCGCTGGACTGAGAGCATGTACAGCGCCACCTGCAGGCGGGTGTCGCGCGTCCAGGTCTCGACGGGATGGCGGTCGCGCGCCTTGTAGTCGCGGACGACCGCCTCGCCGCGTTCGCGATCGACGTCGATGCGATCGATCTGGCCGCGCAGCGTCACGCGGCCGCCGGCGAGCTCGACCAACGGCAGGTCGTGCTCCTCGCGCCCAAAGCCGAGCTCGAAGCGCTCGGGTTCGAGCGTGGTCGGAGATGCCGCTTCCTGCTCCAGGGTGCGCCGCAGCTCGGCCTCCATGGAGCGCAGGAGCGCCGCGTGCACGGCGGGGTCGCGGTCCAGCGCGGCGTCGGCCGCGTGGTCGGCGAGCGCCTCGTCGAGCGCCGCGAGGGCGTCGGAGATGGTCTCCGGCGTCAGGCGAGCCGAGCCGAGCCGCTCGCGCAGGTGCGCGAGCGCCGACGCCAGCACCCGGTGGGCGACGCTGCCGCGGACGAGCGGCGCCGGCTCGGGCTCCAGCGCGCGGGGGCGCAGGTGGTGCTCGACCAGCCAGCGCACTGGGCAGCCGGCGTAGGCCTCGAGCCCGCTGGCCGACATGGCGGGCTGCTCGACGAGCGCCTCGCGAGCCGCCTCGCCCTCCAGGCTGGCGAGCACGGCCGGCTCGACGGGCGGCCCGGCGGCGGCGAGCGACCGCGCCCGCTCGGCGTCCGTGGGGGCGGCGCTGGCGGGCCACGTCACCTCCGCGAGCGGACGCTCGCGAAGCTCGATCCGCACCGCGAACAGGGCCCGCACATCGTCGAGGAAGAACGACGGCGTCGCGAGCCCGCCCTCTTCGTCCGCTGTGCGACAGGCGAGCACGAGGCGTTCGGTCGGCCGCGACGCGCACGCGTAGAAGAGGTGGCGCTCGTCGGCCAGCGCGTCGCGGGGCGCGAGCGGGAGGCCGGCGGCGGCCAGGCGCGTGCGCAGCGCCTCGTCCAGGAACGGGTCGGGGCTGGGCAGCCGCGGCAACTCGCCCTCCTGCAGCCCGGCCACCACGACCATCCGGTACCGCCGGGCGCGGATCGCGAGCGGATCGGTGACCGCGATTGCGCCCGGCCGCGCGGGCTCCCCCACGCTCACGGGCAGGGCCGCCAGCGCGTCGACGAGCTCGCCGGGGGCCAGCGGCTCGAGCGCGGGATCGGCCAGCTCGGCCAGCGCCGCGCGGACGGCGGCAGCCGCTTGGGCGTCGGCGCGCTGCGCGTCCTCGAGCACCGCGGCGGCCCGCCGGCGCGGGGCTGCCAGCAGCCGCCCGAGGGCACGATCCACGCGCTCGACCAGCACGCGCGGGCCGGCGGTCGCGGCGTCCGCGGTCCGGTCGAGCTCGTCGAGCGGGAACGCGCGCTCCTCGAAGCGCGCCCGGGCGGTCGCGGCGTCGCTCACGCCGTCGCGCCGCAGCCGCGCCTCGAGCCGGTCGGCCAGCTCGGGTCGTTCGAGCAGCCCGGGCGCGCGCAGCCACGCGAGCAGGTCCGCCGCGTCGCCCGTGCCTAGGGCGCACCGCAGCATCCCGCACAGCGAACGCCCGATCACGGTGTGGCCGAACGGCAGCGCGCGCTGCAGCGCGAAGGGGACGCCGTAGGCGGTCAGGACGCGCTCGAGCAGCGGGCCGGAGCGGTCGGTGGAGCGCGCCACGACCGCGATCTCCTCGGCGGGCATGCCGCCGCGCAGCGCGGCGAGGAGCTCGGCGGCGATGAGCTCGGCCTCAGCCCGCTCGCCGCCGGCCTCGAGCAGCACGATGCCGTCCGCGGACGCGGCCCGCGGCGACCCGTCCTGGAACAGGTGACGCTCGAGGTGATGCAGCGCCGCGCGGGCGGCGGGCGCGTAGTGCTCGGCGACGGCAGGGAGCTGGAGGTGTTCGACGGCGTCGGGCACCAGCGCCTGCACGGCCCGGTCGCGTGCGCGAAACGCCGCACGGTCGGGCTCCCAGGTCAGCGCGACGGTCACCTCGCACGCGGCCGCCAGCGCCCGGATCGCGTCGACCTGCAGCGGCGTGAGGTCGTCGAAGCCGTACAGGAACACGGGGCGCTCCCGCCAGCGGTCCGGCGCCGCGACGAGCGCGGCGACCGCCCGCGCCGTCAGGCGCTCGGCGTCGTCGCGGCCGAGCCGATCGAGCCGTGCGTGGTAGGCGGCGAGAAGGTCAGCGAGCTCGTGGGCGCGGCGCGGCAGGGCGGCGCGCAGGGCCTCCGGTCCCACACCGGCGCGGCCGAGCTCCGCGATCAGCGCCCCGACCGCGGGGACAAACCCGGGCGAGGCGGCCGAGGCCGCGAGCTCGCGTAGCCCGGCATCGCGGACGGCAGCCGCGACCACCCGCTGCCCGGCCACTGGGCCGAGCGGCCGCCCTTCGATGCCGACCGCGCTCGCGATTTCGCGGACGAGCGACCCGAACGGCACCACGCTGCCGCCGACCAGCGCCCCGTCGAGCGCGAGCTCGCGCTGGTAGTGGTCGACGTCGGAAGCCCGCGGGACGGCGAGCAGGGGCGAGCGCTCGCGCGCGGCGCGGAAGCGGCGCAGGACCTCGCCGGCCTTCGCGGCGTTGGCGGGACCGGTGACCAGGTGGAGCGGCATGTGGACCGCTCATCGTCGCGCGCGGACCGGACGCGGCGTCAGTGCTTGGCCGGACCCGGCCCGCCGACGTTGGGCGGCGTCGGGTTGGCCACGAAGTACCAGGTGCTGAACGAGGCCACGGCGAGCACGACGCTGAGGACCATGATCACGTCCAGCACGCTCACGGGCAGCCGCCCGTCGCTCTCGCGCCGCTGGCTGCGCCCGCCCCGCAGGCTGCGCCGCCAGGGCACGATCACGCGCACCTTCGGCGTCGATCCGGTGACGCGCTCATAGCGGCGGTTGAGCATCGCCAGTCCCTTCCCGATCGCGACGCACGTGAGCACGATCCCCACGAGCATGAGCACGTACGGCCCCATCGTGGCGTGCGTCCCGTCCTGGAGGGAGGATGTGATCCACAGCCAGAGCACGGGGTTCGCGATCCACATCGCGAGCCCACCCACCGCCATCAGCACGATGATGCCCGCCTTCCACAACCTCACATACAGAACTGTATCGGATACAGTCGTGTATCCCAAGTGACGGTGCCCAGGCTTACGCGAGCCGAGAAGCAGGCGCGCACGCGCGCCGCGCTGCTCGATGCGGCCGCACGGGTGTTCGTCGAGCGCGGCTTCCAGGGCGCGAGCGTCGAGGTCATCGCCGCGGAGGCCGGCTTCACGCGCGGCGCCTTCTACTCGAACTTCTCGACCAAAGAGGAGCTGTTCGCGGAGCTCCTGCAGGACCGCGTGTACTCGATCTACCGCCGGATGGCCGAGGACGCGGCGGGGCCGGAGCGGCCCACCCTGCGCGAGACCGGCGAGCGCCTGGCCGCGATCCAGGGCCTCGTCGAGGGACAGTGGCTGTTCCGGCTCTGGCTCGAGGTCCTGGCCCATGCGGGCCGCGATCCCCGGTTCCGCCAGATCGCCGCGGGGTTCTGGAGCGCCAACCGCGCCCTCACCGCGAGGGTGATCGAGGGGGGCTACGCCGCCGCCGGCCAGCGGCCCCCGCTGGCGGCCGAGGACCTCGCCACCGCGATGATCGCGCTCGACATCGGCCTCGCCCTGCAGCACTTCGTCGACCCCGAGGCCGTGCCGCTGCGCACCTATCCGGACCTGTACGAGCTGCTGTTCGGGCCGATCGCGCCGGAACGGTAGGGCCGCCCTACGCCGCCGCCGTCCGCCGCGCCGCGGTCGTCGCCGCCGCGTCCTTCTGCTCGTCCTCGGCCTCTGGCGGCTTGGCGCCCTCGCGCGCCCACGGCTCGTCGAACTCAACCCGCCACTTGCCGTCGTCGCCCTGCTCGAGCGCGAGCTTGGCGCGGAAGGAGCGACCCGAGCGGCCGCGGAACCCGGTGACCGGCTTGGCCGTGCGGCCGCTGGCGATGAGCTCGCGCGCCACCGCCACCGGGAGCTGCTTGCCGGCCTTGTTCTTCCAGATCACGAACCCGCACCCGGGGTCCTCGCGCGACCAGCACGAGTAGCCCTTGCGGTTCTCGTTGATGTCGCGCCCGCACACCGGGCAAGGGCCCAGGTTGGCGCGCGGGATCCGCACGCCCTTGAGCTTGAGGTCGAGCTCGTGGACCGTCTCGGTCGCGAACTTCTCGATGTCGGACATGAAGCGCTCGCGCGAGTCGCCGCCGTGCTCGATCTTCCCCAGCCGGCCCTCCCAGTCGCCCGTGAGCCCGGGCGAGGTGAGCGGGTGGGCGTCGAGCAGGCGGATGACGTTGACGCCCTTCTCGGTTGCCACCAGCGCGCGGCCCTCGCGCTCGATGTAGCCGACCTCGATCAGCCGCTCGATGATCGCGGCCCGCGTCGCCGGCGTGCCGATTCCCGACTCCTTCAGCGCCTCGCGCAGCTCCTCCTCGTCGACGAACTTGCCGGCGGTCTCCATCGCGGCGAGCAGCGAGGCGTCGGAGTAGCGCCGCGGCGGCTGGGTCTCCTTCTCCGTGAACGAGACGTCGCGGGTCTCGACGCTCTCGCCCCTCTCCAGCCGGGGAAGCTGCTGCTCGCGCCCCTCGTCCTCGTCGCGGCGCTCGTCGGTGTCGGCGTCCTCGCCGTAGACGCCGCGCCACCCGGGCTCGAGCAGCCGCTTGCCCCGCGTGCGGAAGACGCGCTCGGAGACCGTGGTCTCCACGCGCGTGTTCTCGAACACCGCCTCGGGGTGGAAGACGGCGAGAAAGCGCCGCGCGATGAGGTCGTACACGCGCCGGTCGTCGGAGTTCATCCGCTCGAGGTCGTGCTGCGAGCGGGTGGGGATGATCGCGTGGTGGTCGGAGACCTTGGCGTCGTTGACCACCCGCCCAAGCGGGAGGAGATCCAGCCCGGTCACATAGTCGGCGGCGGCGCGGTACTGGCTGTTGCGGCCCACCAAGGCCGCCGTGGGCTTGATCTCGCCGATCATGTCGCCGGTGAGGAAGCGCGAGTTGGTCCGCGGGTAGGTCACCGCGGTGTGCTCCTCGTAGAGCCGCTGGGCCGCCGCGAGCGTGCGCCGGGCCGAGAAGCCGTGGCGCGCATTGGCCTCGCGCTGCAGCGAGGTGAGGTCGTACAGCAGCGGCGGGCGCTGCTTCTGGGTCGTCTTCTCGAGCTTGGTGATCTCGCCGGTCTGGCCGGCGACGTCGCCGACGATGGCCTGCGCCTCGGCCTCGGTCTTGACGCGTGGGTTGGCGCCGGCGTGGAAGCGCCCCTCGTACATCCGGTCCTCCGAGGCCGCGAACAGCGCGTCGACGACCCAGTACGGCTCGGGCGTGAAGGCGCGGATCTCCTCCTCGCGGCGCGCGACGATGGCCAGCGTCGGCGTCTGCACCCGGCCGAGGGACACCGCCCCGTCGAAGGACGAGCGCAGCCGGATGGTCGCGGCGCGGGTGGCGTTCATGCCCACGATCCAGTCGGCCTCGGAGCGCGACCGCGCCGCCTCCTCCAGGCTCGCCTTGGCCTCGCGCGGCAGCAGGTCCGCAAAGGCCCTCTCGATCGCCTGCTTGGTCATCGACTGCAACCACAGCCGCCGCACGTCCTTGCGCGCGCCGGCCTTCTCGTACAGGTAGGCAAAGATCAGCTCGCCCTCGCGCCCGGCATCGCAGGCGTTGACGACTGCATCGATGTCGTCGCGCTTGAGCTGGCGGGTGATCACCGCCATCTGCTTCTTGGAGCGCTCGTCGCGGATGACGAGCCGGAAGTGGTCGGGCACGATCGGCAGGTCGGCCATCCGCCACTTCTTGAACTTGGGGTCGTACTCGTCGGGCTCGGCCAGCTGGACCAGGTGACCGACGGCCCAGGTCACGACGTAGTCGGGGGCCTCGAGGTAGCCGTCGTGCTTCGCGAACGCCCCCGGCAGGACGCGCGCCAAGTCGCGTCCTACCGACGGCTTCTCGGCGATGACGAGGGTCTTGCCCATCGCGGCGGCAGGGTAGCGTCATGGCCCGCCGCCACGGTTTCGCGGGGCGCAATCCGACTGCAACCTTTGTGTCGCGCTGGGTAGTTCTCCATGAGATGTACGAAGTCGTCTGTCCGGAGTGCGGCTATCGCGTGGGCGTGGGGACGTTCAACGATCCCGGGGATTGCCCCAGCTGCGACCTGCCGCTCATGCTCACCGCGGAGTTCCGTGCTCTTCCGCACGATGACCTCATCGCCGAGGCCGTGCGGCGCAAGAAAATCGAAGCGCTCGCGCGCTGAGCCGGAATTCAGCGCGCACAAGCTCCGGTCGACACCGGCCGCTTGGCCTGTGCGAGCGCGCGACGCACGACGCGGTTCGGCACGCCGTAGCCGCCGCGCTCGCCGCCCACCGTCGACGCGAACACCGTCGTCATCACCCGACCTGTCCCGTCGACCACCGGGCCGCCCGAGTTCCCCGGCCGCACCCGGCCCCGGAAGGTCGTGATCGAGCGCGAAATCGGCCCGCGGCCGTAGGCGTCCTGGGACGAGAAGGTCTGCGTCCCCCCCAGCCGCGCCGCCGCTGCACGGAAGGGCCCGTTCTGGGGATAGCCGAGAACCGCGCCGGGCTCGCCGCGGGTCGGGTTGCGGGCGAGGTCGAGCGCCGAGCGCTGGAGCCCGGGAACGCGGAGGACGGCCACGTCGTTGGTGGGATCGAAGTAGATCGCCTGCGCGCCCAACTGGGGCGGGGCGCCGCCGGCCTCGACCGTAGTGTCGCTCTCGCCCGCCACGACGTGGGCATTCGTCACGACGATGCCGGTCGCGGCAACCCATCCCGTGCCCTCGACGTTCAGCCCGCAGGCGGTTCCGAGCACGCGCACGACGCTCTTGCGGGCGCGCTTGACACCCGGGTCGCGCAGGATTCCCGATCGCGGGGGTGCCACGTCGGGCTGCGGTCCGTGGATCTCCGGGATCGGATCCAGCCGCGAGAGCGCGTTGAGGATCGGCCCGGTGGGCGGGAGGATCGCGTTGAGGTTGCGCAGGATCAGCGAGCGCTGGATGTCGCGCCGCAACGTCGAAGCGCCCGGGGCCTGGAGCGCCGCCGCCCCGGCGATCCAGGCCACGCCGAGGGCCACGCAGGCGGTCAGCACCGCGCCCAGGACGCCGTCGACCACGGCGAAGCCCGGCAGGCGCAGGCGCCGGCGCACCGCGACGCCGAACCCCTCGAGGATGATGGCCAGGATCACGCCCACGACGAGCGCGCCGGCCAGGCCGAACAGCGGCGCGTAGGGCGAATGGGCCCCCTTGGAGAGCACCAGCGGCGCCAGACGCGTGCCGAGGAACGCTCCCAGTGCGAACCCGGCCAGCGAGAGCGCGCCCACGATGAAGCCCTGGGCGTACCCGTACATCGCGACCAGGAGGCAGACGCCGATGATGATCCAATCGATTGGTGTCACTGCCTACAGGTTGACTAGGCTCGGCGGGTGGCACGGACGATCACACGGGAAGCAACCGCGAGGAGCAAGGCGCCAGCACGTCGCGACCGCCTCTTGCGGCGTCTCCTGCCCATCGTCCTGATCGCTGCGATCGCGCTACTCATCGGTGTGATCGTCGGCGCCGGGCATGTCCCGGCGGAGCGCAAGGTCGCCCAGCAGTTCGCCCGTGACTGGGCCCGCGGCGACTACGGCTCCATGTACGACCTCGTCACCGACGATGCCAAGCGGCGCGTGACCTCGCTGCAGTTCGCCAGCGCCTACCGCGCCGCCGCCGCCACCGCGACGTCGGTCGGCGTCCGTGCGGGCACGGTGCCCGATCCCGACGGCGGCGTCGTCCGCCTGCCTCTGTCGGTCCCCACCCGGGTTTGGGGAACGCTTCGGGGAATCGTCGACCTGCCCGTCAGCGGCGACGGCGACAACGCACGCGTCGCGTGGCGGCCGAACCTCGTGTTTCCCGGCCTTGAGCCGGGCGAGCGCCTGACCCGCGCCACCGCGCTCGGCCAGCGCGGCGACATCCTCGACCGCGACGGCGACGCGCTCGCCAGCGGCCCCGGGCGCGCCGTCGCGTTCGCCGCCGCCTCCGGGCTCGTCGGCGAGCTGGGCAAGGCGGGACCGGTCCGGCGCCACCGCCTGCGGCCCCTCGGGTTCCCGCCCAATGCCCGCGTGGGCACCTCCGGTTTGGAGCTCGCCCTCAACCAGCAGCTCGCGGGCACGCCCGGCGGCATCCTGCGCGCCGGCCGCCACACCATCGCGCACAGTACGCCCCGCCCCGGCCAGGACGTCCGCACGACGATTGACCCCGCCGCGCAGAAGGCCGCCGCCGCCGCCCTCGGCGACCGGCTGGGGGGCGCGGCGGCCATCAAGCCCGACGGCCAGCTACTGGCCCTGGCCGGCATCGCCGCCAGCGACGTGCAGCCGCCGGGGTCGACGTTCAAGATGGTCACGCTGACCGCCGTGCTCGAGGCGGGGGCCGCCAAGCCGTCCACCGTCTTCCCCTTCCAGACCGAGACCCACCTCTCCGGCGTGCGCCTGGAGAACGCCAACGGCGAGTCGTGCGGCGGCACGCTCGTGCAGTCGTTCGCCAACTCGTGCAACTCCGTGTTCGCCCCGCTCGGGGCCAAGGTGGGGGCCAAGAAGCTCGTGTCGACGGCCGAGCACTTCGGCTTCAACCAGCCGCCCGACGTCCCCGGCTTCGCCGAGAGCACGCTCCCGGAGGCCGACAAGGTGGGCGACGACCTCGCCGTGGGCTCGACCGCGATCGGCCAGGGCGATGTCGAGGCCACTGCACTGCAGATGGCGGTCGTGGCGGCGACGATCGGCAACCGGGGCCTGCGCCCGCGCGTGCGCGTCCAGCTCGACTCAAAGCCGCAGTACACCCGCGCCACCAGTCCGCGAATCGCCCGGACCGTGGGACGGATGATGGTCGCCGTGGTCCGCAACGGCACGGGCACCGCAGCGGCCATCCCGGGCGTGACCGTCGCCGGCAAGACCGGGACCGCGGAGCTCGGCAACACGGTCGACCAGGAGGGCAACAAGAACCCGAACGCCCCCGACACCGACGCCTGGTTCGCGGCCTTCGCGCCCGTGCGGAAGCCGAAGGTCGCCGTCGGCGTCCTGCTCGTGCAGGCGGGCGCGGGTGCGGACGTCGGCGCACCCACTGCGCGCGACGTGCTCACGAGCACGCTGCAGCGGTAGCGTCGTTCCCAGGCCGGCGCGCGGCCGGCCGCGTCAGACGTCCAGGCTGACCTCGCCCTTGTTCTGGAGCTGGTCGGTGACGATGAACTCCAGCGGGCGGTTGTCGAGCGCACTCAGGGGGACCTTGAACAGGACCAGGGACCCCTGGATCACGCCCTCGGAGGCGACCGAGTTGACCGGCGGCAGGAGCCCGCTGGGCGGAACGATCCCGCCCTGGTAGGTGAAGTGGTTCAGCGGCGACTGCTTCACCGGGAAGTACCGGTCGTCCTGCGTGTCGACGATCGTGAAGTCGTTGGCCGCCGGATGCGCCTTCTTGGTCTCGTTCGCCACGCGGATGAAGATGCCGAACCAGGTCTGCCCCGTGGCCAGCTTGGCCTGGAACGGCGCGACGCCCTGGAGGTAGGTCCGGTCCTCGATGTCGTTCGGGTTGAGCTGGCGCGAGATCTGCACCTGGTAGGTGAGCGGGCCGACGTTGAGATACGTGCCCTCGGTCTCGCCGACGGTGCTGATCCTGGGCTTGTTGCCGCAGGCCGCGAGCACGAGCACGGCGGCGACGGCGACGAAGGCGAAAGCGAGCTTGCGCACCAGAAGCGAGTGATACCACGGCGCCGGCATCATGCCGGCGCCCTTGATGCCGAACGGCTTCGTCCGGCCGCCATTACCAGGGACTACGTATCAGCTGGCGAGCGTGGCTCGGCGGCCGCGCAGCTCGTTGTCCTCGAGGATGGACTGCAGGCGCCGCAGCGCCCGACGGTTCTGGCGCCGCAGCCATCCGCGGGCACCGAGCTTCTCGAGCAGCCGGTCGGTGACGAGCGCGGGCTCGGTCTCGCTCGTCAGCTCGACCCGCGTGGTGTCGCCGGCTCCCTCCAGGAGGCGGTACTCAGTGCTGACCTTGATCCGGTTGTACTTGCCGGCCCGGCCCTGCTCGACCAGGCGGTAGGGCGGATCGAACTCGACGATGGTTGTGTCGGCCCACGGGAATCGGTTCAGCGGCATGTTGACGCGGTAGCGCGCGCCTGCCCCACGGCCGTAGGACTGCTCGCGCGTGAGCCGGAAGTCCTTCAGGAAGTGGTCGGTGAACTCGGCGTGGTTGGCGATGTCCGCGAGGTACTCGAAGACCTCCTCGCGGGGCCGTGCGATGGTCGCGGTGACGGTGAAGGGGTCCAGGGCGCGCCGCAGTCTACGCGGCGCGCGTCACCCTCAGCACGGTGTGGCCCGCCGACGTGGCGCGCACGAGGTGGACCTCGGCGGGCTCGTCCGGACGCACCGTGCGACAGAGCTCGCACACGGCGCGCCCGTTCGCGTAGACGAACATGCGCTCCCCGACCAGCGGCGAGCGATGGCAGGTCCGGCAGCGGTCGCGGCCCGCCTCCAGGCGCAGCACGCTGTTGCGCAGGAGCGCCCGCTCGAGGTCGTCTAGGGAATGGGGAACGACGTCGGTCATGACGAGGTCTTTCGCCTCTGCGCGTCGGCCTCCTGCCGTGTGAACGGGACGTTTCGCATGCGGCGCCGTGGATTGACCTCGTCGCTATCATCACGAGCGGCGAAACGGGCGGTCCGTGGGCCCCTGTCTCCTTGGAGGGAGAGCGAAAGAAGTGGACGCGCTGAATTCCGGCACGCTTGCGGGGACCGGCTCCTTCCGGTGCCTCGACTGCGACTACGTGGTGACGCTCGCCGCGGAGGATCGCCTGCCGACGTGCCCGGGTTGCGGCGGCGAGCGCTTCGCCCGCGCGTCGCTGTTCGGCGACCCGCGCCTGGCTGTGTCGCCCCCGTCCGCCGCGGCGGCCGACGCCACCTCCGGCGCCTGGGGGGCCGAGGCGCGCGCGAGCATCTCCGAGCCCGGCGAATACGTCGCCTTCCACGAGGGCGATGACCTGCGAATCGTCCCGCTGACGCGCGAGTGGACGCGGATCGGCCGCAGCCTTGCCGCCGACGTCCGCTTTGACGATCCGACCGTCTCGCGCCGCCACGCGCTCATCGTGCGCCAGCCCGACGGGGTCCGCGTGCTCGATGACCGCAGCCTCAACGGCGTGTTCGTCAACGGCGAGCGGGTCGAGTGGAGCGTCCTCGCCGACGGTGACGAGATCGTCGTCGGGCGCCACGTGCTGCGTTTCCTCAACGTGCCGGCCACGGGGACCAGCGAGCCGTCCTCGACCGCGCCGGCCACCGAGCCGACCGTCCTCTAGAGCACCGACGGTCGAGCGAGGAGAGGGCGGTCCCCTCCCCGGGAGGGGACCGCACGTCTGTGCGGATCGGGGAAGCTAGAGTCCGCCGCGCGCATGGCGGCCACGATCGCAGTCCTCTCCCAGAAGGGCGGAACCGGCAAGACCACCACGGTCCGGACGCTCAGAGACGTCTTCCAGCGCCTCGGGCTCTCGGTGCTCGCGGTCGACCTCGACCCCCAGGGCAACCTCTCCGACTACCTCGACGTCGACCCCGAGGCCTCTCCCACGATCGGCGACGTGCTCACCGGCCGGGCGACGGCCGCCGACGCGGTCCACGACGGGATCATCCCGGCCAACCTTCACCTGGCCGAGGCCGAGCTCACGCTCGGGGGCAAGATGGGGCGCGAGCTGTCGCTGCGCAAGGCGCTTGCCGATCTCGTGGACGAGTACGACGTCGTCCTGATCGACTGCCCGCCGGCGCTCGGCCTGCTGACCGTCAACGCGCTCGTGGCGTCCACGCACGCGCTGATCTCGGCCGAGGCCCAGTACTTCGCCCTCCAGGGCGTCGAGCAGGCGCTGGAGGTCGTCGAGCTCGCCCGCGAGACGCTCAACCCCGACCTCGAGTGGCTGGGGGTCGTGCTCAACATCGCCGACATGCGGACCATCCACTCGCGCGAGGCCTACGCGAACCTGCGCGAGCACTACACCGCGAAGGTGTTCCGCAACCCGGTCCGCGCCTCGATCGCCTACGCGGAGTCGGCCGAGCGGGCGGTGTCGATCCTCGACTACCGGCCCGACCTCGGGGCCGACTATTTGTCGATGGCGGACGAAGTGCTCGAGCGGCTGAAGCTCGGCGACGCCCGAGCGCGGCTGCGGCCGATGCTGGCCGCTAGCTGACCTCGTTCAGCTTCCCGGTCTCGACGTCGTAGACGAAGCCGCGGACCGAGTCCTTGCGCGGGATGAACGG
>Ga0111539_10009420_pt1 | contig 12324 bp, 13 predicted proteins | sample RhiMethybrSRZTD1_FD_79667 | JGI IMG/M metagenome (GOLD analysis project Ga0111539, IMG submission 79667) | Populus rhizosphere microbial communities from Tennessee, USA - Rhizosphere MetaG P. TD hybrid SRZTD1 (version 2) (version 2) | ecosystem: Host-associated > Plants > Roots > Rhizosphere >...
CCACCGCACGGTGCAGGAGTACCGCAAGTTCTACGCGATCGGCAGCGGCACCGACCTCGCGCTCGGCGCCCTGTACGCGGCGTACGACAGGCCGGGGCTCTCGGCCGAGCAGCTGGCGCGCCTCGCCATCGAGGCCGCCGCCGAGTTCGATGATTCGACCGGGCTGCCGGTCACCTCCCGCGCAGTCAAGCTAAGAAGCAGGAAGTAGCAGCGAGGGGCCGGCCTAACCGCCGGCGTATCGATACTTCCCAAGCGTGTCATGAGATTCATGACGCAGTTGTTCCGCAACCTGTTCCATCAAGGGCACCCAGTCGCGCTGCCTTTCCACGGTAAACGAGCGCAGCGCGCCGTACCAGGGCTGCTCGATGCCTCCCATGCGCCACCGCCAATCCGGAACTCTTGACAGCAAAACCCAGCACGGTATGCCAAGCGCGCCGGCCAGATGAGCCGCCGCGGTATCGATAGACAGCACCAGATCCAGGTTGTGCATGATCGCGGCCGTGTCCGCGAAGTCGCGTATTTCCGATGTCGGATCGACTGCGGCCACGGGAAGCGGGGTTTTCTTGTACACCGGCCTGCAATCCATCTGCAGGCTGACGAAATCAGCATTCTTCAAAGTCTGAAGCGGGGCCAATTGCTCCGGCAGGATTGACCGGATGACGTCTTCCCGGCGCCTGGGATTGCCGGCCCACACCAGGCCTATTCGCAATCTATCCGGCGAACGCGGGCCGAGCTTGCGCGCCCAATGCCGGGTCAACTCGGCATCAACGTCGAGATAGGGATGCGTATTGCGTTCAACCGGAAATCCACAGGCGTGCATCAATGAAAGCAATGGCACTTCGTGATCATAGGGTGTTTCGCCCGGTTCCACCCTCGATGCGGACTCCTTCCATTCCGCTATGTTCCAGCCGAAACGCGCGGCGCTGGCGCGCATCAAACGCCCCAGCACCGGGGGAATCTGCAGAGTGATTCCGCCGACCCGCTTTCCGAGTTGATCCAGGTAACGCGAAAACAGGATCACGTCCCCCATACCCTGCTCGGCGTAAACCAGCAATCTGCCGGTGCGCCCCGCTTCGCCGGTCCACATCCGGGTGCGCCGGCCGTATCGATTCGCATCGAGCTTGAGGCGCCATTCGTACTCGGCCCATCCGGCGGCGGAGCTTCCGTTCGCAATGAGCTCGCAATTCGCGCGCCCGACATGCAGCAAGGCTTGATTGGGATCGAGGTGCAGCGCCGCATCGATCTGGCTGCGCGCTTTTTCCAGCTGTCCATCGTCGAACAACGCCACGGCGTAGTCGGCGTGGACCTCTCGTGATTTCACGGGAAGATCCAACGCCCTCGAAAACAACGGCCACGCCTCCGCTTCGCGCCCCAGGGCAACCAGGCACGACGCATGCCCGGACAGGGCAAAGGACGATTCCGGCTGCGCTTCAGCGAGCCGCCGGAAATGACGCTCGGCGTCAGGCCACTCGTGCTCCTGGAAATAAATCACCGCCAGACTGCGATGTGCGTCCATATTCGATGAATCGACTTCCAGCGCGGACTCAAAAGCCGCCTTGGCGCCCGCAACGTCGTTCTGATGATGCCGAACGACGCCAATCAGCGTTCGCATGTCCGGATGGCCCGGCTTGATGCGTTCCACCGCAAGCGCGTGCTCCAGTGCCTCGGATTCCATCCCCCTCTGCATATAGGCCGAAGCGCACCAGAAATGGGCCTCACCCGATAACGGCGCCTTTCCTATTGCCTCCTCGAGATGTGCTGTTGCCCGTTTTGCATCGCCGCTCGCCAGGGCAAGCCGGGCGCGGAGCACCAGCGCCTCGGCACTGAGCGCTTGCGCTCCTGTGAGGGAACTCTCGATATCCAGGGCTCTCTTCAGATCACCCGCGTCAATCGCCGCTCGCAACGTCCGGAGGAATTCGTTTCCAGGTCTGACCGCCCCGGCCCGGGCGCCTCGTACGTATTCGAGGATCCTGTTGAGGAATCCGCTTTTCATAATGATAGGAAATCCCGGGCGGGTCGTGAAGGGAAACAACGATCAGCTTCGGGGTAATCTATTCCAACCATCGGGGCGCGGCAAGCTCCGTTCCGCGCGCCGGTTGCATTGGAGCATCGATTGCGGCATCAGCCGGCACTTTACGCGCGCAAAGAATTTCATATAATCGTCGTGCTCGCCGTCAACACCGTAGGTCTGGCACCACAATATGGCCGACACGACTAAAGCATCATCACCGGGATTTTCCCGGTGGCAGGCGTCAGGAATACATCTACTGATAAGCGCCGCCATTGCGGCCGTCTCGCTATTTCTCCTGCTCAAGGTGTGGTATCCGCCACCCCTGTTCACCGCCGAAGGCGGCAGCGACCTGTTGTTCATCCTGGTCGCGGTAGACGTCATCGTCGGCCCGTTGATAACCCTCATCATTTTCAAGTCGGGAAAGCCCGGATTGCGCTTTGACCTGACGGTGATCGCCCTGGTGCAAGCCAGCGCGCTGATCTACGGCGTCCACGTGATGTTCGTGGCGCGGCCGGTTTACATCGCACTGGTGGACGACCAGTTCGAGACCGTGCGTGCAAACGATCTCCACCCCCACGACGTCGCGAAAGCCCCTCCTGCTTTCCGGTCGGTGCCCGTGACGGGCCCCGCATACGTCGCGGTCAAGCTGCCGAAGGATCTGAAATCGCTGAAGGAACTCATTGCGCAGACTCAAAAGAGCGGCGATGTCGTGCAGCACCTTCCCGAGTACTACGCGCCTTACCCGGAATACAAGTCGGAGGCTCTCGCGAAAAGCCGGCCCCTCCAACTCTTGCGAGAAGATAACAAGAACGTGACGGACCGGATCGACAAGGAGATTACCGATACGGGACGCAAGGCCTCCGAGCTGAATTTTCTGCCGTTTCAAACGCGACGCGGCTGGGGCGCCGTGCTGGTCGACGGAAAGACCGGAGACATCGTGAAGTTGCTGCCGCCGTCGGTTCTGCAATTGTCGGACACCAAGAGCACTTCGCCGAAGAAACAGTAGTATTTGCGCGTTGAAGGGAGGAATGCATGCCGTCTTTCGACATCGTGTCCGAAGTAAACCAGGTCGAGATCCGCAACGCCGTGGACCAGGCCAACAAGGAAATCACCAACCGCTTCGATTTCAAGGGCTCAGACGCCCGCGTCGAGATCAATGACAAGGACAAGACGCTGACCGCATTTGGTGACGACGAATTCAAGCTGCGCCAGGTGCGCGACGTCCTGACCGGCAAGCTCTCGAAGCGCGGTGTGGACATCCGCGCGCTCGAGCCCGGAAAAATGGAGCCGATCACCGGCAACAAGATGAAGGAAACGATCAAGGTGCGCGAGGGCATCGAGCAGGAGCGCGCCAAGGGCGTCGTCAAGCTCATCAAGGACAGCAAGCTGAAGGTACAGGGCAGCATCCAGGGCGACCTGGTGCGCGTCTCCAGTGCCAAAAAAGACACACTGCAGGAAGTCATCGCGCTGGTGCGCAAATCGGTAACCGACATCCCTCTGCAATTCAAGAACTTCCGCGACTAGTACCGGGGATTGCGACGGGACCGGAGAAACAGCCTGGCTGCCGTTGCCGTCGTTCCACGCCCGGCGCCCTGTAGGGAAATGCTTACATGGGGTCGGGAAATCTTTGCGATAAATCGATAGCTTCGTTGATATTACTGTCCGCGCATTGCGCTCAGTATTAGAGCCGGGAAGAGAGACATCGGGCGGTGGTCGGTTCATTGACGTGCCGCCTCAATCGCAACTTACCGGAGGCAACGATGATGCTCGATGATGTGTACGGCGCGGATCAGGACCGGTTTCCGCTGGAGCAGGAATCAGGGCTTTGGGCAGCGGAATGCCCCACCCTCGAGTGGGAAGAAACCGAAATTCACGAAACCGAATTTCAGACCCTCACCCAGGAATTGAGCCGGCGCGGGCGTTCCGCCGACTGACTTTTGGTCCGGTGTCCGGCGAGCCGCCGGCCCGGTTCACCACGGGCGTTCAGCCGTCAGTCGCGCTGGAGGCCGCTTAGCCAGCGGTCGTAAACGCGGTCGGCGACCGTATTGAGCGTCCGCGTTTTCTCCTCGATTGCGTCCGTCATCTCCGCGGGCGTCTGCACCGAGGGCATGCGCCGCGCCAGCGCTTCCACCTCCTTCTCCCAGTCCCGGCACCACGCGCGGATGAGATCCGGCGTCATCTCGACGTGGCATTGCATGGCGAGATGGGGCCCGAGCGCAAAAGCCTGGTTCGCGCAGTGCGGGCTCGCCAGGATGCGGGTGGCGCCGGGCGGGATCGAGAACGTCTCGCCGTGCCAGTGAAACGAGGTAAACGAGCGCACGCCGCGGCCAAACCATTCCTCCGCGGTGCCATTTTTCAGCACCTCTACCGGGCCCCAGCCGATTTCCTTTACCGGGTTGCGCGTCACCACGCCGCCCAGCGCTTTTGCCACGAGCTGGCCCCCCAGGCAATGGCCGAGCAGCGGCACGCCGGCGTCCGCCGCCGAGCGGATCAGGCCCAACGCCGGCGCGATCCACGGCAGGTCGTCGTTCACGCTCATCGGCCCGCCCATGAAAACAAGCCCGCTGAATTCTCGCGGGTTGCCGGGAATCGCATCGCCCGCGTCCACTTTCACCTCGCGCCACGGGACGGAGTGGCGATCGAGGTATGTGGCAAAATACCCTGGACCTTCAGACGCAGCGTGGCGGAATATGGCGACGGGTTTCACTGTTTAGGTTGCGGACGGGAAATCGGTTATGCCCAGCATTTTAGTCGGTCTTGCGCTTTTGCTGCTGCACGCCGTCGCGGCGGCGGCGGCCGACATCAATGTCATAGGGCTGACCAGCGGCAAAGCGGTGGTGTCCATCAATGGCGGCAAGCCGCAGACGCTGGCGGCCGGGCAGGTTTCTTCCGACGGAGTCCGGTTGATAAGCGCCACCACGGAATCGGCCACCTTCGAGGTCGCCGGCAAACGCCAGACGCTCGGCATGGGGCAGACCATCTCCATCGGCGGCGGTCCAGTCAGCGCCCAGAAGGCGATCCTTCTCGCCGATAACGGCGGCCACTTCGTGACCATGGTGGAAGTCAACGGCACTTCCATGAGATTCCTGGTCGATACCGGCGCCTCGCTGGTTACCTTGAGCAGCAGCGACGCCAGGCGCGCCGGGATCAACTTCCTCGCGGGGCAGAAAGCGGTGATGCAGACCGCGAATGGGACCACGCCCGCCTACCGGGTAAAACTCGACAAGGTGCGGCTCGGCGATATCGAGTTGACCAACGTGGACGGCGTAGTGGTGGAAGGCAATGTCATGGGAGAACTCGGCCTGCTGGGCATGAGCTTTCTGAATCGCGTCAGCATGCAGCGAGACGGCACGACCATGACGCTTACCCGGCGGTTCTGAACGGGTCGCTTCGCGTCAACCCATCGGAGCGCAACCGCAATTCCGCCGGCTACCCCGGGGCGCGCTTGACTGCCTGATTGTCGGTCGCTTCCATGAAGTGCTTGCGGAAACTCAGGGGAGCGGCAATCCCGGGGATGGAAAGGTTGGGCGTTCCGGCGCCGGCGACGATGACCGTGCCGTAGTCGAGCATGCGGCCCAACACACCCTGGTCCACCTGCAGGCTTTCGACCTTGGGCAAATTGATCTCGATGGTGCTGCGGCTGATGAAGCCGAACTTGGCAATGATGCGCTTGTTGGTGATCGCAATCTCGGTCGTCCGGTAGATCACGTATACCCACACCAGGAAGATCAGGCCGATTCCGAACACGGGCAGCAGCACGATCCCGAGCAAGGTCTTCCCGGCGTGCGGCCAGAGCGACACGCGCCCGCGGTGAAGAACGGTCTCGCCGCTGATCAGGACGCTGTCGACGTAGGAAGTCATCTCGGCTGATGCCCGCCCTGTCGCAGGGCCGGGATCAAGACTTGGTACGCGCTTTTCCCGGCCGGCGCGCGGCGGCCCCGGACTCCTGCCCCTCCCCCAGCATCGAGAGCAGGTGCCCGAACTTGGCGCGCTTGGTGCGCAGGTATTCGCGGTTGGATTTTCCCGGCGCAACCTCGATCGGCACGCGCTCGGTAACCGCCAGGCCGTACTCCTCGAGTTGCCGCACCTTGTCCGGGTTATTGGTCATGAGCCGCACTTCGCGCACGCCGAGCTCAGAGAGGATGCGCGCGCCCGCGCTGTAATCGCGCATGTCGGCGGCGAATCCGAGTGCGTGGTTGGCTTCCACCGTGTCCTGGCCCTGGTCCTGCAACGCGTAGGCGCGGATCTTGTTGAGAAGCCCGATACCACGCCCCTCGTCGAACATGTACACCAGCACGCCGGCGCCGGCCTTCTGTATCGTGGCCAGCGCCGCGTCGAGCTGCTCGCCGCAATCGCAGCGCTCGGAGCCGAACACGTCGCCGGTCAGGCACTGCGAGTGGAGCCGGACCAGCGTCGGCCGACCCGGCTCGACCTTCCCCTTCACCAGGGCCAATAGCACGTTGCTGTCCGCGGCGTCGCCGTAGACCAGCAGCCGCACTTCGCCGGCCTTGCGCGTGGGCAGGGTCGTCTCCGCGCGCAGGAGCAACTCGGCGCCGGCCTTGCCGGACGTGGGTTTGCGTGTCACGGCGTCAGGCAACCGGGCTCCCGCGCCCGATCAGCCGCATGAACTCGGCGCGCGTCTTGTCGGTGTTGAATTCACCGGTAAACGCGGAGGTGGTTGCGATCGAATGCTGCTTCTGGATCCCGCGCATCACCATGCACATGTGCTGAGCCTCGATCACCACCGCGACGCCCTGCGGTTGCAGGGTTTCCTCGATACAGTTGCGGACGTCCATCGTAAGACGCTCCTGCACCTGCAGCCGGCGCGCAAACGCGTCGACCACGCGCGGAATCTTGGAAAGCCCGACGATACGCCCGTTGGGGATGTAGGCGACGTGGCATTTGCCGAAGAACGGCAGCACGTGGTGCTCGCACAGCGAATAGAGCTCGATGTCCTTGACGATCACCATCTGCTGGTATTCCTCGTGGAACATCGCCGAGCGCAGAATCCCCGCCGGATCGAGCTCGTAGCCGTGGGTGAGGAATTGCAGCGCCTTGGCCACGCGCTCGGGCGTCTTCTGCAGGCCCTCGCGCTCGGGGTCCTCGCCGAGGTCCTTGATGATGGAGCGGTACTTGTCGGCGATGCGCTTCACCGCCGCCGGATTGTATTGCTCGCTCCTGGCGTACCCGGAGTGGCCGTCCATACCGTGTTCTTCGAGCATCTGCTTGTTCAGGGCCATGTTTTTAACCGCCCGTTGCGAAGGGCAGCCATTCTACTCCGCTACGCGGAGAGCCGTTCGCGGATGGACTTGAGGATGCCTTCCGGGGTTAGACCTGCGTGGGCGAGCTGAATTCCCGGATCGCCCTGGTCGATGAAGCGGTCCGGCAGCCCGATCTGCAGCACCGGGACGCGGCTGCCGGCGGCCTGCAGCGCCTCCAGCACAGCGCTTCCCGCCCCGCCTGCAACCACGTTTTCTTCAACCGTCACCAGCAGGTCGTGCGAGCCGGCAAGCTCCAGCACGAGCTCGCGGTCGAGCGGCTTGACGAAGCGCATGTTGGCGACCGTGGCGTCGAGTTCTCCCGCGGCATCGAGCGCGGGCTTCAGCATGGAACCAAAGGCGAGGATCGCAACCGACTTTCCTTTCCTTCGCACCTCGCCACGGCCGACGGGAAGCGCGGTCATCTCTTTCCGGATCTCCACGCCGGGCCCGGTGCCGCGCGGATAGCGCACGGCGACCGGCCCCGCCATCCGGAAGCCGGTATAGAGCATCTGGCGGCACTCGTCTTCGTCCGAAGGCGTCATTACCGTCATATTCGGCAGGCAGCGCAGATACGAAAGATCGAAGCTGCCGTTGTGGGTGGCGCCGTCGGCGCCGACCAGCCCCGCGCGGTCGATCGCGAACAGGATCGGCAGGTTCTGGATCTGCACGTCGTGGATCAGCTGGTCGTAGGCGCGCTGCAGGAACGTGGAATAGATCGCCACCACCGGCTTGTAACCCTCGCAAGCGAGCCCCGCGGCGAACGTGACCACGTGCTGCTCGGCGATGCCCGCGTCGAAATACCGGTCGGGATAGAGCTCCGCGAATTTCACCAGCCCGGAGCCTTCGCGCATCGCAGGCGTGATGCCGACCACGCGCGGGTCCGCCGCCGCCATGTCGCACAGCCAGTCGCCGAAAACCTGGGTGTAGGTCAGCTTGCCGCCGCTCTTGCCACTGGCAATGCCGTTCACCGCATCGAACTTGGAGACGCCGTGGTAGAGCACCGGGTCGGCCTCGGCGAGCTTGTAGCCCTGCCCCTTCTGGGTCACCACGTGCAGGAACTGCGGGCCTTTCAGCTCCTTGATGTTCCGGAGCGTGGGAATCAACGACTCGAGATCGTGGCCGTCGATCGGACCGATATAGTTGAAGCCGAACTCCTCGAACAGAGTCGAGGGCACGACCAGGCCTTTGGTGTGCTCTTCCAACCGCTTCGCCAGCTCCCACAGCGGCGGCACGGTGCTTAGCACTTTCTTGGCCGCCTTGCGCGCCGTGGCATAGGCGCGCCCCGACACCAGCCGCGCGAGATAGCGATTGAGCGCGCCCACGGGCGGCGAAATCGACATCTTGTTGTCGTTCAATATCACCAGCAGGTCGGCGGCGGAAGCTCCCGCGTTATTGAGCGCCTCGAAAGCCATGCCCGCGGACATCGCGCCGTCCCCGATCACCGCCACCACGCGGCGCTTCTCGCCCGCCAGCTTGGCGGCGGTCGCCATGCCGAGCGCAGCGCTGACCGAAGTGCTGGAATGCGCGGTGCCGAACGTGTCGTACTCGCTCTCCTCCCGGCGCGGGAATCCGGAGAGCCCGCCCCACATGCGCAGGCGTTCCATGCCTTCGCGCCGGCCGGTGAGCACCTTGTGCCCGTAGGTCTGGTGCCCAACGTCCCACACGATGCGGTCGTGCGGCGTATCGAACACGTAGTGCAGCGCGATGGTGAGTTCCACCGTGCCGAGGTTGGACGACAGGTGGCCGCCGGTCTGGCTCACCGAGTCGAGCAGGAAAGCGCGCAACTCGTCCGCAAGCCGCTTCAGTTGGCCCTCTTCGAGGCGCCGCAGCTCGTGCGGGTAGTTGACCGTCTTCAGCAGGTCGTACACCCGGTCAAGAATAACCTGCCCGCCGGCAGGAATCGCCGTATCCGGCATCAGAATTTTCTCAGGATGATGAAATCAGCGAGCTGGCGCAGGCGCAGCGCGCGCTCGCCGAATCCCGCGAGCGCGTCGAGGGCATCGGAGCGCAGTTCCCCGGCGAGTTCGCGCGCGCGCGCGACGCCGATCGTGCTGACGTAAGTCGGCTTCCCGCCCCGCGCATCCTTGCCGGCGGTCTTGCCGAGAGTCGCGGTGGAAGATTCGGCGTCGAGAAGATCGTCCACCACCTGGAAAGCAAGGCCGATCAACTTGGCGAAATGGTCGAGCTGGCCGAGCGCCTTGGGGTCCAGCCCGCCGCCGCAGCGCGCGCCCAGGAGCGCCGCCGCGCGGATGATCGCGCCGGTCTTGCGGATATGCATGAACTCGAGCTCGGGCACGGACAGCGCCCTGCCGACGGATTCCAGGTCGAACGCCTGCCCGCCCGCCATGCCGCGCGAGCCCGACGCTGCGGCCAGCAGCTTCACCATCTCGAGCTGTGTCTTCATGTCGTCGGTGAGGCGGTACTCGCCGAGCAACTGGAACGCGAGGCTTTGCAGCGCGTCGCCCACCAGCAGCGCGGTCGGCTCGTCGTACTCCACGTGGCAGGTTGGCCGTCCGCGCCGGAGCACGTCGTCATCCATGCACGGCAGGTCGTCGTGCGCCAGCGAATAGGCGTGGATCAACTCCACCGCCGATCCCGCGATCGCCACGCGTTCCGGGTCGGCGTCCGCCAGCTCGCCAGCCGCGAAGGCGAGCAACGGCCGCACGCGCTTGCCGCCGCCCAGCACCGCGTAACGCATGGCCTGGTGCAGGCGCTGCGGCGCGATCTCCGCCGCCGGTAGCACGCGCTGCAGTGTTTCCTCGATGCGCAGCAGGTGGTCATGCGACCACGCCGCAAAATCAATCGTCGTCGTTGCGGTCGTCACTCTTGAAGTCCTTCAGGATGCCGTCCTCCAGCACCTTGACCTGCTGCTGCGCATCCTGGAGCGCTGACTGGCAGTACTTGAGCAGCTCCGCGCCGCGCTTGTAGGCGGCGAGCGAGCGCTCGAGCGGAAGCTGTCCTTCTTCCATGCTCGATACGATTTTTTCCAGCTCCGCCAGTGCGGCTTCCAGGGATTGCGGGGGGTCGGATTTCTGCGGCTTGGGCATCGCGGCTCCGCCTCGTCGGGCGAATTGGAAAGAGTAGCGCAGTCAAAGGGTTGCGGTCAACGAGAAACGTCCCTCCAGCGGCTAGATCACGTGCCATTCACGGCCATCCGATTACGCTTCCCACCCGTATCCAATTTGAGGTCCAAATCAGCCAATTGCCGCGGGGAGTTCGCCATGCGGGACAACCAACGGCAAGCGATACAATCAAAGTTACAGTCGTAACCCGGAGAATGATGCATGCGCGCCACCTTGCCGCGACTCGAGAGCAGCGGATTCCCGGCGATTGGCCGTCGCCGCGTGGAGACGCTGCAGGTCAACGTCGGCTACAAGTGCAACCAGACCTGCGTGCACTGTCACGTCAACGCGGGCCCGACACGCACCGAGGCGATGGACCACGAGACCGTGTCCGAGGTCATCGCCTTCATCAAGGCGTCCGGCGTGAAGACCGTGGACATCACCGGCGGCGCGCCGGAACTGAACCCGCATTTCCGCCTGCTCGTGCTGGCAGCGCGAAATCTCGGCGCGCACGTGATGGACCGCTGCAACCTGACCGTGCTGGAGCAGCCGGGACAGGAGGAAACTGCGCAGTTTCTCGCCGCGAACCGGGTCGAGATCGTCGCCTCCCTTCCCTGCTATCTCGAAGAGAACGTGGACGCCCAGCGCGGCAAGGGTGTGTTCGACGCCAGCATCCGCTCGCTCAGGAAGCTGAACGAACTGGGTTACGGCACGGCGGACGGCCTCGCGCTGAACCTCGTTTACAACCCCCAGGGGCCGAGCCTGCCGCCGCCGCAGGAAAAACTCGAAGCGGATTATCACCGCCACCTTGAGGAGCGCTACGGGGTGGCGTTCAACCATCTCTACGTGCTCACCAACATGCCGATACAGCGTTTCGGCTCGACGCTGATCTCGAAGGGCCAGTTCGAGGAGTACCTGGCGCTCCTCAAAAACGCCTACCAGCCGCAGAACCTCGAATCGGTGATGTGCCGCACGCTCCTCTCCGTGGACTGGCGCGGTTACGTCTACGACTGCGACTTCAACCAGATGCTGGACCTGCCGCTCGAATGGCGCGGGCGCCCGCGCACGCACCTGCGCGATCTCGCCGGCGCCGACGTTGCGGGCAACCCGATCGTCGTCAAGGATCATTGCTACGGCTGCACCGCGGGCCAGGGCTCGAGCTGCGGCGGCGCACTTGCTGGATGAAGCGTGACTCGTGACTGGTGACCGGTGACCGGTGGTTAAGAGCAGGCTTGCGCTGATCGCGGTGATCGCGGTGCTGGTGGCCGCGTTTTTTGCTTTCGATTTTCACCGCTACTTCACGCTGGAGTTCTTCAAGGCGCAGCAGGCGGCGATCGACGCGCACTACCGCGCGCACCCGCTCGAGACCGCCGCTGTCTACTTCACCATCTACGTCGTCGTCACCGGGCTGTCGCTGCCCGGAGCGGCGGTGATGACGCTCGCGGGCGGCGCGATCTTCGGCCTGCTCTGGGGCACGGTTATCGTCTCCTTCGCCTCCACTATCGGTGCGACTCTGTCCTTCCTCGCGTCGCGCTTCTTGCTGCGCGACTGGGTGCAGGAGAAATTCGGCGATAAGCTGAAGCCGATCAACGACGGCGTCGCGCGCGAAGGCGCCTTCTATCTGTTCGCGCTGCGCCTGGTGCCGGCCTTCCCGTTCGTCGCGATCAACCTCGTGATGGGATTGACCCCGATCCGGACGTGGACCTATCTCTGGGTGAGCCAGGTCGGCATGCTGGCGGGCACCATCGCTTACGTCTACGCCGGCACCCAGCTCGGGGAGTTCAGACTGTCCATCGGCTTGCTTGTTGCCTTCACGATACTCGGCCTGTTCCCGCTAATCGCGAAGCGGCTGCTCGACGCCATCAAGGCGCGCCGCGTTTACGCCCGCTGGTCGAAACCGGCGAAATTCGACCGCAACCTCGTCGTGATCGGCGCCGGCTCGGCGGGGCTGGTGTCCGCCTATATCGCTGCAGCGGTGAAAGCGAAAGTA
>Ga0111539_10009422_pt1 | contig 12322 bp, 7 predicted proteins | sample RhiMethybrSRZTD1_FD_79667 | JGI IMG/M metagenome (GOLD analysis project Ga0111539, IMG submission 79667) | Populus rhizosphere microbial communities from Tennessee, USA - Rhizosphere MetaG P. TD hybrid SRZTD1 (version 2) (version 2) | ecosystem: Host-associated > Plants > Roots > Rhizosphere >...
GCTCGACCCCAGCCTCGCCCGGCCGGTGAGCGACGAGCTCTACCGGCTCAGCGGGGGCAACCCCTTCTACCTAGGAGAGCTGGCCCGGGCGGCGCGCCGGGGAGGGGCCGAGGCCATCGAGCCGGCGGCCGGCGCCGGCGCGGCCCCGATCCCCGCGGCGGTCCAGGGCGCCCTGGCCGAGGAGGTGGCCGTGCTCTCGCCTCGGGCGCACGCCTTGATCCAGGGGGCGGCCGTCGCCGGGGACCCGTTCGAGGTCGGGCTGGCGGCGGCCATCGCCGACGGCCCGGACGGGCAGGAGCTCGCCGCGCTCGACGAGCTGCTGGACGCCGATCTGGTCCGGCCGAGCCCGATCCCGCGCCGGTTCGAGTTCCGCCACCCTCTGGTGCGCCACGCCGTGTACGAGGCCGCCGGACCCGGCTGGCGGATCGGCGCCCACGCCCGGGCCGCGGCCGCCCTCGCCGCCCAGGGCGCCGGCGTGGGGGCTCGCGCCCACCACGTCGAGCGGTCGGCGCGCCCCGGCGATGTCGAGGCGGGTGAGCTGCTGATCGAGGCCGCGGACACGGCCGCGGGGCGTGCTCCGGCGAGCGCGGCACGCTGGTACGACGCCGCGCTCCGCCTCCTGCCCGAGACCGCCTCCACGCGGGGCCTCCGGGTCGAGGTGCTCGTTGGCCTGGCACGCACGCTGGAGTCGGTGGGCCGCCTCGACGAGAGCCGCGCTGCGCTCGTCGATGCGCTCGCGCTGGCTCCCGTCGATGCGCACGGGCCGCGCGTGGGGCTGATGGTCACCTGCGCCCGGCTCGAGCAGGTCCTCGGCCGGCACGAGGACGCTCAACGGCGGCTGCACCAGGCGCTGTCGGAGCTTCCTGATCCCACCTCGGTCGAGGCGGCCGAGCTGATGGTCGAGCTCGGCGTGGCCGCCCGCTTTGCCGGTGATCTGGCGGGCTTGCGCACCCATGCGGCGGAGGCGCTCGACGTTGCTGCGGCGGTGGGCGACAGAGCCCTCGCCGCCAAATCCTCGGCCCTGATCGCGTTCGCCGCGGCGGAGTCGGACCAGGAGCGGGCACGGGTCGTCACCGCCATCGACCGGGCCGCCGAGCTGGTCGACGCACTGACCGACGAGGAGCTGGCTGATCGCGTCGAGTCGGCCCTCTTCCTGGGATGGGCGGAGATCTTCGTCGGGCGCTTCGACGACGCCGACCGGCACTTGGAGCGCGGCGTCAACCTGGCACGGGCCTCCGAGCAGGGTCAGCACATCCTGATGACCACCGGTCGGGCCCTTGTCCTCAGCATCCGCGGCCACCTCGCCGAGGCGACCGAGGTGGTGGCCACCGCCGTCGAGGTCGCTCGCCTCTCGGAGAACGCCCAGTTCCTGGCCTGGGCCCTGGACATCGACTGCCGGGTGGCCACGGCTCGCGGCGACCTCGACACCGCCATCCACAGCGGTGAGGAGGGCGTGGCGGCCGCGGCGGTGTTGGGGAATCCCTGGATCTCCGCGCCCGTCGGGTCCGCGCTCGGCCTGGCGCGCGTGGAAGCCGGCGACCCCGAGCGCTGCCGCCGCGACCTGTTGCGTTGGGGTGGCGGCGCCGATCTCCCGCGGATGAGCGCGTGGCAGCGCTGCCTCGGCTACGAGGCCCTGACACGCGCCGAGCTGGCCCTCGGCCGGGTCGACGAGGCGGAGGAGTGGGCGCGGCGAGCCGAGGCCGTCGACGCGTCGCCGAGCCCGCTGGCGGCATCACTGACCCGTCGCGCCCGAGCCCGTGTCCTGCTCGCGCGGGGAGACGCCGAGGAGGCGGCGGCCGCGGCTCACGAGGCGGCCGCCATCGAGGACCGGGCCGGCGCTCCGGTCGCGGCCTCCCAGTCGCGGACCCTGGAGGGCCAGGCGCTCGCGCTCGCGGACCGCCGGAACGACGCGATCGACCGGTTGCAGCGGGCCGAAGCCGAGCTCGCCGGGTACGGCGCGCTGCGCTACGCAGACGAGGCGGCGCGCGAGTTGAGGCGGCTGGGCCGGCGGGTCACGAGGCGGGGACGGGGCGCCGCGGCCGGTGATGCGGGCCTGACGGCCAGGGAGCTCGAGGTCGCCCGGCTGGTGACGGCGGGCCGGACCAACCGGGAGATCGCGGCCGAGCTGTTCATCGGTGAGAAGACCGTCGAGACGCACGTCCGCCACGCCTTCGAGAAGCTGGGGGTGTCCTCGCGGGCGGCGCTCGCCGGGGTGCTCGCCCGCGTCGCGCCCGGCTGACGCTGGTCCGGAGCGGTCTCAGGGTCCTCCCGGCCTCTGCTCCTTCCGGATCAGGTCCGGGTCAGGGATCTCCCCGATACCCGCCCGGCACCCGATCCCGGACGCTGGCCCCATGCTCAGCAAACTGGCCTGGCCCAGCGTGCGTCGTCGCCGGCTCGTCCTCGGGCTCGGCGGCCTGTTCGTCGATGCCACCGACGGCGTGTGAGATGCGGCGCGCTGTCCCTCGACGGTCCCGAGTGGGGGATCACGTCGCCCTCGTCCCCGAGCTGGCCCAGCACCGGGCCTGGCTCACCGGTCATTGCCGGCGGATGCTGGGCTCGGCGTTCGACGCCGAGGACGCCGCCCAGGAGACGCTGGTCAAGGCATGGCTCGGCCTCGACGGCTTCGAGCGCCGGGCCAGCTCACAGACCTGGATGTACCGCATCGCCACCAACGTCTGCCTCGACATGCTGGCCTCGCAGCAGCGCCGCGCCGTGCCGATCGACCTGCGGTCCGACCCGCCGGCCGAGCCCGTCGGCGCCACGGTCCGGCGCGGTCCCTCGGTCGACCCCGCCGACCTGGCGATCCGCCGGGAGGCCATCGGCCGCGCCCTCGTCGCCGCCCACCAGCACCTCCCGACCCGCCAGCGCATCGTGCTGATCCTGTGCGACGTCCTGCGTTGGACCTCGGTCGACGTTGCAGCACGCCTCGGCACCACCGTGGCCGCCGTCAACAGCGCCCGACAACGAGCCCGCACGACCCTCGCCACCCGCCAGACCCCGCCACCGGCCGCGGACCACGACGCCCTCCTCACCCGCTACGTCGACGCCTTCGACCGCCTCGACACCGACAGCCTCGTCTCCCTCCTCCACGAGGACCTCGCGTGCCCCGGGCAGGACTCGAACCGGCTGCCTGCTCCAGAACGCGAATGACCCGGCTTCACTGCGTCTCGTAGGGGCGGCGGCCGATGTCCGCGATGGCCGACGCCACGTCGAGGCGAGGTACGGGCTGGGGCTCGGCGCACATGACGTAGGCGACGGCGCAGTAGTCGTCGACCCGCTCCGCGATCCCCATGCCGATCACGTCGCCGCGGCTGGGCCGGTGCCAGCCTTCGCCCGCCGGCTGCCGGGCCGCCATGCGGTCCTCGTCGCCCGCCCGGAAGACCTCGTAGCCGATCTGCTGGATGGTCATCCGGAGCTCGCGGGCGAACATGATCGGGTCGGGCACGTGCCAGCGGTAGAACCCCACGAAGTCGGGGTTGGGGCCGCCCTCGGGGTCGCGGACCTCCAGCGGGGCGCCCGCGTACAGCGTCTGGTGCACGCCCATGCCCCAGGCGCTGCCGACGTAGTCCTCCAGCCCGGTGCCGCAGATGGTCGGCAGGTCGGTGTCGCCGTCGAGGTACACCTTGACCTCGCCCTCGCCGTACCAGCGGCCGCCGTCGAGGACCCGGACGCCGACCACGCACCCGACGAACCGGCCGGGGCCGCGCAGCCCGTCGGCGATGACGAAGTCACGGCCCAGCCGCGTCGGGTTCTCCCGCCGGAAGGCGGCGTGCAGGTAGCCGGCCGCGGGCGGTAGGTCCGGCTCGAGCGTGTAGTCGATCTGGAAGTAGAGGTAGGCCGCGACGTCGGCGGCGTTGACGAGCTCGACCCGCACCGAGCGCCGGAACGGCATCGGCAGGTAGCTGTTGAAGCCCCGGCCCTCGTTGATGGCGGTCAGGGCCGTGCTCAGGTGGACCGGCCGGCCCCAAGGCACGCCGAAGAAGTCGACCGCCGGCACGCTGACACTCGGCTCCGCGGCGCCGTCGTAGAACACCTCGATCACCTTGGCCCGCATGACCTCGGGCTCGGCTGGTGGGAAGGTCATCCACACGTGCCGGATCGTCCCCGGCCCCTCGATCTCGGCCAGCACGACCCGCTCCCCGGCCCCGAGCACCCGGTAAGGCGCCCCCTTCCGCCCCCCGGCCGCCGCGCCCCCCGCACCCCGCGCCCCGGTCGGGTTCTCGAAGCTGATCGACCGGGTGGCGAGCGTCGGCTCGATGAGGGACAGGCTGGCGGCAGGATCGAACGAGGCCATGTGTGATTTATAGGGTCTGACACACTGCAGGAGATGAGCGACATCGAGCAGGCGCCCGCGGTGGACGTCGTCGTCATCGGAGCCGGCTTCGCCGGGCTGTACGCGCTCTACCGGCTGCGCGAGGCGGGCCTGGTGGTCCGGGTCTTCGAACGAGGCGACGGCGTGGGCGGCACGTGGTACTGGAACCGCTACCCGGGCGCCCGGGTCGACATCCAGTCGGTCGAGTACATGTTCACCAAGTTCCCCGACCTCGAACAGGAGTGGGACTGGACCGAGCTCATGCCGGCGCAAGCCGAGATCGAGCGCTACCTCAACTGGGTCGCCGACAAGCTCGAGCTGAGGGACGGGATCACGTTCAACACCGCGGTCCAGCGGGCGACCTACGACGAGGCTACGGCGACGTGGCAGGTCGAGACCGCTACCGGGGAGCAGGTGGTCGCCCGGTTCGTCGTCGGAGCGACCGGCTGCCTGTCGGCTCCGATCGAGCCGGCCATCTCCGGGCTGGCGTCGTTCACCGGCGACAGCCTCTACACCAACCGGTTCCCGAAGGACGGCTACGACTTCACCGCCAAGCGGGTCGCGGTCATCGGGACCGGCTCGTCCGGCGTCCAGTCGATCCCCGTGATCGCGAAGCAGGCCGCCCAGCTGTTCGTGTTGCAACGATCGGCGGCGTACACCCTCCCGTCGCCGAACCGGCCGCTCGGGCCGAACGAGCTCGATGAGCTGAAGGCGCAATACGCCGACATCCGGTCCGCCCAGTGGGCGTCACCGGTGGGAACCGCACGCTTCGGCGCGGTCTCGTTCCTCGGCCGGCGCTCGCTGACGAACATCCTCGATGCGTCCTGGGACGAGCGCATGGCCAAGGTCGACGAGCTGGGGTTCGCAGGCTGTTTCGCCTGGGCCGACGTGTTCTTCGACGTCGAGGCCAACGAGGCCGCGAAGGGGCTGTATGCCGAAGCCGTCAAGCGGGTGGTGAAGGATCCCCGGACCGCGGAGGATCTCGTGCCGCACTACCCGTTCGGCTGCAAGCGGATCATCATCGACGAGGGCTACTACGAGACCTTCAACCGGGACAACGTCCAGCTCGTCAACCTCCGCAGGAACCCGATCCGCTCGGTCGTGCCGGGCGGGATCCAGCTGCAGGACGACCTGCTCGAGCTCGACGTCATCTTGTACGCCACCGGCTTCGACGCCATGACGGGATCGCTCTCGCGCATCGACATCAGAGGTCGCGGTGGCATCTCGCTGCGAGAGGCCTGGGCCGACTCGCCGACGGCGTACCTGGGCCTGGGAGTCGCGGGGTTCCCGAACCTGTTCACGGTGACGGGGCCCGGCAGCCCGTCCGTGCTCACGAACATGGTCACCTCGATCGAGCACCACGTCGAGTGGATCACCGCGTGCATCGGCCACCTGCGGGCCAACGGCCACCGCAGCATCGAGGCCGATCGCACCGCGCAGGACGAGTGGGCCGAGCACGTGAACACCTTCGCCGGCCCGATCCAGGTGCACCCGAGCTGCAACTCCTGGTACCTCGGCGCCAACGTGCCCGGGAAGACCCGGCACTACATGCCCTACGCCGGTGGCCTCACCCGGTACATGGCCCGCTGCGCCGACGTTGTCGCAACCGGCTACACGGGCTTCGAGCTGGTCTGAGCCGGCCCGCGGTCAGCAGGGCCCGGGCGGTCGCGGCTCAGGCGTGCGGGCCGACCGTCACCGGGCCCACGGTCAGCGTGGGCTCCGCCCCGCTGATCTCGCCCATCAGGTCGGCCTCGGCTTCGAGCTGCCGGCGTTGGGCCGCGGTCAGCTCGCTCAGCGCCTCGACGGTGAGGGCGAGCCGGCGACCGGAGCGCTTCTGGTGCCACACCCCGCCGACCACGCCGTCGACGAGCAGCACCGGGTAGTTGCCGGCCTGGCCCGTCCGGGACAGCGCGCGGGTCGCAGCCGCCCCGGGGTACAACCACTCCCGCGGCTGGCCGACGACCACGAACGCGTCGAAGTACGGCAGCAGGTGCACGCCGCGGGCCGGCTCCGGCGGCGTGCCGGTGTCCCCCGCGAGTGTCCAGGCCGGCTGGCCGTCGACCTCGACCTGCTCCAGGTCGGGTGCCAGCTCCCCGAACAGCTCGACGGCCCGCCGCGGCCGGATGTTGAGCCACCGGGCGAAGTGCTGGGGCGTGGCCGGGCCGTAGGCGTACAGGTAGCGGTGGACGAGCGCCCGCAGCGCCGTGTCACCGTCGTCCGGCCGGAAGCCGGGCAACCAGCGGCCGGGATTGGTGTAGGTCACCTTCTGGCCCCGGTTCGGTCCGAAGCACAGCACACCGCGATGGGCGGCCACGCTCGTCAGCTGGCGCCAGCGCGGCCACATGTCCTGGAACGCCGCCATCGTCCGCTCGACGGCCCAGGGTCCGGCGCCGTCGGCGAGCGCCTCGGTGAGCTCGTCGACCGTCAGCTCCGTATCCGCCAGTGCGCGCCCGATGGCCGCGACCACCTCGTCGGTCTCGTCGGGGGTGAACCGCACCGGCTCGGGGTGCAGCGGCACCGATGACGGCAGGACCGACAGTGCCCCGGTCCACATCGGCAGGTCGGCGGTGGCGAGCAGGTGCACGGTCCCTCGCGGACCGAACGTCTTGACCAGGCTGCGGTCCTCCCAGAGAGCGCGCTGCACGCTGGCGCGCGTCGCCCCCGCGACCCGCCTCCCGATCGACAGCTCGGCGGCCCCGAGGACCTGCGCGTGCACGCCGCACACCCTCCCGGCGATGTCGGCCGGCCCCATGTCCTTCGCCGGCTCGGTCAACCCATGGCGGGCCATCCGGCGGGCCAGCACCGCGCTCCAGGTCAACGAGGGCGGCGTCACGGACTTCGGCGTCACGGACGCACATTCTCCCCGCCCGGCCCACCCGCGGTACGTCGGCTGCGCGACGTACGTATCAGGCCACCCGGCCGCACCATCTATGGACCCGGCGACAGGAGGCACGGTGACAGCCCAACCAGAGGTAGAAGTCGAAGGTTCACCATCGCCCGCAACCGCGCAGGCCTACGACCAGACCTGCGCCACATACCGCGCGATCGACGACTTTCGGGCCAAGCTCCTCGGCTTCCTTCCCCTCGCCTCCGGCGGTGGTGTGTTCCTGGTGGCGCAAGCCACGGAGTCCGACGGTGGTGGCGGCGTGCACGTGGCGGCCGGGTTGTTCGGATTCGTGGTCACGCTCGGCCTGCTCGCCTACGAGATCTTCGGCATCAAGCGGTGCCACTACCTGATCGAGTACGGACGGCGGCTGGAGTGGGATATGAAGCTCCGGTATGGCCAGTTCCAGCAACGACCGCACGAGGTCGTTCCGAAGCTGGGAAGCTGGAAGCTGCCCGTCGGCATCGACGAGCCCGTCGCAACCGCCTTGATCTATCCGGCCGTCCTCGCCGGCTGGGCCTTCGTGGCCGTGCAGCCGGGTTCGACGGTGGGGGCGGCGGTCGCCTCGCTCGCCCTCTTCATCGTCGGGTTCGGGCTGATCGTGTGGTGGGACACGGCGCTCCGGAAGGAGGCCCTCGGCTGGCGGAGCGAGTTCGGCCCGACCGACGACGCCTGAGCCGCCCTACGCGTGCTGCCAGCGAGCCGCACGCGTGGCGAGCTCGGTCCGGTTCGCCACGCCGAGCTTGGCGTAGATACGGGTGAGATGGGCCTTGACCGTGCTACGGCTCATGAAGAGCTTGGCGGCGATCGCCGGGTTCGTGAGTCCGTCGACCACGAGGCGGACGACCTCCTGCTCTGTCGGCGTCAGGCTGTCGCGCCCCGACCTGGGGCGGCTGCGGGCGCCCCGGGCTCGGCTGGCGTAGGCAGCCGCATCGGCGAGGCTCAGGCGGGCCCCCTCGGTCCATGCGGTGTCGAAGGCATCGCGGCCGAGGCTGCGGAGCAGCTCCTCGATCGCGCCATCGACGCTGGCTTGGCGGTCGGGAGCCCGCTCGATCGCCAGCGCGGCGCGGGCGGTCTCGCTCGCCGCCAGGATCCGGACGGTGTCGGCCGGCGCCTTGATGGCCGCACCGTGTCGTGCGACCGATTCGAGGCTGTCGACGACCCCGGCGCGGAGCCCGTGGTCGGCCCGCAGGGCGAGCGCCGCGTGCGCGAGATCGAGCGCGCGACGCGCCGTGTCGGGGTGGCGGGCCGCCAGGTCGGCCTGAGCTTCCAGGGCCTGGGCCCGAGCACCGGGCATGCCGAGCCTGGTGGCGACCGCCAGGGCCCGGTCGAGGACCGCGGCGGCCTCGTCGCGACGGCCCACGGCGATCATCGCGCCGCCGAGCTCGGGGAGCGCCTGCGCGGCGAGATAGGTCGCGACACCCCGTTCGGTGGAGCGCGCATCGCGGTCGAACCACGCGATCGCCTCGTCCGGGTTCCCGGCTTGCCGCGACAGCACACCCATGACGAGACCGAGACCGGGGACGAACGCCTCACCTTCGGCGCCCTCGAGCAGCCGCAGGACCGGGGCGACGACCTCGCGGGCGCTCTCGACATCGCCCCGGACGGCCAGGATGTGGGCGAGCCGTCCCCGGGCGGCACCGACCCGGAGGTAGACGGAGAGCGGCTCGGCCAGCCGCAGCCCGGCCTCGGCGAGCTCGACGGCTCGCGCCGCATCGCCGGTCACCAGCGCCCCCCAGGCCTGAAAGCCGAGCAGGGTCGACATCACGCCGCGGTGGACCCGAAGGTGGCCCCGCACAGCCTCGTCGATCAGCGCCTCGGCCTCGTCGTGCCGGTCGCGCAGGTGGAGGATGATCGCCTGCAGCGCGCGCGTCCCGCCGAGCACGAACCGGTTGCCACCAAGCGCGGCGGCGCGATGAGCCTCCTCGCACAGATCCCAGGCCCTGTCGAAGTCGGTGTAGAAGGCGCCGACCGCGGCGAGGTTGAGACACAGCGCCGTGAGGGCCTCGTCGCCGGTGGACATCGCGATCTCGAGGGCGCGTGTCGCCGCGTCGTACTCCGTGTCCAGCGGGTCGGCCGTGTCGGCCACGAGCGCCACCCCGGTCAGCAGGTGCGCCTGCAGGAGCGATCGATCCTCGGGCGCCACCGCGATGGCCCGGCGGAGGTACTGCAGCCCTTCACGGCCTCGCCGGTCGAGGTGCCAGAGCCACGCCAGCGACGCGGCGAGCCGGCGGGCGACGGCACCGTCTCCCGTCGAGAGGCCCCAATCGAGCGCGGCCCGTAGGTTGCCGTACTCGTCGAGCAGCGCCTGGCGCCAGGCGTCCGGGTGGCGCTCACGGTCCGGGGCGGTCGACTCGGCGAACTCGGCGCACCAGGCGAGATGGCGCTCGCGCCGCTGATCGGTCTCGCCGGCTTCGGCGAGCTGAGCGGCCGCGTAGGCGCGGATCGTCTCGAGCAGGCGGTAGCGAACCACCCCGCCGTGCTCGTCCGCCATGACGAGCGACTTGTCCACCAGCCGGGCGAGCGTGGGGAGGACCTCGTCGCGTGGCACCGAACCCCCGGCCCCGATCGCCTCGGCCGCGTCGAGTCCGAAGCCGCCGGCGAACACGGCGAGCCGGCGGAACAAGGTCTGGTCGGGCTCGTCGAGGAGCGCATGGCTCCAGTCGATCGACGCCGCGAGCGTCCGGTGCCGCTGGTGAGCGCGGCGAGGCCCTCGCACGAGCAGCTTGAACCGATCGTCCAGGGCGGCATCGATCTGCTGGGGACTGAGCGTGCCGAGCCAGGCGGCGGCCAGCTCGACGGCCAGCGGGATGCGATCGAGCCGGGTCACGATGGACCGCGCCGCCCGGCGGCTCGAGGCGTCGAGGGCGAACGAGGGTCGGACGAGCCGGGCGCGATCGACGAAGAGCGCGAGGGCATCCTCGTCGCGCAGGGGCCGGACCCGGGACACGAGCTCGCCGGGCAGGCCGAGCGGCTCGCGGCTGGTGACCAGCACCGTGACGCCGGGGCAACCGACCAGGACCGATTCAACCGCCGCGGCGGTGGCGGGGATCAGGTGCTCGGCATCGTCCATGCACAGCAGCGCACGGCGATCGCCGACATGGACGACCATCGAGGCGAGCGGGCCACGGATCGGCTCGACGAGCACGCCCCCTGCCGCGGCGACGGCCTCGGCAACCCCGGCGTCGTCGACCAGGTCGGCGAGCTCGACCCACCACACGCCACCCTCGAACCGGTGCGCCTGAAGGGCTGCGACCTCGAGGGCCAGCCTGGTCTTGCCCGCACCGCCCGGCCCACACAGCGTCACGAGCCTCGACTGCTCGAGCCAGGTGGCGAGCTGGGCGACGTCGTCGTCGCGGCCCACGAACGACGTCAGCCGCACGGGGAGCCTGGTCGGGACCACCGTCTGTGGCGAGATCATGGCCGACGTGTCCCGGCCGGCACCGACCCGCCCGTCATGCCGTGCCCGTCATGGCCGTCATGCCGCCAGTCTGCCTACCCCGCGCCGCGGCGCATACGGCCGAATGCTGCCTTCGTACCCACCTGGCCGATGTTCCGGGCGACGCTGGGTGCGAACCTCGCGCGCTGGCACTGCTGCTGAGCGATGACGAGGAGTCCCCGGATGAGCGCCGCGCCCAAGACCGTCGCCGGTCCGTTGACCGTGTCGACCAGGAACCCCCGGTACTTCACCGCCCCATCGGGCGACCGCGCGGGTCGCGCGGTGTACCTCACCGGCTCCCACATCTGGAACAACCTCCACGACGGCATGGGACCGGGCCCCGAGGCTTCCGCCGAGCCCGAGCGGTTCGACTACGACGGCTACCTGCGCTTCCTCACCGAGCGCGGCCATAACTTCATCCGGCTGTGGCGCTGGGAGCAGGTCCGCTCCCAGGCCGCCGGCGGCAGCTACCACCTGAACATGAGCCCGCAGCCCTGGGCGCGCCCCGGACCGGGTCTCGCCAAGGACGGGCAACCGCGCTTCGACCTCGAGCGCTTCGATCCGGCGTTCTTCGACCGGTTGCGGGAGCGGGTCGTGAAGGCCGGCGACGCCGGGATCTACGTCGGGGTGATGCTGTTCGACGGCTGGGCGCTGCACCTGAGCCCGGCGCCCGACCACATCGAGGGCCATCCCTTCCACGCGCTCAACAACGTCAACGGGATCAGCGCCGGGTCCATCGACGACCTGCAGGTCCTGCCCCTCGATCCCCGGACCCAGGCGATCCAGGAGGCCTACATCCACCAGGTCGTCGACACGGTGCAGGACCTTCCCAATGTGCTCTGGGAGGTGGCCAACGAGTCGTCCGGCGACGGCTCGGCGACCCCGGAGTTCGCCGAGTTCCTCGGGATGTCCGAGCCCCCGGCCTGGGGAGACTCGACCGAGTGGCAGTACTGGGTGATCGACACGGTGAAGCGCCACGAGGCGGACCGGGGCTACGACTCCCACCCGATCGGCATGACCATGCAGTTTCCCGTCGCCGATCAGCCGAAGGTGAACGAGCCGCTCCTCCGCAGTGGCGCCGAGTGGATCTCCCCCGGCTATGACGACGAGGTGTTCGCGGGCGGCGGGCACCCGATGGCCCCCGGATCGCCTCCGTCGCGCTGGTACGCCGACCCGCCGGCGGCCGACGGCAGCAAGGTCGTCATCAGCGACACCGACCACTACGCCCCGGGCCACGGCGATGCGCTGTGGGCCTGGAAGTCCTTCCTGCGTGGGCATCACCCGATCCTGATGGACTTCGGTCTCATCGGTGGGTTGGAGCCGGCGGGCGATCCCGATCCCGAGGCGGGGGTGCCGCCGTTCGAGTTCTACGAGCCGGCGCGCTGGGCCATGGGCGATACGCAGCGGTACGCCGAGCGGATCAACCTCATCGAGATGGAGCCCCGCGGCGAGCTGAGCAGTACCGGCTACGCGCTCGCGAACCCGGGCGAGGAATACCTCGTCCTCGAGCCCGAAGGCGATGGCCGGGCCGTCACGATCCAGCTCGCCGCCGGGCGGTATGCGGTCGAGTGGTTCAACGTCGCCTCCCGTGACGCCGCGGCCGCGGACTCGGTCACGGTCGACTCCGACGGTCCTGTGGAGCTCACACCACCGTGGTCGACCGACCCCGCGGTCGTCTACCTCGTCC
>Ga0111539_10009423_pt1 | contig 12322 bp, 7 predicted proteins | sample RhiMethybrSRZTD1_FD_79667 | JGI IMG/M metagenome (GOLD analysis project Ga0111539, IMG submission 79667) | Populus rhizosphere microbial communities from Tennessee, USA - Rhizosphere MetaG P. TD hybrid SRZTD1 (version 2) (version 2) | ecosystem: Host-associated > Plants > Roots > Rhizosphere >...
CAACGCCAACGATCTCTGGCAGGATTCGCCGGGCACGATCGACACGTGGCGCGGCAGCGAGCATCTGCTGTACCAGTTGCGGCAGTTGCGGACGGTGCAGCCGGCCGCGCCCAGACTGGTCAGCGAGTTCGCTGCCTCGCGCAGCGAGGTGTGGGGCGGCGAGAGCGCTGCGTCGTCGGCAGCGAAATCGAAGAAGAAGGATGAAGGCGGCGGAATCGATTACGCGCCGATGGCGGTGCTGGAACGGCTGTGCGAGGTGCTTGCCTCCGGCGCGCAGGTGATCGTTTCGCCGTTTCATGGCGGGACGAACTTCGCGTTCCTCGCAGGGCATCGGCCGGGCGAGGCCGCGAGCGGCGGCGGATTCCTCACCACGCATTGCGGGGCTGATGCCCCGTTGGGCGAGGCGGGCGAGCGTGGCGAGAAGTACGGCGTCATCAAGCGGCTGATCACCTTCGCCAATCACTTCTCCGGCGTGTTCGCCGATCTCGATCCGGAGTACCAGCCGATCGCGCTTGATCCGCACGAGGCGCGCGGGGCAGGTGCTGGCGGCGCTGCTGGGGCCGCGAGCGTGGTGAGTTTGCGCGGCTCGCAGGGGCGCGTCGTCTTCGTGTTCGGCCGTCCGTCGGATCAACCCATCACGCTTGTGCTCGACAACGGCCTGCGCCTGCCGGTGACGCTGGGCGATCAGCCGGTGACGTGGACGGTGCTCGATGCGGACCTGCTGGGCGCAGGCCGGCTCGATTACTGCAACATTTGTCCGTGGGCCGTGATCGATCGCGCGATCGTCGTCTTCCACGGTCCGGCGGGCGCGCCGGTGTTCCTGTCGATCGACAACGTGCCGCTGGAGGCGACGGTGCCGGCTGACAGCGCCGGCTCCAAGCCGCTGGTGCTCGAGCATAACAACCTCACGGTCGTGATTCTCAATCGCAGCCAGATCGATTCGGCGTACTTCAACGGCCAGAACGTGTACGTGGGCGTGGGCGGGCTGGATGTGCACGGCCACGTGATGCCTTCGAGCAACGGGGCCGCGGGCAAGGCATGGATGATCTCGGCCGGTGCGAGGCTCGAGCCGCTGACCGCGCCGGAGAAGTCCGGCGGCAAGTCAAAGGCGCACGCCGGCGCGGTGCCATCGATCGGCGACTGGGACGCGTTTCCGATGACGGCGTACGTCACCGGGGCCTCGCCGCGGTTCGCCTCGCTGGAAGGGCCCGCGACGCTCAGTGACTGCGGCGCGCCAACCGGCTACGGCTGGTACCGCGCGCGGTTCCACGCCACGGGCAAAGCGCTGATGATGCTGCCCTGCTCGGGCGATCGCGCGCACCTGTATCTCGATGGCCACGCGCTGCGCATCATCGGCGTGGGGCCGGGGGCCAAGCATGCGCCGTTCGAAGTGAAGTTCGAGCGCGGCGAGAAGGACACGCACACACTGGTGGCGCTGGCCGACAATCTCGGCCGCGGCGCATCGGGCAACGATCTCGGACGGCGCAAGGGGATATTCGGCCACGTGTACGCGGTCAAGGAGATCCGCGGCAAGGCGAAGATCGGCACCGCCAAGCCGGTGAACGGGTTCGCGCTGCGAGGGTTTATCGAAGGCCGCGCATCGGATCAACTGGGCGACGTGCGGCAGGCGATCTGGACGTTCGATCATCCGCGCAAGACACCGGTGATCATCGACATCGATCGCGCGACCATCAGCGGCACGTTCGTGCTCAACGACAAGCCGCTGAGGTATTTCGCGGGCTCCAGCGGGTATTGCGAGGATCGAATTCTGCTGGAGCCGGATGAGACGCCCGCGCTCAAGCGCGGCCGCAACGTGCTGCGCTTCGCACCCGATCACGTGGGCGACGACATCGAACTTCTCGCGGAGCGCACGACGCTGTACGAGGCGACGGAGAACCTGACCGAGAAGGCCGAGTGGGGTTTCGCCAAGTGGGAAGCGCCCGGGCCATCGGGCAAGTCATCGAGCGCGAAGACCGACGCGGGCGCCAAGCCGGCGCGCGGCCAGCCATGCTGGTGGCGCGCGCGTGTCGAAGTCGATGCGGCGACAGCGGCATCGGACCGGCCGCTGTGGCTGGAGGTCGGCTCACTCAGCAAGGGCCAGGCGTTCATCAACGGCGTCAATCTCGGGCGCTATTTCAGCGCGACCGCCGACGGCCGCGCGGTCGGTCCGCAGACGCGCCTGTACGTCCCCACGCCATGGCTGAAGGCTGCGGGGGCGGGCAACGAACTGCTCATTTTCGATGAGCACGGCTTCGAGCCCAACAGGGTGCGCCTGAGCGCAAAGTAAGCATCGTCCGCGATGTGTTATGGCGTGGGTTGCGGCGCGCAAAGTCGTGCGAATCAGCCGCTTACAGTGCGTTCCCTACACGCGCGATGCGCGAAAGCCACTTTCGGTCGCTACTTTCGCCAGCTTGCCGCCGCGCAGGTCCGATCGCGTTTCTCGCAACCCTGGAGCGGGTTTACGGAAACTCTTTGCAACTGCTTCGTGCTTCGTCCCAAAACCGATTTACACTCTGAACTGGCCGCCAGCAGGCCTCCCACGTCATGAGCGTCATAGCCGGACAGACCGAGACCTGGCCCGATGAGGTGATCCAGTTGCTGGATGATCAGCACCTGGTGGTGGTGACCGACCGCGCCGCCTCGGGCGAGCGTTTTGGCGACGCCCTGATCCGCCGCCTGACTCAGATGGGCGAGACGCAGGTGATCGTGCTCGATGGCGAGGCGGTGACCGATGTGCCGTCGTTCTGCAGGTTGGTGGAGTTGCAGACGCTCAGCCGCGCTGCGCGAAAGCAGTTACCGCATGCCAAGACCTTCTGGCGCGATGCCCAGAGCGTGATCAACGTTCTGCGGCAGCCGGGCGGGGCCGAGACCAAGCATCGCTACTTCATCTGGCACAAGGCCGACGCGATGCTCAGGCGCGATCCGGTGCTGTTCAACCACCTGGTGAACGCGCTGCTGGGCGTGGCGGCCGAGCAGGAGCACATCGCGCCCGATTCGCTGGTGATTCAGCGGCTGGTGCTGATCGGGGGCGAGTCGCTGCAGGCGTTCGCGGAAGATCAGAACAGCGCGCTCAATCGCTGGCAGGATGAGGAAGGCTCGCCGCTGTGGGAAGTGGCCAGCGTGCTGGAGCGGCCGCCGGTCGCGACGTACCGGTTGGAACGCGCCGAGGCTAAGCAGCAGTGATATCGAGCCGGATCTCGGGGACCGGGACCGCGGCAGCGGCAGTTTACGCCGTGCCGAAGATGCGGTCGCCTGCATCGCCCAGGCCCGGGAGGATGTAGCCGCGCTCGTTCAACTGTCGATCGAGGGCCGCGGCGTAGATGATCACATCCGGATGGGCATCGAGCACGTGCTGAACGCCTTCAGGCGCGCACACCAGGCAGATCATCTTGATCTCGTCGCAGCCGCGCTGCTTGAGTTCGGCGATGGCGTGGCATGCCGAGCCGCCGGTGGCGAGCATGGGGTCGATCAGCAGCACCGGCCCCTGCGCGACATCGGGCGGCAACTTGGCGTAGTACGAAACCGGCTGCAGCGTCTGCTCATCGCGATAGATGCCAAGGTGGCCGACGCGGGCCTCGGGCACGAGCGCGAGGATGCCGTCGGTCATGCCCACGCCGGCCCGGAGGATGGGCACGAGCGTGATGGGGTTGGAGATGATGATGCCTGTGGTCTTCTCCAGCGGCGTTTCGATCTCGATGCGCGTGGTTGGGAAGTTGCGGCTGACCTCGAAGGTCATCAGCCCCGCGATCTCGTTGAGCAGGCGGCGGAACTCGCGCGTGGTGGTGCGGCGATCGCGGGCGCGAGTGAGTTTCTCCTGAATGAGCGGATGCTCGAACAGGCGCAGGTTCTCGAAATCGCGGTGCGGGTTGGGCATGGAGGCGCGGCGGCATGATACTTCAACGTTCCAGCCTCGCCCCCGGCGAGGCGCGTGTGCGCAACCTGTCGGCAGTCGCGCCATCGATCGATTTGCGCTACACTGCGCGCATCATGGCCGAACGCAAGAACACCGAGTTCGATCGTCCCGGCGGCTACGCGATGCCGCGCGGCGCCACGAGCGTGCAGCGCGAGGCGGCCGCCGATCTGGCCGAGGCGAAGATCCATCTCTTCGGCGACGAGGCGCCCCCCCACTCGTCGATGCCGCTGCCGAAACTCAAGCCCGCGCACCAGGCCGATGATCCCGACACGCGCGTGTACGTCGGCGACTGCCGTGACATCCTCGCAGCGCTGCCTGAGAAAGGCAGCGTCGATCTGGTCTTCGCCGATCCGCCGTTCAACTGGGATGTTCCCTACGACGGCTGGCACGACGGCATGCCGCGGCGCGAGTACGAACGGTTCACCTTCGACTGGCTCGATGGCTGCATCGAGTTCCTCGCTCCGCATGGCAGCCTGTGGGTGAACATTCCCGATGACACCGCCGCCGAGTGCGTGCTGCACCTCAAGCGTCGCGGCCTGACGATGATCAACTGGTGCATCTGGCACTTCCGTTTCGGCCAGAACCGTTCGTCATCGTTCATCATGTCGAAGGTGCACGTGCTGTACTTCGCGCGCGATGCCGACAACCGGATCTGGAATCCGAATGACGTGCTGGAACTGAGCGATCGCGCGAGCATCTACTTCGATCCGCGCACGATGGCGAAGGATTCGAACAAGGGGCTGCGCGTGCCGATGGATGTGTGGTACGGCAAGTACTGGGGCCGCATTCAGGGCAACAACAAGGAACGCCGGCACAATCATCACAACCAGATTCCCGAGGTGTATCTGGAGCGCGTGATCAGGGCGTGCTCGAATCCGGGCCATCTCGTGCTCGATCCGTTTCTTGGCTCGGGCACGACGAGCACGGTGGCGCGGGCTCTCGGCCGGCGCTCGATCGGCATCGAGCACTCGCCGGTGAACGCGGCCAGCGCGTGGGATCGGATTTTGAAGGGCATGGTGCCGCGCGAGGATGCGGGCAAGCCGCACTCGACAGCGATCTTCGGCTCGCGGCGCAAGGGAACGCGCGCCAAGCAGGCTGCCGGCGCGTAGTCACGCCTGGCTGCGTCGACGCACCGGCGAGTCCGTCACCGTTCCACAAAGGGCGAAATCCGTATGGCACGGCGCGTTCTTGGCGCCGGCCGCACGGACACGCAAGATCAGCCTCGATCTGGCACATGCAAGGATGAGATGTTCGCGAGGCTGCGAATGCGAGGGGGAGCGATGGTTGCGGAGAGAAAAAGAGAGATGATCGCATGTGTGATGCACGCCCGTTCAGCGGCAAGGTGCGGACGCGGGGATTCATTATCGCGCTGGCTGTGTTCGCTCCACTTCTGGCGGCGACGATGGCTTCGGCGCAGTCCGTTCGCTTCGTCCGAGGCGATGCTCCAGCCGGCGGCAACGGCCTGACATGGGCCGGTGCGTTCAACCGGCTCTATCTCGCACTTGACGCCGCCGCGCTCGACCCTGCGATCACCCAGATCTGGATCAAGCAGGGAACCTACACGCCCAATCGCGGCGCAGGCAATCGGGCCGACACTTTCCAATTGGTGGGCGGCGTAAGTGTGTATGGTGGCTTCGCCGGCAACGAGACTTTGCTCGAACAGCGCGACATCATCGCGCATCCGACGATCCTCTCAGGCGACTTCAACGGTAACGACGGCCCGAACTTCGCCAACATTGCTGACAACGCGCGCAACGTGCTCAAGGCCGGCAATTTCGGGACGGCCGCCGCGATCGACGGCTTCACCATTCGGGGCGGCAACGCCGACTACAACCCCAACGATCTGCTTGGCGGCGGCGGACTGTTTCTGCAGAACGCCGCGGTCGCCGTTCGCAACTGCCGCTTCGAGGCCAATTCCGCAGGCCTCAATGATGCGCCTCACATCGGCGGGTTCGGCGGCGCGATCTATTCCTTCGGCGGCAATCTCACCGTGAACGATTGCCTGTTCTTTCGCAATCGCGCCGACAACGGCGGCGCCCTTGGAGTGCGCAACAACGGCCCCGGCGACATGGTCACCACCGTCACCGACTCCCAGTTCATCGAACACACCGCCAGCCTCGGTGGCGGCGGGGCGGTCTGGACCGGCCACGGCCCGTTTGACCCAGGTGTCCGCTCCATCAGTTTCATCCGCTGCCTGTTCGAACAGAACGAGGCCCAATATGGCGGGGCAATGCTCGAACAGAACGCGCTGCACTTCTCGTTGACCGACTGCGACTTCATCGACAATGAAGCGTTCGTCTTCGCCGGCGGTATCTGGCATGCGCAGACCGCCCAGAAGGACCAGTTCCCCGCGCGGTTCCGCGGCTGCCGCTTCATCGGCAACATCGGCGATTCGCGCGGCGGGGCGATCCTGTTCACCGCCACCGACGCCATCTTGGTCAACTGTTTCTTTGCAGGCAATCGCTCCAACACTTCTTCGGGTGGGGGCATCCAGTCCGGGCCGGCGCCGGGCGCGAACTCTGGCACCGGCACCCTGCAGGCCGACAACTGCGTATTCGTTGGCAATCACGCCTTTGCCGCCGGCGCGCTCTCGCTCATCCGCAATCCGCTGGCGCGCGTCACCAACTGCACTTTCGCCAACAACACGGGCGATGCAACCACCGGCGGAATCTTCAACGAGACCGGCAGCACGACCATCGACAACTGCGTCTTATGGAACAACAGCGTCGGCGGCGCGATCAATCAGCCGTCCCAGATCTTCGTCAGCACGATCTCCGGTCCGACCGCCGTCAACCATTGCCTGATCCAGGGCCTGGATGGTTCCCTGGGCGGCGTCGGGAACGTCAACACCGATCCGCTGCTGGTCGATGTGAATGGCGCCGACAACGTGCTCGGCACCGAGGATGACGATCTCCATCTGACGAATTCGTCGCCGGCGATCGACGTGGGCGACGTCGGAGCGCTGCCCGCCGATGTGCTGGATATCGACGACGACGGCGATTTCGTCGAGCCTCTGCCCCTCGACCTCGATGACAACCCGCGCGTCGCCGGCGAGAACGTGGACATGGGCGCCTTCGAGCGTCCGATTCCGGGCGATGTGAACGGCGACGGCGTCGTCAACATCCTCGACCTGCTCGCTGTCATCACGACGTGGGGGCCGTGCGCCGACTGTTCGTCTTGCGCCGCGGATCTGGACAATGACTGCGCTGTGGCCGTGAACGACCTGCTGCAGGTCATCATAAACTGGGACTGATCGACGCCACCCGCGCGGCTATCGAGGCCGGCGTGCGTCGAGGGCCTGTTCCAGCCGGGCCAGCCGCTCGGAGAGAGCCGCGTTGTCGCGCTCCAGCGCGGCAATGCGATCCGCCTGCGCCTCGATCATCGCATCGCGCTCGGCCCGCATCTCGCGCAAGGCCTCGATGGTCAGCGCTTCGAAGCCGCGGATGGTCAGGATCTTGGTGCCGTCTTCATCCTCGTCGATCCACTTGGGGAAGACCGGCTCGACCTCCTGCGCGATCAGGCCGATCTGCTCGCCGGGCAGGCCCAGGTGAGCCGCAGGGTCGATGAACTCGAACGTGCGCCCGCGCAAGCGCAGAAGCCTCTCGAGCGCGCCGTCGAGATCGTGAATGTTCTTCTTGAGCCGGGCGTCGGAGAAGACTGACCACTCGCCGCCGCCAAGTTTGGCCGCCGAGCCGTTCACCGACAGCCAGAAGAATCCCGGCGCGAGCGTGTTGATTCCGACGCTGCCGTCATCCTCGATAATCATCTTCGTGTCGTTGCCGTTGGCGCGGAACTGGAAGCCGTCGGGCGTGCCGGGCGAGTTGTACACGATGCCGCCGGCGGTCGAGCCGAGGGTGCCGGGCTGGCCGAAGAGGATGCCGCGCTCGGTGTTGGCCGGCGAGAGGAGATTGACGTAGGTGTGCGTGCTGCCTTCGACGGCCAGCGGCGCGTTGCCGTACGGGCTGATCGCGCCGGCACTGCCGCGCTGAACGTGCAGGTTGGTGCGCGGCGACTGCGTGTTGATGCCGACATCGCCGAACGTGTTGATCACCAGCCGATCGGCCCCGGCGGTGTTGTCGCGAATCTTGAAGAGGTTGAGGAAGCCGTCGTTCTCGATCCACCAGCTGCGTTCGAAGGTCTGGAGGAAAATGCGCGCTCGATCATCAGGACCATTGTTGAATGAGAACAGGCTCAGGTCCGCGTTCTGCTCGATGGTGCCGATGTCCAGGGCCGCCAATGCAAATTGCATGCCGATGCCAACCTTGCCATCGGCTCCCAAGAACAGGGGGTAGTTGAAGGTGATGGGGTTGGCGCCGGCCGGCGCGGTGGCGAAGCGCACGTTGCCTGTGGGATCAGTCTCCTGCAGGAACGCGCCGTGAGCCGTCGAGAAGCGTTGCCACGCGCCGTTGAAGAAGGCGTTCTTGGCGAGGCTGGCATAGGTGGTGGCGCTGGTGTGCAGGCCGATCTGGCTGCCGGGCGTGCCCAGCGAATCCACCAGCACGCCGAAGTTGTCGTTGGTGTTGTCGCGCACGTGCAGCGTGGTTTCGGCGCTGGGCGCGTTGGTGCCGATACCGGCCCGCATGTTGCCGTCGACGAACAGCCCGCGCGTGGTGATGGAGTAGGGCGTGCGGCTGATGAACTGACGCGGCGTCAGGCCGATGCCGTTGACTTCGATCGCCAGCCAGCGCGGCGCGTTGTTGAACGCGTTGACGCCGAAATCGATCTGCGTGGTGAACAGGCCGTTGGTGACGACGACACCATTCTGCACGATCGGCCCGGCGATAAGCGCGCCGGCCGCGGGCGCATCCCAGAGCGAGAACTCCATCACGTGCACGCCGTTGGCCGGTGCGGCGCCGTTGGTGAGCCTGCCCTGGTAGGTGAAGATCGTCGGGCTTTGCGCATGCGCGCTGATTGCGAGCGCCAGCGCCCATGCGACGGCGATCGATATGCGAAGCGGCGCGGACATGCGCCGGAGATTCCGCCGGGTCCCTGAGTGCATCATCGTTCTGCTCCTTCCTCATCCCCCGAGAACCGTGATGATGTGCAGGCTCGATGGCCGTCGATGTTCATGGTTCGACGGCAGGCGTCATGCCGGACGCCGCGGCGGCAATGGCCGAAGCGCGGGGCGGCGAGCCTGTGGGGAAATGGTAGAGGCCAAGGCCGAAGAATGTCGAGAAGTCTCGGCACCGCAATATCCGTGCCGCGGCATCGTTACACTCGGCGTCCGAGGAGCCTCTGAATGCGCACAGCAAGCCTGCCGGCTGCCATCGTTCTGTGCCTGACGATCATCGCCTCCATCGCGCCCTTTGCATCCGCCCAGCCGCAGCCGACGTATCCGAACCTCCCCTACGCCACCGTCGGCACGCAGCAGATGATGCTCGACCTCTACCTGCCCAGCGCGGCGGCCGCGACCGGCCCGTATCCCTGCATCATCAACATTCACGGCGGCGGATGGTCGGGCGGCAGTCGCTACCCCATCAACAGCGTGATGACGACGCTGATGCAGAACGGCTTCGCCATCGCCAGCGTGTCGTATCGCCTCACCTCGCAGGCCGGGCAATACGGCCCCGGCGTGAGCGTGACGTTTCCCTCGCAGATTCAGGATGTCAAGGGCGCGGTGCGCTGGCTGCGCGCCAACGCCAGCGTCTTCAACCTCGATTCCTCGCGCTTCGGCTCCTACGGCACGTCGGCGGGCGGGCATCTTTCGGCGCTGCTGGGCGCCTCGGGCAATGTGGCAGCCCTCGAAGGCAACGTCGGCGGCAACGTCGGCTTCTCCAGCCGCGTGCAGGCGTGCGCCGACTACTTTGGCCCGACCGATATCATCAACATCAACCTTGATGTGACGACGCCGCCGGGCTCGACGATCAATCACGATGCGCCGATCTCGCCCGAATCGCGCCTGGTGGATTGGGACAATCCGGGGCAGGGCATCGGCGACATTCGCGCCAACCTCGCCAATCCGAGTCCGCCGTATCCGGCTCTTGTGGCGTTGTGCAACCAGGTGAATCCGATTTCGTTCGTGAGCGCCGATGATCCGGCGTTCTTCATCGGTCACGGGCAGCAGGACACAAGCGTGCCGATCATGCAGAGCCAGCGGCTGGCGAACGCGCTCGCGGCAATCGCGCATCCGCACACGTTCATGATCTCGCCGACGGCCGGCCACGGCGCGCTGGGCGAGACGATCAACGCGCAGACGGTGGAGTTCTTCCGCCGCGTGCTGCGCAAGCCCGGCGATGTGGACACCAACGGGGTGGTGGATGTGAACGATCTGCTGGCGGTGATCGTCGGCTGGGGGCCGTGCCCGGGCGGTTCGCAGCCGGCGCCGTGCTTGGCTGATGTTTCGCCGCATGCGGTGGGCAACGGGGCCGTCGATGTGGGCGACCTGCTGCTGGTGATTACTAACTGGGGCTGAGCGCCTGTTTTTGCCGCGCTGCGAGGCATTTGCGGCACGCGTGTGCTCCTGGGGGTTCCCATGGCGCGATGCCCAGGGGATAATCAGGCATCTGGCGCGTCCCGGGCTGCCGCTGCCGATACCGAGATCAGTGGAGGGCGTGAATGTCGCTGGCGTTTTCCATACGTGCAATCGATCGGGTTTCTGCCATGAACCGAATCATCACGCTCAACATCATCGCCGCCGCCGCCATGGGGACATGCGCTGCGAGCGCGCATGCCCAGTCGTACAACATCGATTTCGGCGATGCGCTCACGGCGCCGGCATCGTCGTATTCGGCAGCGGGCCTGCCCGGCGCGTGGAACGCCATCGGCGTGCCTACGCCCGGTGTGTACTACCCGCTCGTGAATCTTGCGGGCGCCGCGACGGGCGTGACCCTCGACAACTATGGCGGCACGAGCGTACTGACGGTGGACGATCCCGCCACCAGCGGCGATCACGAGAATCTGCTGGACGACATGCTCATCGGCTTCAACAACCCGGTGGATGTGTGCATCTGGATTCGCAACCTCCCGAGCGGGACGTATGAGGTGCTGATCTACGCCATCACGCCCGCCGACGCGGCCACGCTCAATCGCACGCGCGTCGACTTCGCCAACGAGGGGCCGGTCTGGATCGGCGGCGCGTTTCCCGGTTTCCATCAACTCAACCTCACCTATTCGCGCCACACGGTGAACGTCAGCAACGGCGTCATCGGCCTGCATTCGGGTGTGTACGGCGGCAACATCCAGTCGGGCATCAACGGCATTCAGGTGCGAAGGCTGGTCGCGGGCGATGTCAACGGCGACGGCGCGGTGAACGTAAACGATCTGCTGGGTGTGATCACCGCGTGGGGCCCATGCCCGTCAGCGCCGCCTTGCAACGCCGATCTCGATGGCGACGGCGAGGTGAACGTGAACGACCTGCTGCAAGTCGTTACGAACTGGAGTTGATCACGGCGCGCTCGGTTGACGGGCGGTTCTCCCGGGCAGACTCGCTGGCCGGGTCCTGCAATCGACGTCCGTCCGCGGGACATCTACAGGTCTGCCTTCCAAGGAGGTGTGCGATGCCGCGACTGTTCACCGTCGTTTCCGCCGCCCTGTTCGCGCTGTTTCCAACCCTCGCTGCCCGCGGGCAGATGCTCTTCAGCAGTGCCGTCAACTACTCCGTCGGCGATCGGCCGGAGGGCGGCATCCTCTTCGACTTCGACAACGATGCCGATCGCGACCTCGTCGTGACCAGCGAGCAGCCTGACAAGATCGAGTTCCTCGCCAACGACGGTCACGGCGTGTTCACGCACGCGTTCACCCTGCTCACCGGCAACGCCACCAGCCCCGAAGGCCTGGCCATTGGCGACTTCGACGGCGACAGCGACCTCGATCTGGTCGCCGCCCTCTTTAGCGCCGACGCGGTGCAACTGGTGTTCAACAACGGCAGCGGCTCGTTCGCGCTGGGCGCGACGTTCGCCGTCGGCGATGAGCCCAGCATCGTTGTCGCGGCCGACTTCAACAGCGACGGCCTGGCTGATGTCGCGGTCAACAACCGCGTGTCGGGCGATGTCTCGGTGCTGCTCAACAACGGCGGGGGCGGTTTGCAGGGCGCGGTGAACTATCCCGTGGGTGTGGAAACGCGCTGCGTCGCAGCCGGCGACATCACCGGCGACGGCCTGCCTGATCTGGCCATCAGCGCCCGCGACAGCCGGCGCGTCCGCATCTATCGCAACATCGGCGGCGGCACGTTCCAGACGCTGCTGGATCTCTCGCTGGGTTCGCTTCTCGAGCCCGAGGGCTTGGCCCTGGCCGACTTCGACAACGATGGCAAACTCGACGTGGTGACGACGACCTCCGGCAACGCGCTGCAGGAGCACGTGAGCGTCTTCCTCCAGGACAACTTCGGCAATCCATGGGTGGGGCCGATCAACGGCAACACCGGCGGCGTCACGCCCATGGGCGTGGTCGCGGCCGACTTCGACCTCGACG
>Ga0111539_10009425_pt1 | contig 12319 bp, 14 predicted proteins | sample RhiMethybrSRZTD1_FD_79667 | JGI IMG/M metagenome (GOLD analysis project Ga0111539, IMG submission 79667) | Populus rhizosphere microbial communities from Tennessee, USA - Rhizosphere MetaG P. TD hybrid SRZTD1 (version 2) (version 2) | ecosystem: Host-associated > Plants > Roots > Rhizosphere >...
CCCGGTACGGGGAGTTCCGCGCCGCGCTCGTCGAGGTCGCCGCGGGGTCGGGCGGGCTCGACCGGTTGCCCGACCGCGCGCTCACCCCGGGCCGCTGAATGGATCCGTTCCGGGCACTGTCCACAGTGGCGTCGGCGGGCGCACCGACCCGACTCCTGCTCGTGCGGCACGGTGCGACCGGTCACACCGCGGCTGGCCGCTACTCCGGGCGCGGCGAGATCCCGCTGAGCGCCGAGGGTGCGGCGCAGGCGGACGCCGTGGCCGCGCGGATCGCGGGTGAGTTCGGCGCGGTGGCGGCCGTGGCGACCTCGCCGCTGCGCCGGTGCCGCGACACGGCCGGGCCGGTCGCCGCCGCGTGCGGCCTCGCCGCGACCGTCGAACCGGACCTCGCCGAGTGCGACTTCGGACGCTGGGAGGGCCTCACGTTCGGCGCAGCCGCGAGCGGCTGGCCCGCCGAGCACGCGGCCTGGCTGGTGTCGACGGCCGTCGCGCCGCCCGGCGGCGAGTCGTTCGATGCGGTGGCCGCCCGGGTCGGCCGGTTCGTCGAGAACGCGCGCCGCGAGAATCCCGGTGGGAACGTCGTGGTGGTGTCGCACGCGTCGCCGCTGAAGCTCGTGCTGCGCGCCGCCCTCGGCGCCGGCGCCGAGGCGCTGCATCGGCTCGTGCTCGCTCCGGGTGGACTGTCCATTGTGGAAGTATGGCCGGACGGCGGCGTTGCCGTCCCGCGCGTCAACGACACCTGCCATCTGGGGGAGACACGGTGCGGACCCTGATCACCGGCGGTGTCCGGTCCGGCAAGTCGCGGCATGCCGAAACGATCGTGGGCACGGGGCGGGTCCGCTACGTCGCGCCGGGCTACCCGCCGGGCGACGACGCCGAGTGGGCCGCGCGGATCGCGGCGCACCGGGCCCGCCGGCCGGCGCACTGGGAGACCGTCGAGACGATCGACGTCGCCGCAATCCTCGGCGCCGCGACCGCCGGCGAGGTGCTGCTCGTCGACTGTCTCACCACGTGGCTCACCCGGCACCTCGACCGGGCCGGCGCGTGGACCGACGCGGAGGGCTGGAACGCCAGAATCGACGGGGAGACCGATCAACTCGTCGGCGCGTGGCGCACCACAAGAGCCACGGTGGTGGGTGTGACCAATGAGATCGGCCTCGGCGTCGTGCCGGCGACCGCGTCGGGCCGGATGTTCCGCGACCGCCTCGGCACGCTGAACCAGCGGATCGCGGCGGCCAGCGACCGTGTCCACCTCGTTGTCGTCGGGCGGGTGCTCGACCTCAGCGCGGCGCCGACCGTCTGAGTCAGGCGACGGCGAGAACGACGAGCGCTGCCGCGACGGCGACCTCGACGCAGCCGCCAAGCACGTCTCCGGTGACCCCACCGAGGCGTGTCACGCATCGTCGCAGCAGCACGGCGGCCGCGGCGTACGCGGCGGCCACGGCCACCGCGCCGGCCCACCACGGCGCCGTCAGGAGCGCCGCGCCGGCCACCGAGACCGCGGCCACGCCGAGCGCCGCCCACGGCGGCACGCTCCCGGCGACGGTGGCGCCGAGGCCGTCGGGCCGCGCGGCCGGAACACCGCGGGCGCATGCCGTCGAGAGCACCGACCGGCCAGCGGTCACCGCGATCAGCAGCGGCCACAGCCGGTCGACCACAGTGGACAGTGCGGCCACCTGGATCAGCAGCACAAGCACGACCGTGGCCGTGCCGGCCGGCCCGGTGTCACCGCGGCGCATGACGCCCAGCGCGCGCTGCCTGTCGTAGGAGGCGGCCAGGCCGTCGGCGGTGTCGGCGAGGCCGTCCAGGTGCAGCCCGCGGCTGCTCAGGGCGATGGCCGCCACGGCGATGGCGGCCACCAGCAACGGCGGCGCCTCGATCCAGCGCCCCAGCGCGACGATCCCCACGGCCGGGAGCGCGACGAGGATGCCGGCCAGCGGCGCCAGGATCATCGCTGTGCCGGCCACCGCGCGGTCGACGCGGGACGGCGCCGGCACCCGCAGCGCGGTCAGCGTGCCGAGCGCCATCCACAGTGGATTCACGGGCCGATGCCGCCGGGGCTGGAGCCGGCCCCGGCGGGGTCGCCAGGACCGCCGCCGGCGTCGGCGCCGCCCGCCACGCCGAGGTCGCCGAGTGTGCCCATCTCCGCGAGCAGCGCCTGCGCCGTGCGCAGCACCGGCAGCGCGGTCACCGCGCCACTGCCCTCGCCGAGTCGCATCCCGAGATCGAGGATCGGGTCCAGGCCGAGGGCAGCCAGGGCCAGCCGCTGCGACGGCTCGGTCGAGCGGTGACCGGCCAGCCACCAGTCGACTGCCGACGGCACGGCCCGGCCGGCGACGAGCGCGCAGGCGCTGGAGAAGACGCCGTCCAGGAGCACCGGCACGCCGCGGCCGGCCGCGCGCAGCAGGAAACCGACGGTGGCGGCGGCGTCGGCGCTGCCCAACGCGGTCAGCGATCCGAGCGCTCCCGGTGCGCGCGGCCGTGACAGCGCGGCCGCGACCACCGATGTCTTGTGTACCAACGTGGGTGCGTCGATCCCGGTCCCCGTTCCGACGACATCGGCGGCCGGCACGCCCAGTTCGGCCGCCACGAGCGCCGCGGCGACGGTGGTGTTGCCGATGCCCATGTCGCCGGGGATCAACAGGTCCACACCGCCGTCGACGACGGCGTCGGCTATCGCGGCGCCCGCGGCGACGGCACGTGCGGCCTCGCCCGGCCCCAGCGCGTCCTCGCGGTCGATGACGCCGCTGCCGCGCCGGACCTTGTGCGCAGCCACGGCTGGGGGAAGGCCGGGCAGGTCCGCGTCGACGGCGATGTCGTACACCCGAAGCGCGACGCCGTGCAGGCGCGCCGCGACGCTGACCCCGGCCATCCCGGCCAGGAACGCCCCGACCATCGCGCCGGTCACCGCGCTCGGATACGCCGAGACGCCCTCACCCGCGACGCCGTGGTCGCCGGCGAACACGACCGCCGTCACCCGGTCCAGCGGCGCTGGCGGGCACCGGCCCTGCGCGCCGGCCAGCCACGCGGCCAGGTCTTCCAGCCGGCCCAGCGCACCGAGCGGCTTGACGAGCGTGTCGAGCCGGGCGCGGGCGGCCGCCTCCGCGGCAGCGGAGCGCGGGGCGACCGGATCGCCGAGGCCCACAGGCAACTCCACCGTCACCCGCCGATGATCGCATGGCGAACGCGTCAGGTATCGCCGGGCTTGACCAGCCCCGTCTCATACGCGAGGACCACAGCCTGCGCACGGTCGCGCAACTCCAGCTTCGCGAAGATGCGGGCCACGTGCGTCTTCACCGTCGCCTCGCTCAGCGTCAGCGTCTTGGCCAACTCGGCGTTGGACCTGCCGCGCCCGAGCAGCGTGAGCACCTCCAACTCGCGCCGCGTCAGCACGGCCAGGTCTCGGTGCACGGCCGGCACCTGCGAGTCATCGGAGGCGAAGCGCTGCACCAGCCGCCGCGTGATCGACGGCGCGAGCAACGCGTCGCCGGTGTCCACGAGCCGGATCGCGGCGGCCAGGTGGTCGGCTGTGACGTCCTTGAGCAGGAAGCCGCTCGCCCCGATCGCCAGCGCCGCGTAGACGTACCGGTCGAGGTCGAACGTGGTGAGCATGAGCACCCGGCAGCCGGGGCTCTGTGCGAGGATCTGCCGGGTCGCCTCCAGACCGTCCATTGTGGGCATTCGAATGTCCATCAGGACGACGTCCGGGCGCAGCCGGCGTTCGGCCGCAACCGCCTCGACGCCGTCGGCCGCCTCGCCGACCACGTCGATGCCCCGGGCGGTGAGAATGAGCCGGAAGCCGGCCCGGATCAGTTCCTGATCGTCGGCGATCAGGACGCGCGGCGCTGTCACGCGGGGTCCACCGGGATCCGGGCCCGTACCCGGTAGCCACCGCCGAGGCGGCGCCGGGCGTCGAGATCGCCGCCGTAGACCGCGACCCGCTGCCGAAGGCCGAGCAGTCCCCGCCCGGCGCCGTCGCCGCCGCGGGCCGGCGTCGACGCGCTGTGGCCGCCGCCATGCGCCGGCGCCGACGCACCGTCGCCGCCATGCGCCGGCGCCGACGCGCCGCCGGTGAGCACGCTCGGCCCGGAGTTCAACACCTCCACCCGCAGCGCCCGGTCGGAGTACCGGATCGTCACCTCCGCCTTGCCGCCGGCCCCGTGCTTCAACGCGTTCGTCAGCGCCTCCTGCACGATCCGGTAGGCCGTCACGTCGACACCGCCCGGCAGCGGCCGGGGCTCCCCGGAGATGCGCACATCGACGGGCAGTCCGGCGAACGCGATACGGTCGATCAGCGGGCTCAGCCGGCTCAGGCTGGGCTGCGGCGCCAGGCCGGCATCCGGCGCGTCGTCGTCGTCTTCGGAAGTGCCGCCGTGCGGTGGCGGCGCCAGCAACCCGAGCAGGTTGCGCAGTTCGGTCATCGTGTTGCGGCCCGCGCCCTCGATCGCCGCGAGCGCCTCGGCGGCCTCGCCCGGCATCGTGGCGAGCACCTCGCGCGCCGCCGCCGCCTGCACGATCATGAGACTCACGTTGTGGCTGACGATGTCGTGCAGTTCGCGCGCGATCCGGGCCCGTTCGGCGTCGACGGCGGTCCGCGCCGCGGCCTCGCGCTCCCGCTCCAGCAGCCAGCCGCGCTGCTCCAGCGCGCGGTGGTGCCGGCGGCGGGCGCGCGCGAGCGCCACACCGAGCCACAGCGCGGTCGCGCACGCGACGACGAGCGCGCCGCTGAGCCACAGCGTCGCGGATTCCACGACATCACCATGGCAGACGCGGGCCGCGCGCCACATCATCTCCGGTGTCCACGCGCGTACATCCCCGGGATGACACCGCCGGGAGGTTGCATCGGCGGACCGATGCCGCGGGAGCACAAGCGTCCCTAGCGTGGGCGGCATGACGAACGACGTGGTGGTGCGGCTCGACGGCGTCCGCAAGGAGTACGGCGACACCGTCGCGCTGGACGGGGTCACACTCGAGGTTCGCACGGGCGAGGCGGTCGCCGTGATGGGGCCGTCGGGGTGCGGCAAGTCGACGCTGCTGAACATGATCGCGGGGCTGGACCGGCCGACCGGCGGAACGATCCGGATCCACGGAGACGACCTCGGCCGCCTCGACGAAACGAGGCTGGCCCTGTTCCGCCGGCACAAGATCGGCATGATCTTCCAGTTCTTCAACCTCCTCGACGACCTGCCGGCGCTCGACAACGTGGCGCTCGCCGCGCAACTCGCCGGCACCCGCACCGGACCGGCCCGCCGGCGCGCGCTGGAACTGCTCGACGAACTGGGCATCGCCGACCGGCGCAACGCGTACCCCGCGACGCTCAGCGGGGGCGAGCGCCAGCGGGTCGCGGTGGCGCGGGCGCTGATGAACCGGCCGGCCCTGCTGCTGGCCGACGAGCCGACCGGCGCCCTGGACAGCCGCGCCGGCGAGCAGGTGATGGATCTGCTCCTCGATCTCAACCAGATCGGGCAGACGCTTCTCATCGTCACCCATGACGAGCGGCTCGCCACCCGGTGCGCCAGCCGGGTCGTCGAGCTGGCCGACGGTCGCGTGGTCCGGGAGCGGTCTTTGGAGCGCACGCCGTGACCGCCGTGTGGCGGGCCGCGCGGGCGGCGGTGCGGCGGCGGAGGTTGCAGACGTTCGTCATCGGGCTCGTCGTCTTGATGTCCACCGCGACGATCGTCGTCGCGCTGGCCCTGCTCGACGCGTCGTCGGCGCCCTTCGACAGGGCCTTCGCCGCCCACCGCGGCCCGCACGCGATCGCGCTCTTCGACCCGGCGGTGGTGACGGGTGAGCAACTGGCCGCCCAGAAGACCGGCGTGAGCGCGTCGGCCGGACCGTTCGGTCAGGTCACCCTCGACCTCGACCGGAACGGGCCCGGTCCGGAGGGACCGGTCACCGTGGTCGGCCGCGCCGACCCGGGCGGGCCGGTCGACAAGCTCGACCTGTGGCGCGGTCGCTGGGCGACCGGCCCGGGCGAGGTCGTGCTGAACCAGCCGCCGCCGGCCGAAACCCGTGGCGTGCCCCGCACGGTGGACGTGACCCTCGGCGGCAAGCCCTTCACCGTCGTCGGATATGCCTTCAGCCTGAGCGGGTCCGCGGACGTCTGGGTGTCGCCCGACCAGATGGCGGCGTTGCATCCCACCGCGACGCAGATGCTCTTCCGGTTCAAAGGTGATACCTCGACGGGGGCAGCGGTCGAGGCGCGGCTCGCCGCAGTCACGGCCGGGCTGCCGGCCGGCGCGCTCCTGGCGGCGCAGCCGTACACCGTCGTCAAGAAGCAGGCGTCCGCCGACATCGGCGCCTATATCCCGCTGCTGGCCACGTTCGGCGTGCTCGGTCTGATCGTCGCCGTGGTCATCGTGGGCAATGTGGTGAGCGGTGCGGTCGTCGCCGGGTTCCGGCACATCGGGGTGCTCAAGGCGCTCGGGTTCACGCCGCGCCAGGTGGTCGCGGTCTACCTGACGATGGTGTCGGTGCCGGCCGTGGTCGGATGCGTTGTCGGCGCCGTCACGGGCTTCTTCGCCGTGCGTCCGCTGCTCGCCGAGGGTTTCGACGACCTCGGCCTCGGCGGCGGCATCGGGGTACGGCCGTGGATCTGGGCGGTCGTGCTGGTGGGCATGCCGACCCTCGTCGCCGTCACGGCGTTCGTGCCGGCGGTGCGCGCGCACCGGCTCTCCGCGGCCGAGGCGATCAGCGCGGGCAGCGCGCCTCGCGCCGGCCGTGGGTTGCGGGTGCAGCGACGGCTCGGCGGGCTTCGGCTGCCGCGACCGGTCAGCCTCGGGCTGGGCCTGCCGTTCGCCCGTCCCGGACGCAGCCTGTTCACTGTCATCGCGGTGCTGCTCGGTGTGACGACGGTGACGTTCGCGACCGGGCTGGCGGCGACGCTGGACCGGATGTCGACGATCCGCGACGCCGCAAACGGCCAGATCGAGGCGCACCCGTCCGACGGCAAGAGCCGAATGGTGGCCGAGGGTGGCAAGCCGCCCACGGCACCGCCCACGGCCACGACGAAGACCGACGCACAGGTCGAGGAGTTGCTGCGCGGCCTGCCGGACGCGGCCCGCGTCGCCGCCATCTACGGCCTGCCGGTCCCGGCGGTCGGGCAGACCCAGCCGCTCACGGTCGTGTTCGTCCGGGGTGATTTCGCGGCGATGGGCTACCAGCGCGAACTCACCGCCGGCCGGTGGACGCGCGGCGCCGACGAGACTGTCGTTGCGTCGGACGTCATGCGCGAGCGCGGGTTGAAGGTGGGCGACCGGATCACCCTCGAACTCGACGGGCGGCGTGCGGTGCTGACCGTCGTCGGCGAACTGATGGACGGGCCGCAAGGACCGGAGGGAATACTGGCCGACTGGAGCGTACTCACCGCCCTGGCGCCCGATCGCGTGGTGCATCCGTGGGAGGTCTTCTATCAGGTCCAGTTGCGCACCGGCGGCGATGTCGCGGCCTACGTCGCGGCGGTGCAGGCGGCAGACCCGTCCATCGACGCCTTCGACACCTCGCAGGTGAGCGACTTCGTGGTCACCGTCGTGGGTTTCTCCTCGGTGCTGGCGCTGCTGCTGTCGACGGTCGCGGCGCTGGGTGTGTTCAACACGGTGGTGCTCAATGTCCGCGAGCGGCGTCGCGACCTCGGGATGCTGAAGTCGATCGGGATGACGCCGCGCCAGGTCGTCACGATGGTGCTGGCGTCGATGGCGCTGGTCGGCGCGATCGGTGGCGCGCTCGGAATCCCGTTGGGAATGCTGGCGCACCGGTACGTGATACCGGCGGCGGCGGAGTCGGCCCGGGTCGCTATCCCTCAGTCGGTGATGGACATCTGGTACGCGCCGACGCTCGCGGTGCTGGCCCTGGCCGGGGTCGCCATCGCGCTGCTGGGTGCGCTGGTTCCGGCCCGCGGCGCGGCCCGGCTGCCGATCGCCGAGGTCCTGCACAACGAGTAGGTTGAGCGCATGACCACCGTACGGTTGCACGACGGAAATGTGATTCCCGTGGTGGTCGAGGGTCGGGGACCCACCGTGTTGCTTGCGGTGAATCCGGTGCCGATCGAGGGCCCGCGCGCCGAGGAGTTGCGCAAGTGGGGAACCGACCCCGCGCTGGGCCGGACCATCGTCGACGGGCTCAGCGACGCGTTCCGGGTGGTCGCGTTCGACTACGAGGGTCACGTCCTGCAGGTTCCGAAGCCGGACACGTTGACGCCCGAGAACATCGTGGCGGATCTGCTGACGATCGCGGACCTGGCGGGGGCCGACCGGTTCACCTACTACGGATACTCGTGGTTGGCGGTCGCCGGGCTGCAACTCGCGATCCGGACCGACCGGCTGACCGGGTTGGTGATGGGCGGCTACCCGCCGGTGAACGGGCCGTACGACAAGATGCTCCGGATCACGACAGCGACGCACGCGCTGGCGACGGCGGAGCCCGCGCCGTCGGAGCCGTCCGCGCCGTCGGAGCCGTCCGCGCCGTCGGCGCCGTCGGCGCCGTCGGCCGCGGATTCACCCGACGAGATCGACTGGTCCACTGTGGAGATGACGCTCTCGGAGGGGCAGACCCGCCAGTTCGTGACGCTGTACGAGGCGCTGCGCGGCTTCGACGATCGCGCCGCGCAGGCCCTGATCTCCTGTCCCCGCATGTGCTTCGTCGGCTCGGCCGACGAGATCGACTACGACGAGCGCTGGGGTGGCGTCCGGCTCAGCATCGCCGAACCGGTGGTAGAGGGCCGGGCCGAACTCGAGGCGCTCGGCTGGCAGGTCCACATTCTGAACGGGCTGGACCACACCGGAGCTATGCAGGCCGCCCGGGTGCTGCCGATCCTGCGCCCCTGGCTCACCGCCACCCTCCTGCCGGGCTAGGTGTGCGCTCGGCGGCCAACGTCTCCCGGTTTCGGGTCCGACAGCAAGCCCAGGGTCTCCGCGAGATCTTGGAGTCCTGTGGCCGCCATAGGGGCCACGGGACTCCAAGATCTCGGCGAAGCCGCCAGACCTTGCTGTGGAACCCGGCGTTCGGGTGGCACCCGCGTAGGGTTGGCTGATGAGGCTCGATGACCGCCTCGGCGCGCTGGCGGAACTCTGGTCGGTGTGGGCCGGGCACGGGCGGGACAAGACCGACGAGCAGTGGCGCCGCCCGACCCGCCTCGGCGACTGGGACGTGCGCAGCCTCTTCGCGCACGCCGGTGGCTGGCCGGTCGGCTTCTCGGCGCTCGTCGATCGCGTCACCGATGCGGAACCCACGCACGCCACCGCGGCCGCGCTGCTGCGCGAGTTCAACGCGCCGGACGGGGTGGCCAACACGCGCCGGGAACGGGTCGCGGCCGGCGCCCGCGAAGACGCCGTCACGTACACCACCGCCCAGATGCTCGACGTGTTCGCGGAGACGGGACCCCGCGCGATCGGGACGGCGCGCGAGCGCGGACCGGTCGTCGTCGACTATTTCGGGATGGCGCTGCTGCGCCTGGAGGAAGCGGTCAGCATCGGCATTATGGAGGCGACGGTCCATTTGTTGGACCTGAAGCGGGCACTCGGCGAGCCGCCGGAAATCCCGGCCACGGGCCTGCGCCACACCGCCGCGCTGCTCGCGGAGATGGCGCCGCCCGTCGATTTCGTCGAGGCGGCCACCGGACGCGGCACGAGCAACCCACTCCCCGTCCTGTCCTGAATTGACGGGCGTTGCCACACTGCTGGCGTGATCGACCCGCGTCAACCTCGGATCCTGTCGGCAACACTCGCCGTCGTCGGCCTGTTGGCGTGCGGATTCGGCAACCGAGACGGTTCAGCCGGGGCCGAAAGGCAGCCCGATGCCGCATTGCCCGACCCGTGCACGCTGCTCACCCCGGAGGAGGTCGAGGACATCCCCGGGCTCGGCGATGCGGCGTTCATCGGTGCGTCGGTGCTGCACGTGCGCAAGGGCGAGCTCATCATCACGCTGTTCGTCGGTTCGCCGACCGCCGAAGAAGAGAAGGCGAAGGCCGTCAAGCTCGCGCCGAAGGCCCTCGCCCGCCTCTGATCTGCGGCATGAGGTCCGGCGCGGCCAACCACGGCGCGTCAGTCCAGAACCGCGGCGCGTCAGTCCAGAGCCACGTCGAGGTAGCCGCAGCCGGCCGCGAGGAGCACCTGCAGGCGGTCGAGCGCGCCGTCGACCACCGGCTCGCTGCCGCCCAGCGCCGTCTCCACCGCGGCGGCGGCCTGCCACGCCGCCCACAGCGTCGGGTGCAGCGGCGCCCACTCCCAGAACTCGAACGCCAGACCGTCCACTGTGGCCAGTGGTCGGCCGGTCAGTCCGATGTGGAACCGGTCCGGCTGCTCGGCGCTCGCACCGAGGCCCACCATCATCGACCGGAACCGGTACCGGCGCGCGAACTCCACCGGGTCATTCGCGCCGTCGCCCACCTCGAGGAGCACGCCGTCGCGCAGCAACTCGTCGACGGCGGCGCCGGCGTCGGCCCCGGTCTGCTCGCGCAATGCCGCCTCCACCGCGTGCCGCGTCCCGCGCACGCCGGACGATCCCGGCACACCGTGCGCCAGTGCCCACACGGTGAACTCCGTGTCGCCGAACAGCGTCACCACCTCTTGCCCGACGCGGACCCGGTGGCCGTCGAGGTCGGCGCCCTGACCCGGGAAGAACGGGCCGAGGTAGTGCCCGAGCGGAAACAGCCAGCGCTCAGCCATGTCGCCCACCACTGGCTCCCGTCCGGTCGAGCTCGACGGTGTCGAGGTGCGCGGCCTGCACGCTCAGCAGGCCGTGCAGCGTTCCGAGGAACCCCGCCAGCACCCGCTCGGGCTCGGTCACGTCGGGCTCGGTGCCGCCGGCCGCCGCCTCCTCGGTGGCGAACGACTCGCACGCCCGCCACAGGTCGGGTTCGGTGTCGGCCCACGCCCACAGCTCGAACACGGGCCGGTCGACCCGGATCACCTCGTGGCCGAGCAGGCCGATCGAGTACAGCCACGGCTCGTCGGCCGAATTGCCCAATCCGTACATCGACGGCACCAGCCGGTGGGAGCGGGCGAATGCCGTCGCCGATTCGGTGCCCGGCACCAGTTCGGCCAGCAGCCCCCGGCCCAGCAGGCCCGCGACGAGCGACGCCGCGTCCGGAATGTCCAGGCCGGCCAGGTGCCGCACCAGCGCGGCCGCCGTCCACGGCGCCGGCCCGTCGCCGGCAGGCTCCTCCTCGACACCCTCGGGCGGCGCGTGCGCGAACGCCCACGCCGCCAACTCGGAGTCGGTGCACTCGTGGACCTTCGCGCCGAGCCGGATCTCGTGGTGGTGCCGGGCCGGTGCCGCGTTGTGGAAGGTGCCCACCAGCAGGCCGATCGGGAACACGAGGCCGGTCATGACACGACCCCGCTCCGCGGTGTCGCGCCCTGACCGGGCGGCCTGAGCCTGATGATGCCCTCGCTTCGCTCGGTCATAACGCGACCCCGCTCCGCGGTGTCGCGCCCTGACCGGGCGGCCTGAGCCTGATGATGCCCTCGCTTCGCTCGGTCATGTGTCCGACCCTAACGGTCGCGGCCGGGCTAGTGTGTGGTCGATGAAATGGATTGCCGCGCGGCCCGGGTTCGTCGACCGGTGGCACGACGACGACATCGACGCCGAGGAGTACGTCGTCGACGAGTTCGACAACGTCGACGGTCCGTTCGACACGGTCCGCGTGCTGCTGCTCGAGGCCGACCCGCTCGCGCTGGCAACCGTCGACCGCCTGCACGACGACGGCTGGGCCCACGACCCGCCGCACTGGCGCGGGGAGAGCCTGCGCGCGTTCGCCGAGGCGCTCGGCCACGTCCCGGACACCCGCGGCCCGCAGGACGGCTTCTGGCGGCTCGACGACGCGGCCGTGGAAACGGTCACGCCGAAGCTCTCGTGGGTCAGCGGGCAGGCCGACCGGCCGATCGAGGTGCGCCGCCAGTCGATCCTGGCTGAGTGGAACACCGCCCGGCAGTTGCACAATTTCCTTGCCGAGGCGCTCGACAAGGGCAACGAGGTAATCGCTGACTGACCACGGGGGTGGTGCCGTGAAACGCCTGCTGGTGTCGGCGGTGGCCGGCGCGGCGGTGTTGCTGCCCGTCGGCGCCCTGCCCGCCCAGGGAGCGCCCAACTGCGCTGCGGCCGGCGTCGCATACGCGCCGGTGCCCTGGCCGCAGCGGATGCTCGACGTCGAGCGGATATGGCCGCTGACGCGCGGCGGCGGCATCAAGGTGGCGGTGCTCGACTCCGGCACCGACGCGGGCCATCCGCAACTGGCCGGCCGGATCCAGCCCGGAACCGACGTCCTCCAGCCCGGCGGCGACGGCCGCGCCGACTGCGCCGGCCGGGGCACCCGCACGGCCGG
>Ga0111539_10009426_pt1 | contig 12319 bp, 5 predicted proteins | sample RhiMethybrSRZTD1_FD_79667 | JGI IMG/M metagenome (GOLD analysis project Ga0111539, IMG submission 79667) | Populus rhizosphere microbial communities from Tennessee, USA - Rhizosphere MetaG P. TD hybrid SRZTD1 (version 2) (version 2) | ecosystem: Host-associated > Plants > Roots > Rhizosphere >...
CGGGCTCGGCGAACACGTTGCCCTCGCCGAAGCCCGGGTTCTCGGCGAGCCCGGCGAGGTAGAGCGGGCTCGCGGTGCCGGAGACGCTCGAGTAACTCGACGTGCGCCCGATGCGCGCGTCGGTGGAGATCATCCCCAGCCGCGAGAGCAGGTTGCGCACCGGCCGGAACGGACGTTTCGGGCCCTGCGGTTTCTTGCCGGTGGAGTCGGCCGGTGTGCTCGGGCGCGGGGGCGGGTTCGCACGGGTTGCGGCAAGGCGATCGAACGGCAGGTCGAGGTTCATGGTCAGGTCGGTGCCGTTCCCGATCAGGCGCTTCCCCAGGTCGGCCGACTGGATGTCGTTCGTCTGGTTGTAATTCGACGACCAGCCGAACGACGGCTTGAGCCACGCCGGTCCCACGGCGGTGTGCGAGCCGAACGACTGCCGCCAGGCGGTCAGGCGGCCGAAGTTGATGAAGCCCAGCTTGTCCAGGCGCACGCCGTTGAGCGCCAGGTTGCGCTGGCCCTCGACGTGGTACGTGAGCATGTCCACGGGTCGGGCGTCGGCGCCGAAGTTCACGCTGGCCGCCCGCCCGCGCTGGCTGATCGACGGCACGATGCTGTCGTTCGCCGCCAGGCGCGTGTACGCGTCCGACTGCGTCGTGCTCACGTTGTAGTTCCAGAAGAACCGCTCCGGCAGCGGGTAGAAGCGCGCCTTCGTCATCGGCATCGCGATCGAGGCGAGCGGGCGCAACGCCACCTGGTAGGTCACGCCCGCGGACGTGCTGGCGCTGGTCGAGAACGACGTCCCGAGCCCGGTCGGCGCGTGGCCCTCGGTGGTGGTGCGGTTGATGTTCGCATTGATGCCGCCGAGCGTCAGGCGCAGGAACGGGTTCGAGCGGTCGGTCCATACGCGCGAGTAGTTCGCCGAGAGCGAACGCGAGAGGTTGCGCGTCTCGCTGCTGCTCGACAGCGACCCCGTGCGCACGATGTCGTCGCCCGCGGTGAAGCGCGGCTGCGACACGTTCTGGTTCTGCGCGAACGTGATCGGGAGCTGGATCCCGGTGCCCTCGAAGAAGCGCTGCGGCTCGAAGTGCGTGGCGATGCTCAGCGACGTGATCTTGCTGCCGGTGCCGCGTGATTCGCCGACCGAGAGGAAGTTCGCGTCACGCGAGTTCCAGGCGACGTTGTAATCGAACAGGTTCGCCATTTTTCCGTTCACGAACACGCGGTTCGCGAGCCCCACGTCGCGCGCCACGTCGGTGGCGCGCAGCTCGTCGAACCACAGCTGCCCGGTGAATCGCTGGGACGTGCTCTGGTTCACCACGCCCATCGAGATGCGCAACAGGCGCGTGAAGCTGGGCCGGCCCTTCAGGATCAGCGAGTCGCCGTTCGCGAGCTGGGTGCGGAACAGGATCGGGTCGCGGGTCGGGAATCCGGGGTCCAGCTTCGCCTGCGACAGCTCCACGATCTCGGCGAGCACCTGCTGCCACTGGATCTTGAGCGCTTCCGAGCTGGGGGGCATCTTCCGCTTGATCTCGTAGTAGCTCAGGCCCTTGTCGTCCGAGGCGAAACGCACGAAGTAGAACAGGGGGTCGACCGTGGGGTCGTACGTCCCCTGCGCGGTGCCGTTCAGGTCCGTCTTGGTGACCTCGAAGGCGGCGCTGAACCAATTGAGCTTGCCGTAGCGGCTGTAATCCTCGGGGATCGAGAACGTGCGGAACGCCTCGAGCGTGTCGTCCGGAGCCAGGTCGGCGAACTCGAGCGCGATCGACTGCTCGCGGCGCTGGAAGCCCTCGCTGCCGTTGCGCGTGTCGCCGGGATCGAACGGGAGCGGATAGTACTTGTCGGCGTTGTCCACCGAGTTGACCGCGTCCAGCGTCACCGTGGTCTTGAGCACGTCGCGCTGTCGCGGGGTCAGGTCGGTGGCCCGCCAGCGGCTGCCGACGATGTCGAGGCCGCCGATCATGAGCAGCGGCCGCTCGCTGACCTCCGCCGCGGTGTTCGGGTCGGCTTCCGGGTAGCGCACGCCCTCCAGCCACACGCGTACGTGCTGGGCGATCGTCAGGTCGGGCGCGCCGAAGCGCACGCGCAGGTCGTCGCTGAGCGGGATGCGGTAGCGGCGCCAGCCGTTCCGGGTCGGGTCGACGGGCGTCACGTTGTTCGTAAGGCCGCCGAACTTCTTGAGCACGTCGGTGACCAGGTAGGGACTGGACGAGTCCGCGAGGTCGACCGTGTACTCGAAGTAGGACTCGGACGATTCCAGCGTCTCGTTCAGGTTCATGTCTTCCGTGTTCGGGATGGGGAACCGCAGGTTGTTCTTCTCGGTGCCGTTCGCGGACTGGTAGCGGCGCGGATCCATCATCGACGGGTAGTTCTGGATGATGTCCGCGAAGTCGTCGCCCTCGGGATCCACGCCGGGGCGCTCCGTGACCAGGCCCGGAGGGACGTACCCCGGCTTGCCGGCCGCGTCCAGCTCGGCCGCGTCGTCGATACCATCGATGCCGGTGTCCTCGTTGCGGCCGACGACCGTGTTGAGCTGGTTGTCGCGCGGCCGCTGGTCCTCGGTGTCGATCACCAGGTTCGGCCGCCGGTTCGGTGCGCGCATCTGGTCCTCGCTCACGCGGCCAACGTCGATGTGGAGCTTGACGCCCGAGTTCGCGGTCAGCTTGCCGCGCACACGCGGGAACGGATTGTTGGGATCGTGGTGGTCGTTCCAGTCGCTGACCCACAGCTCGATGAACTGGGAGCGCGAGAGGTCGAGGCCCACTGCGTCGAGGTTGTACGTGAGCCCGGTCCACATCGAGTCGATCCCGGCCTGGAACCCGGGCGGGACCCTCGGGATCGACAGCGCCAGGACCGAGTGCTGGTTCCTCGCGCCCTGGCCCTCGGGAAGCTGCGGGCGCAGGTCGCCCTCCTTCACCAACTCGGTCTCTGACTCTTTCGCGCTGCCCTGCGAGTTCACCGGCTGGTACCAGTGGATCTCGGCGTACTTCTGGCCCGGGAGGTCCAGGAAGCTCTTGGTCGTGATCGCGGCACCACCCACGATGTTCTCGGCCCGGCTCGGCACGCTCGACCAGGCCCAGCGCTCGGGCGTGAGCGTGAGCGAGACGGCGTCGCGCACGCCCTCCATGTCGTCCACGAACACCTCGTTGCGCGTGTTCGGGTTCGGGAACGACATCCCGGCTTCGGCCTGGATGTTGAACTCGGACGGCGTCGTCGTGCGCACGCCCGGCAGCCGGTCGGCGAAGCGGGTGAGGAACGCAGGTTTGAAACGCAGCTCGGTGTTGAGATCGGTGATCAGTGTCTGCGACGGCTCCTCGCCCAGGCGCGGCCGGATGTCCTGCGCGCCCTTGCTCTCGTAGAGGAACGCGCCACCGAGGCTCCGGTCGCGGCCCTGCATGCTGAACGCGCTGCCGATGAGCGTCTTGCTCGCCTGCGCGAACAGCGGCGCGTAGGAGTAGTCGACCGAGAGCTGGTCGGTGGGCCCGAGCTGGCGCTTGAGCGTGATGCGGCCGAGGTCGTAATCGATCGTGTAGTCGCGGTCGCGCGTCCAGCGCTCACCGTTCACGACCACGGCCTCGGAGTTGTCGAGCACGTTGCCGCGGCCGAGCGTGATGTCGCCGCCGCCGGAGCGCGCCGCTGCGAACTCGGCGTTGAAGTAGTAGTTCGCCTGCTCTGACTGAGGGTTGTAGCGCTCGTAGACGCCCGGGTCGGGCGCGTTCACCGTTTCCTTGTCGCCGTTCAGGATGTTGCGGCGCTTGAGGTGCCTGCTCACGAGGACGTCGAACGGCCGCGCGTTCGGCCCCTCGATGCGCGGCGCGAACGGCAGCAGGTCGGGCAGGAACAGCGTGCCGAACTCGTAGTCCACCCAGCTGCGGGTCTGCGTGTTGAAGCCCGTGCCGTCCACGACGCCGTCCTGGCCCGGGATCGGCTGGTTCGTGGTCTCCTGCCACGAGTCCAGGCCCAGCATCTCGATCAGCGGCACGCCGTTCAGGTCGTAGAGCGGCGGGTCGTTCTGCCCCGCCTGGATCATGAGCTTGAACGACTTGGGATCGATCTGGAACCCGCCCAGGTTGTAGATGTTCTTGAGCTCCAGCTCGCGCACCGGCGCCAGCGTCGCGGTGGTGTCGTAGAAGCCGTCCGGCGTCTGCGTGAGCAGGCCCGGTCCGCGCGGCACGCGCAGCAGCTTCATCACGATCGCGCCTGAGTCGGGCCCCGGCGTGGTGATGATCCTGCCGCCGACGTCGATCGGCGTGCCGCGCCCGCCGCCGGGAAGGATCGGCGTGGCGCGGTACGTCACCGCCAGCACCTGGTTCGAGTTCTGGATGATCGGGTTCTTGAGGCGGATGACCTTGAACGTGGTGTCGCCGAACTTGTAGAGCTTGCTCAGCACCTCGTACTGCTGGTCGGGCCCGGGGTTCAGGATGTCGAAGCTGCCGGTGACGACGGTGTCGCGTACCGGCAGGCCCATGGCGTGATCGGGATCGATCGACGCCAGGCCGCGGTTCGTCTGGTGATCGTTGCCGGAGTTGAAGTCGTCCAGGTAGAGACGGATGCTGGCGTCGTCGATGTCGTAGAACGTGTTGCCGAGGTTGGGGTCGTAGAGGAAGAAGTACTGTCCCCTCACCCATTCGAGATTGCTGAACGGCGGCGGCCGGCTCACCGACGAGCCGCCGGTGTAGACCGCGCGCTCGCTGCGGCCTTCCTGCTTGCTCGCGAGGCCGGTGAAGTCGAGCGCGCCGATGCGCGAGGCGAACTTGATGCCGAACAGGCCCTCGTTCTTGCCGCTGTACGACACGTACTGCGTGCCCGGCAGCGACAGGTTCGTGTTGCCGAGATCCAGCGCCTGGACGAAGTCGTCTTCGTCGCCGCGGTAGTTGATGGCGATGCGGTTCGCGAGCGGTACCTGGTTCGCCGAGTTCTGGAGCAGGTTCACCTTGACCCGGTCCGAGAGCTGGCCCTCGAGCCGGATGTCCAGGTCCTGCTGCATGTCGAGCGAGGGGAACAGGCTCTGGCGCTGGCCGAGTGCTCCCAGCGCCTTGTTGTTGGTCCAGTTGCTCGTGCCCGAGAGCCGGATGCTCTCCGAGCCGCTGACGTTGAGCGCGGGGCCGCCGGGGCCGAGGATCGACGTGAGCTTGCTCGGCAGCCGCACCGGGATCGGCAGCGACAGCCCGGTGCGCTGCGCGGGGGTGGCCGACCCGAGCGTGTTCACGTTCGTCCGCGAGCTCGCGAGCCAGCGGTCGTGGAACGACCGGGCCGCGAAGTCGCGGGCGAACCGCGACAGCGGCTGGCGGTAGCCGGCCCCGAGCGCGATCTCCCCCACCTCGACGCTGCTCCGGAACGTGCCCGCCTCGGGGTCCACCTCGACCCGGAGCTTGCGCGGGTCGAACGCCAGCTGCAGCTTGACCGGGCCCTGCGGCTGGCCGATCGGGCGCAAACTGGCCTGCACGAACGAGTTCTCGAGCGCCAGCCGCCACGACGGGCGCCACGGGGGCGGGAGCGTGTCCGCGGCTGCGGCAGCCGCCTTGGCCCGGGCGTACTCCTTGGTCGCGGGCGTGGGAATGCTGTTGAGCCCCGGCAGGCCGGAGACCGTCGCGAGGAAGGCGATGGCGGACAGGGTCGACGTGCCGATCATGGATCCCTAAGGCCGCGCGGCCAGTAGGCCCGGGCCTGGCGGGCGACCGTAACAGCCGACCGGGGAACGGTCAAAGCGTTGTGGGGCCTCGAGGTACCGGGCCCGGCATGGCTAGGGTAGGCTGCGGGCCCGTGCGCATCCTCCCTAATTACATCCTCAGGCAGCACCTGGTTCCCTTCCTCCTCGGTTTTGGGGTGGTGACGTTCGTCTTCGAGATGGACGTCCTGTTCGATTACCTGGACCTGGTCATCAACCGGGGCGTGCCCGCCCCCGCCGTGCTCCAGCTCTTCGGCCTCTCCCTGGGCTTCGTCGTGGCGCTGAGCGTGCCCTGCGCGGTGCTGATCGCGACGCTGATGACGTTCGGCCGCCTGTCCCAGGACAACGAGATCACGGCGCTCCGGGCGAGCGGCATCCACCTGTTCCGGGCCATGTTGCCGCCGCTCCTCGCCGCCGGCGGGCTGGCCGTGGGCCTCACGCTCTTCAACAACTACGTCTACCCGGATGCCAACCACGCGTTCGCCAGCCTGCTCGTGGATATCGGCCGGATGCGGCCCACGGTGAAGCTCCAGGAAGGCGTCTTCATCACCGACTTCCCCGGCTACAACATGCTCGTCAAGTCCGTGAACGGCATGACGAACGAGATGCGTGGTATCACCATCTACCAGATGCACGCGGGCGGGCCGCCGACGACGATCTTCGCCGAGAAGGGTTACCTCACGTACACCCCCGATGGCCACACGGCCGTGCTGGAGCTGGAGGACGGCGAGATCCACGAGATCCCATCCGACGAGCAGGGCGTGTCGCGCTACCACCGGCTCCACTTCAAGAAACACACGATCAATATCCAGGGCGCGGGCGGCATGCTGGAGCGCACGGTGCGCAACGCCCGCGGCGATCGCGAGAAGAGCGCGGCGCAGCTCCTGGTCGAGCGCGACGACGTGCTCGCCGACTACGGCCGCTCCTACCAGGGTCACCACCAGCGCTTCGCCGCCATGGGCGTCCCCGAGAAGGAGATCGAGGCGCTCGCGCCCGAGCGCGCCCCGTTCACGCTGCGCATCGGGCTCGTGCTGGGGTCGCTGCTCCGGCGTCCGGATCCCCTGGACGAGATCGTGCGCAGGTACCCGCGGCTGGAGATGGACGCGAACCTGTGGCGCATGGAGCGGCTGGCGCTGCTGCGCCGCGCCGCGGGGCTGTCGGTGGAGATCCACAAGAAGTTCGCGCTGCCGGTGGCGTGCGTCGTGTTCGTGCTGATCGGGGCGCCGATCGGCATGCGCGTGCGCCGCGCGGGGCCGGCGGTGGCGTTCGCCTCGATCGGATTCTTCCTCTTCTACTACGTATGCCTGATCGGCGGCGAGGAGCTGGCGAACCGGCTGCTGCTGCCCGCGTGGCTGGCGATGTGGCTCGCGAACCTGGTGCTGGGGGCGCTGGGCCTGGACCTCACGGCGCGCGCGTGCGACATCCGCATGCCGTGGCATCGCCGCAGGCACGGCCGGTACGCGACCACCGTGGCCGAAGGGTCGCGATGAGGATCCTCGACCGCTACCTGCTTCGCGAGTTTCTCACATATCTAGTATTGGGACTGATGGGGTTCATCGTCATTTTCATCGTCGTGGATCTCATCGAGAAAATGGACGTCTTCCTGGATCACAAGGCGCCGTGGTTCCTGGTCGCTCAGTACTTCTTGAACCTGACACCTGACGTGGTGGTGAAGATGCTGCCGGTGGCGCTGCTGCTGGCGACGTTCCTGGCGCTGGGCCAGCTCAACAAGTTCGGCGAGTTGACCGCGATGCGCGCCGGCGGGCTGTCGCTGGTGCGCATCCTGATGCCCGTGTTCGCCGTGGCGGTCAGCTGCGTGGCGATGTCGCTCGTGCTCGGCGAGTACGTGGTGCCGGCGGCGACGCGGGCGCGCGACACGATCTTCGAGGAGCGCATCCAGCACCTGCAGCGAACCACGCCGAGCGAGCGCGCCGACGTCACCTACCTGGGCCGTGGCGGCCGCGTCTGGCTGGTGGGGCTCTACCTGGTGCACGAGCAGCGCATGCACGAGGTGTCGCTCCAGGAGTTCCGCTCCGGCGTGCTGACGCGCCGGATCGATGCCGCGGAGGCGTCGTGGGATGGCCGTCGCTGGGTGTTCTCGGCCGGCTACGTGCGCCGGTTCGAGGGCGGCCACGAGGTGGCGGAGGCGTTCCAGCGCATGGCGGTGGACGGCCTGGGCGAGCGCCCGGACGACTTCGCCAAGCCCGGCCACAAGCCGGAGGAGATGAATTATTTTGAGTTGCGGGGCTACGTCGAGCGGCTGCGCGCGAGCGGCGCGCGGGTCGAGAACTATCTCGTGGACCTACATCTCAAGCTGGCCTTCCCACTGATCTGTCTCATCGTGGTCATGATCGGCGGCGCCATGGTGACGAGGCTGCGCATGCAGAGCGCGGCGCTCGGCTTCGGTCTCGCGGTGGCGATCTCGTTTCTCTACTACGGAATCATGAGGGCCGGCCAGGCATTGGGACACAACGGCGCGCTGCCGCCCTACGTGGCGGCGTGGTCGGCGGACGTGGTGTTCGGCTCGATCGGACTCTGGATGATGGCGCAGGCGCAGCGGCGCTGAGATCGCGCGATCTTTGGGCTACTCGCGGCCGCGGCCGCGCAGCGCTGCTTTGTTCGTCGCCTCGAGCAAGGATTGTCTGAGCCCGAACACTCCAGAATGCAATTGAGATAAACCTCACGCGTCGGCCCTCGACCACCCGCCCCCGTCGAGGAGTGCGCTCATGAAGAGCGTCCCGGTGTCTCGGCTCTCGAACGACGCTTTGCTCCGCGAGCTCGAAGCGAGTGTCGCGCAGGACTGTACGCACACCGCACGGCAGGTTGCCGTGATCGGTGAGGTCGAGCGACGCAGGCTGTACGCGCCGGCGGGCTATCCGTCGATGTACAGGTACTGCCTGGGAAAGCTGCATCTTTCCGGGGATGCGGCGTACAAGCGCATCCAAGTGGCGCGGGCGGCTCGCCGGTATCCAGCAATGCTGGCTGCATTGGCGGAAGGGCGCGTGCACCTGACGGGGCTCAATCTCCTGGCAGCGCACGTCAAGGGCCTCGCGCCTTCGGTGGTCGACGAGCTGCTCAGGGCGGCCACGCACCTGACCAAGCGGGGAATCGAGACGCTGTTGGCCGAGCGCTTCCCCAAGGCCGATTTGCAGGCGGAGGTTCGAGCGATCGCGCCTGAGCCATCGCACGTCCCGTCGGTCACGTCCGAGGCTGTCATCGGGAGCTCGGAGCAGCCGCAACTCGTTGCGAGCACGGAGGGGGAACTTGCGCCGGCGCAAGTTGGCCCGCTCCTCGAGTCGCCGCAGCCCGGGCCGCCGCCGGCTGAACGGCCAGCGCGAGTCTCACCCCTCGCCCCGCAACGCTATGGCGTTCAGTTCACATTGGGGCAGCACGGCTACGAGCTCTTGCAGCAGGTGCAGGATCTGCTCGGCCACGAGGTGACGCGCAACGACCTGGCGGAGGTGTTCACCCGGGCGCTCGAGGCCTATGCACTTCTCCTGGAAAGGAAAAAGCACGCTGCGACTGAACATCCGCGCGATCCCCGGCGCACGAGGCGGGACTCGCGTCACATCCCGGCGCACGTGAAGCGGTCTGTCCGCAAGCGCGACAACGGTCAATGCACATACGTGACCGAGACGGGACATCGCTGCGAGGCACGCTCGGATCTCGAGTACGACCATGTTCTGGAGTACGCCCGCGGCGGCGAGGCGACCGTGTCCAACATCCGACTCAGGTGCCGTGCACACAACCAACACTCCGCGGAACGCACATTCGGCGTCGGATTCATGGAGCACAAGCGTGCGCAGGCCGCTGCAGCGTCTTCGCCCGCAGTCACGCCAAGTTCATGACGCAGTCACGGCAGCTTCATGATGCAGTCGCGGCTGTTTCATGATCTCGATGACGATGTTGTGAGGCGAATCGACGAGGACGCTGCTGGAATCGGCGCCGTGCCGGGCGGCCCTACGGCCGAGCCGGTGCGCCCTCCCCCCAGTCCTCCACAGAGCCCAACGCATCGAGCCGCGCGCAGAACTCGACGTCCGCCGCGAATGCCGCGCCCAGCGTCGCGAGCCATCGCCCGTGGTCGCAGCCGGCGACGACTGCCTGTATCTCGTCGGCGTCCGCGCACGCGAGGCTCGCGGCGAAGCTCGCGTCGGGGTTCGCGAGCTCCGCGCCGCGCGCGGCCAGCCGCGCCGCGATCGTTCCCGCGCACGCGGCGTCCTCCAACGCGAATCGACCCAGCTTGCCCGCGCACACGAGCCAGATGTCGCGTTCGCGTGCCAGCGCGTCGCAGGTGGCGCTCAACGCCGCGAAGCTGCCGAGCAGCCGCCGCCGGCAACGGCTCGCGGCGAGCAGCGCGCGCGACCCGTTCGTGCTCGCGAACGCCAGCGTCTTCCCGTTCACGCGCTCGCGCGTGAACTCCGCGGGCGAGTTGCCGAGATCGAAGCCCTCGACGATGCGGCCCTCGCGTTCGCCGCACGCCAAGGCGCCGGGCGTACGCCGGCGGAACTCGAGCGCCTCGGCCGGCGTCGCGAACGGCACGACGCGCGCGGCGCCGTGCTGGCGCGCGACCGCGAGCGTGGTGGTGGCGCGGAGCACGTCGATCGCCACCGCGCACGCATCGGCCGGCAGGGCGCCCGGCGCGGGTGGCACGAGCGCCACGCGCACGCGGGCGCCGGTCACGGCGTGGTGACCGGCGGGTGCTCCTTGAGCAGCTCCTCGACGAAGCGTGTGCTCAGGTCACCCTTGCGGAACTTCTCGGTGGCGAGCGCCAGGCGGTGGAACGGGATCGTGGTCTTGATGCCCTCGACGATCATCTCCTCGAGCGCGATCTCCATGCGGCGGATCGCCTCGGCGCGGTCCTTCCCGTGCGCGATCAACTTGCCGATCATCGAGTCGTAGTAGGGCGGGATCGTGTAGCCGGCGTAGACGTGGCTGTCGACGCGCAGGCCCGGCCCGCCCGGGCGGTACCAATACGTCACCTTGCCGGGGCTCGGCCGGAAGTTGCGCTCGAAGTCCTCGGCGTTGATGCGGCACTCGATCGCGTGGCCGTTCAGCTTGACGTCGGACTGCGTGAACGACATCGGCTCGCCGGCCGCGACCAGGATCTGCTCTTTGACGAGATCGATGCCGGTGACCTCCTCGGTCACCGGGTGCTCGACCTGGATGCGCGTGTTCATCTCCATGAAGTAGAACGAGCCGTCCTGGTCGTAGAGGAACTCCATCGTGCCGGCATTGCGGTAGCCGATCTCCGCCGCGCCGTTCGCCGCCAGCTCGCCCATCTTGAGTCGCTGCTCGGGCGTCAGCACCGCGCTCGGGGCCTCCTCGATCAGCTTCTGGTGGTTCCGCTGCACCGAACACTCGCGCTCGCCGAGATGGACGACGCTTCCCTTCCCGTCGCCAAATAACTGAATCTCGATATGTCGCGGCTGCGTGATGTATTTCTCCAGATAAACCGCACTGTTATTGAACGCGGCGCCGGCCTCCGCCTGCGCGATGCCGAAGCCCTGGCGCAGGATCTTCTCGTCCCACGCGATGCGCATGCCGCGCCCGCCGCCGCCGGCCGCGGCCTTCACGATCACCGGGAAACCGATCTCGCGCGCGATACCGATGGCCTCGTCCACGTCGGTCAGGATGCCGTCGCTGCCCGGCACCATGGGCAGGCCGGCGGCCTTCATCGTGCGCTTCGCCTCGGCCTTGTCGCCCATGCGGCGGATCATCTCCGGACTCGGGCCGATGAACGTGAAGTTGCACGACTCGCAGACTTCCACGAAGTGCGCATTCTCGGACAGGAATCCGTACCCGGGATGGATCGCGTCGGCGCCGGTCACCTCGGCGGCCGAAATCAGCCGCGCGATGTGGTTGTAGGACTGCGCCGGGGCGGGCGGGCCGATGCACACCGACTCGTCCGCGAGCCGCACGTGCAGGCTCTCGCGGTCGGCCTCGCTGAACACGGCCACCGTGGCGATGTCCAGCTCGCGGCAGGCGCGGATGACGCGGAGCGCGATCTCGCCGCGATTGGCGATCAGGACCTTTTTGAACAAGGGTGCCCCGGCTACTCCCGCGACATCCACTCGGTCCCGGCCCCAGCACCCCCGGGCCTCGATCCCGACGCGGCAGCACCGGCGTTCGTCGGGCCCTCGCCGGCCTCGATCGGTTGCCAGGTGCGGTCCGAGGTCGCTGCGATGCCCTTGAGCTTCAGCGCGAGCTCGTTCGGGTTGTTGCAGTTCCGGAGCGCCTCTTCCTCCGTGATCAGGCCTTCCCTGAGCAGTGCGAGCACCGACTGGTCGAACGTCTGCATGCCGTACTGGGTCACGCCCTCGGCGATCAACTGGTGGAGCAGCGTGACTTTTTCAGGATCCAATATGTACTCGCGCACGGTCGGCGTGGTGATCATCACCTCGACGGCCGGAATGCGGCCGGCGCCGTCGCGGCGCGGGATCAGGCGCTGCGAGATGACCGCGCGCAGGTTCGAGGCCAGCCCCATGCGCACCTCGTCGTGCTGGTGCGGAGGGTAGAACGAGATGACGCGCTGGATGCTCTGCACCACGTCCGTCGTGTGCAGCGTGCTCATGACGACGTGCCCGGTGTCGGCGGCCATGAGCGCCGTGGACATGGTTTCGAGGTTGCGCACCTCGCCCACCAGGATGATGTCGGGGTCCTGCCGCA
>Ga0111539_10009427_pt1 | contig 12318 bp, 10 predicted proteins | sample RhiMethybrSRZTD1_FD_79667 | JGI IMG/M metagenome (GOLD analysis project Ga0111539, IMG submission 79667) | Populus rhizosphere microbial communities from Tennessee, USA - Rhizosphere MetaG P. TD hybrid SRZTD1 (version 2) (version 2) | ecosystem: Host-associated > Plants > Roots > Rhizosphere >...
AGGGTCCGCTCGCGTGCTGCCCTGCGCGTAGCAGGAAAAGGCCAGCAACGCGAGCGGAAGGGGGCCCAGTAGTTTCATCATCTAGAACGAATACCCCATGCGCAGGCCGTAGATGCGCGGCGGATCGTAGTAGCCCTTCACCACGCCGCGATTGAAGCCGAAGAAGTTCTTGGTGTCTTCGTCGGTCACGTTGTCACCGAACAGCTCGACATAGTACCGGTCGGCCGGCGCATTCAGCCGCAGGCTCAGATTGAGCTTGGTGTAGGAGTCCTGCGCCTGCGACAAGTGCGCGCCGTCGTAGTTGAGCGTGTCGAAGTACATCTTGCTCTGCCAGTGCACCGAGGCGTACGGCACGATCGCGAAGCCGGACGGCAGCGTGAAGCGATGCTCGTAGTTCAGCGTGGCTGAGTACTCGGGCGCGAATGGCAGCTGATTGCCGCGGATGTCCGACACCACCGGATCGCCGCACTCGGGCTGTCCGTAGATGACGCGCTCGGCGCAGGCATAGCCGTCCTGGAAGCTGCCGGGATCCTTGATCGAAGTGTCGAGCCACGCGAGATAGCCGAACAGCCGGCCGTCGGTCCACGGAATCGTGTCGAACTCGAACTCGAGGCCCTTGATCTCCGAGCTCGCCAGGTTGTCGGTCGTCCATGCGGTCACCGGCTCGCCGAAGTTCGGACTCTCGGGATTGGTATCGGTGCCGATTACCTTGTCGCCGGTGTTCTGCATGTCCGTGTAGTCGCTGAAGAACGCCGTCGCGCTGATGCGCACGCGGCCTTCGAGCATCGTGCCTTTCCAGCCGAGTTCGTAGGTCTTCACTTCCTCCGGATCGTAGGCGAGCAGGATCGGGCAACCGTTGTTGCACGCGTCCGCCATCTCGTACATGCCGCCCATCTTGTGACCGGTCGCGAGCGAGGCGAACAGCATGTGATCGTCGTTCGCGAAATACTGCAGGCCGACGCGATACGTGCCCTGGCTCCAGCTCTTCTTGACGTTGTTGGGCTCGCTCGCCGGCATCACGGTGCCGAGCGGCGCGCCGCTGCCCATGTCGTTGGTCAGGTCGTTCGACTGGTGTGCGCGGACGCCGGTCGGCGTGTGCTGGCCGTTGTACCACTCCGCCGAGCCTTCCCAGAACGCGTACGTCATGCCGTTGTGGTCGGTCTTCTCGTCGTCGGAGTAGCGGTAGCCGAGCGTGACATTCACCTTCGGGACGATGCGATAGTCCAGCTGCGCGAACGCGGCCTTCGACGTGGTCGTGCGCTTCGCCTGGTCGAACACCCAGCTGTCCGGCAGACCGTCGGGATTGAAGCCGAGCGGCAGGTCCGGATCCTCGAAGAACGACTTGTTCGCCAGCATCTCCATGTCGTAACGGATCGACTTGTTCTCGTGCAGGTAGTAGAGGCCCGCGACGTATTGCAGGCGGTTCTCGCCGGTCGACTTGAACTGCAGCTCGTGCGTCACCGTGCGATACGCGCTGTGTCGCGTGTCCCAGCTCTCGTCCCAGATCGGGTAGTAACCGGTCTCGGCCGCTTCCGGCGTCGCCGGCTCGCCGATCGATGACCACGCTGCAGCGGGACGCGTGCCGCCGTCGACGTCTTCGATCTGCGAGCGCTGCTGATCTTCGTACGAGGCTCGATATTCGAGCGCCATGCGATCGTTGAGGCTCGCCGCCAGCTTCACCTGGTAGTCGTCGATCGTCAGGTCCTTCTTGCCCGGCACGTTGATGTTCACGTAGCGCAGGCCGTGAGTGCAGGCATTCACCGTGCCGGCCGCCTGTTCGCAATCGATGAAGTCGATGTCGCCGGCGCCCTGGTCGGAGTAGTGCGAAAACGTGGCGGTGCCTTCCAGCCAGTCCGTCATCTCCCAGCGGCCGATGAGGCGTGCGCCCCACTCGTCGGCGTTGTTGTACCAATCGTCGCGGCTGACGTCGCGATTGCGCCGCTGATCGACGTCCGGAATGCCGTCGAGCTCGATGCCGGCCGGCTCGTATGCAACGTCCGTCGTGTCCTTGCCCTGGGTGAGCTGACCGTCGTGCATGTTGACCATGAACGCGGCGCGCAGCGCGAACTTGTCGTTGACCGCAAGATTGAACATGCCGCGGCCTTGCTTCTCGTTGTAGTTGCCGAAGGCCGCTTCGACCTTGGCGAAGCTGCTGTCGAAGTCGGGCTTCGCCGGGATGATGTTGATCGTGCCGCCCGAGGAATTCATGCCGAACAGCGTGCCCTGCGGGCCGCGCAGGATTTCGACGCGCTCGATGTCGTACATCAGCGCGAGCGTGCCCTGCGGGCGAGGGGAGTAGAAGCCGTCGAGGTGAATCGCGACTGCGCCTTCGCCGACTTCGGTGAAGTCGGTGGAGGTGACGCCACGGATCGTCGCGGCGGTGCCTGAGTCGGCGCCGGTGCCGAGCTGCACGTTCGGAGCAGTGCCCGCCAGATCGCGCGCGTTGCGAATACCTTCGCGATCGAGGTAGTCCTGCGTGAACGCCGTGATCGCCAGCGGCGTCTGCATCAGGTTCGTTTCGCGCTTCGATGCAGTGACGATGACTTCCTCGAGCCTGCCGTCGCCGTTGTCGGCAGCGAATGCGGGCATGACGACCAGCGTGGTCAGCGAGGTCAGACAGGCCAATGCGCCGTTCTTTTTGACGGTGAACATGATGCCCCCCTGCAGTAAGCCTGGAGTGTTTCCCCTTGTCGGAGCCGACCATAGTCCCGCATCCGGGCCGTTGTCAATGATTACATCCAATGGATGTTTTTATTCATGGCAGGCAAAGTAAGGCCTTCATGGTCAATCGCGGTACGAATCAACAGTCGAGCGCGCCGTACAACCGGCGCATCGTTCTCGACGTGATCCGCCGGCACGGCTCGCTCTCCCGAAAAGAGATCGTCGACCGCGTGGCCCTCAGCCCGCAGACCGTCGCGAACATCACTTCGGACCTGGAATCCGTCGGCCTGGTGGTCGCCAGGCGCTTGAAAGTGCAGAAGTCCCGCGGCCAGCCGCCGATCGTGTTCGAGCTGAACCCGAACGGCGGGACGTCGATCGGCATCACGATCGAGCCCGGCCGCGTGCGCGCGGCGCTGGTGAACCTGGTCGGGAAGGTGATCCGGAAACAGGATGTAGAGGTCGACACCCACGACCGCCGCGGCACGCTGACCGTGATGGTTTCCGTCGTGAACGATCTGGCGGGCGTCGCCGCGGCGACCGGGCCCGTGCGCGGCGTCGGAGTCGCGCTGCCCGGACCGTTCGCCGTCAGCAGCATGAGCTTCGTCGGACCGACCGTGCTCGAGGGCTGGACCGACCTGTCGGCGCTCGACGAGCTGCATCGGATCAGCGGCTTTCCGGTGATCTACAGCGTCGACAGCGTGGCCGGCGCGCTGGGCGAATCCCTGTTCGGAATCGCGAAGAATCTGAACAATTTTTTCTACATGCACTTCGGCGTCGGCCTCGGCGGCACGCTGGTCGCGAACCGCTCGGCGTACAAGGGCGCGAACAGCAACGCGACGGAAATCGGTCACGTGCCGATCGTGCCCGACGGCAAGGCTTGCTACTGCGGCAACAAAGGCTGCCTGGAGCGCTACCTGTCGCTGCATTCGCTGGCGGAAGCGCTGGGTCGAGCAGATGTGAAAGATGGCGCGCGCGAGTTGCTGGTCGAGATGCTCGCGGCGCGCGAGCCGACGCTGCTGCAGTGGTGCCGCGAAGCTGCGGTCCATCTGCGCAATGCGGTCTGCATGATCGAGAACCTGCTCGACCCCGAGACGATCGTGATCGGCGGCTCGGCGCCCAAGGCGCTGGTCGAACATATCGTGGCGCTCGCCGAACCCCTGCACGGATCGGTTCGCGCCGGCGTCGCCTCGACCCTCAATCGCATCCTGCTGTCGGAGCACGACGAGGACAGCTCGATCCTCGGCGCGGCGGTGCTGCCCGTCTACGAAATGCTGTCGCCGCGCTTCGAAATGCTGCTGCAGAAACGTCCCGAGCAGTCCCGCGTCGAAGGGTTGCTGGGCGGCCGGGCGGTCGGCGGACTCGGCCGGCTGTAGGCGCTAATTATCACAATCATTGTTTTTATTCGTTGACAGTCGCGACGGTCGGACCCTACTCTTCGCCGGGAGGGTTCCATGGACCACCACAATCCACCCGCGCTCACGGTGATCGGCGACGTCGGTGTCGACGTCGTGCTGGGTCCCATCGACCGCTGGCCGGCGATCGGCACCGAATCCCTGATGGATCACAGCGAGCTGCGCCCCGGCGGCTCTGCCGGTAATGCGGCGCTGGCGGCAAATTATCTCGGCGTCCCGTGCCGGCTGCTCTCGCTGGTCGGCAACGACAGCCTCGGCGCCTGGCTTGCCGAACAGTTTCAGCAATTGAATCCCGCGCTGCCCGTGTGCGAGCTGGCGACCTCGGTCTCCGTCGGCATCATTCACGCGTGCGGTGAGCGCACGTTCCTGACGACGCGCGGCCACCTCGAAGCTTTCGACTATCCGCACGTGCATCCCTTCCTGTCGCGCGCGAAGCATCGGCCCTCGATCGTGCTGCTCTCCGGGGTGTTCCTGACGCCGAAGCTGCGTCGACACTACACGCACCTGATCGAGGAAATCGCGACGCTGGGTTATCAGGTGGCGCTGGACACCGGCTGGCCCTCCGGCAACTGGAACAACCAGCTGCGGCAGGAGATGCTCGGCTGGGTCGAGCGCTGCGATCATGTGCTGCTCAATGAGATGGAGGTCGCGAGTCTCGGCGACCGGCCGGATTTTCGCGACGCGATGCTCAACGTCAGTCACCGCCTCAAGCCGGGCGCGACGCTGATCGTCAAGAACGGCGCGAAGGGCGCGGTCGGCTTTCAGAACGGCACCTGCACGCGCGCCGACGCTGTTGAGACGGCGGTGTTCGACACCATCGGCGCGGGCGATTCCTTCAACGCCGGTTATCTGGTCGCGCGACTGAACGGACACGATTTGGGAGGCGCGCTCGACGCCGGTTGCCGCGCAGCCGCGTCGATCATCTCGCGCTTTCCACGCACCTCGATCGCGCCGGGCGAGCTCGCCGCGCACGTCGACCTGCCGCGCCTGCGGGTCGCACAGTAGCCGGCGCAGGTTGCTCGCATGCGCAACCGTGCACTGATCATCGGCTACATCCTGTGCGTCTGGTTCGTCATCTCGTTCGTGACGAACATCATCGGGCCGCTGATGCCGATCGTGATCCGCGAGTTCCACCTCAGCCTCGGACTGGCAGGCTTTCTGCCGTTCTCGTTCTTTCTTGCCTACGGCGTGATCTCGATTCCCGCCGGCATGCTGGTCGAGCGCTTCGGTGCGCGCGCGATCTTGCTCGCGGCCTTCGGCTTGAATCTGCTGGGCGCGGCGGCGATCGCGCTGTTGCCGAGCTATCTGGTCGTGATCGGCGGCCTGTTCGTGATCGGCCTGGGCATGGCGATGCTGCAGGTCGTGATCAATCCGTTGACGCGCACGGCCGGCGGCGAAGCGCACTTCGCGTTCTTCTCAGTGATGGGGCAACTGGTGTTCGGTGCTGCCTCGTTCGTGAGTCCGTTGGCATTCTCAGCGCTCATGGAGCGCGGCAGCGCAGCGCCGTGGGTGACGTTCTACGGCGCGTTTGCCGCGGTCTTCGCCCTCGTGATCCTCGTCACTCGTGCGTTGCCGCTGCCGAGCGTCGAGCTGAAGGACGACGAACGCGCTGGCACGCGCCAGCTCTACTGGCAGCTGCTGGGTGACAGACAAGTGCGGCTGTTCTTCCTCGGCATCGTCGCCTACGTGGGGACGGAGCAGAGTCTTGCGAACTGGATGTCGCAGTTCCTCAGCACCTATCACGGACTGTCGCCGACTGTCGAAGGCGCGCACGCGGTTGCGATGTTCTGGGGATTGATGTCGATCGGTTGTCTGCTCGGCTTGTTGCTGCTGCGACTGCTCGATTCGCGCGTCGTGCTCGCGATGTTCTCCGTCGCCGCGATTCTCTGCATCGCGCTCGCGTTGTTCGGCCCGCCACGCGTCGCGGCGCAGGCGTTCCCGGCTTCCGGATTCTTCCTGTCGGTGATGTTCTCGATCGTCTTCTCGCTGGCGCTCAATTCCGTGCCGCGCCATCACGGCGCGTTCTCGGGAATCCTGTGCACGGGCATCCTCGGCGGCGCGCTGGTGCCGCTGCTCGTCGGAGTGCTCGGCGACTGGATCGGTCTGCGAGCGGCGCTGACCGTGTTGTTTGCCACCGTCGGCTATGTCCTGAGCGTCAGCCTCTGGGCGCGCCCGCTGGTCAGCAACGAAACCGTCAAGCTTCGGCAGCTGCTGCTGGCTCCAGAACGACAGCCGCCAGCGTAATCGGCAGCTCCTGCGCCTTCGCGACGACCAGGCGCAGCGTGTCGATCGTCACTTCCGCAGCGTCGAGCTCGATCTCGGCTTCGATGAATTCGCAGCCGAGCCGCCGTGCGCGCACGCGCAGCGGAATGACATTACGGATCTGAAACAGCTGTAACAGGCGGATCAGCGCGCCAGCGTCGGCTTCGACGATTGCTTTGAGCCGCAGCGCCGCGGCTTCAGGTGGGGACATGGGACAGTGCCTCGCATCAGGTCTGATTCGAATTCGCAGCGACGCCCGGCATCCGCGGATGCCGGGCGGCGAATCTGAATCAGCTGTGAGGCGAGGAACGTCACGCGGGGGAGTATATGGCCCAGCGCACGAATCGTGAATGGCCCTTCCGAGGCGGCGGGCAGAAATGCACTCTCGCCTGATGATCGATCCCCATCGCCGCCAGCTCATGACGCTGCTTGCCGCCTTGCCCGGCGTCCTCGCGCTAGGGCGGGTGGAAGCTGCCACGGACTCCGCCCCCGGCGATTTCGATTTCTTCCTGGGCGACTGGAACGTCCGGCATCGCCGCCTGGCGCAGCGCCTGGTCGGCAGCAACGAGTGGGAGGAATATGCAGGCACGACGCGGTGCCAGGCGATCCTCGGCGGCATCGCCAACTTCAACGACAGCACGACGCATCGCGCCGGCGCGACGTACCGCTCGCTTGGACTGCGCGCCTTCGATGCCAAAACGAAGGTGTGGACGGACTGGTCGTTAGACGGCCGCAATCCGACCCAGGTCACGGTCGATGGCGTGGGACAGTTCGTCAACGGTGTTGGCACGTTCTTCGCCGACGACGCGTTCAACGGCAAACCGATTCGCGTCCGCGGCATCTTTACGCCGCTCTCGGCGCGCACGGCCCAGTGGGAGCAGGCGTTCTCGCCGGACGGCGGACGCAGCTGGGAAACGAACTACGTGATGCACTACACGCGGTAGCGATCAGCACCGCTTGCGGTGTTTCGGCGCGCACGCCGGACGCAGCGCGTGCTGCAACACGTACTCGCCGACGCTCTTACCCTGCAACGCGCCAGCTTCCTGGTCGAAGCGATAGTGCACACCGCCGAAGATGCGGGCGTCGTCGACGTCGTCCGTGATCTGCTTGAACGTGGTGTAGCGCAGGACGATGTCGGGCACGGCCGGATGCGTCAGCGTGATGCTGTGGCCGTCGCGCCCGAACTCGTCTTCGAGCACCGCGCGCGCTGCGCCCCCGAAGCTGGCGTGGCCGGAGGGGTACGAGGGAAACGGCGGTGTGAACACTGCCGAGAGCCATTCGGCGTCCGGCTCGGTGCGCCGATTGCCGTCGCTCTGAGCTTCACGGATCGCCGTCACCGGGCGCCACAGATTGAAATGGTACTTGGTCTCGAAGCACGCGATTGCGCTGTCCCAGATCGCCATGGAGAGCACAGCGAAGAGTCGCGCATTCTCGGAGAGCGTCCGCGAGCGTGTCGCGATGACCTGGCGTGCAGCCGGATAGTAGATGCTGTCCGCATCCGCGATTTCATAGAAGCGTGCGACTTGCGTGCGATCCGGCGGGCGCTGCGTGCTACCGGCCTCACCGACGCGCTGCACCTCGTCGAAGTCGTGTGCGTACTGTTTCGAACGCAGCCCGGGCGGCGGCACGGAACGGAATTGCCGGCCGTTGCGGATCACGAACGTGGCAACCTGACCGAGCCCGGGTCTGAAGGCGGGTGTGTGATCCGGCGGCGTCGACCGATACTCGCCGGGCTCGCTTCCCGGCTTGTAGCTAACCGGAGCATCCACGCCATCGGTGGCGCGCAGCGCGATGATCGCATCGGCCGCCGCGATGCCAACGGCGATACCGTCCGTCTTCGCGGCGCTGTTTGGGATCGTCGCCAGCGACTGGTCCCGCGCGGCATCGAGCTGCGCTGTCCGCTGGGGATGGAGTTTCGACAGGACTCGGTGGGCAGCAACGATCGCGGCGGCGTCCGCGGATGCGCCTTCCGGCGACTCGACCTCGACGTCATATGGCTGGTAGTCGCCGACGATCGAGTTCACAGCTTCGAACACGGCGAGTTGCGCGATGCTCGCGGTACGCGCTCGCAACAGCGGGTCATCGGGCGTCGTTGCCAGCGCCGTCTGTTCCATGATCTCGTTCCATTCGGTCACGACGTCGGCATGCACAGGCGTGAAGCCGCTCATCACGCATGCTGCCAGCACAGTTGGCAAGAGATTTCGGGTGTTCATGAGTCATAGGAATACCCGAAGCGCTCGAGCGGCGCTTGTCCCAGCGGATCGGAAAATTATCCGAGCGGCGCAGCCTTTTCAGGCAGCGGCATCGCGGGCGTCGCGATACTCGCTCGGTGTGCGGCCGTACTTGGTTTTGAACGCGCGGCTGAAGTGCGAGGGCTGCTCGAAGCCGCATTCGAACACGATGTCGGTCACGCTCAGGTTCGTCGTCGTCAGCAGCTGCGCCGACCGTTCCAGGCGTCGATCGAGCAGCCACCGCCCGGGCGCGACGCCATACTGCTGGCTGAACTCGCGTTTGAACGCCGACAGGCTGCGGTGACACAGCTTCGCGAACGCTTCAAGCGACAGGTTGTGGCAGCAGTTCTCTTCCATGATTGCCGGCAGCGAAGGCGCATCGCTCCGCGCCAGCATGCGCAAATAGGACGAGAGCGACGCATTGGTCGGGCTCAACACGATGCTCGCGATCAGCTCCTTGAGCTTCAATTTCAGCAGCAGCTCCGGCGGCGTGTCGGCCGCGGCGAAGAATATCGTCATCGCCTGCAGGAACGCTTGAACGCCCACGTCATTCCTGACGTGGACTACGCTGTCGCGCGTGTCGGTCGGCGGCGGCAGCGCACGCAGTTCGGAAGCCATCTCGCGCACCGCCATGCGCACGAAGTCGTCCGGGATGAAATACATGAACAGACAGAGCTCTTCCGGATCGCTGTGGCGCAGGAAGGAGGCACCTTTCTTCAGGAAAATCGTGTCGCCGGGTCCGATGTCCCAGACGCCGGTCGCGGTGCGCAGCGTCTTGTGGCCGGTCGCGACGTGCACGAGCCGGTCGCGCTCGGCCCAGCTGGCTTCCCAGGTTTCGGTGGGCGGGCAGGTGAAGTGCGCGAACAGCAGGTCGCCGATCTCGAACTTCCGGATGGCGGGCAGGAGCCGGGCGATGTCGGGAGAGCGGAGTGCCTCGATGATGTTGAACATGGCGAGTGCGTCCGATCAGTGGACCCGAGCCGCAGTGTACGCGTACCCGCGAACGCTGGGAGCTACACTAAAGTGAGTAGTACGCGTCCACGCCGGCTGACAGCGGCGAATCCTTTCCCGACTAAGGCGTCGGCGGCTCCCCGCGCCACTGCGCGGCCACGGCAGGCGGCAATGAGTCGATGCGGTCGACGAACAGCGCGACCCTCCACAGGTCGTCGTCGCCGGCCAGCTTGCTCCACGCGCCCATCCCGGTGTTGCGAATGCCGTGCTTGACGATCCAGAAGATCTGCCAGTCCGGTCGCGACGTCGGATGGGTGCCGAACTGCGGCGGGCGAGGGAAGAAAGAGGTCGTGCCCCAGAGGCTCGACTGTCTGCCGTCGCCGTGGCAGCCCGAGCAATTACTCACGTAGAACTTCATGCCTGCGAGCAGAACTTCGTCTGATGCTGCGAAGGGATTCGCAGTGCGCGGAGCCTCGCGCGCGATTGCCCTATCGATGAGGTGCGTCATGCGCCAACGCTCTGCAGCCGTCGGCTCGGATGAGGCTTCGACATTCCAGGGATAGAGCCACGCGGTCAGGAGGATCGCGACGAGACCGACGACGACGCCCGCAATGAAGTTGCGCACGCGCTTGTTCTACTCCCGGTACTTGCTGAGCACCAGCCCGTCCTCTTTCAGTTTGTCGTGACACGCAAAACATTGCTGCGGTGTCGGCTCTGACGCCAGGTCCCGCGTGTCCTTCACGAACCGTTGAAATCCCCAGCCGCCGGTCGTAGCAAAGCGCTGCGAGTCTCTGACCATCACGTCGACCTGGCGCCGGGGACCTTCGAGAATGGCGCCGTCTTTCTCGGCCCACTCCAGCCACTCGAATACGATCACCGAGCCTTCCGGAAATTGCTGCGTGCGATAACCGGCCATCGCTTCCCTATTGGCGTACACGTGATGAATGCCGCCGACGCTCGAGAAGCTCTTGTGCTGCGGGCCGATCACGCCGCTCTTGACGTGCGACCAGCTGCGAAAGCCGTCCGGATACGCAACAGTTGCTCCGTCGTCGGCGAAAGACGGGCTGACGAGCATGGCGGCTGCAAGAACCCCTGACAAACACTTCATATGTATATCCATGGTATGCAGGCGTGCGACGATAGCGAACATGAATACTACGATGCTCACCCTCGCCGAGAACACCCACTTCCGTCAGACCGGCCGCCTCGACGAGGTCGAAGCGCTGAGTGCAGCGTTCGCTGCGCGCTGGCCCGAAGCGGTGCACTCCTTCGTCTACGGGCAATCGGCCGAAGGCCGGCCGATGCGTGCGTTGCTCGTGACTCGCACAGGCGCGAAGACGCCGCAGGATCTGCAGCGGCAAGGCGTTCCGCTGCTCATGTGGCAGGGAGGGATTCATCCCGGCGAGAGCGACGGCAAGGACGCCGGCTTCATTGCTTTGCGCGAACTGCTGAGCGAGACCGCGCCCAATCTGCTCGATCAGATCGCCGTGCTGTTCGTGCCGGCCTTCAATACCGACGGTCACGAGCGCGTCGGTCGCTGGAACCGGCCGAACCAGAACGGACCGGAGGTCACCGGCTGGCGCACGACCTCGCAGAACGTGAACCTCAATCGCGACTACATGAAGGCTCTGACGCCGGAGATGCACGCGATGCTGCGGCTGATCGACGAGTGGGATCCGTTGATCTCCGCCGATCTGCACGTGACCGACGGCGCGGACTTCGAACCCGACATCTCGCTGCAGGTCGAGCCGATCAACCAGGGTGCACCGAGTCTGCGTGCAAGCGGCGTAGCGATGCGCGATCAGCTCATCGACAAGCTGGCCGCGCAAGGCCACCTGCCGCTGCCGTTCTACCCGGATTTCGCGACGACCGACGATCCGTCGTCCGGCTTCGTGCTTACGGTGTATTCGCCCCGTTTCTCGACGGGCTATTTCCCGCAGCGCAATCGCTTCACGGTGCTGGTCGAGACGCACTCGTGGAAACCGTACGAGCATCGCGTGCGCTTGACTCGCAACACGATCGTCGGTCTCGCCGAGCTGACCGCCGCGCAGGGCAAAGCGTGGTTGCGCCTCGCGCAGCAGGCTGATGTCGAAGCGAGCCGCCTGGGCGGCAGCGAGGTCGTGCTCGACTATGCGTCGGGTTGGCGCGAGCCGTCGAAGGCCGGCGCTTCGGGAAAAGCTCTCGATGACGCGGGCGCGCGCCGCATCGATTTCCGCGGGTATGCGTACACGCGCAAGCCTTCGGACATCTCCGGCGCGCTCGTCACGGTCTACGATCCGGAGACGCCGCAGATCTGGAACGTGCCGTATCGCGATCGCGTGCAAGCTTCGGTCACCGTAACCGCGCCGGCCGGTGGTTATGTCGTTCCGCCTGGTCATGCCGCGTGGGTGCAGGCAAAGCTTGCGCTGCACGGCATTGAAACGCGCGAGTTCGAGAGTTCCATTGCGGCAGCGCCGGTGCAGGCATTTCGCGCCGAGCGTGTCGAATTCTCGGGTGCACCGTTCGAAGGCTGTCAGCGCGCGACGTTCATCGGACAGTGGCGCGATGAGTCGCAGCCGATCGCGGCTGGCTCGCTGCACGTGCCAGTCGAACAGCGTCTCTCGCGTCTCGTCCTCGCGCTGCTCGAGCCGCAGGCGCCTGATTCGCTCGCAGCATGGGGATTGTTCAACGCCTGCTTCGAGCAGAAGGAGCAGATGGAGCGCTACGTCGCCGAGCAGATTGCACGAGAAATGCTGGCGGCGGATCCGGCGCTGCGCGCGGAGTTCGAACGGGCCGTCGCCCGCGACCCGAAGTTCGCAGCC
>Ga0111539_10009428_pt1 | contig 12318 bp, 13 predicted proteins | sample RhiMethybrSRZTD1_FD_79667 | JGI IMG/M metagenome (GOLD analysis project Ga0111539, IMG submission 79667) | Populus rhizosphere microbial communities from Tennessee, USA - Rhizosphere MetaG P. TD hybrid SRZTD1 (version 2) (version 2) | ecosystem: Host-associated > Plants > Roots > Rhizosphere >...
CGCTCGGAATGACAGCCGCCGTTTCCCCTTTTCCCTTTTCCCTTTTCCCGTCTCCCGCTACCCGCTACCCGCTACCCGCTTCCCGCTACCCGCTACCCGCTACCCGCTACCGCGGCACGAACTGCCAGCGCACGCGAACCACCGCCACCACAAGTGACTCGCCCGGCTCCACGGACGTGTACATCGGGGCCATCGGCCATTCGCCACCCGACGACGACGTTGTCACTGCGCCGGTTACCACGACGCTCTGCAGGAGCGGCCGCGGAACCGCGCCCGGGTCGATCGTGAGCTCGATCACGGTGCCTAACGTGCCTCCCGCCGCCAGGGCCGCCGACTCGGCCTCGCCGCGTGCCTTCGTGACCGCGAGCCGAACCGCCTCACGACGCGCCGAGTCCGTGCTCGACGCGTAGAGTCCCACCGAGCCGATGTTCGTCGCGCCCGCGCCGAGCGCCGCGTCGATGACCCTGCCGATGTTCTCGACGCTTCGGACTTCGACCTGAACGGTGTTGTTCGCGCGATACCCCGTGACCTTCGGGGCCTTACCGCGCTCGGGCCGCTCCGCATACTCGGGGTTCACTCGGTAACCCGCCGTGCGGATCTGCGGCGAGGCGACACCGGTTGCCTTCACGGCAGCGATCACCTGCTCCTGCCGCGTCCGGTTTTCCGCAGCAGCGCTGGCGGCCGATTCGCCACGCGAGTCGACCGTCACCTGAACAAGCGCCCGGTCCGGCGTCACGCGCGTCTCGCCTATGGCACTCGCGGCGATGTAGGGCGGAGGCGGCGGTTGCGGTGACGACTGCCCAGGCTGTGCGATCAGTGATGCGGCGGGGAGGAGCGCGACGAGAGCACCGAAGGCGGGAACGACGCGGACGAGCATGCGCATGGGGCCTCCATCAGAGTCTGAGTCTATGACGAATTGGACGGTACACCCTTGCACAGATTCCGGACGCGCTCGACGCCAATCGTCTAGCTTTCCGGACGCGGACCTGAGCCAGTCCGGTGCTCGGTCTCCCGGACCAGGAGGACAATGCGATATCCAGGAATGCTCGACCGGTTGAACGGTTCGCGACAGACGGGATGCTAGAGGACGCCGGACCGAGCCTTCACCTCAACGAGTCGCAGCGCCGTCACTTCGCGGTCGTGCTCGGGAAGCTCGAGGACACGCTCGACGAGGTCGACCGACTCGCACGGCCGGGAGCGAAGGCGCAGCATCGGTCGCTGACACTGCTGGCCGACGACCTGCCGGCGGATTTCGCCTCGCGGACCGCCGCGGTCTCGAACACCGTCCGCGCGCGGATCGCCGATCTCGCCGCGCAGCTCGGCTTGGCGCCTCAGCCCGCGTCCCGTTCGCGTACGGTGCGTGCACTGCTGATCGGTGAAACCGTGCGCCTCCAGGACAGCGTCTCGCGCGCGCTCAAGGGATATGGCGCGCTCGATCCCCGCGCGCCGGACGTGATCGACCCCGCGCTCGGCGAGCTCATCTCACTTCTCGGGAAGATACTCCGGGCACTCGACGCGCCGCCCGACACGGGGATACGCGATGATCGCCGTTAGGCTGACGGGCGCCGTGCGTGGCGGTCCGCGAACGTGGATGCACGATGGAGCATGAACGCCACGAGCAGGCCGATGCCTATCGCCACCGTGACGTCAGACCTCCGTGCGACGACGAGTGGCCCCTGGGGACCCAGACACACTCGCGTCTCGGTACTCCACGACCCGCCGGCGTCGAGACATCGGTCCTGACGTACGAGGACCATCGTCCCGAGTCCGGCCACGGCAGCGATGACGCCGATCAGGAGTTGAATCAGCGAGCGCCGGTTCATGGAAGAGCTCCGGATTCAGCCTGTGTCATGATGGTCGTCGCATCGATTCGTTAGGCATCCGGCGAAGCGGTCACAGGACACCATCCTGAAACTTCGTCGTGACGTTGTCCGGAATCTCGTGGATCAGCCGCTCCTCCTCGCCGGCGAACTTCCGCCAGATGCGCCGCGCCGTCGCCTGACCCGTGCGGTCCACCGGTATCCGGATGAGGCCGAAGCCACCATACAGCTTCTTCGGGTCTGACTTCGGCCCCCACCAACGGGAGCGTGCGGACTCACGTCCGGTCGTGGCGTCGTAGAAGCTGATCGCGTACCAGACTAGGTAGCCGCTGACCCACGGACCGGTGCCAAGGTGGTAGGCGAAGTTCGCGGGATTGTAGCCCATCTGCCCGATGCGAGGCATTGGCAACGGCGGCAGAGCCGTGGAGTCCGCGTCGCGTCTCATCCCCGCGTCCGCGTCTCGCTTCACGGCACCTGGGGCGTGCTCTGCGACGGCGTGGCCGCCGCGGGCAGTCCAGGCACGTCGCGCAACATCAGGGAGTGACCACCGGCAAGCGCGTGTCGAGCGAAGAAGCCAGCGTTCACCTCGAGTGCGTAGCGGTACGGGACATCTGGCGTGTACGATGGACAACCCTGGGCGATGGTAGTCGGGCAGGGCGTCATCGAGCGCGCGGCGCGGATGACGCCGGTTGAATCGAGAAACGCGATGTCCAGTCGCTCGGTCCACTTCGCCTGCAACCCGTCGTCGGCGACGAAGCTGATGCTCGTCATACCGATCGCTTCACGTCGACCGCAGCGTTCACAGAGCATGGGTAGCGAGTCTGACTCCATTCAGGGCGCGTGTCTACGTCAGATGCCGTATGGAGGATTTCGTGTCTCCGGGCGTACCGTGGTCCATAAGACACGCCTCCTGTTTGCGGAGAATCACCATGCGACTTCTGAACTGGCCGGCGCGCATCGTTAGGACAGCCTTCACGTTGGTTGTCTTCTTCGCGTCAGCATGCTCGGATTCCACAGCGCCTGGCCCTACTCGGCTGACCGGGCAGCGTCTCCTCGCGTCGGACCAGTACGGATTCTGGGTCTGGGTGCCTGGCAAGGAAGAAATCCTGTTCGCGCCATCCTTCAACTCCGCCACGGTCTCGTCCACGCGTTTCGAGGCGATCTCGGTGCCCGGCGGTGCGCGGCGCACAGTCGTTCCTGCCCCCGCAAACGGGGACTACATCCTCGGAGCTCGGTTCGCGATCGTCGGCTCGCACGTCTACTACCATGTGCTGCGGTCGGGAGCGGAGGCTACGTCGTTCTACCGAGCGTCGGTTGACGGAACCGGGGCTCCCGAGAGAATTCTCGACGTCTCGCCTCCCAAGCTCAGTATCTCGCCGGACGAACGCACGGCGGCGTGGGTCGAGCCAGCTCAGTCAGCCCTGCAATGGTCGCTGGTCATGCGGGACATCGCCACTGGTGCACGCCGCGTTTATCCGTTGGAGCAACCCGGCGATCGGATCACGTGGTCACCGAGTGGACGCATCGTGGTGGTCGATCCCGAGAATGCTGTGTTCAGCGCTGGAACGCCGCTTCAGTGGGTCGACCTTGCGACCGGATTGATTCGAGTGTGGCTCGAACCCCGGCCCCCCGTCGACAACCCGCCGGGTCGCACCATCGGTTGGGACGGTGAATCCCCGATGGACTACGTCGTCGCCGGCGACGTGGTGCGGTACTCCCTCGCGAACGGCACTCGTGAGGTGCTCTCCGCGCCGGCTGGGTCTGGCACGAGCGTCGGGTGGAGCGCTGACTTCACAATGGTGATGGTCGAGTCTACGCAATGCCGCGAGGTTCGATCGGGCATTTTCGGAGAGTACTGTGCTACGTGGGTGTACAGCCTCGACCGCATCTCGATGGGGTCGGGAGCCATGACGAACGTTCTCCGATACTCGGGGCCGACCCGACCCGAGATCCTCGCTCGCCCCGCGCCCTCGGGACGATGGGTTGGTTACGAGAATCGTAGCTGCGGCGGCTCATGCAATGGTCTCTACGCGATGCGGGCGCCCTGACATCCCGCGCGTCTTGCGGCCTTCCACGAAACGGCGGCGGCCCCGTTCCACCGAATCGCTCGCGTCATCTCCGATCCCGCCTCCACCGGCACTGCCTCGTGAAGCGCATCGACTCGCAGGCTATTCGGCACGTAGCGCACGCGCCGGGTCGATCCGCGTCGCGCGCCGGGCGGGTAGATAGGCAGCGGCGACCGCGACGCCGAGCAGCAGCGCACACGCGCCGAGGAGCGCCGCCGGGTCGGTCGGACTCACCTCGTAGAGGAGGGCGGTGAGCAGCCGGGACGCCGCAAGCGCGCCGGCGACTCCCACCACCACTCCGGCCCCACACACGGCGAGGGCCTCGCCAAGCACCTCTCGTCGCAATTGGGCCGGCGTTGCGCCGAGCGCGGATCGAACGCCGAGTTCGCGAGTGCGCTCGCCTACCGCGGACGCGAGAACGCCGTAGAGACCGATGGCGGCGAGGAGCAGCGCGACCAGCGCGAAGCCGGAGAGCAGGATCGCGCTCATCCTCGGCTGCGCCATCGGGCCGGCGAGGTAGTCCTCCATCGTTTGGGGCCGCCAGAGGTCGAGGCCGGGATCCACCTCGTGCAGCGTCCGGCGGATCGCGGTGAAGACGGCGTCACGGTCGCCAGAGATGCGGACCGCGAACAGGCCCTGTGTGATCGACTGGCGCCACGACAGGAAGATCGTCGGCGTCGCATCACGAAGACTGCGGTAGCGGATGTCGCGAGCGACGCCGACGACGGTCAGCCATTGCGTGCTGTCGAGCGCCCCGTAGCGGAGCCGCTTGCCGATGGGGTCCTCTCCGGGCCAGAGCCGACGGGAGGCTGCCTCACTCACCACTGCGACGCCGGGGGCGCCGTCACGGTCGCTCTCGAGGAACCCGCGCCCGCGCACAACCGGGATGCCTAACGTGCGGAAATAGTCGGCGCCACCCGTCTCGACGGGCACCATCGGGTTCCGTTCCGCCTCCGGCGCGGACTGTCCCCACAACTCCGGGCGCAATGTCCACACGTTCGGCCCAAGGAACGGAGGGATCAGCATCGGGGTGAGCGAAGTGATGCCCGGAACGTCGCGCAACCGCGTGTACACCCGCTCGAGCAGCGGCATGTACTTGGCCTCTGTGTCGAACCGTGCCAACGAGAACGTCACCTGGAAGAACGACAAGCCGTCGGCTCGGTAGCCGAGGTCCATCCCCTCCAGGCGCGCGAGACTGCGGCCGAGCAGCGCGGCTCCCGCGAGCATCACCACCGCGAGCGCAACTTGCGACGCGACGAGCAGCGCGCGGGCACGGCGGCGGGCACGCGTCCCGCTCCCCGATCGTGCGTCGACGCGCAGCGCCGAGGCCGGCGCACCGCGGACGCCGGCGAGCGCGGGAAGCACGCCGCAGAGGAGCACTGTGAGGACGGTGACACCGATGCACAGGGCGACGGGCGTGCCGGCCGCGTCGACCACGTCGCCGCGCGGTAGGCGGCCCAGCGCCACGGCGCTCATGACGCGGAGCAGTGCCGCCGCAACGCCGACGCCCGCTACTCCACCGGCGAGGCCGAGCAGGGCGCTCTCGGTGACGAGTTGCCGCACGACGTCGCCCGTGCTCGCGCCGATGGCGCGTCGCACCGCGATCTCGCGGGCCCGCCCCGAGGCGCGCAGCAGCAGCAGGCTGCCGACGTTGACGCAGGCGATGAGCAGCAGCAGCGCCACTGCTGCGGTGAGCACCAGCAGCGCGGGGCGCACGCGGCCGACGATGGCCTCCACGATCCCATGCACGTCCGCGCCGGAGACCTGAAACTCCGGATGCAGGCGCTGCATGGTCGCGAGGAGCTCGGCGCGCGCCGCCGACGGCGTAGCGTTAGGCGCCAGGCGAGCGACCAGGTCGACGACGCCCTGGCCGGTCGTGGCGTGCGGTGACCAGTAGGCCGTGCCCGATGGATAGTCGAGGCCGGGCGGCGCGACGCCGACCACCGTCACGTCGAATGCGAAGCTGGACAGATGCAGCCGCCGACCGATCACCGCCGGATCGCCGCCGAAGTGTCGGCGCCACGCGGCGTAGCTGAGGACGATCACCCGCGGGGCGCCCGCCACGTCGTCCTCCGGGCGCAGGAGACGCCCGAGTACCGGGCGGGTGCCTAACACGTCGAAGAAGTTCCCGGTGACGCGCGACTGGGGAAGGACGAGGGGCCGGTCGCCGTCCATGACGGCGAACGGGAACGCGCCCCAGTGTACGTAGCCCGCGACGGCGCGCATGGTCCGGCTGTCGCGACGCAGCCGCTCCAGGTCGTCGGGCAAGAGCGAGAACTCGGTCCCATCGCGCGTCGGCCAGAGGGTAACGACGCGATCTGGCGCTTCCACGGGAAGCGGCCGGCGCAATACAGCGTCGGTCACGGCGGCCATGGTCGAGGCCATGCCGATTCCTAACGACAGGATCGCCACCACCACCGCGGTGAAGGCAGGCGTGCGACCAAAGCCGCGGAGGGCGATTCGGACGTCGCGCCGGAGTCGGTCCATGAGCTCTCTCCAGTTCAATAGACTGCTCGCGGAAGGATGCGTGCCTACTGCGTCCGCGCCTGATTCGCGGCGTGTTCGACGAACCCGACACACTCGGCCACGGTGGTGGTGAACACGCCACCGCGCCCGGTGTCGAACGCGCGGCGCCATTCGCGATAGCCCTCGCTCCCACGGTCTGTCGGCGCGCCACCTCGCACTTTCGTGGTGACGCTGCGACGGAGCGCATCTTCGGAAATGGGCAGGTGCCCAAGTTCGGTGGTATAGCCGCCGGATGGAATGCGGACGCGCACGCCGCCCACCGCGATGTGAACGATGATCCCGGTCTTCGGGCGCGTCTCGACCTTTAGCACCGTCAGCGTCGAGCTGTCCTCGCCGGGGCGCGCCTGATACCGCCACACCTGGCCCGGCTGGAACTCGGAGCCCGTGTAATCACGCAACACGTCGCTGCTGCCGTTCGGGGTGCACGCCATTCCTGCAACCATCGCTACGGCGAAGAGGAAACGGGACACGAGAGACCGATCCGAGAAGCAATATGAGCCGCGGCGGATTACGACGATGCCTCCGCGCGCGCCTTGAGCGCCGCGTTCAGCGCGTCGTGGCTCGTCTGCACGCGGCCCCCTAGCGCCAGACCAAACAGCGGTGCAAGCACGCCGTGTACGTCCTCGACGTGGGTCACGCGCGACCGCCCCGGCGCGACCGGCTCGATCTCGAAGCGCCGGTAGCCCTCGAAGAGCCACCCGGCCAGCACATGCCCACGCCACGTCAGCAGCGCGTCCGGTCGCGACTCCTCGATGGTCGCGGTCAGGTTCATCGGCGGTCGGCCGGGGAGCGCGAGCTGTAGGTCGATCCGCTCCCCTGGCCGGAGGCTGCCGCGTATCCGCGGGATCTGCGGGTTCCACTCCGGGTAGCGGTCCAACGCCGTGAGCGCCTCCCAGACGCGGGCCGCAGGCGCGTCGACGGCGAAGGTCGTCCGGTAGACGGGCATGAGCGCTCCTTCGGAGAGTTCCCGCGGTGCACGCACAGCTCGCACCGCACATACGGCACGTCGATCACGGCGAACTGTGTTGCGAGCTAACCCTGAAGTTGAGTTGCTGGCGAAGCATCACTATTGCGGCGTGCCGCTTCCATCCGTCATGGTGCGCTTCGACGGCGAAGCGTTTGGTAGACAGCGGGTCTCCTCTCCTCGAGCAACCCCAGGCCCTCCGAGGTTGCTCGAACCACCACGCGGCCATTGGCGATAGCTCGCTCCACGAGCCCGCGTTCACTCGCGTCCTCCCACACCGGAAGCCTCGGACAGGATGTCCGCCAGGCCTCCATCGTTTCCTCGTAGGTGCGTTCGCTCCGTTCCAGCCATTCGACCAGATCGAGGATGAGGTTTTGGACGGTGTCGGTCATACTGTACGAAGGCGGTCGATCGAATCAGCGATGCGTGAGCGTCATTCAGCGAAGTCTCGCTGCGTACGATGTTATACTCGCGGAATGCATCTCAGCAATCGGCACTGGGAAGGACACCTCTGCGACGGATGTCTTCACGGGAACCTCCGGCTGCTCGTTCGCTACAAGCTGAAGCCCTCCGGCCTCGCGTAATGACAACACGGGCGGCGTTGCCTAACGACGCTCCGCACAGTAGATGTCCTTGTCTCCATAGCTGTCGCCGCGGTCACCCATCCAGCACAGGCTCCTCCCGCTCGCGCTGATCGTCGGCAGACCGCCAAAACACGTCGGGCAGTTGACGCTCGTGAGATAGATGGGCGGCCCCCACCGTGCGTTCCGATTCTTTCGCTCCGACACGTACAGGTGGTTGATCGCTCCCGGAGCAAACGGATTGTCCTTCCCCGCCGCAAAAAACATCGTGTTGCCATCCGCCGTCAGTGCGGGTCCGTACGCGTTTCCGTCACCGTTGACCGGCGCGTCCACCAACGTTCGCGGACCGAATGGCTCCTCCAGCGAGCGCCTCATCGACTGGTACATCTTGAATACGAATTCTGGCGTCGTACCGGCAAAATAGGCCGTGAGCCCGTGGTCCGTGACGCTGATCGATCCCTCGAACAGCGGCGTGTTGACGTTAGGTCCGAGGTTGGTCACGTCGCCCCACGGCGCGGTTCTGGATGTCCGGTGGGCCACCCAGAGATCCGGCAACGGAGGACTGAACGGGCCGGGCCGGTTCGATCCGAAGTACAGCGTCGAACCGTCCCGAGAGATCGACGGCGTGATGTCGAAGAACGGACTCGAGATCGGCGGCGGCACACGTACCGGCGCTTCCCAGTCGTCGTGCGTCGACCTGCGCCGCGTCACGTAGATGTCCTGATCGCCAGGACCGCCGAGCGCTCCCGGACGTCCCGAGACGAAATACAATTCCAGCCCGTTGGCCGACAGCGACGGCCCACCCTCGAACGCGGTGGTGTTGATGAGCGGGCCGAGATGGACCGGCGCGGTGTAGCAGTAGCGTTTGTCGAGCACACAGTCGGCGCTCGCCCTCGCGCGCGCTACATCGAAGCGAACGACTGGCGATGCCGTCGGCATCGCACGCTCGCCGCAAGCGATCAGTGCGACAGATAGGAGCGGCATGGTGATGATGCGCAACACGCGAACCTCTCGTTTCGACGGTAACATGGGCGCGATATCGCGCGTTCACTTGAACTCGATCTTCACGTTCGGGAACACGTGCACGCCGGTCTCGGGCAGGAACTTCTCGTTGTACCGGAACTCGAACGAGCGTCCATCCTCGAGCAGTCCGCGCGACACGAGTGTCTCGTGGCCGTGGTTCGTCGGCTGATTGGTGTTGTGGACGACGTGATCGAGGAAGCTCGCGTGCCCGATCAACAGCGACGGCAATTGCTGGAGCTCACCGCTCGTGAGGACATCATCGGCGATCGCGGCTTGAAGCTCCGACCAGCGGACGAAGTAGATCGGCACGGCGCCGAGTCCCTGCTCGCGGAGCTGGAACGGCGGGGGCGTCGAGAGGTCGTGCCACCACGCCTCACCCTCGACCGTGAGCTCGCAACCCCAAGCCGTCGGTGGATCGAACTCATCGAGAAGATTGAACCCCACCGGAATGCACGACGGGGACCGAACGAAGACGATTCCCGCCCAGCTGTTGTCGGTAGGCGCGAACCCTCGCGCGAGCAGCGCGTAGTACGGTGGTCCCGGGTGCTCACCAGGGTACTGTACGATGATGGGCGCGCTGCTTTGACCGGACGACGCCGCCCCCGGTAGCGCCCGATCGGCGCGCGGTCCAGTGATCACGTCGTTGGCGCAGGCGGACAGGGAGATCGAGAGGAACGAGCAGATGAGTCGACGCATGGCAGTACCCTTGGGCTCCGTTGCGGGTCAGTTCCCCCGGATCCATGTTGGTGCAGGCCTCCGGGACTCAGCGCGCGACGGATACGAGCTCGCGTGTCGCGCTCTTCATCTCCGGAGATGCAGAACGAGGCGAAAAGCGGACATCGGGCCGCCGGGCTGCGCGAGGTCGTATGGATGCTCAATGCGGGGCGACCGACCTGCTCCTGGAGCACACGGGGGGCGACCGGAGTGCGCTCGACCGACTCTTTCCGATCGTCTACGACCAGCTCCGGCGGATCGCCCATCGGGAGCTGCGTCGCACAGCGCCGAACAACACGCTCACCACAACCGAGATCGTCCACGAGGCGTATCTCCGGCTGGTCGATCACAACCGGATCGCCCAGGGCGAACGCGCCGTGTTCCTCGCGGTCGCGGCCGTGTCGATGCGCCGGCTGGTCGTCGAGTTCGCACGGCGCCGTCGCGCCCTGAAGCGCGGAGCCGGCACGCGACCCCTGTCCCTCGACGAAGACATCATCGCTGCCGACGAACGGAGCGACATCCTGCTCGCGCTCGATGAGGCGCTTACGCGACTCTCGGCACTCAACGAGCGAATCGCGCGCGTCGTGGAGTGCCGCTACTTCGGCGGCCTGACCGAGCCGGAGACGGCCGAGGCCCTCGGCGTGACGGCCCGAACCGTGCGACGTGACTGGATCAAAGCCAAAGCATGGCTCTATGCTGAGCTGAACGACCAGGAAGCCTAACGAACGCGGTTGTATGACGCGCAGCACATCGCCGGACCGATGGCGTGAAATCGAGCACGTGCTCGATGGCGCACTGGACCTTCCTACCACCGAACGTGCCGCGTTCCTCGAATCCGCGTGCGGCGCCGACGTCGCGTTGCGCGAGGAGGTCGAGCGGGTGCTCCGCGCGCACGATCGTGCCGGCGACTTTCTCGAACAGCCGCTCCTGAGGATTGCGTCCCTGGTGCCGGGTGTCACGCCGTCCCCTTCCGCCCTCAGCGCGCCCGGAACGACCATCGCCGGACGGTACGTCGTGGAGCGCGAGCTCGGTCGCGGCGGGATGGCAACCGTCTACCTCGCGCGCGACACGAAGCACAGCCGCCCGGTCGCGATCAAGGTGCTCGACGCCACGCTCGCGCAACGGGTGGGGGCGGGACGTTTTTTGCGCGAGATCGAGATCACCGCGAACCTGCAGCACCCCCACATCCTTCCCCTCCACGACTCGGGAGAGTTCGACGGACTCGTCTACTACGTGATGCCGTACGTCGCGGGCGAGACACTCCGCGACCGGCTACGTCGCGAGCGACCGCTTCCGGTCGACGACGCCATCCGTCTGGCGCGCGACATCGCGAGCGCGCTCGATTACGCGCACCGCCACGGCGTGGTGCACCGCGACATCAAGCCCGCGAACATCCTGATCGAAGATGGCCAGGCGATCGTGGCGGACTTCGGGATCGCGCGCGCGGTCAGCGCGTTAGCCTCCGGTGACGAGGGTCGTGAGGGGCTAACGTCGACCCGACCGGGCCAGACGCTCGGCACACCGGCCTACATGAGCCCGGAGCAGGTGAGCGGCGAACATGACCTGTCGGGGGCGAGCGACGTCTATTCGTTAGGCTGCGTCGTCTACGAGATGCTCGCTGGCGATCCGCCATTCGCCGGCCCGAGCGCGCACGCGATCCTGGCCCGGCAGCTATACGAATCGCCGCCACCGCTTCGCGCGCTGCGGCCGGAGGTGCCCCAGCATCTGGAAGGCGCCGTCGCGAAGGCGCTGGCGAAGCAGCCCGCCGACCGCTTTCCGAGCGCCATCGAGTTCAGCGACGCACTCGGCAGCCCGGACGCGGCGGCCGGCATGGCGACTCCACCCCGCGCGCGGTCCGGCGTCGCGAACCTGCGTCGTATCGCGGTAGGAGGCGTTGTGGTCGTCCTCGCCGCGATCGGCGTTGCGCTCCTGCACCGGGCTGATCCACCGCCGATTGCGCCGACGGCCGCCACGATCGCGGTCTTCCCGTTGATTCCCGCCGTCCCCGACACCGCCATGACCCGACTCGGCCGCGAGCTGGTCGTCACGCTCAGCGCGAGCCTCGATGGCGTCGGCGGCATTCGCACGGTCGACGCCCTCACGGTTCTCGCGAACGCGCGCGTGGCCGATGAATCACCGCGATTGGCCGACGCCGTCACGCTTGCGCGCCGGCTCGGCGCACGAAGCGTCGTGTACGGAAGCGTCATGCGCGTCGGAGGACGCGCACGAATCGATGTCGCGCTTCACTCGACGAACACGACGGACCCCTTCGCACGCGTGACGGTCACCGCACTGCCCGACGACATGACGGCGCTCACCGACTCGGCCGCGTGGGGGCTCCTCCGCCAGCTGTGGCGCGCAACCGATCCGCCGACGCCAAGCCTCGCCGCCATCACGACGCCGTCCATTCCGGCGTTGCGAGCGTTCCTGGACGGCGAACGTCTCATTGCGCTCGGGCGTTGGCGCGCAGCCGCGGACGCGTTCCAACTCGCCACCGCGCTCGACAGCACGTTCTGGCTCGCGTACTGGCGCTATGCCTTCGCGCGCGACTTCAACGCGGTTCCCGTCGACTCGGGCGTTCGACGAAAATATCGCGCTCACCGAAACGAGTTCCCGGAGCGCGA
>Ga0111539_10009430_pt1 | contig 12317 bp, 10 predicted proteins | sample RhiMethybrSRZTD1_FD_79667 | JGI IMG/M metagenome (GOLD analysis project Ga0111539, IMG submission 79667) | Populus rhizosphere microbial communities from Tennessee, USA - Rhizosphere MetaG P. TD hybrid SRZTD1 (version 2) (version 2) | ecosystem: Host-associated > Plants > Roots > Rhizosphere >...
CGCCGAAGCGTTCGCAGAGCATTTGCACGAACGCGTGCGGCGCGAATTCTGGGGGTATGCCAGCGACGAGCGGCTGGCGAACGAGGAGTTGCTCGCCGAGGCCTACCGCGGCATCCGCCCGGCTCCAGGCTACCCCGCGTGTCCGGACCACACTGCCAAAGGCCCGTTATTCGCACTGCTCGACGCTGAGCGCAACACCGGCATGCAGCTCACCGAGTCGTACGCGATGCTTCCGGCATCGTCGGTCTCCGGCTTCTATTTCTCGCATCCGCAATCGAGCTACTTCGCGGTCGGCAAGATCGGCCGCGACCAGGCGGCCGACTATGCGCGGCGCACGGGCCTGGCGCTCGCAGAAGTCGAGCGCTGGCTCGCACCAAACCTCGGCTACGAACCGGCCGATATAATCGCCGCAACTTCACGCTAGGGAGCAAAACGCATGGGCAAGGGCGACAAGCGCACCCGCAAGGGAAAGATCTACAAGGGAAGCTACGGCAAGAAGCGGCCGCACCGCATGGAGAAGAAGAAGAAAAAGGGCGGCTAGCGCGGCCAATTCGCCGGCGCGGTCATTTGCGCCAGAACGCCGGCGTCATCACCACGAGCAGCGTCATCAGCTCGAGCCGTCCGAGCAGCATCAGGAACGAGCAGACCCAGATCTGGACATCGCTCAGGACGGCATAGGTCGACAACGGTCCGACCTGACCGAGCCCCGGGCCGGTGTTGTTGATCGACGCGACCGCGGCCGAGAAGGCGGTCAGCAGGTCCAGGCCGGTAGCGGCGAGCAGCAGCGTGCAAAAGACGATGCAGCTGACGTAGACGAACACGTAGGCCAGCACCGCCAGCACGATCCGGTTCTCGATCACCATTCCCGAAAGCTTCACCGGCCGCTGCAGCCGCGGATGAATGATCCGCAGCAGCTCGCGAAAGATCTGCTTGCAGAGAATTTGCGCGCGGATCATCTTCATGCCGCTGCCGGTGGACCCGGAGCAGCTGACGAAGCTGCACAGGAACAGCATCCACAGCGGCGCGAAAATCGGCCAGGCGTTGTAGTCGGCGTTGGCGTACCCGGTCGTCGTCGCGACCGACACCACATTGAAGGCAGCGAAGCGCAGCGCGCTCCACGGGTCCGAATAGACACCGGTCAGGTACAGGTACAGTGCGATGCCGCAGACCGAGCCAACGAGCACGAGCGCATAGACCCCGGCTTCCGGGTCGCGCCGGTAGGGCGCGAGCGACAGCCTTCTCCACGCGAGAAAATGCGTGGCGAAGTTGACGGCTGCGATCATCATGAAAGTAATCGCGACCGCTTCGACCTTGGGCGAGTTCCAGTAGGCAAAGCTCGCGTCGTGGGTCGAGAATCCGCCGAGCCCCATCGTGGTGAACGCATGCATCTGCGCGTCGAGCCAGCTCATTCCGGCCCAGCGGTAGGCGAGCAGGCAAAGCCCGGTGAGCGCAAAGTAGACGAGCCATAGCCCTTTCGCCGTCTCGGCGATTCGCGGCGTAAGCTTCGTGTCCTTCATGGGGCCGGGCGTCTCGGCCTTGAAGATCTGGCTTCCGCCAACGCCCAGCAGCGGCAGGATCGCCACCGCCAGCACGATCACGCCCATGCCGCCGAGCCAGATCATGAATCCTCGCCACAGATTGATCGATGGCGGCAACTGGTCGAGCCCGCTCAGCACGGTTCCTCCGCTCGCGGTCAGCCCGGAAACGGCCTCGAAATACGCGTTGGTGAACGACAGCCCCGGCATGTAGAGGAGCAGCGGCAGCGTCGCGAACGCGGGCAACGTGGTCCAGACCAGTGCGACCAGCAGGAATCCATCGCGGATCTGCAGCTCGCCCGCCGCACGGCGCGTGAGCCCCCACAGGGCCGCGCCGGCAACCAGCGTAATCAGGACCGAGCGCGCGTGCGCGGAAAGCGCAGCATCGCCGAGCGCCATCGACAACCCGAGCGGCAGCAGCATGCAACATGCGAACAGCATTACCACCAGCCCGAGGATCCGCAGAACGACGAGCGCGTGCATCGCCGCTCTCCGTGCGCCTAAAGGAACCGCGCGCCGACTTGGAACAGGCGCTCTACCTTCGGCAGCGTCTTCTTGTCGGTCACGAAGACGATGACGTGGTCTTCGGCGAGGATCTGGGTATCGTGGTGCGCCATCAGCACCTCGTCGCCACGCACGATGGCGCCGATTCGGGCGCCAGGGGGGAGATCGATCTCCTCGATCCGGCGCCCGGTCACGCGGCACGATTCGCGATCTCCGTGCACGATGGCTTCGAGGGCTTCGGCCGCACCGCGCCGCAAGCTGTGCACGGCAACGACGTCGCCCCGGCGCACGTGCGCGAGGAGCCTGCCAATCGTCGCCTGCGCCGGCGAAATCGCGACGTCGAGCTGTGCTCCCTGCACGAGGTCGACGTAGCTCTTGCGGTTGATCAGGGATACGACCCTGCGCGCGCCCATGCGCTTGGCAAGCAGCGAGCTCATGATGTTGTTCTCGTCGTCGTTCGTGACGGCGACGAACAGATCCATTTCGGCGACGTTTTCCTCCTCCAGCAGCTCCTCGTCGGTCGCATCGCCATTCAGCACGAGGACGCCTTCCAGCGTGGCCGCCAGCAATTCGCAGCGTCGCTTGTTGTGCTCGATGACGCGTACCGAGTAGTCGGCCGCGAGCGCCTGCGACAGGCGCTGCCCGATGTTGCCGCCGCCAGCGATCATCACGCGCTTGACCGGATTGTCCATGCGCCGCAGCTCGATCATCACGCGGCGGATGTTCTGCGCCGAGGCAAGGCAAAACACCTCGTCACCCGCCTCGATCACCGTATCGCCGTCCGGAACCACTGCGGTGTCCTTGCGGAAAATCGCGACGATCCGCGCATCGATGTTGGGGATGTGGCTGCGCAACTCGCGGATCGGATGTCCGACGAGAGGACCGCCCTGGTACGCGCGCACCGCGACGAGGCTCACCTTGCCGTCGGCAAAATCGAGCACCTGCAGCGCTTCGGGAAATTCCACCAGCTTGACGATGTAGTCGGTCAGGACCTGTTCCGGGCAGATCATCAGGTCGACCTCGAAGCCGTCGGGGCCGAGGACCTTCTCGTCGCTCAGATAGTCGGTCGCTCGCACCCGTGCGATGCGCCGCGGCACGTTGAACAAGAGGCTGGCGATCTTGCAGGCCACCAGGTTGGTCTCGTCCTGCTGCGTGACCGCGATCAGCAGGTCGGCATCATCGATGCCCGCTGCGGCAAGCACGGACGGGTGCGAAGCGCTGCCGGTGACCGTGCGCAAGTCGAGGCGATCCTGCAGCGCGCGCAGCCGCGCGGGGTCAATGTCGACGACGGTGATGTCGTTCTGCTCTGAAACCAGGCTCTCGGCAACGGACGCGCCCACCTGCCCCGCACCAAGAATGACGATTTTCACGCGCGAACCACCGGCCGCAAAAAGGGGCGCATTGTAGCCGCTGTCAGCTTTCCTCGCGCCGACCGACGGGAAGTCCGAGCGCCTTCAGCTTGCGATACAGATGCGTGCGCTCTAGGCCCGAACGCTCGGCGACGCGCGACATGCTGCCGTGCTCCTGCGCGAGCAGGTTCTCGAAGTAGATCCGCTCAAACCCCTCGCGCGCCTCGCGATACGGCCGGTCCAGGGCGAGGCCCGGGTGCGTGGCGGCCGGGGCATGTGCGGAAAGCACTCGCTCGACGTCCTCAAGCCCTACTTCTTCGTCGAGCGCAGACAACGCGAGGTTTTTCACCACGCTCTGCAGCTCGGCGAGGTTGCCGGGCCAGCTGTAGTAGCGCAGCGCATTGAGCGCCGCGACGCTGAAGCGCCGCGCAGGGCACGCGCGCGCTTCGACCATGCGCGCCAGCATCAGGCCGGCAAGATCGGGCACGTCCTCGGAGAAGTCGCGCAGTGCCGGCAGCCGCACGATCAACTCGCCCAGCCGGGCGACCAGCTCCGGGTCGTAGGCAAGCTTTTCGACGAGCGTCTTCGGCTCGGCCGGAGAAAAGCTCACCACGCGCACCTTGTGCCGCTCGGCGCGAGCGACAACAAACTCCAGGCCCTTTTGCTCGGCGCGCGCGAGTCGGGTCAGGTCGGGCGCGAACAGGATTCCGCCCGAAGCGCGCGCCAGGAGTTCTGACGAGGCCTCGGCCAGCAAAGCGTCTGCGATCAGGAACGGCGCGGTCGGTGCCGCCAGCAGGCGAGCGAAGAGTTCGGGCTCCATGCCTCGCTCGCCCCGCAGCATCAGGTGCGCGCCTGACTGCGCAAGCTGGGCGAGCCGGCGCCTCAGCTCGGCGAGTGCTGCCGCCCTGCCGATCGTCGCAAGCGAGATCTGCGGAGCCGCCGCCTGACCCTGGTTGCGCAGCGCGCGCTTCACCGTGGCAAGCAGCCTTTGCAGCGCGATCGGCTTCTCCAGGTAGTCGAGCGCGCCGACGCGCGTAGCCTCGACCGCGGTTTCGATGGTGCCGTGGCCCGACATCATCACGACCGGCATCGTCAGCTGACCGCTGGCGGCCCATTCCTTCAGCAGCGTGATGCCGTCGGTGTCCGGCATCCAGATATCGAGCAGCACGAGGTCCGGGCGCTGGCGCTCGCGCAGCCGCCGCGCCGATTCGGCGTTTTCGGCGAGCAGGACCTGGTGACCCTCGTCCGCGAGGATCTCCGACAGCAGGTCGCGGATGCCGACTTCATCATCGACGATCATGATCTGGGACATCGGCGTTATCCGGGGTGAGCGATTGGAGTCATGCGGCCTTGGCTTGCGGCAGGAGCACGCTGACCGAGGCACCCTCGGCCGGGTGGCTCTCGATCGAAATCGAGCCGCGGTGCTCGTCGACGATCTTCTTCACGATCGCAAGCCCCAAGCCGGTTCCGCGGGGCTTGGTGGTCACGTACGGCTCGAAGATGCGCGTCATCAGCGCTTCCGGAAAGCCATCGCCATTGTCGGCAACCGAGAAGCGCACCTTGTCGGCGACCAGCTCGGTACGTACCTCGATCGCGGGCTCGCGGCGCAGCGACCGCGGCTGCGCAAGCGCATCCTGCGCGTTTTGCAACAGGTTATGCAGCACCTGACGGATCTGCATCGCGTCCGCCCACACCGCGGGCAGCGCCGACGCAAGCGCCGCGCGGATCGGCACTTCCGAATGCTCGTAGAGCGCGAGCACTTCGCACACCAGCGCATTGAGATCCATCCGTGCCGGATGCGGCGCCGGCAGGCGCGCGTAGTCCCGAAAATCGTTTGCCATCGTCTTGAGCGCCGTCACCTGGTTCACGATGGTCTGCGTGCTCCGGCGAAGGACGTCCGCATCCTCCGGAGCGAGCTTCGCAGCCAGTTTTGATTCGAGGCGTTCCGCGGACAGCTGGATCGGCGTGAGCGGATTCTTGATCTCGTGTGCGAGCCGGCGCGCTACTTCCGCCCAGGCCGTCGCGCGTTGCGCCTGGATCAGCTGCGTAATATCGTCGAATACCACTACCGTACCGCCCGCGGAAGGCAGAACCGCGCCTCGTGCGAGCAGCGTCTGGCCGCCTTTGAGGCCGAACTCGGTCTGCCAGGGCCCTTCCCGCGAAGCAAGCAGCTGCTCGCGCACGGGCGCGGCAAACGACTGCAGCGGCTCGGGCCATTGCTCGAGTCGCAGGCCGGTGCAGGCATCGAGATCGCCGCCGAGGATTCCACGCGCGCCGCGGTTGGCGATCGAAAGCGCGAGCTCCGGGTCGAAGACGAGCACGCCGGCGGTCAGGTTCGCAAGGATGTTTTCCAGGCGCGCCTTCGCAGTCTCGAGCGCGGCACGGTTGGCCTCGACCACGCGACGCGCCTCGTCGAGCTGGCGCGTCATCGAATTGAACGACTCCGTGAGCACCCCGAATTCGTCGCGGCTCGTGACCGGGGCCTGCCCGCTGAAGTCGCCGCGCGCCACCGCCTGCGTCGCTTGCGCGAGATTGCCAAGCGGCTCGGACAGGCGCCTCGCCAGGATCACCGCGAGCGCAATCGCAACGAATAGACTCATGAAGAGCGCCAACGTGAGCGTAACGATGTAAATCCGCTTCAGCTCCTGCCGCGACAACGCGAGCTCTCGGTAGTCCCGATACGCCGCTTCGACCGCCTCGACGCTGTTGCCAAATCGATCCGGAACCGACTGGCGGAGCTGCAGAAAGCGGCCCTCGTCGGCCAGCGACAGCCCGGCTACCGGAATCACTACGCGTAACGCAAGCCGCTTGCCCGCCGATGCATCGACAGCGGTATAGCCGCGGCCTAGGCGCGCTTCACGCAGCATCTGCGAGCTCGGCAGTTCCGGCACCAGCTGCGATACGTCCGTGCTCGCGCTCGCAAGCACCCGCCCGCTCGGAGTCACCAACACCGCTTCCTGGACGCCAGCCTGTTCGCGCAAGCGGTTCAGCAGCACGACTTGCTGCGAGCCCGTGCGATCGGCAAGCTCTTGCGCGATCCCACGGCCTTTCAGCTGCAGATCGTCCAGCATCTGGTCGATCGAGGATTGCCCGAGGAACTTGGCGCCCTCCAGCGCGGCGTCGACCTTGACGTCGAACCACGATTCAATGCTGCGTGCAAGAAACTGCACCGAGACGAAGTACACCAGCGCGCCCGGAGCGAGCGCCATCAGCCCCAGCATCACCAGCAAGCGCAGCCTCAGCCGCGAGCCGAACTCGCGCTCGCGATACCTGCGCACCAGCAGCACGAGCTGCCAGACCACCAGGGCGGCCAGCAGCGCGGCGAGCGCGGCGCTGAGACCGAGCAGCAGCGAGTAATGGCGCGCGAATAAGGCGGTGTTGGCGCTGGCGGTCGCCAGCAGGAAGAGCAACACCCCGGCAAGCACCGCACCGATCAGCAGGAGCAGCCTCATTTGCTGTCCGCCTCCTTCGGATCCCGCGTTTCGACCGGAGCCGGCACAGGGGCGGGCACCACCGCCGGGCGAAAGACGAATCGCCTCCAACCTGACTCGAGGTTCAACTCGCGGCTCGTCAGCGCGCTCAGCTGGAACGGCTTGGGCAGGAGCGTGGTGTCGAGGCGCATGCGCAGCGCCGCCTCGTAATTCGCGTCAACCAGCGGGACCGAGCGGTCGATGACGAGCCAGCTGCGCAGCCGGCGCAAGACGTGCAACGCCTCGTCCAGTGTCGCGAACTGCTGCTGCAGGAGACCAGTCGAAAGTCGGTAATGGCGCGAGAGCGCGTGATAGGACAACCGCAGCTGAATGCGCTTCGCCGCGGCCTTGTCGTCGAACCACCACCAGCGCGGGCGTGTCAGCTCGAACTCGACCAGGAAGTACAGCGGCACTCCGTTCGCGACCATCTCGGCCAGCCGCGGCGCGAAGTCGAATGCGAAGTCCGCGTTCAACGCAAACCCATCCTCCACCGGAAGCAGGTTCACGTTGCGTACTTCGATTTCTTCGGCGCGCGCAACGAGAACCACGGCGCACAGCAGCGCGGCCAGCGCGCCCTTCACGAAACCGACCCCTCGCATCGCACTCTGCGTCAAGCGTTCTTTTCTAGGAGCGCAAAGTAGAACCCGTCATGCTCGGCATCCGGAAGGAGCGGAACGCGCTCGAGACCGGGCGCGACGAGCCGTCGCGCGGTTCTGGTGCGCTCGAGAAAAGCCTCGACCACGGCGTCGTTTTCCTCGGGAAACACGGAACACGTGGCATACAGCAATTTACCACCCGGCGTCAGCAGCCGCCAAAGCGCATCCAGGATGCGCGCCTGCCGAATCGCGCAGGCCTCGACGTCCGATGCGCGACGCAGCCATTTGATATCCGGATGGCGGCGCGCGACGCCCGAGGCGGTGCACGGCACGTCGGCGAGAATCCGATCGTAGGCAACGCCGTCCCACCACGAGCCGGGCTCGCAGCAGTCGGCGGTCCGGACGTCCGCCGAAAGGCCGAGACGATTGAGATTGTTCCGCACCAGCGTGCAGCGCGACGCGTCGAGATCGAGCGCAGTCAGCGATACGTCGGCCAGTTCGAGAATGTGCGCGCTCTTTCCGCCGGGCGCCGCGCAAGCGTCCAGTACCCGCTGGCCGGCGCGCAGATCGAGCGCAGGCGCTGCACGCTGCGCAGCTGCGTCCTGCACCGAGACATCGCCCTGCGGATAGCCCGGCAATCGATCGACCGGCATCGGTTGCTCAAGCAGCACCGCTTCATCGCCGATGATGCGGCCGCGCACGCCTGATGCAGCGACGCGCTCCAGCCAGGCTTGCGCCGCAAGACGCCGAGCGTTGACTCGAACGCACATCGGCGGATGATCGTTCCCGGCCGCAAGTACCTGCTCCCATTCATGCGGATAAGCGGCCCGGACCCGTGCAATCCACCATTCGGGATGCTGATGCCGTGCGACCGGGTTCGCAGCAAGTTGCGCTTCGATGCGTGCGCGCGATCGCAGCCGCGCTCGCAACACCGCGTTGACGTAACCGGCCGCGCGCGATTCGCCGAGGGCGGTGCAAGCGCGCACGGCCTGGTCGACTACGGTGTACTCGGCATATCGGCCAGAGTCGAGCGCATAAAGCGCACACCATAGAAGCGCCTCGACCCGAGGGCTGGTCACGTTCCGCTCGGAGAGCATTCGCACGGTCGCCTGAACACGCCCGTACCGGCGCAGGGTGCCGAAGCACAGGTCAATCAGGGCGCCGCGCGCGGCACCCGTGCTTTCTCCTGTGTTTTGCTCAAGGACTGCGGAGAGGCTGCGCCCGGCAGCAACGTGCGCTACCTGAATCGCCGCAGCGCGCAGCGAATCAGCCAGCGGTTGCAAGTCGTTCGCCTACGGCCAGTGGACAGCCCCGGAGGAATTCGGCAGCCGGCAGTCTGCGCCCGCCGGCACGCTGCAGCTCGGTAATCTCGAGCGCACCCTCGCCGCACGCCACCCGAATTCCCTCGGGTCCGACCGCCAGCACGATCCCTGCTTGCGCGGTGCCCTCGGTCAATCGCGCACCCCAGAGCTTGCATTGCATGCCACGAACGACCGTTTGCGCGCCTGGCGCTGGCCGGAACGCGCGCACCGCTCGCTCGATTTCCCGCGCCGATTTCGACCAGTCGATTGCAGTTTCTGCGTCGCGGATTTTCGGCGCATAGCTCGCGCCTTCGGAAGGTTGCGGCGTTTCCTGGACATGGCCTGCTGCAAGCTGCTCGAGCACCGTTGCCATCAAATCGCCGCCGATCGCGGCGAGCCGATCGTGAAGCGATCCGAAGTCGTCGCGCTCGCCGATTGCAATCGCCCGCCGGTCAAGCATCGGACCGGTGTCGAGACCGGTGTCCATCCGGATGATCGTGATTCCGGTTTCGCGATCTCCAGCCAGCAGGGCGCGCTGGATGGGTGCGGCGCCGCGCCAGCGTGGCAGGAGCGACGCATGAACGTTCAATGCCCCCCGAGGAGGTAGATCCAGCACCGGCGCGGGCAGGACCAGACCGTAGGCAGCAGTGACGATGGCATCCGGTCTCGCCTCCGCGAGGCGCGCTAGCGTCTGCGCTTCTTTCAGCGACGCCGGCTGAAAGACGTCAAGCCGGTGTTCTTCGGAAAATCGCTTCACCGCGCTAGGCAACGGTCGCAACCCGCGTCCCCCGAGGCGATCGGGTTGCGTCAGGACCAAGGCGACCTCGTGCCGGGCCTCCAGCAACTTGGCCAGAACAGTGGCCGCGAAAGCGGGCGTGCCGGCGAACACGATGCGCATCTGGGGAACCGGTGGCGCCGGCGCGCCGTTCTGCGCCCGTCAGGCGCTCTTGCGCAACTGCTTCGCTAGCTTGACGCGGATACGCTGCTGCTTGAGGGGCGAGAGGTATTCGACGAAGACCTTGCCGCGGAGGTGATCCATTTCGTGCTGGATGCAGACCGCCAGCAAGCCTTGCGCTTCCATCGTCAAGGCGTTGCCACTGGGGTCAAAGGCACGGACACGGATGCGATCTGCGCGCTCGACCGTGTCGTAGATTCCCGGCACCGAGAGGCAACCCTCTTCGATGTCGGATACCCCCCAACGCTCGACGATTTCGGGATTGACCAGGGCGACCAGCGAGTCACGCCGCTCCGATACGTCAACGACGATCACTTGCCGATGTACGTCAACCTGGGTGGCGGAGAGGCCGATCCCGGGGGCAGCGTACATGGTCTCCGCCATGTCGCGTACCAGTGTCTTCAGCGCGGCATCGAACACGGTCACCGGAGCGGCAAGTTTGTGCAGCCGCGCATCGGGATAGCGAAGGACGCTTAGAATAGCCATTGGCTTAAAATAACTTGCTAATTGAATCGATTAGATGCAGTATTTCAGGAAATGCCTAAGATACCAGCAATTCATGCTACAGTCAGCAAAACGGGAATTGACCTGACCCAGTCGGGATCGTCAACATCCAAACGGGGGCCGCATGCGCAACCGACCGCATAAGTCTATCACAACGCTCGTTTTTGCCTTCCTCGGACTGGTCGCTCTGCACGCCTGGGGACAAGCGCCGAGAAGCCCTCTTGCAATCAAGCCGAATGCCCCTGATCGCTATGTAGTCGTTCCCGGCGACACTCTGTGGGGCATTGCCGAGCGTTTCACCGATTCACCGTGGCGGTGGCCGGAATTGTGGAACATGAACAAGGATCAGATCAAGAATCCGCATCGGATCTATCCGGGCGACGTGATTCTGATCGATCGTTCCGGTGGTCGGCTTGCGCTTGCCGGCACCGTCAAGCTTTCTCCTCGCGTACGCGCTGAATCGACCGCGGCCGAGAGCATTCCCGCGATTCCTTCGAATGCAATCGAGCCGTTCCTGTCACGTCCACTGCTTGTCGAACCTGGTGGGCTGGATCCGGCGCCCAGGATTGTCGCGCTGGACCAGGGACGCGTCGTTGCGGGCGATGGCGGCAAGGCGTTCGTGCGAGGCATGGGTGACTCGAAGACCGGTTCGTGGGCCATGTACCGCCAGGGCAATCCGCTGGTCGACCCCGATACGAACACGACGCTCGGCTACGAAGCGATATATCTCGGGACGGCGAAACTGGTGCAACCGGGTGAGCCGGCCACAATCGAGCTTGCCTCGGTGACGCAGGAAGTCGGCATCGGCGATCGCCTTGTTCCGGCAGGGCGTCCTGAGATCGTGAGCTATGCGCCCCACGCCCCCGCGTCGAATGTGCAGGGACGTGTCGTGTCGATCTATGGCGGCTTGAACACCGTCGGGGAGGCAGGAAAGTTTTCAATCATTGCCGTTAACCGCGGCAAGGCCGATGGTCTCGAATTGGGCCACGTACTCGCGCTGTACCGCGACCGCGGCACGATCGTAGATCCGACGATGCCGAAATTTTCGGCGGATGTCGTGCAATTGCCGGAAGAACGCTACGGGCTCGTGTTCGTCTTCCGCGTGTTTGATCGCGTCTCATACGCGCTCGTAATGAGCGCGAGCCGGCCGGTGCATCCGCGAGACGTCGTCCGTACTCCCTGAGCACAAGTCCCGGAATCCCAGAGTCCCCGACCTCCGCGCTCGCTGCCTGGCTTCAGCTCTCGCTGACGCCGGGTCTGCGAGCGACGTCACTGCGGGAGTTGCTGCGTAAATTCAGCCTGCCCGAGTCGGTCATCGGCGCGGGGCGCCATGCGCTGTCGAGTTTTCTGCCGCCGGAAACACTCGACGCCCTGTATTCCGAACGCGTCGCAACGGAGGTCTCAAGAGCTCTTGAGTGGTCGCGCGCGTCCGGTCGGGCGCTCATTGCCTGGGATCACCCCGGGTACCCTCAGGCACTGCTCGAAACAGCCGATCCTCCCCCTCTACTCTATTGCGTTGGGCGCATCGAGCTGTTGAATCGTGCCGGCCTGGCCATAGTCGGCAGCCGCAATGCGACCGCACAAGGTGCTCGCAACGCGCACGCATTTGCGCGTTCATTGAGCGACGCCGGGCTTGCGATCGTCTCGGGGCTAGCCCTCGGAATCGATACGGCCGCGCACCGCGGCGGGCTTGAGGGACAGGGTTCTACCATCGCGGTTCTGGGCACCGGTGTCGACCTGAGCTATCCGCCGGGAAACAAGGAACTTGCTCGCGAGATCGCGGAGCAAGGCTTGCTGGTTTCCGAGTTTGCGCTCGGTGCTCCGCCAGCCAAGCAGAACTTCCCGCGGCGCAACCGCATCATCAGCGGGCTGGCTCGCGGCACACTGGTGGTCGAAGCCGCACTTTCCTCGGGATCGCTGATCACCGCACGCTCTGCGTTGGAGCAGGGTCGCGAGGTATTCGCCATTCCCGGCTCGATCCATTCTCCCTTGTCGAAGGGTTGTCATCATCTAATTAAATCAGGAGCGAAGCTGGTCGAGTCCGCCGATGACGTATTGAGCGAGTTGGGCGGCTTTCACGCGAAAGCCTCCCCTGGGCGTCAA
>Ga0111539_10009431_pt1 | contig 12316 bp, 10 predicted proteins | sample RhiMethybrSRZTD1_FD_79667 | JGI IMG/M metagenome (GOLD analysis project Ga0111539, IMG submission 79667) | Populus rhizosphere microbial communities from Tennessee, USA - Rhizosphere MetaG P. TD hybrid SRZTD1 (version 2) (version 2) | ecosystem: Host-associated > Plants > Roots > Rhizosphere >...
CAACCAGCCGATGCTCGCGGACGGTGCCCGAGTTGAACTGTCAGGGCTGCTGTCGCGCCGCGTTGATGTGTCGGCTTCGGCGGGATATGTGACGGCGGCTTCCGCGTTGGCTCCTTCCATTCCTCCCCTGGAGACGTACACCGGCCAGGTCGCAGTCAGGTACGCGATGAAACGCTCCGTGGCGCTCAGCTTGGAGTATCTGTACTACTACTATGACCTTGCGGGACAGGCCCTTTTTTCTCCGGGTCTGCCACACGTTTTCCGGCAGCAGGGCGTCCGCGTCGGAGCCGTGCTGTTTCTTGAAACGCTCGGTCGATAGCCGAAAGAAACCTCGTGTCCTTCAGAACCTACACGCTTCGCGACTTCATCGTTCTTGCCGGACGCCGACGCTGGCTGATCCTCATCCCGTTCGCGCTCGGCCTTGCGGCCACGCCGATTCTCGCGCGCTACGCGCCCGAACGTTACCGTTCCGACGCGCTGTTGTTGGTGATTCCACAGCAGGTGCCGAAGGATTACGTCACGCCGACCATGACGCAGCCGATCGAGGAACGGCTGCCTGCAATCACCGACCAGATCCTGAGCCGCTCGCGGCTGGAGCAGATCATCCAGCAGCTCGAGCTGTATCAGGCGGAACGCTCGCGGCAGGTCATGGAGGACGTCGTTTCAAAAATGCGTTCGGATATCACGACGAGCGCCGTCGGAAAGGACGTCAACTCTTTCCGCGTGGCGTACGTCAGCGACGAAGCCGAAAAAGCGCGCAAGGTCACCGAGCGGCTGGCGTCGCTGTACATCGAGCAGAACCTGAAGGACCGTGAGAATCAGGCGGACAGCACGAGCCAATTTCTCGGCACGCAACTCGAAGAAGCCAAGCGACGGTTGATCGAGCAGGAGAAAAAACTCGAGGAGTACCGAAAGAGCCACGCCGGACAACTGCCGTCGCAGCTGCAAGGAAACTTGCAAGCGATGCAGACCGCCAGCCTGCAAGTGCAATCGCTCAATGAATCGATGAACCGGGCCCAGGAGCGCCGGCTGTTAATCGAACGGCAAATTGCGGATACGAAAGCCGCTCCCGAACCGGCCCCCGCGACTTCCCAGGATGCCCCGCCGATGGGCACTGCGCAACAGCTCGAGGTCGCGCGAGCGCGCCTGGCGTTGATCCTGCAGCGTTACACGCCGAATCATCCGGAAGTCGCCGGTCTGGAACGGAACATTGCCGAGTTGGTCACCAAGCTGGAAAGCGAAACGCCGCTCGGCGTGGAGCCGGTGATCAAGAAGCCTGTGACGGCCGCCGAGGCGGCGCAGCAAAAGCGGATTCTCGACTTGCAGGCCGAGTTGGCAGTGATCGATTATCAACTCGCTGCGAATCGCACGGATGCAGCTCGCCTCCACAATGTCATCAACGAGTATCAGGCCAAGATCGATGTCGTCCCGACCAGGGAATCCGAATTGGTCGAACTGACGCGCGACTACAGCACCATGCAAGCCGCCTACACGAACCTTCTCGTCAAGCGCGAGGACGCGATGTTGGCCGCCAACCTCGAACGCCGCCAGATCGGCGAGCAATTCAAGCTGCTGGACACCGCCTCGATGCCGCAGCGGCCGTATAATCAAACGCAGCGGCTCGGCATCATGAGTGCCGGCGCCATCGCCGGCCTGATCCTGGGGCTGCTGGTCGTCGCACTTGGCGAGTATCGCGACTCGAGTTTCCGAAGCGAGGAAGAAGCGCTACGTGTACTGTCGGTGCCGGTGCTCGGGCTGATTCCCGCGATGCGCTCGGGACGCGAAGCCGAGGCGGCACGACGACGGGCCCGTCTGATCGACGCGGCCGGGGGCGCCCTTCTGATCGCCGCGGCACTCGTGCTGGTCGTCTGGCGTTTGCAATCGTAAAAGACTCCTGATGTACGAAAGTTTCTACGGATTGTCCGAACCCCCGTTCGAGCTGACGGCCAATCCGAAATTTCTGTTTCTGTCCGCGAGTCAGCGCGAGGCGCTGAGCACGCTGCAGTACGGGCTGTTTTCGGCCAAGGCGCTGACGCTCCTGATCGGCGAGGCCGGCACCGGAAAGACCACGCTCATCCAGGCGGCCCTCGAGTCCGAGCGATGCCGCGATGTGCGGTGTATTTATCTCAATAATCCAACGCTCAAGGCCGACGATTTCGTCAGGCTGCTCGCGCACAAGTTCGGCCTGCGTCCCGAAGTGGGCGAATCCAAGGCATTGCTGCTGACGCTGCTGGAAGGATTGTTGCGCGAGCGCCGCGGCGGCGGGCTCGTCACCGCGCTCGTCGTCGACGAGGCACAGAGCCTCAGTTTCGAGATACTCGAAGAGATCCGCTTTCTGGCGAACATTGAAACGCCGACGGTCAAGTTGCTTCCGGTCGTGCTGTCCGGACAACCGGAGCTGGCGCCGCGCCTCGAGGAACACAGCCTTCGGCAGTTGAAGCAACGGATCTCGTTGCGCGCGTCGTTGCAGCCATTCGAGCTCGGCGAGACGGCGGCGTACATCAGCAGCCGCCTTGTCACTGCGGGAGGCGTGCCCGGCCGGATATTCAGCATGGAGGCGGTCACGCTGATCCACGAGTTGTCGGGAGGCATCGCTCGCACCATCGGCGTGATCTGCGACAACGCGCTGGTGACCGGCATGGCGCTGGGACGCCGCCTCATTGACCGCGCCACGGTTGCCGAGGTGTGCGGCGAGCTTCAGCTGGGCCCTCGAAAACATACCGCGGTTGCGACCCCGCAGCCGTCGATCGCGATCGCGCCGGTTGCATCCGGCGACCGAGCCACGGCCATCAAGAAACCGAACGAGTCTGCCAAAGGCGACCGCCCGCGTCCGATGGAAACGGCGTTTCCGTCCCGGGTTGGCCGAACCATCACGTAATGAGCCGAATCGACAAAGCGCTGCGCCTCCGCGAAGGGACGACGGAAACCGGATCCGCTGATCCTCACGACAAATCCGTCAAGACCGCGGCTGCGCTGCAGCAATTCGAGCGTGAACAACGCCTGCCCGCGATCAAGGAATCACGCCCGCAGCCGGCCACGCCGATCCGTGACGCGGATGAAACGATCGACGCACCGCCGCGTCCCACGAAGGCAGTGCCTCGACCGCGGCCCGACGCGGCCCCCCGCGTCGGCGCGATGCGGCCGCGGGTCGCGAAGTCCGCCGTTGACGGCGACCGCCTGGCCAGGCTCGTCACCGGGACGTCGAGCGCCACCGCGATCGAGCAATACCGGAAGGTGGCCGCGGCGCTTCACGAGGAGCAGGTCCGCAGCCAATTGAAGACGGTGATCGTCACGAGCGCGGTGCCCGGCGAAGGCAAGACGCTGACCGTGGTCAACCTGGCGTTGACGCTCAGCGAATCGTACCGCCGGCGCGTGCTGGTCATCGACGCTGATCTGCGCGGGCCGTCGTTGCACACCGCACTCGACAGTGCCAACGTGCGCGGCCTTTCGGAAGCGCTGACCGATGGCGAATTGACGTTTGTTCAGGCGTCGGACCACTTTGCCATCCTTCCCGCGGGCAGGCCGGGACCGGCGCCGCTGGCGGCGCTGACATCCGGCCGCATGGCGGAGGTCCTCGAGGAATGTGCGGCACAGTTCGACTGGGTGCTGATCGATACGCCGCCGATCGGTGTGCTACCCGACGCGCAGGTGCTCATGCGCCTGGCGGGCGCCGTGCTCTTCGTAATCGGCGCCGGGACGACAGACGCCACAACGGTTGAACGAGCCATCGCCGAATTGGGTGGCGCGGACGCGATCTTCGGAGTGCTGCTCAACCGGGTCGACGAGCGGCGCATACCTTCTGCGAGTTACTACGGGCACTACCAGCGATCTTCAGAGTAAGGCCTTGACGGCGGCCGCGTGGCCGCTGTTTGCACGTCGTCAATTCCCTGTCACCGCAGCTAGTTAACGCAAGCCCTCCACCCCGGGGTGCGGAATGACACTTGAAACAGTTCCAGACTATTCAGCGTTTCGTGACAGTTCGATCGGTCAGGTCTACAACGAAGCTGCCTTCAGCTATTTCCTGGACGTCGATCGCAGACGTCTTCAGCGCTCCCAACGGTCAATCATCCTGGTGCTGGTGTCCGTCCGGCACCACGCCGGCCGGAGCGCACCCCTCACCGACGCCGAAGCCGCGCCGCTGTTCGCCGGACTCACCCACAGCGTTCGCGAAGTCGACTTCGTCGGTTGGTACCGCGACGGTCGTGTCGTTGGCGCGGTGCTGCCGCAGGCCGGTGGCGCCTCCGACGAGGGCCGTCGCCTCATTGCCAGCCGCATCGTCAAGTCGGTCACGAAAGTGTTGCCTCGCGACGTTGCCCGGCGTCTGCACGTGCGAGCAGTGGCCCTCGGCGGAAAGGTTCAACGATGATTCTCTTCAAATCCTCCCCATCTTCGGTCGAAGCCGTCCCGCACGGTCGCGCGCGTTCCGCGCCCCGCCGATCGCCCAAGCCGTTACATGTGATCAACGAGCGCTTGTTCCATGACGCCCTGGCGCGCGAGCGCAAGCGCGCCGATCGGTTCGAAGAAGCGTTCACCGTCCTGCTGATCGCGTTCGACCGCGAGCGCCTGACGCCCGCGGCCGTGATGCACCTGGCTGAGTCGCTGTCGTATCCGACCCGGGCCGCCGACGTGATCGGGTGGTACGAGCAGGGGTCGGTGCTCGGTTTTATCCGGTCGACTGTGGCAGGTGAGCCCGCGATGGCGGCCGCGACCCTGACCGACGCCATCCGCCGCTCGATGGAGCGTGGTCTCCCGGCCGATTTGGTGGCCTCCTGCTCGATCCATTGCGAAACCTACCCGTCGCGGATCAAGGCGATCGCGCCGGCCGCCGTCGAAGCCGGCCGGAGCCAGCAGGGGCCGAGCCGTCTGGCGCGCGCGGCCGCCAAGCGCACGCTCGATATTGCCGGCAGCGCCGCCTGCCTGGTGGCGTTCGGGCCGCTGTTGCTCTGCGTGGCCGCGGCGGTGAGGCTGACCTCAAAGGGGCCGGTGTTCTTCCGCCAGCAGCGTGTCGGCGAAGCGGGCCAGCCGTTCACCATGTTCAAGTTCCGCACCATGCAGGTGAACGCCGATCCGCGCATTCACCAGGAATACGTGGAGAAGTTCATTCAAAGCAATCAGCCGGCCACCGCGGGAAAAGACGCCGTCTTCAAGCTGGTGAACGATCCGCGCGTGACGCCGGTCGGCGACTTCCTCCGGCGTTTGAGCCTCGACGAACTGCCGCAGTTCTTGAACGTGCTGCTCGGCGACATGTCGCTGGTCGGCCCGCGGCCGCCGCTGCCATACGAAGTGGCGCGCTACAAGCAATGGCACCGCCGCCGTGTGCTCGAAGCGAAGCCGGGCATCACCGGCTTGTGGCAAGTGACGGGTCGAAGCCGGACGACCTTCGACGAAATGGTGCGACTCGATCTTCGCTACGCGCGCACGCGTTCGGTCTGGAACGATCTGAACATTCTGCTGGCCACACCGAAGGCGGTGCTGACCGGCAAGGGTGCGCGGTAATCACCGACACCATGGATTACGTCTGCATTGCTCCCGACGTCAAGCTTGGCAAGGACGTCAAACTCGCGAAGTTCATCAACCTGTACGGCTGCGAGATCGGCGATGAAACCAAGATCGGCGCCTTCGTCGAGATTCAGAAGAACGCCAGCGTCGGCCGCCGCTGCAAGATCTCGAGTCACACGTTTATCTGTGAAGGCGTGACCATCGAGGATCACGTCTTCATCGGCCACGGCGTGATGTTCATCAACGACTCGTATCCACGAGCGACCACCCCGGGCGGCGAGCTGCAGACGGCCGCCGACTGGAAGGTCGAACGGACGATTGTGAAGAAGGGCGCCTCGATTGGCACCGGCGCCACCGTGCTTGCAAGTGTGACGATCGGCGAACGCGCGATCGTCGGTGCCGGGAGTGTCGTCACTCGCGACGTGCCCCCGGACACCATTGTAATTGGCAACCCTGCAAGAGTGTTGCGCGCCGTGGGCGACGCAACAGGAGGTCGTGATGAAGATCGATAGTCTTGCCCCGACAATGCCAGGCGTCTCGGATCGGATCGAGACGGAACCAATTACGGAACGCCCGCGCGGTGCGACGACGGTACGCGTTGGGGTGATCGGCTACGGGTATTGGGGCCCGAACATTGTCAGGAATCTTCATGCCCTCGAACATTGCCAGGTACTGGCCGTGTGCGACAAGAACCCGGCGGCGCTCAAGCGCGCCGGCAAGAGCTATCCGGGCGTCAAGCTCACGACCGATTTTGCCGAGGTGTTGAAATCGCCGGACATCGACGCCGTGGCGATCATCACGCCGGTGTGGACGCATTTCGAGCTGGCGAAGTCGGCGTTGGAGAACGGCAAGCACGTCTTCGTTGAAAAGCCGTTCACGTCCACATCGCAGCAGGCGGAAGAGCTGATCGAGCTGGCGGACCGCAAGAATCTCCGCATCATGGTCGATCACACCTTCCTGTTCAGCGGCGCGGTCAGGAAGATCCGCGATCTCGTCGACAACGGCACGCTCGGCCCGTTGTACTACTACGACTCCACCAGGGTGAACCTGGGATTGTTCCAGCACGATGTCAGCGTGCTGTGGGACCTGGCACCGCATGATCTGTCGATCATGGATCACCTGATCGTCGAGAAACCGGAAGCGGTGGTGGCGACGGGCAGCAATCACCTGAACCATCTTGCCGACATGGCGTTCATCACCGTGTATTTCCAGAGCAACGTCATCGCGCATTTCAACGTCAACTGGCTGTCGCCGGTCAAGGTGCGGAACACGCTGATCGGCGGGCGCGACAAGATGCTGGTGTGGAACGACCTCGACCCCGATGAGAAGATCAAGGTCTACGACAAGGGTGTCGACATCACCAAGGCCGAAGGCGTCTACGACCTGCTCGTCAGCTATCGTTCCGGCGACGTGTGGGGTCCGAAGGTCGACGCGACCGAGGCGCTCAAGGTGGAGCTGCAGTATTTCATTGACTGCATTCTCAAGGACCAGACGCCGATGAACGACGGTGCCGCCGGTCTTCGCGTCGTCCGCCTGCTGGAGGCGGCAGAAGAATCGCTGCAAGCTCGGGGCCGTCTCGTCAAGATCTAGCTGACGCGGTCATGAGCGCCTTAGCTGATTATTTTCGTTGTCCGCCCGATCTGGCGCCGATCGGCACGCGGACGGATCTTTCGAGCACGGACGGCTTCTTCAAGTTCGGCGACATCACCGCCTTCGGGCGGGTCGCCGGGCAGCCGCCCGCCGCCTACGCCACCGATCCGCTGAACAACATTGCCGGCCGGGTCACAACCGACGCGGGCCGGGTGTCGCTGCCGTTCGATCTTGGGGAAGTCACCACCAACCTGCGGCAGGAACGCTACCGCCAGAACGGCTACAACTTCCTGCAGAAGAGCACTTCGGGATCGGCCGCGCAGCGCTTGTATTACGGGTTGCGGCCGTTGATGGGTGTGAGTGTGCGCAGGCACTTGCAGAAGGTACGCCTGAGCGGCTGGGACAAGATTCCTTTTCCGCAATGGCCGGTGGACCGATCCGTCGACGCGCTGATGGAGAGTGCGCTCAAGCTGGCGTTACAGGCACAGGCGTGCTCGAGCATTCCGTTCATCTGGTTCTGGCCGGAGGGCGCGTCCGCCTGCGCGATGATGACGCACGACGTCGAAGGCGACGCCGGCGTCGACTTCTGCGACCAGCTGATGGACATCGACGATTCGTTCGGGATCAAGTCGGCATTCCAGCTGATTCCGGAGGGCCGCGAAGAACAGTGGCGGCGTACCGCGGCGCGTGTACGAGCGCGCGGCTTCGAGGTCAACCTTCACGACCTGAATCACGATGGGCGATTGTTTGCCGAGAAGGGTGCGTTCCTGCAGCATGCGCGCCGCATCAACGACTACACCCGCGAATTCCGTTGCGAAGGGTTTCGCTCCGGCGCGATGTATCGCGAGCAGGGCTGGTTCGAGGCGTTCGAGTTCTCGTACGACATGTCGGTGCCGAATGCGGCGCACCTCGAACCGCAACGCGGCGGCTGTTGCACGATCATGCCGTATTTCATCGGCAACATCCTCGAGCTGCCGTTGACCACGGTCCAGGATTACTCGCTCTTCAATATTCTCGAAGACTACTCGACGACGTTGTGGCAACGGCAGATTCAGACGATCAAGTCGCACCACGGCCTGATCAGCGTCATCGCCCATCCCGATTACCTGCTCGGGCGGCGCGAGCGGGACGTCTACACCGGGTTGTTGCAGCATCTCGCCGACGCGCGAGACCGCGATGGCGTGTGGGTGACCTTGCCAGGAGAGATCAACCGCTGGTGGCGAAACCGGCAACAGATGACGCTGGTGCAGGGTGGCGACGGTTGGCGCGTCAATGGCCCCGATCGCGATCGGGCGCGGGTGGCGTATGCCACGCTCGATGGTGACCGTCTCGTCTACACGTTCGAACAGCCCCGGCAAATGTCAGCGTGATGGCAGCGCGGATCCTGAACGACCCGATTGACAGTCCGCGCTGGCTCGACCTGCTGCAGCAACATCCGGCGGCGTCGATCTTTCACACACCAGGCTGGCTGAACGCATTGCGGCAAACCTACGGCTACGAACCCTTCGTCGTGACCACGTCAAGCGGGGCCACGCTCGGAAACGGGCTGGTCGCCTGCCACGTCAAGGGGTGGACGTCCGGACGCGTGGTGTCGTTGCCCTTCTCGGATCATTGCGACCCGCTCGCCGACAACCCCGCCGAATTTTCGGAAGGTTTCGAGTGCCTGATGGACCATGCACGTCGTTGCGGCGCGCGTTCGGTCGAGATGCGCCCGACACCAGCCTTCGGCGAGGCGTTGTGCCAGGCCGGCACCGACAGGCTGAAGCCGGCCGGCACGTATTGCTTTCACCACATCGACCTGCGCGACAGCGAGGCCGAGCTGTTCGCGCGGTTCCACCCTTCCAATACCCGTCGCGCGATTCGTCGAGCCGAGCGTGAAGGCCTGACCTACGAGGCGGGGACGTCGGAAAAGTTCCTGACGAGTTTTTACCGGCTGGTGCGCATGACGCGGCGCCGCCACGGTTTGCCGCCGCAACCGCTCGCCTGGTTTCGGAACCTCCTGGCGAATCTCGGCGATCGTGTCTCGATCCATCTCGCGAGCAAGGATGGTCAGCCGATCGCCGGCATGCTGACGCTGTCGTTCAAGAAGACGGCGTATTACAAGTACGGCGGCTCCGATGCGGTGCAGCATCCGCTGGGCGGCATGCCGTTCCTGTTCTGGAACATGATGCAAGACGCGCGGCGGCGTGGATTCGAGGCGCTCGATCTCGGACGATCGGATGTCGATCAACCGGGCCTGATTGCGTTCAAGGATCACCTCGGCGCCACGCCATCGACGTTGAAATACTACCGCTACCCTGGGCAACCCGACACTGCACGCAGCGAGTGGATCACGCGCGCAGCCAGAGGGACGTTCTCCCACCTGCCTGATGTGGCGTTGGACCTGGCCGGCAAGTTGATTTACAAGCGACTCGGTTAAGCAACACCTCCGGGTGGCGGTTGGTCGGGATCTACCCTTCACATGATTGGTGTTGTTGCTAGCATTGACGAGGCCGGGGCCGCGGCGGAATTCTTCGAGCTGTTCAAGACGCCCTGGGAAACAGCGGTGCCAGGGCGCAAGTACCGCGTGCTGCTCACCGCGACCGAACTCACGGACCATTTCGACGCGGACGTCGTGCTGGCGTATGGATCGCAGCGCCAGCCGATCGACGATCAAACACGCGTTGGTGCCACGGCACTCGACGAGGTCGTCGGCATCGAGTGGCAAGGTTCGCCCCTTCCGCTTTACGCCGGTGTGGCGACCTTTCACGGAAAGGCCGGCGTGGTCGGCTATCGGCATCGCGCCGGCGGGCGCACGACCTGGCGAATTGGCTACAACCTGTTTTCCGAAGTGCGCTATCTGCTCAATCTTGGTCAACCGGCAACGTTCGCGCTTATCCCCGCGCTTGAATTACATATCGCGCTGTTGCGTCAATTGCTGGCGCAATCGGGCGTGTCGTTCGTCGAGATTCCGCCGCGGCCGGACCACTACGACTTCATCTGTTGCCTCACGCACGATATCGATTTCTTCGGAATCAGACGGCACAAATGGGACCGGACGCTCGCCGGATTCGGCTATCGGGCAACGGTCGGCACATTGCTGCAATTGATTCAGGGACGGCGAACGCTCGGGGAAGCGATCCGTAATTGGGCGGCGGCCTTGTCATTGCCATTGGTGTTTGCCGGTGTGCTGCGCGACTTCTGGCAACCGTTCAGGGATTACGCGGACGCCGACGGGAACCGCGGATCGACCTACTTCCTTGCGCCGTTCAAGGAGCGTTCCGGGCACGCGCCTGACGGGACGATCAATCGAGTGCGAGCCTTGCCGTACGACGTGACCGACATCCGCGATCAGTTAATGCCCGCGCAATCCGGGCGAACTGAATTCGCCGTCCATGGCATTGACGCGTGGCACAACGTCGCATCAGGGCAGGCGGAGCGGACGCAAGTGACGCAGGCGACCGGCGTGCAGCGGGCCGGCGTCAGAATGCACTGGCTGTATTCCTCGCAGGATTCGACCCGTTGTCTTGAAGCGGCGGGTTTCGACTATGACTCGACGTGTGGATACAACGATGCCGTCGGCTTTCGAGCCGGCACCTTACAAGCGTTCCGGCCGCTGGGCCGATCGACGTTGATGGAGTTGCCGCTCTCGATCATGGATTCCGCGATGTTGTACCCCGGTCGCATGGCGCTGTCGCCCAGGCGCGCCATGGACATGTGTCGCGGCATCATTGCCGCCGCCCGTCGTTTCGGCGGGGCCCTCGTCATCAACTGGCACGACCGGAGCCTGGCGCCAGAACGCTTGTGGGGCCGGCCGTACCGCGAGTTGCTGAGCGAAGTCGAGAAGGACCACACGGTGTGGTTTGCGACGGGCGGTGAGGCCGTGGACTGGTTCCGCTGGCGCCGATCGATTCACTTCCGCGTCGAAGGTGGTTCCACCGACGTCATGATCGAATCATCAATTCCGCCAGCAGGGATCCCCGCCGGACGCCTGCTGATCCATCGTCCGCCGAGTAGCCGTTCTGCCATCGAGGAAACGCAGTTTCCCGGCGGCCGGGCGATGTGCTCGCTGGCCTGACCCATGAAGCGTTACGTCTGCATGGTTGCGTATACCGATTATCGGGGCGATGCACGCGTGCGCCGTGAGGCGGAAACACTGGCGTCCCAGGGGTTCGACGTCGCCTGCTTGACGAACCGGAATGGCGGGCAGGCCACACGCTACACGCTTGATGGTGTCGAGGTCCGGGAACTGGGCGTCAGCAAGTATCGAGGCAAGAGCACCGTCGCATATCTCTCGTCTTACGTTCGGTTTCTGTTGGCCGCATCCGCTGCGTGCCTGCGCCTGCTGATCAGCGGCAAGCTCGACGTCGTTCACGTGCACAACCTGCCGGATTTCCTGGTCTTTGCGGGATTGCTGCCTCGACTGGCGGGTTGTAAGGTCGTGCTCGATATTCACGACTCGGTGCCTGAAACGTTCGCCGCGAAGTTCTCCGATGCGCCCCTTGCCCACAAAGCCCTCTGCCTCGAAGAGCGATGGAGCGCCGCCATCGCGCACAAGGTGATTTGCGTCAACCATCCGCAGCGCGCGACGCTCGTGGCCCGAGGCATCCCGGACGCCAAGACGTTCGTGTCGATGAACGTGCCAGACCCGCGAATCTTCGGAGTGCCGTCAGTGAACGGTCATGTTCCCGATCCGGCGCGGCTGAACCTCGTGTATCACGGCACCATGGCCGAGCGGCTCGGCGTCGACCTGCTGATCAGGGCGGTCGCGCAGTTGCGCGGCCGCGTGCCGGCAGTTCGACTCCATTTGTGGGGTCACGGTGATGACCTTGCCGCCTTTCAGCGCCTGGCGCAACAGCTGGACATGGGCGAGAGCATTGTCTTCAACGCGAAAGGCTTTCCCTTGAAAGACCTGCCGCACCAATTGAGCTCGATGGATCTGGGAGTGGTCGGAAATCGCAGGAGCGCGGCGTGCGATCTCATGTTGCCGGTCAAGCTGCTCGAGTACGTGTCGCTTGGCATTCCGGCCGTAGTGCCACGACTGCGGACCATTGAGCACTACTTCTCGGAGCAGATGGTGTCGTTCTACGAGCCGGAGAACGTCGAATCGCTCAGTGACGCCATATTCCGCATGCACTGCGAGCCGGAGCAGCGGCGCGCGCAGGCGACGCGGGCGCGCGCCTTCCTCGCCGACTACGGATGGCAGCGACAGGGCGCTGAGCTGGTGACGATGTATCAGCAACTTCTG
>Ga0111539_10009434_pt1 | contig 12314 bp, 8 predicted proteins | sample RhiMethybrSRZTD1_FD_79667 | JGI IMG/M metagenome (GOLD analysis project Ga0111539, IMG submission 79667) | Populus rhizosphere microbial communities from Tennessee, USA - Rhizosphere MetaG P. TD hybrid SRZTD1 (version 2) (version 2) | ecosystem: Host-associated > Plants > Roots > Rhizosphere >...
ATCTTCTTGTAGAGAAGAGCGGCGACCTTGTCGTCGAAGCCGCCGAACCCGATGGCCCGGGCCACCTGGTGACGAACTTCGACGTCGCTTTCCTTGTCGATCATGTCGACCAACCCCTCGCTGACGCCGGGGACCGGACGGTGCAAGAGGGCCTCGAGGTAGCAAGCGCGGATGAACTGCTTCTTCGGCTCCTTGCTCTTGAAATCGTGCACGCGCTTGACGATGTCCTTCATGTTCTCGTCGGTCGCGACCCATGCGAGGGCAAAGCACGCCTCGATGCGACCCTGCTCGTTTTCCATCGGCTCTTCGATGAACTTGGTGAGCTTGGGATAAGCCTTGGGGTCGCCCCACTGGGCGAACCCATCGGCCGCACCGACGTTCAAGGCGCGGATGGTCATGCCGAGCAGCGCGAGACCGCCGCCCATCATCGAGTCCATCGTGAGGTCGACCTTGTGGTTACGACGGGTGAGCCCCGCTTCGAGCACCTTCCAGCTCGGCGGGTCTTTGAGCCAGCCGACGTAGCGCATCGCGCTCTGCGCAATCTCCCACTCGCGAGGAAGCGGGGGCTGCTGTCCCTCGAGAGGGAGCTTCTCTTTCGGGTTGGCCCACTTGCGTAGCGCGTCGATGTCTTTGGTCGAGTTGCTGGCGGCGAGGAACCGGAGACCGTTGGCGTGCGGTTCGGGCTTGTCGTGCAGCCAGAAGATGATCCCGTCCTCCGCCTTGGCGCGGATGTCGGCGAGCGCTTCGGGGTGGATGACGGCGAGGTCGGCGAGCATACGGGCCGCCACGACGCGCGCGTTGTCGTCACGCTTCTGCATGCGCTCGTAGTCGTTCAAGTCGGAGTAGACCTTGAGCGGGTCGAGCCGCATACGCGCGGCGAGGTACGGCACGGCGCGGAGATCGCCGACTTCCGCGAGACGAAGCGCTGCTTCCGTCTCCCAGTGAATGTGCGGCTTGGTGCTGCTCAGGTACTGCACGAGCGCGTTGGACTGCCGCGGGTCGGCGATCTTGCGCAGCATGTCGAAGAGCTGCTTATTCTGGTGCCAGGTGGTCTCGGCCTTTTCCTTGGACACGCTGCCGAGCGCGATGACGAGACCCTCGCCGCCGATGCCGTCGCGGAGCGCCTCGAGGAACTTCTGGCGGTTGTCCTTATCGGCCTTGGCGAGCGCCTCGAGGAGCGGGCCGCGCGCCTTGGCGTCCGCGATCTTGCCGAGACCGGTGGCCGCTTCGCGGGCGACGTCGATGACCGGGTCGCGCACGAGCTTGATGAGGGAGTCGGTGTACTTCGGCTGCGCGTTGCGCGAGAGGATGTTCGCGATGAGCTGGCGCACCGATTCGTTCTCGTCGCCGGCCATGCCCGCGAGCGCGTCGAGGCTGACGAGGCGCGCGATGTCTTCGGGATTGAAGGCGGGACCGCCGCCGAGGCGCTGGACCTTGGTGAGGTGTCCTTTGCGATAAAGGTCCATCGCCTTGTCGAAAACGCGCGAATCGTGGAGCGTCACGAGGGCCCACGTGATCTGCGGGCGGTCGGAGTCGTCGGCCTCGAGCAACGCCTTTTGCAGCGGGTCTTTGGCGGCATCCGCGTCGGGGGTGCCGAAAGAGGCGAGCACCTGCGCAGCAACGCCGCGAATGCGGTGATCGATCTGCGTGAGCGCCTTCATGGCGTACGGGATGGCGTTCTTGTCGCCTTCCCATCCGAGCTGCATCAGCGCCTCTTGCTGCAGCTCGTACTCGGCCGTCTGCTGCGCGAGCTCGCGCCATTTGACGACCCGGTCCGCCTTGGGCAGGACGTAGATGTTCTTCTTGATGCTGGCGATCTGGTCGGCCGTCATCTTGGCCGCCTCGCTCTTCGTCGCCATGACGACCATGACGACGGCACCGATGGCGAGAATCACCCCCACGAGGATGACCTTGGGGTTGAAGCGACCCTTCTTGAAGTCGGAGTCGTACGGACCAATGGGCCCGCCGCCAAACCCTCCTCCACCTAGCGGCTGGGCCGGGATTCCGCCGCCCATTCCGCCCGGGAGATCATCGTCGGGGGGGAACTTGGCGAAATCGACGCGCTCTGCGCGGTCGCCAGGGAGGCTGACCGGGTCACCGCTCGGCGGCCCAAAGGGTGGAAGCTTGGACGTATACTGCTGATGGTCCGACGGCGACGGCTGGTGCATGGTCCCTCCTATGCCCCGATGGGGGCACGGGTGGCAGTGAAATTTTGGAAGCGCAAGCTTCTCGGCGCGTCGGACGATAGCACTTTTCATCACCCCCCCGGCAAGACCCGAAACTGAGCCAATTCGCCTTGGTTTGAGGCGGCATCCGGTCTATTGGCAAAAATCGAGGGTGGATGGACCTCGGGCCGCTCTCGAAAGTGGGCAACCGGGCGCCGCCGATGCTACGCCGGCAATCAGCATGCCCACTGACCCCCGCGACGCGTCGGCGCCCGAAGGCGCGCAGCCGGCTAGCGACCGCGCGGTGGAAGAGGGCCCGCCAGCGACCGCGGGAGAAACCCCCCCGGCGCGTGCTCACCCGCTCACGGTCGCGGCGGTCGTCACCGTCGCAGTCACGATCGCCTCTTATGCGGCCCCGGCCGACTACGCCGCGACCGCCGTCGGCGCCGTGTTCATCGCCGTTGTCACGGGGCTCGTGCTTCGCCGCGATGCAGCGACGATCCGGCACTTCGGCCTGTCGCTCGGGGGTTTGCTGGAGCCGAGCATGATCGATTGGCGCCGGGTCAGCCGAGAAACCGGGCGAGCCGCGGCATGGGCGTGCGGACTTGCCGCCGTGGTGACGGTGCCGTTCGCGATCGGATTTCGCATCTATTGGCACGCGCGGTCCCCGTTCGTCTTTCGCCCCCCCGCGTCGATCCTCGACGAGGTGTTCGGCCAGGTGCTTGTCATCGCCCTGCCCGAGGAGGGCTTCTATCGGGGCTACTTGCTGACGGCCCTGGACGACATCTGGGGCACCCCTTGGACCTTGTTCAAGGCCAAGCTCGGCTGGGGGTGGCTCGTTTCCAGCGCGATTTTCGCGGTGGGGCACTTCTTTACGGAGCCCGATCCGCAACGACTGGCCGTCTTCTTTCCGGCCTTGGTCTTCGGATGGCTCCGCGCCCGCACTGGGGGCGTCGGGGCGCCGGCGCTGTTCCACGTGCTTTGCAACCTGCTCGCCTCCACGCTGAGCCGTGGCTACGGCTTCGGCATGAGGTAAGGTGCCGACCGTGCTCTCCCCTGCCCTCCTCGATCCCATCATTGATCGCGCCCTGGCCGAAGATTTGTCGGGGGGAGATCTCACTTCCGACCTGACCGTCGACGCCGAGACGCGCGCGCGGGCCGTAGCGGTCGCGCGCACGCCGCTCGTCGTGTGCGGTGGGTTCGTTTTTGCGCGCGTGTTCGAGCGGGTCGACCCGTCGGTGCGCGTCGTCTTGCACGAGGCAGAGGGGACGCGCGTCGAAAGCGGGCGCGAGCTCTGGTCGGTACAGGGCTCGGCGCGATCGCTCTTGTCGGCCGAAAGGACGGCGCTCAACTTCGTGCAGCGGATGAGCGGCATTGCCACCAACTCGCGCACGTACGTCGAAGCGTTGCCGCGCGGCAGCTCGGCGGTCGTCACCGACACGCGCAAGACCACGCCGGGCCTGCGCGTATTGGAGCGCTACGCGGTGCGCACCGGCGGCGCCCACAGCCATCGCGACAACCTCGGCAGCGCGGTTCTCATCAAGGACAACCACATCGTCGCCGCGGGGGGCATCCGCCAGGCCGTCGAGCGCGGGCGCAAGGGCGCGCCGCACACCAGCCGCATCGAGGTCGAAGTCGAAAACATGGATGAGCTCGATGTCGCGCTGGAAGCGAAGGCCGACATCATCCTGCTCGACAACTTCTCCATCGACGCGCTCAAAGAGGCCGTCCGGCGCGCGGCCGGGCGCGCCATTCTCGAGGCCTCGGGTGGCATCACCCTCGAATCGATCGCCAAAGTGGCGGCGACCGGCGTCAACGTCATCAGCGTGGGCGCGCTCACGCACTCCGCCCCGGCGGCCGATATCGCGCTCGACCTCGATCTCATCTCCTAGCACTACTTTGACAGTTTCTCGCTGCCAGATCGATCATCGAAGCAGCCAACTGCCCACTCAAGCACCTGACCGGCCAGGCGAAATGCCACATCAACGAAGCCGGCAAGGCGACGACCTCGCGGCTGTGGTCCTCCGAGCGGGCCTTGCGGCGGCCTCGCCGCATCTTACGTGGCCGCCTCGCTGATTTTGGCCGATCGTGATCTGGTATGGCGAAGAACTGTCAAAGTAGTGCTAGACGCGCCGTCGAGGAAACGCACGCGATGACCTCCGACGCCGACACCCCCGGTCCCACGGGGCGAGAAGAGATTGCAGAGGCGTCGGACCTCGACGCCGCGCGCATCGAAAGCGCGCTCGTTCGCGCGAAGGTGCCCTGGGGCCGGCCGCTCGTCGTCGCGTCGCTCACGGCGTCGACCAACGACGACGCCAAGCGCGCCGCGCGCGACGGGGCCCCCGAGGGAGCGGCGTTCGTCGCCAATGCGCAAAGCGGCGGCCGCGGGCGACTCGGACGAAGCTGGTTTTCGCCACCCGGCGAAAATCTCTACGTCTCGTACGTGCTCCGGCCGTCGTTCGATCCGAAGCGGATCCCACTGGCGACCTTGACGGCGGGGCTTGCTGTAGCCGACGCCATTGCGCCGCGGGTCGCCGCGCGACGCGTGGGACTGAAGTGGCCGAACGACGTCTATATCGACAGCCGCAAGGTGGCGGGCGTTCTCTGCGAAGCCCAAGTGATCGAGGGGCGCCCAGCGTGGATCGTGGTCGGCATCGGCATCAACGTGCGCACGCGCGCCTTTCCACCCGAGCTCGCCGAGCGCGCCACCTCGCTCGCCATGGCCGGCGCAGCGTCGCTCGATCGCGGCGATCTCTTCGTCGATCTCACCGCCGCTCTCGTCCGCCGCATGACCATGCTCAGCGACGCCAAAGTGCCCGAGCTCATCGCCGCGTTCGCCGCGATGGACGAGCTCGCCGGCCAAACGATCACCGTCGACGGCGCGCCTGCGACAGCTCTTCGCATCGCCGAAGACGGCGCCCTCGTCATCCGCCGCGCCGACGGCCGCGAAGAACGCTGCGTGGCGGGCGATGTGCAAATCGCCCCCGCCGACCATTGAGCGCGCGACCCAAAAAAATCTGAGCTCCCCGCCTCCGCTCCTCCCTTTGAACCCAACCCCACGCTCCGCGCCGGAAATGGCCGCTATCCGGCCGGCAAAATCGCTTGTAGCTTGCGCGCGAGGGTGTCGGGCGTGAACGGCTTTTCCAAAAAGCCGGCCAGCCCCTTGGCGGTGAAGCGGCTCGTCGCTTCGACTTCGTTGTAGCCGCTCGTGAGAATCACCGGAACGCGCTCGTCGGTCCGACGAATCTCGCGGAACGTTTCTTCGCCGCTCATCTTCGGCATCGTCATGTCGACCACGACGAGCGCGAATTGCCCGGGGCGCGAAGTGAACTTGGCGCAGCCCTCCAAACCGTCCGCCGCCTCGTCCACGGTGAATCCCACGTATTCGAGCATGCGGCGGAAGGTTTGGCGTGCTCCCTCATCGTCGTCGATGACGAGGACGCGACCTCGACCGCGGTACGAAAGCTTCCTATCGGCCGGGCGCACGGCGGCCGCAACGGTCGTCGCGGGAAAAAAGACCTTGAACGTGCTCCCTTTGCCGGGGGTCGAGTAGACCTTGATGGCCCCCTTGTGCGCGCGCACGATGCCGAGCACGGCGGCGAGCCCGAGCCCTCGCCCGGCGAACTTGGTCGTGAAGAAGGGATCGAAGATCTTCGCCTGCGTCCCCTCGTCCATGCCGCGACCGGTGTCGTACACCTCGACGAAGACGTACCGGCCCGGCGCCAGGCGTTCACTGGAAAAGAGGGACGCCGAGAAAGCGGGGTCGATCTCCTCCACGCCGGTCGCCACCAGCACGCTACCGCGATCGTCGCCGATGGCCTCGGCGCCATTGATCACCAAGTTCATCACCACTTGCTGGAGCTGCGCGACATCGACCTCGATCGCCGGCAGGTTCGAGGCGAGCTCCAAACGTAGGTGGACCTTCTTGGGGACGGTCGTCTCCAAGAGCTGCGCAATCTCGCGCACCTGCTCGGACAGGTCGACCGCCCTGACCTCGAAGTGCCCCTTGCCCGAATAGGCGAGCATCTGGCGCGTCAAGGTCGCTGCTCGCCGCGAGGCGGCGACGATGTTCTCGATGTCGTTGCGCGCCGGGTTGTCGGCAGGAATCGACATGAGTGCCACCGCCGCGCTGCCGAGAATGGAAGTGAGGATGTTGTTGAAGTCGTGGGCGATGCCGCCCGCGAGAATTCCCAAGCTCTCGAGCTTCTGGACCTGAAGCAGCTGCGCCCTCAGTCGCTCTTGCTCGCGCTCGGCAAGTTGTCGCTCGGTGACGTCGATGGAGATGCCGAGCAGCCCCGTGACCGTTTGCCGCTCGCGAAGCGGCGTATAGCTCGTCTCGAACACGCGGCCACCTACCTCGAGGTTGACGGTGAATTCTTCGCCCGCCAAGCATCGCCGGATCGAGGAAATGACAACCGGATAGTCGCGGTACATCTCGAGCGCCGAGCGACCCACGACTTCGCCCGGCTTGAGTCCCAGGTGCACGAGTGCACGCCCGGCAGACAAGGTGAAGATGCCTTCCTTGTCGACCGACCACAGAACGATGGGCGCGCTCTCCATGATGCACCGCAATCGCTCCTCGCTTTCGCGCCGCACGCGCTCGTGCCGCTTGCGCTCGGCGATATCCATGACGAAAGCGACACCAGAGCGTCCACGCGGTTCCCAGCTCGCCCCGCCGATCAGCACCGGGATGCGCGTGCCGTCCTTGCGCACGTACTCTTTTTCGAACGGCGTGCAGGCGCCGCGCTCCCGTATCTCGGCGAGCGCCGCCGTGTCGAGCTGGAGGTATTCGGGGGGCGTGATGGCGACCCAATCGAGACGGCCGCTGCGCAGATCTTCGCGCGTGTAGCCGACCATCTGCAAAAGGGTGTCGTTGGCGTCGGTGATGGCGCCGCTCTCGTCCCACACGATCATCCCGACCATGGCCGAATCGAAAATGCGGCGCTCGCGGCTGCGGCTGATGGCGAGCTCTCGTTCCGCGGCCTTCTGTCCGGTGACGAAGGTCCCCACGCCGATGACGTAGTCGACGTTGCCGGAAGTCCCGCGCCAAGGCACGAGCTCGACCTCGAGGTTGCCACCGAAACCTTCCATCAAAAAGCGCTCGCGCTCACCGCTCAGCGCACGGCGCAGCTTGGCGAGAGCTTCGGGGAAATCGGCGTAGAGGTCGAAGGCGCTCGACCCGGCCGGCGTCGCACGCTCACCGGGAAAAATGGCGTTGGGATCGGGTTGCTGCGCGAACCGCCCATCTCTATCGATGACCGCTACGCGCACGTTGGCGGACACCAGTACCGTGCGAAGAATATCGTCCCAGCCTGGTGCGTTCGGTCTCTGCACAACTGTAGACTACACCGGATCGTCGAACGTTCACTGTTCGCGGCACAGAAGACGGACCATTTCCGTTCTCGAGAACAGAGGTGCTCAGTGCGCGCGCAAGTAGTCGACGATGGCACGCCGGTCATCTTCGGGCGCGTCGCAACCGTAGGTGTGCCCCTGGCTGCCGTAGGCAATCTCGGTTGCATTCGGCCGCGCGTCCAAACAGAGCAGCTGCTCGAGCGAGTCGAGCGAGCCGTTGTGCAAAAAGCGTTGCATCGACCACAGACCGACCAGGCGCGGCGATTTGATCTGGTGCGTGACGCGGTCGCCCGGTTCGAATTGGATGCCGCAACAGGGCTGCCCGGTGAGATTGGGATCGGCAAATCGTTTGAGCGCATCGTCCGTGCCGATATCGGCATAGTCGTACAGGATTCGACCGCTTCCGCGCGGGCCATCGTGGCAGCCGATGCAGCCGCGCGCGGCAAAGAGCTCGCCTCCGCGCGCGATCGAAGCCGGCGGCGGGGGCGTACCGTTGACCGGCGCGCGCAGCGACTCGAGGTATTCGATGAAAGGTTCGAGCCGCGCGTCGGTCCACGCCGTCCGCTCTCCACCCCCCAGCGCGACGAATCCTCGCGCGAAGTTGTAAAGAGAAATCGTGCCGCCGGTCCAGCTGACCATCACGCTGGAGAGCCCTTCTTGGGCGCGTTCGGCGGCGCTCGGAATTCCCCAGATCATGCCGATCTTGGAAATGGTGTGCGCGCCGTCGTCGAGGGGAAGCGGCTGAATGAAGGGATCCATCGTCCCGTCCCGCCAAGTCGCGTAGTGATGCTCGTTGGCGGCAGTGAACGTGGGCGGCGTCGCGCCGATGAGCGGTATCACCGCGCCGAGAAGCGCGAGCCCAATGGCCGGATCTTGGGCCATTCGGTCGAGCTGCGGCTGAATCACGGCGATCGCCGCCGGATCGTGGGCACCGGCGTCGGCGCCGGGCAGGCCGAGCGTCGGCAAGAGCGCGACCATGAGGTTGATCGCGCCATACCGAAACTGGTAATTGGGCGCGCCGACGGCGTAGCGACCATCGGGCAAGCGCGCGAGGTGACAGCTCGCGCAAGTGAAGGCCTCGGTCTCGACGTTGGTCGGCCCGTATGGTTTGCCGGTGGCGAATCCGAGGGGCAGCTTGTCGGCCGACGAGGGATCCAAGAAGAGTCCGAGCTTTTCGAAACCGGGTCCGACCTCGATCGGGAAACTGTTCATGAGCCAAGTCATGAGCGCCTTCGGAAAGCCGATGGTCCCGAACCCTTCGTAGAAGAACATCCACTTTCCGCACAGGAGCTTGAGCCTGCGGTTCGTGGGATCGTTCTTCCAGGCGGCGCACGCACCGGGAAGTGCGCCGCGCTCGAGAAGGGCATCGAGATCGGCGGAAACGTTGGTCAGCCCTTCGGAAGTGTCGGGCTGCGGAGCAAACGGATCGCGCGGCGCGGCATCGCCGTCGGGAATCGTGGGCGCATCGACGATCGACGTGTCCCGAGCGACGCCGCTATCGGCCGCGCCAGCATCGGTCGGCATCGAGATGTCGCCGCGCGAGACGTCGCGCTCGACGTCGGCGGTGACGTCCGCGCTGCTGCCTGGTCCGTCGCTGCTCACGTCGGGCGTGCCGCTCGCGCCATCGTCGGTCGCGCCGTCGCCGCGCCCTGCATCGAGCGCCGTCCCGCTGTCCGCCTCACCGCTGTCTTCAGAGCCGCCGCCGACCGGCGGAGTAGCGCCTTGCTCGCTGCAGGAAAGCGCGAGAAGCCCGGCGAGGAGCCATCGAGGTGCCCAACTCGATAATGAACAGCTATTCACTCCATGGTCATAGTACGAGCGCCTGCAAAAAGACAAGCGCGCTTTCCTGATTGGGACCAAGGGTTGAGATCGTGCTCAGCCCCGCGCCGCGGCGAGCTCGCGGCGGCCCATCCGATACACGCCAATACACACCAAGATCAGCGCCAGGCCGAGCAGAGGCAATCCCAAGACGGCCGGGCGTGAACATTCTTTCATGCCTTCGGCGAAGATCCGCGGCAGCTCCGCATCAGGTACGCGCTCCGGGCTTTCCAGATACCAAAAGACCTTGGCCGCGCCGGCCGTTACGCCTGCAGCGATGAACGCCAATAGCGTCAGCGACACGGCCGTGATGAAGCGAAGCCGCACGGGCTCGCCGTCGAGCGCGTAGCGACCCGCGCTCGCCACGAGTATCAAACTGAGTACCAACACCGGATACATCCCCCAGCCACCTTCGACAAAGAACTGACCCATCGCGCTCTCCTCGGGATGCTGAAGGCATCCCTTTGCGTCGACTAACCCCACACGCCGATCTTCGTGACCGAGAAAAGCGGTACCGACCTTTGCGCACATGCGGCGCCGGATCGGGCGGGCACGGCGTACGACGCGGAAAGCTGGACCGGTGAAACGCCGGCCGGGCGAGACGCTGGCCCCGCGGAAAAAAAAATCGGCGACCGCGTCACACGTGTCCGCCTCGGCGGTTAAAGGAGCTATGAGGAGGAGTGGGCATCGAGCCCTCGGATACGGATCTCGTCGCGAGGCTGCGCCGTCAAATGCCCGGCGCATTCGACGAGGTGTACCGGCGCTACCGGGAGCCCGTCTGGCGATTTCTCCATCGGTTGTGCGGCCGGCGGGACTGGGCCGAAGACCTCTTTCAAGATACGTGGCTCGCAGCTGCACGAAACGCCCATCGCCTGCACGAGAGCTCGCAGCTTCTCCCCTGGCTTTACACGATCGCGCGCAACAAGCATCACAACGCGTTCCGCGCGCGCTTCGTCGAGCGCAAGCGTCGCGCGCAGGCGCTCGTCGAGCCTCGCGACCAACCGCGCGAACCCGATGCCGAGACGGACGCGCGCAGGCGCGCTGCCAAGGTCGAAATCGCGTTCGCCAGTCTCCCCGATGCATACCGCGAGGTGCTCTTGCTCAGCATGGAGGGCCTCACCACCGACGCCGTCGCGGGCATCCTCGGGATCCGCGAGGACGCGGTACGCAAACGCTTGTCGCGCGCACGCGCAGAGCTGGCCCGCAAGCTCGACATCCCCGAAACGAGAGGAACCTCGCATGACCGATCCTGATCCCGTCGCCGAGGCACTCGCAACACTCGAAGCTCCGCCCCTCGACTCGCGCGTCGCGAACCGCATCGGCGCCTTGGCCAAGGTCGAGTTTCAGGCGTCCGCGCGGCCGGCGAGCACGGCACGTTGGGCTCCCGCGCTCCGCGGCGTTCTCGTTCCCGCGCTGCTCGCCGCGGCCGCCGTCGTTCAGATGCTCACGACCGTCAGCACCATCTCCAGAGTTTACGGCACGGGTCACGTCACATCGTCGCAGTGACGAAGACGACGGCCGTTACAAATCGGGGGGCGGAGGCGGAGGTGGGGGAGGCGGCAAAGGCGGAGGTGGAGGCGGGGTGCCGCTACCTCCCACGCACGACGAAAGGTCGAAGAGCATGAACTCGAGGATCTTTTCTTGCGGCGTAAGATCCGCGGTCGGGCACTCCGCGGGGAAGGTGAGCCCCATGTTCGTGGCGTTGGCGACGTGGAAATCGCTGTAGATCACTCGCCCGCAGACCCTGTCGGGATCGGGCGGGACGAGGACCGGCGTGTCGACGGTCATGTGCTGGACGAGGGCCGGGTTATCCGCGTAGATCCAACGCTCCCCCCCCTGTCCCGCGGGAACCGCATTCAGATTACGGCGCGGATCGGCGATCGAGACTTGCGGCGGCATCGTGTTGGAGAGTGCACCCACCAGCCCGAGCCACGTCGCGAAGTCCTGCCCTTTCGGCGTAGCGACGTCGATGTTGGCGATGAGGGGGTTCGTCGGATTCGCCTGGCCGACTTGCCATGTTCCGGCGGTCGCAAATCCGCCGTTTTGATAGAGCCAGGTGAAGCTGTAATGCGTCGTGAATGCGCGCCCACCCTTGCTCGTATAGTTGACGAAGTTGGTCAGATGAGCGGCCACCTCGTTGGTCTGGCTACCCTCGCACGGGAAGAGGATCTGATCGTAGGAGTCCATCACCGACGAAGTGGCGACGAGCGCCGTCTGGGCTGGCGTCGCGCTGTCGAACATGGCGCCGTTGTTCCGGTAAAAGTGAATGCGCGCCGCGCCGCCCGGATTGCCGAACTCGGTGTCAGCCACGCCGACCTTGCGCAGAATGCACTCCAGCGAGTCGACATTGCCCGTCGAGATCGCCGTGAGCGGGATGTTCCCCTCGGCTTGCGTGCGCGGTAGGCGTGCCGTGCCGTCGACGAGCGCGTTGTTCATACAAGGCTGCACGTCGATCGTCGTCTCGAAGCGCCATTTGCCGAGCTGCACCACGAGGGGGATGCCGTTGCCGGCGGGGATATTGCCTTGCAGCATGAAGGCGCCGTCGGGCCCCGTCACGGCGCTCGCCATGGCGGTTTCGGCCGTCATCGGCGCGCACCGGTTGCAGCTCGCACCGCTTGGGAGCACAGGGAGCTTGGTGCCGAGCGCGATGTTCGGAATGTAGACCGTCGCTTTGTAGACCGGATCGGCGCCGGTCGCTCGCGCCGTCACGACCTTCCCGGAGATCGTCGTCACGCTCGAGTCGGGGCATGTCGGCACCCTCGAGCACAAGAAGCACGGCGTGCCGCACACGTTCGGCGTCTTGAGCCCGCACATCTGCCCTGCGGGGCACATGCCGCAGTCGAGCGTTCCCCCGCACCCAGTCCCGATCGTTCCACAGTACTGGCCCCCCGCCGGACTGCAGGTGCTCGTGCATCCGCCGGAATCCGTCTGCACGCCGGAATCCGCCTGCGCGCCGCACACGTTGGCGATGCCGCCGCC
>Ga0111539_10009436_pt1 | contig 12313 bp, 8 predicted proteins | sample RhiMethybrSRZTD1_FD_79667 | JGI IMG/M metagenome (GOLD analysis project Ga0111539, IMG submission 79667) | Populus rhizosphere microbial communities from Tennessee, USA - Rhizosphere MetaG P. TD hybrid SRZTD1 (version 2) (version 2) | ecosystem: Host-associated > Plants > Roots > Rhizosphere >...
AGCTTCGCCGACGTGATGCTCAACATTGGCACTCTGCCCGCCGGTGAGAGCGTAACCATCACGTTCAACGTCACAGTTGATAATCCGTTCACTGGAGCCATGGCCCAGGTTTCTAACCAGGGTACAGAGTCCGGAACCAATTTCGCGGACGTGCTGACAGATGATCCAACCGTTGGTGGCGCTGCCGATCCGACAGTTACGCCAATCGACCTGCCCGAGGTTTCGGTGACGGTGTCGCCAACTTCGGTGCTGGAAGATGGTCCAACAAATCTCGTCTACACGTTTGCGCGTGACGGCTCAACTGCCAATGCGATGACCGTAAACTTCAGCGTCGGCGGCACTGCCTCCTTCACTGAACCGGATTACACGCAAACTGGCGCCGCAACCTTTACCGCCACCAACGGAACGGTTGTGATACCCAGCGGCAGTTCTACGGCAACGGTCACGATCGATCCTTCGGCGGATTCCGCCGTCGAGCCTGACGAGACAGTGGTTCTGACTGTCACTTCAGGTGTAGGCTACAGCGTTGGCTCGCCCAGCGTTGCAAGCGGAACAATCACCAACGACGATACGGATGTCAGCGTGGCTGTTTCGCCGGCGTCAGTCGCCGAAGATGGGGCCACAAACCTCGTTTACACGTTCACGCGCGTAGGCGTCACGAGCTCATCGCTGGCAGTGAACTTCACGATCGCTGGAACAGCTGTGTTTGGGCCATCGCCAGCTGATTACACCCAGACAGGTGCGACGAGCTTTACTCCGCCAACAGGTGTAGTGACGTTCGCGCCAGGCAGCTCGACGGCGCAGGTAACAGTCGATCCGGAAGCTGACAGTACGGTTGAACCCGATGAGACAGTTATCCTGGTTATCAATGCGGGTACGGGCTATAACGTGGGCGTACCATCCTCAGCATCCGGCACGATCACCAATGACGATACGGACGTCAGCGTTGCAGTATCGCCAGCCGCAGTTGCTGAAGATGGAGCGACCAACCTGGTCTATACCTTCACGCGCAACGGCGTTACGGGCAGCTCACTGGTTGTAAACTTCACGGTTGGTGGGACCGCGATTTTTGGTTCATCGCCGAATGATTACACCCAGACAGGTGCGACGACGTTCACCACGGCTAGCGGCACGGTAACCTTCTCCGCCGGCAGCTCCACGGCTACGGTAACGGTCGATCCTGAGGCCGATGCCGTTGCCGAAGCTGATGAAACCGTCACCATCGCGTTGGCGGCAGGCGCGGGCTACAACGTCGTAAGTCCGAGCTCAGCGACTGGGACCATTCTCAACGATGACACACTCGTCAGCGTTGCGGTGTCGCCCACGACAACGTCAGAAGGTGGAACGAACCTCGTCTACACCTTCACACGTACTGGCCCAACTACCAGTGCGATAACGGTCAACTTCTCGGTTGGCGGCACGGCCAGCTTCCCATCAGACTACTCGCAGAGTGGTGCAGCAACATTCACTCCGCCGACAGCTACAGTGACCATTGGCTCAGGTAGCTCCACGGCGCAGGTGACTGTAACACCACTAAGCGACTGCATGGTGGAAGGCGCCGAAACGGTTGACTTCACCGTCCAGCCCGGAACGGGTTACGGAGTTGGCTCACCCAGTTCGGCGAGCGGAACGATCAACAATACGGCAGATTCAACGCCGCCGGTGATCACGCTCATTCCGAATGTGAACATGACGTTGTGGCCACCGGATCACACGTACAGGTCGATATCGGTTACGGACTTCGTGGCTAGCGCCAGTGACAACTGCGACGCCACTGTCGACATCAACGATGTCTACATCACGAAGATCACGAGCGATGAGGCTGAAGACGGAGCCGGTGACGGAAACACATTGAACGACATCGTCATCGCGGCTGATTGCAAGACAGCTCAGTTGCGCTCCGAACGTTCAGTGCTCGGCAACGGTCGTGTCTACACGATAACGTTCAAGGTCGTAGATTCAGCGGGCAACTTTACGACAGCAACAGCTACAGTAACTGTGCGCACCTCGCCGGGTAATCCAGCAGTCGATAGCGGCGTGGTCTACACGGTTAACAGTGTCTGTCCGTAAGACGGTCGCGAAGGATGGATGCGGCTCTTGGGTCGCATCCATCTCGCTCTCGCACATTCACGATCGACGATATCTTGACCTTTATCTTGAAGGAGTTTGATATGAAAAACCTACGCATCTCATTAGTGGTAGCGTTCATCTGCACAGCAGGCTCGCTGACATTTGCATCTGCGCCGACTCTGACGATCACTGTGAATAACAATTCGAGTCGCGAAATTCGCCATCTCTATTTGTCTCCCGCCGGGAACGACAACTGGGGATCCGATCAACTCAACAATTCATCGATCGGCGCGGGAGGCAGCCGGCAGTTAAACGTCTCCTGGGAAGAATCGACTGTTAAGTTGGTCGCCGAGGATCAGGATGGATGTTTCCTATCTACGACGGTTGCAGCTTCCGGCGAACCTTCGTGGACCATCGACAATAACACGTCCCGCAACTGCGGGAACTAACTAACCGCGAAACAAACAGAACCGAGCGCGGTAGCGCCGCGTCAATCTCAGCCAGAGAGATTGACCCGGCGCTACCGCGCTCGGTTCTGTTTAAATCAGGCGGCCTCTCATTCTCACCGGGCTTTAGCCCGGTGTTAGAAAAGAAGCATCAATATAAACCCGTTTCCAACGGTTTTCCCTGCTTTGCTGTCGAAACCGTTAAAACGGTTTCAGAAGAATCGAAGTACCTTGCCACCGGGCTAAAGCCCGGTGTGAATGAGACGGACTCACTGTATTCCAACTGCCTTGATGTCGATCTGGTAGATATCTCCGAGTCCGTTGCGTGTGCCTTTCAGTCTCTTTGACAGCTCCTGATAACTCATGCGTTGCGTGAGCGGGTCGTCAGCGAAACCCCGAGTGCTGGTGAAGAAAAAAGTTTTGCCGTCGGGCGAGACCTTCGGTGCGAATTCTGTCGCCGCAGTGTTGATCTTGTCACCCAGGTTCACGGCCTTGGTCCATGCTCCCTCGCGACGATGGCTAAGGTACAAATCAAACTGTCCTTTGCCGTCTTGCCGGCCTGCGGCGGCGAAGATCAAATAGCTCTCATCCGGAGCAATGTACGGTTCGAATTCGCCAAATGGAGAGTTGATGTTCTCGCCTAAGTTTTCCCCGGCACTATATTTTCCGTCGATCATGGGACAACGATAGATGTCAGTGCGTCCCTTCCCTCCCTCACGATCCGAACCAAAGTAGAGAGTCCCGTCATTCGTAGCCGTGGGGAACCACTCATTACCGGGGCTGTTCACCGGCGGGCCCGGGTTTCGTGGCTCTGACCAACCGGTGTCTGTCTTTTCCATCACCCAGATATCAAGATCGCGACCTGTCTTCCCCGGCGCTGGACGATTAGAAATGAAGAAGAGACGAGAACCATCCGGCGTGATAAACGGGTCAGCGTCAGAATACTGTCCGGAGAAAGGCGCCACCTCCGGTGCACTCCACTTCCCATTCTCCAATCGCGAGAGGGCGATGGTCCAGAAGCTGAAATTCGGCGTACTCTTGACGAAATAGAGCACCTTACCATCGAGTGTGAACTGCGAATGTGACTCATACTCAGCCGTAGAGATCACGCCTTCGGCAAATATCGTGGCCTCGCCGCTGACTCCCTGAGCCTGCGTTCGGCCCACCCTGCCTACCTCGCGCGACGAAACTAACAAACAACTGAGAACCAATATCAGGGCGATTCTGATGATCATCCGTCACCTCCACCGGCCCGGGCGTCTCCTGTCATTCAACTCCGTTTCGTCCATGCCGCGGAATGATATAAGCTTCCATTTCGCAAATCATCCCCCAATACAGACTCAACTGAAACATGTGGAGAGAATTCAATGTACGCAATCATGGGAGCAACCGGCAATACCGGAAGTATCGTTGCAAAGACTTTATTGGGTCGAAATGAGAAAGTGCGGGCGATTGGGAGAAGCGCTGATCGACTCACGCCTCTAACTGCGGAAGGAGCGGAGCCATTTGTTTGTGATGTGAATGATGCGGCTGCACTCACAAGAGCCTTTTCGGGAGCGAAGGCCGTCTACGCGATGATTCCGCCAAGCTCGACCAGCGATGACTATCGCGCCGAACAGGATCGCGTAACTAACGCGATTGCTGAAGCGGTTCAACACGCGGCCATCGAGTATGTGGTTTCCCTCAGTAGCGTTGGCGCGGACCAGCCACAGGGCACTGGACCAGTCGCCGGTCTGCACAATCTTGAGCAAACACTCAATCGGATTCCGGATCTGAATGTTTTGCACCTGCGGCCAGGTTATTTTATGGAGAACACGCTCGCGCAGATCGGCATTATCAAAACTATGGGACTTACTGCTGGTCCATTACGTCCGGATTTGATGCTTCCGATGATTGCCACCCGCGACATAGGGAGTGCTGCTGCAAGCGCATTACTCGCTCTTGACTTCACTGGCAAGCAAACGCATGAACTGCTTGGCGAACGGGATTTGAGCTATGCCGAGGCTGCAACGATCATCGGCGAAGCGATCGACAAACCAGGACTCAAATACCTCCAGGTGCCGGATCAGCAAGTGCGCGGAGCGTTTTTGCAAATGGGAATGTCAGCGAATGTCGCCGATCTGATTCTTGAAATGTCGGCAGCTCTGAATTCCGGGGTTATGAAGTCATTGGAAGAACGCACTGCTGAGAACAGTACCCCGACTTCTTTCGAGACATTTGTAGCGGAGGAATTTGTTCCGCGTTATCGTGGTAAAGCTACGAGCACATAGTGCAGAATCGAACTTGGACCGAGTACGCCAGATTACAATGAACACCTCCGACGTTCTCGGACATCGCCTCCGCAATCAAAAACTGTCCTCACCGGATTTCGCCGAACCCGCCGAGGTCGTGCGTTGGTTCGGGGCTGTGCAAGCGCAGGATTTTAACGGCGCGAAATGGGCGCTCGCGCTGAGAATGCGCGAAGCGAAGAATGCGGTCATACAACGCGCTTATGATGAAGGTCGAATAGTGCGCACGCACGTGATGCGTCCTACGTGGCACTTCGTCGCTCGCGAAGACATTCGCTGGTTGCTGCAACTCACGGCGCCGCGAGTAAACATGAAGTCGGGTTCGGCCTACCGCATGTTCGAGCTCGATGCTGCAACCTTCAAGCGGTCAAACAAAGTCATCGCAAATGCCCTGAAGGGCGGTAAACACCTGACGCGTTCGGAGCTGAAAACGTTCCTGAACCGCGCCGGTATCGCGGCGGACAATCCGATACGGCTCGCGCACATCGTCCTGCGCGCGGAGTTGGATAGAGTGGTTTGCAGTGGTCCAATGGCAGGCAAACAATTTACCTACATGCTTTTTGATGAACGGGTTCCCGCGTCAAAGACGTTCGGTCGCGAAGAGGCTTTAGCCGAGCTCGCGCGACGCTATTTCAAAAGTCATGGGCCGGCTACTGTGCAGGATTTTGTGTGGTGGTCCGGACTGACGGTGACCGATGCCAATATCGCAATCGAACTGATCGATCGCGACCTGAGGAAGGAGATGGTGGCGGAGAAGTTGTACGTTGGACCACGATCTCGCCGAACGGCGAGGCCGTCAAAGTACTCAACTCATCTCCTGCCTGCGTTCGACGAGTACAATGTCGCGTACAAAGCTCGGGACCTTGTGATCGACGGTGGTGCGCCATTGAGTACCTGGGACGCACTTGGTCCAATGATTATTGTCGACGGGAAAGCTGTGGGTACGTGGAAGCGCGCAGGTAATAAGGTAATTACGTTGAACACGTCGAACGCCTTGAAGAAGTCACAGAAGCTTGCGATTGCAACCGCGGCAGAGCGATACACTGCCTTCCTCGGTCCGGACGAACAATGATGCGTCTGTTTCTTCTCACGCTCTTTCTATCCGGCTCCATATCCGCGCAATCCGTGTCGGGTGAGTTGGCCCAGTCTAGCTACACCTTGTTCTCGCCGGATCACCGACTCGAGGTGAGAATTCACGCTGCGGATCGCCTGAGCTACGACGTTCTTCTCAACGGTAACCCGCTCCTTCGGAACAGTACGCTTTCGCTCAACATCAATCGCGTCAACCTTGGTGCTCAACCAAAAGTAAGAGCTACCAAACAGCGCAGCGAGAACAAAGAAATCGTTTGTCCAGTGCCTCAGAAATCCGCACGTATCCGCGAACATCACAACGAACTGAGATTGGAAATGGAGGGCGACTACGCTGTCGTCTTCCGAGCCTTCGACGAAGGTGTTGCCTATCATTTCGAGACTTCGTTGCCGCTAACCGAAGCAAAAGTTTACGCCGAGGAAGTTCGCTTTAATTTCGCAGGCGATTACCACGTTTATTATCCGAAAGAAGATAGTTTCTTCTCTCATAACGAGAGGGAGTTTCTGAATCTTCCACTGAAGCAGATCACACAAACAACTCTGGCAAGCCTTCCGGCCGTGGTAGTGACCAACAATGGCACGAAGATCGCGATTGCAGAATCGGATGTTGAGGACTATCCGGGACTCTGGTTGCGAGGCGCAAATGACAATTCACTCGAGGCGGTGTTTCCACCGTATCCGCTGAAAGAAGAGTTGCGCAAGAACAGCGATCGCGATTTTCACGTTACGGAAAAGGCCGACTACATCGCGACGACGAAAGGTGCGCGTACGTTTCCCTGGCGGATTCTCTGCATCGCCGAAAAGGATGCAGATCTCATTACGAATCAGTTGGTCTATTTATTGGCAAAGCCTTCACAGGTCCAGGACACTTCATGGATCAAACCGGGCAAAGTGGCCTGGGATTGGTACAACGCGAACAACATCTATGGTGTCGATTTCAAAGCGGGCATCAACACGGAGACGTACAAGTACTACATCGACTTCGCCTCTCGATACGGCATCGAGTACGTAATTCTCGATGAAGGCTGGTACAAGCTCGGAGACTTGCTGACAGTCGTGCCTGAAATAAATATCGAAGAACTAGTCGCCTACGGCAAAAAGAAAAACGTTGGGATCATCTTGTGGGTGGTCTGGAAGACACTCGACGATCAATTCGAAGCTGCGTTCAACCAGGCCGAAAAGTGGGGCGTCAAGGGTTTGAAAATTGACTTCATGCAGCGGGACGATCAGCTCGTAATGAATTTCTATCACAAGGTATGTCGCGAGGCTGCGCGCCGGCGGATGCTGGTAGATTTTCATGGTGCGATTCGACCGGCGATGATGACGCGTACCTGGCCCAACCTCGTGAATGTCGAAGGCGTGCGCGGGCTGGAGCAAAGCAAATGGAGCAAATACGCCAATCCCGAGCACAACGTGACTCTGCCCTTCACGCGCATGCTATTGGGGCCGATGGATTACACGCCCGGCGCGATGGTGAATAGTGGTCGAGAGAAAAACTTCGCGCCGATCTTCGAGAGGCCGATGAGCCTCGGGACGCGCGTTCATCAGTTGGCCATGTACGTAGTGTACGAAGCACCGCTCCAGATGCTGGCCGACTCTCCATCACACTATCTTCGCGAACCCGAAATGATGGAGTTTCTGAAACGTGTTCCAACCGTGTGGGACGAAACGAGAGTGCTCGCAGCGCAGTTAGGGGATTACGTCTGCATCGCGCGTCGCAAAGGGCGCGAGTGGTATATTGGAGGGATGACCGATTGGACCAGCAGAACGCTGGAGATCGATTTGTCGTTCCTGCCGGCCGGACGATTCCAGATGGCTACATATGAGGACGGACCAAACGCGGAAAGAATGGGCCAGGATTACAAACTAACGATCAAGGATATCGATGCCGGCAAGAAGCTAAAGATCGATCTCGCGTCGGGCGGGGGGTGGGCCGCTCGCATCTATCCAAAGGGCGCAGCGCCAACGGGCGCGATATATAAAAGCCAGGGGCAAGCGCGAAGCGCGTCGCCCCTGGTAAAAGACAATCAAGCTATTCAGCCCTGAAAAGGGCGTAATATGTCGGTGTATTTCGGCCCTTTAGGCCTGCCCTCATGTGCGCTGATACCAGGGGCGACGCGCTTCGCGCTTGCCCCCGGCTTTTATATATCGCGCCGTTGGCGCTCTACTCCGCGCGCAGGGCAGAAATCGGATCGACTGATGCTGCGCGTCGCGCCGGAAGAAAACTCGCCAGTAACGCAGAGGCTCCCAACACAGCGGCCACACAAACAAGCGTTGTGACGTCCCAGGGCGGCGTGCCGAAAAGCATCTTGCGCATCAACGACGCAGCGAGAATCGCACACCCGGTTCCGATCACAATCCCTGCGAGCGCCAATGCACCCGCTTCCTTCAGGATAAGCCCATAAACCGTGCTGCGTTGCGCCCCGAGTGCGATGCGAACTCCAATCTCACGAGTGCGTTGCGTTACCGAGTAAGCAATCACTCCGTAGAGCCCAACCACTCCGAGCAGCAAGGCAACCGCCGCGAAACCTGCGACAAGCCACGCGGCGGAACGGCGCAAATAAACTGTCGGCGCATTGTTGACTCTCGCCATCATCGTCGTCTCATTGGCGATACTGATCCTCGAGTCGATTCGACGTATGGCATCGGCAACCGTTGGTAGGAGCGACTCGTCGTCCTGGGCCGTCCGGACCACGAGTGAATAATTGATATATGGATTCTGATTGAAGGGGTAATAATAGGCCGGCCAGATGTCGGAATCTAATGTCCCTTCCCTGATGTCGTCGACCACGCCGACGATCTCCTTCATCGATTTCGGATCGAGCTGAGTGTCGCCAAACCGCTGGCCAATCGGATCCTCACCAGGATAATACTTCTTTGCTAACGTTTGATTGATCACCGCGACTTTGGGCTTGGTCTGATCCTCCGAGTCGTTGAACATTCGGCCTCGCAACAGCTTCGCTTGCAGTGTTACGAAATATTCCGAGCTGACACCACGATGGTTTACTTCGTTGTGCTCGCCGCTATACTCGCGGCCCGCGAATCTGATCCACTCGGTGTTGCTGTTGTAGGTCAACGGCAGGAGATCAGTCAGGGCAACCGCTGTAACGCCTGGCAGGTTCTTTACTTCGTTCACAATTTTTCGCCCGAGCGCGATGGCTTGCGGGTCTTCCCCGTAAGCTGAAACAGGCGGTCTAATCGTCATCGTGATCAGATGCTTTGTTTCGAAGTTTGTATCGACCTGCAACAAGCGATAAAAGCTCTTACCGAGTAATCCTGCTGCAACCAACAACACCATCGCGGTTGTTAATTCCACGATCACAAGCTTCGAGCCGATGCGCGTCCACGCCTTTCCTGCGCTGCCACGAGAACCTTCCGCCATTCCCTCTCTCATGTCTAAACTCGCGAGCCGAAATGCCGGGGTAAGTGAAAAGAGTGCTGCTCCAAAACCTGCGATTGCGACGGCAAACAGCACCACGCGAGAGTTAAATGCAAGATCGTTGAGATATGGCATGCCTGCGAGCATGCCGATCGGAATGAGTCCTTTCAACATCTGCATGGCCCATTGAGAACTAAAAAGCCCAACGATAGTTCCGATAACAACTATCACGAGGCTTTCAATCACAAACTGACGAATCAACCGCATTCTGGTTGCTCCCAGTGCCCGTCGAACAGCCAACTCTCGTCGACGCGTTTCCGAGCGCACGAGCAAGAGGCTGGCGACGTTGATGCACGCAATGAGAAGCAACAACGCGGCGCCACCGAGTAGCAGCAGCAACATCGGCTTAACGTCCCCGACAATTAAATGAGAGAGTGGTCCAAGCGTTGCGCCCTGATTTCGATTTGAATCAGGGTATTGGGCCTCCAGGTCTTTGGCGATGCGTGTGACATCAGCGAGAGCTGCTTCGATCGACACTCCGTCTTTGAGACGTGCGATCCCCCTTAGACTGTGACAACTACGTTTCGGAAAGCATGTACCGATCGGGTTAACAGTCGTCCAAAATTCGGCATTTTCAACCGGCGCGAAATGGAAGTTTTGCGGCAGCACTCCAATGATGGTGTAAGGAGTCTCATCGAGGGTTATCGGCTGGCCCACGATCTCTTGTTTACCGCCAAAGCGTTTTTGCCATGATGCATAACTGAGAATCAAAGTGCGAGGTGCTTCGGGCAAGTCTTCGCCTGTTTGAAAGTCACGACCGAGCAAGGGACCAACACCAAGCGTACGAAAGAAGCCGGCAGTCACGCGGGCGCCGTCAACAATTTCCATTCCGGTGGACGTGCTGATCGGATATCCCCGTGGACCATAGACTTCGAGTGATTCAAAAGACGTATTGAGTTTCTTCCAGTCGAGATAGTCAGGATATGACAGGTTTGCGAGGGGAATGTCTGGGTTTGTTTCCGAAACATACAGGAGACGCGAAGGATCCTGATACGGCAATGGCTTGATGAGCGCTGCATCGACGAAAGCAAAGATCGCAACGCTGGCGCCTATCCCAATGGCGACCATCGCCGTGGCAGTAACAGCGAACGCCGGAGTCCTGCGTAGCTGTCTGAGCGTGAAGCGCAGATCCTGGACCACGCTCTCGAGGAATGGAATCGTGGCGCGATCGCGGTAAGCTTCTTTTGCTTGATCGACCCCACCCAGCTTCATTATCGCTACGCGACGGGCTTCCTGCGGCGACATGCCGGTGCGGATGTTGTCGTCGATGTGCATTTGCAGATGGCTCTCGAGCTCGTCGGTGAGTTCTTTTTCGCGAGCATCTTTCAGGAACAGCCCTTTGAATCTCAACAGCCAGGCACGAAGTTTTCTCATGACTCCTCCTCCAGCGGCGCGAAAAACCGAGCAACGATTGCAGTCGTCTGGTTCCACTCGGTTGCTTCTCTTTCGAGTTGTTTGCGGCCCGAGCGTGTGAGCTTGTAGTACTTTGCCTTGCGGTTGTTTTCGGAGACGCCCCATTCAGAAACGATCCAGCCCTCCTGCTCCAACTTCAGTAAGGAGGGGTAAAGCGTTCCGTAATTGAGAGACAGTCGATCGCCGCTGATTTGCTCGATACGACGTGCGATTCCATATCCATGAAGCGGACCGAGGGTGTCGAGCGTCTTCAGGATCATCAAAGCAAGGGTTCCCTGCCAGATTTCAGTCTTTGACATCTGCGCGGTCTCCTATGGTGTGGCCATAGGACTATACACCGGCTCGTATGGGAAAACAAGAGGAGAGTGATTAGTTACTTCCGTGGTGGGATGGGTTCGAGTTCGTAGTAACCGCCGCCTTGCATACCGGATAAGAAAAGGCGTCCGTCTTTGATGGTGAAGCTTTGCACGTCGCCACCCTCCGTCACGATCTGGTCGTGGAGCGACCCTGGACCAGGATCCAAACTTTAGTTCACCCTTTGCGGTCACTCTCCACGTGCTGCTGGCGCGGTTGCAATCGACTCGGGCTACTACGCGGCCGTCACTGCCAAATTTGATCGTGTACTTTGATTTATCGTCCACCGTGACGGTTCTCTCATCTGGTCCCTGGAACTTAACCAACTGCCATGACGTGCCGCTGAGCGGGTTCCCACCGCTCGATTTCTGTGCCACTGCTGAGGTTAACAAGGCGGAAACAATGACGACGCTCGCCAACATCAACGTCCTTCGCCTTGCATTAGTTTTCATAGAGGCGGCCTTTTTATCCATACGACATTTTGGTTGACCAGTTTAGCGCCAACGGCGCGGAATATGATAGCCAAGCGCGAAGCGCGTAGCCCTGGTCCACGAATCGAATTCCATTCCAGCCCTGTGAAGGGGCGGAAGGAATTACCAGTGTTCATTTACCTATGACAGTGTATCTGGTTCGGTTTTACAACCTCACAAGCAGAAAGCGAGACCAAGACATGCCTCAATCCTTGTCGTCAATCCTCATTAACCTTATTTTCAGCACAAAAAATCGCGAACCATTCTTAACATGTGAAATTGACGCAGAGCTTTACCATTACATGGCTTCTATCGTTAAAGCGATGAAGTCACCTGCGTTAATCATCAACGGCACTTCGGACCACATTCACACTTTGTTTTCACTTTCGCCGCGTTGTGACAATCGCGTCTCTGGTGGAAGAAGTGAAGACCGAATCCTCAAAGTGGATCAAAACGAAAGGGAAGCAGTTTCGAAATTTCCACTGGCAGAGCGGCTACGGAGTGTTCTCCATTGGTCAATCACAAGTGCCCACGGTGAAGCGATACATCACACGCCAGAAAGAGCATCATCATCGCGTGAGTTTTCAGGATGAGTACCGGAAGTTTCTTAACGTTTATGGAGTGGAGTACGACGAACGTTACGTGTGGGACTGAATGATCTTTCCCCTTTTCAGGGTGGAGATCCGTGATTAAATGAGCCGGCGCCAAAGGCGCGGAATATGAAAGCCAGGGGCAAGCGCGAAG
>Ga0111539_10009440_pt1 | contig 12311 bp, 8 predicted proteins | sample RhiMethybrSRZTD1_FD_79667 | JGI IMG/M metagenome (GOLD analysis project Ga0111539, IMG submission 79667) | Populus rhizosphere microbial communities from Tennessee, USA - Rhizosphere MetaG P. TD hybrid SRZTD1 (version 2) (version 2) | ecosystem: Host-associated > Plants > Roots > Rhizosphere >...
AGCATTTATGCCACTGCAAGCCCTGCAGGACTGTTGTGAAAATTGCTGGGACTCTGATGGGAATTTGTGGGGAATCCAGGGGAACGAAGGGGAGAGCAGCAAAGCAGTCTTCCGCAAAAAATCAGGGGATTAGCAGCATTTTCAAGATGTTGCCAATCCCCTTCAGAACGGATTTTCAGTCCTCTGCTCTACCGACTGAGCTACCTCGGCAGGATGTAGGTAGGGGATACGAAACAGCGACGAGTTATTCTAATGAAGCAGAAGGGAATGTCAAGCAACTTTTCCTTCGCTTCTGCCTCACTCCCGACCCTAACACCTCGGGTCGAGGATTCCTGGAAACTGAGGAATAAAGCTGCGCTTATGAAGACCGCACCCGGTCGATAGCTGCAAAAATCTCGTCCTCTTCAGGGAAACGAAACTGTTTCAATTTAGAGAAAACGAGCGTACCGTCTATGCGAACTTCAAACGCGCCACCACTGCCCTCAATGAGCCTGGCTTCAATGCCGTACTTGTCTTGAATAGCATTCTGCAAACTTGCAGCATCTGGGAGATAGAATCACTCAGTACAATATTCGATTGAGATATCCATACAAGGTCGCTCCTTGCTTGCAAACAGAAGGCATAGCTCCCATGACCTGGGCACACGCCATTCTAGCCACTTTCCTCAAGGCCGTCAAGCGACGCCAGCCCTACACGCGGCTCATCGCTACGTCGCCTCTGCGGGCGATAGACATGCGTGCTCTGGCCGAAGAACACCTCAGCAGCTTCCATTAGGGTTTCTGAGAGGGTTGGATGCGGATGGATCGAGAGCGCCAGGTCAGAAGCCAGAGCAGCCATTTCAACAGCGAGCACACCTTCGGCAATGAGCTCACCTGCTCCACTGCCAGCAATGCCAACACCTAGTACTCGGCTGGTGGATGGCTCAAGGATAAGTTTGGTGACACCATCGTTGCGGTCGAGCGTTGTGGCCCTACCGGAGGCCCTCCAGGGAAAGCGGGCCACCTCAATGGTACGTCCCTCCTGCTTGGCCTGGGTCTCGGTCAGACCACACCAGGCAATCTCCGGGTCGGTGAACACCACTGCAGGGATCGCGTGTGGTTCAAACGCCACCTTGTGTCCAGCAATCGCGCCTACGGCAACACGGCCTTCGTGGGCAGCCTTGTGAGCGAGCATTGGTTCGCCAGCCACGTCTCCAATGGCATAGATGGTCGGCTCAGACGTACGACGCTGTGCATCGACCGTAATAAATCCGCGTGGCGTGATTTCGACGCGGGTGTTCTCAAGGCCCAGACCCTGGGCATTTGGACGGCGACCCACGGCGACCAGCACTTTGTCGAAGACTTGCTGTGGCTCCTGTATCTCAGAGCCTTCAAAGGTGACGCGGATGCCGTTGGGCTCTGCCTGCATGGCGACCACTGTGGTATTGAGCATGATTGCAGCCATAGACTGCTTGAGACGCGCAGAGAGGAGGTTGACCAGATCACGGTCTACCCCGGGCAATAGTCCCGAGGTCATCTCCACGACTGAGACCTGGGTGCCCAAGGCGGCATAGACCGAGCCCATCTCCAGGCCAATATAGCCCCCACCAATCACCAGCAACGTGCGCGGAATATCAGAGAGAGCAAGCGCGCTGGTGGAATCGAGGAGGTGCGGGGAGTCGAGCGCTAGGCGAGGGAGGGTGATTGGGTGTGACCCAGTAGCCGCAATGGCATGGGCGAACGTGAGGCGTTGTTCCTCCCCTGGCGTTGACTGGACGCTCAGCGTGGTCGCATCCACAAAGGTAGCACGGCCCTGCACAAAGGTGACACCGCGGCGTTTACACAGGTCACCCAGGCCACCCGTGAGTTTCTGGACAACACCTTCTTTCCAGGCACGTAGCTTCCCGACGTCAAGAGTAGGTGCTGCAAAGGTGATGCCCCAGTGCGTCGCCTGGCGGGCATCTTCGAGGACTTTAGCAACGTGAAGTAGAGCTTTAGAGGGAATACATCCACGGTAGAGGCAGACCCCCCCAGGATGTGGCTCCTGGTCAATGAGGGTGACCTGCATTCCCAGATCGGCAGCCAGGAAGGCAGCCGCATAGCCTCCAGGGCCAGCCCCGATGATGGCCAGCTGCGCGGCTTGTGGTGGCATGCGTGTTTAGCCCTCCAGGGCGAGCAGAAAGGGTTGCTGCAGCGCTTCGATCACCCAGCGGAGAAAGCGCACGCCATCAGCACCATCAATGAGACGATGGTCATACGATAAGGCCAGAGGTAACATGAGGTGTGGAGTAAACTGTTCGATGCTCTCGTTGTACACAGGCTCTAGGCTGCTCCGCGCTAGACCGAGGATAGCCACTTCGGGGGCATTGATAATTGGAGTAAAATTGGTCCCACCCAGGCCGCCTAGATTGGTGATGGTAAACGTGCCGCCTTGCATCTCCTCCAGCGTGATTTTACGGCTTCTGGCACGTTCAGCGAGCTGGGTAAGTTCCACCGATAACGTCAGAATATTTTTCTGGTCAACATTACGGATAACAGGGACCAGCAGCCCGCGATCGGTATCCACCGCCACACCGATATGGTAGTACGTTTTGTGGATGACCTCGTACGTGGTCATATCGACGCTAGCGTTAAATTGTGGGAAACGTTTCAAGGCTGCGGCGACGACTTTGAGGACGATCGCCGTTATCGTGAGCTTTCCCCCCGTACTCTGGGCGCGCTGCGCATCATAGCGCTGCCGCAACTGCTCTAAGTCCGTAATATCGGCCTTGTCGAACTGGGTCACGTGTGGAATGGTGACCCAGGCTTGCGTCATGCGCTCTGCGGTGGCACGACGCACATTACTCATGGGGTGACGCTCTACTACGCCCCATTTGGTGAAGTCCGGTAGCGTCGCAGAAGGCAAGGCACCGCGGAATGGCTGGTTGGCCGGTCTGGCGTGTAAGTCACGTGCATAGCGCTTAATGTCCTCAAGGGAAATACGTCCCCCAGCCCCAGAGCCCTGGACCTGATTGATGTCTACGCCAATTTCGCGTGCCAGTTGTCGTACGGACGGTGCTGCTGGCACTGCGAGAGGCGGTGGCTCAGAAGCAAGGGACGCAGCAGTGCGAGACTGGGCTGGGGGCACTGGGGCAGTGTGTGCAGAAGGCTCTGGTGGCCCGGGTACCACTTTAGCCGTGGCCGTTCTGTTCTCGTCATGCTCCGCGGGAAGCGGCAGTGACACGGCAGTAGGGGTAGGAGTGCGAGGCACCTGTGCCGCTGCTGCCGTGGTGGCTGGCGTTTCGACTGTCAAGAGTAATTGCCCGACAGCGGCTTTGTCACCAGCCTGCACATGAATAGCCTTGACTGTACCGCTCACCGGTGCTGGCACTTCGACGACGGCCTTGTCGGTTTCCAGTTCGAGTACCGGTTGTTCTTCAGTGATGCTCTCCCCTACGCTTACCAGGATCTGCACTACGTCACCTGCCTCCATCCCCTCACCCAACTCGGGCAGCACAAACTCGAACGTTGCCATGGCATGTCCCTTCCCTCTACGCCCGCATGGGGCTGACTTTATCAGGGCGAATCTCTAAGTCACGCATGGCTTGTCGCACTACCTCATGAGGCAGACCATAATCCCGTGCTAAAGCACTCAGGGTGGCAAACGTGATGTGCCGAGCATCCACTTCAAAAAAATCCCGTAAGGCACGCCGTCCGTCACTTCTCCCGAAGCCATCCGTACCTAACGATACGAGCGTTCTGGGGAACCAGCGCGCCACCGAATCGGGCAGGGTTTTGACATAGTCTGACGCGGCGACCAAGACACCCGGAGCATCGGCCAAACACTGGCTGAGATAACTCTGACGCGGCGGCTCGAGAGGATGGAGCATGTTCCAGCGCTCGACTTCCTGCCCATCGGTACGCAGGGCCTTATAGCTCGTGACACTCCAGACATCCGCCGCGACATTGCGCTCAGCCAGCATCTCCTGTGCCTGTAAGACCTCATTCATGATCGCACCGCTTCCAAACAACTGGGCACGCCACGGTGCGCCCGTCAGATCCGAGGTCTTGTATTTGTACATGCCTTTGAGAATGCCCTCTTTGATAGCGCCATTCCCGGGCATGGGAGGCATCACGTAATTCTGGTTGCCCACCGTCAAATAATAGAAAACCTCTTCCTGGGCCTCATACATACGATAGATACCATCTCGTATGATCACGGCCAATTCATAGGCGAAGGCAGGATCATACGCCAGGAGTGTGGGGATAGGGTAGGCCAGCAAGTGACTATGGCCATCTTGATGCTGGAGCCCTTCACCGGCGAGCGTCGTGCGGCCGGCCGTGGCTCCCAGCAGAAAACCACGGCAACGCATATCCGCCGCCGCCCAAATCAGATCACCAATGCGCTGAAAGCCAAACATGGAGTAGTAAATAAAGAACGGAATCGTATTAATCCCATGCGTTGCATAGGCTGTACCGGCAGCGATGAGCGATGCCATGGACCCGGCCTCGGTAATGCCTTCCTCGAGCAGTTGGCCGTTAGTCGCTTCCTTGTAATAGACCAGCGTGTCACGATCGACAGGCTCATACAACTGGCCAACGTGCGAGTAGATGCCGCATTGGCGAAATAGTGCTTCCATGCCGAACGTGCGCGCTTCGTCCGGGACGATGGGTACAATCAGCTTGCCAATCTCCTTGTCACGCAAGAGTTTTGAGAGGACACGCACAAAGGCCATGGTCGTGGAAAGCGGCCGGTCACCACTACCCTGATAAAACTCTTCAAATAACGTCTCTGACGGTGTGTGCAGCGGTGGTGCTGTGACACTACGGCTGGGCACATACCCCCCGAGGCGCTGCCGATGTTCGTGCAAATATTGGATTTCCGGGCTTTCGTCAGGTGGCCGGTAAAACGGTGCGTCCGCCAGTTCAGCATCCGAGATGGGGATGCCAAAACGGGCGCGGAACTCTCGTAGCTCTTCTTCGTTGAGCAACTTCTGTTTGTGGGTGACATTTCTGCCCTCACCACTTTCCCCGAGTCCATAACCCTTGATGGTTTTGGCGAGAATGACCGTCGGTGCGCCCTGGTGTTCGACCGCCGCTTTGTATGCCGCATAGACCTTTTCAGGGTCGTGTCCACCGCGCCGCATCTTGCGGAGTTGCTCATCGGAGAGGTGACTGAACATCTCCAGTAGACGCGGATCATTACCGCACACATGCTCGCGGATGTAGACACCATCCGCGACGGTGTATTTTTGATATTCACCATCGACGATTTCGCCCATGCGCCGGACCAGGATGCCGTCGTGATCCTTGGCCAGCAGTGGGTCCCAATCGTCGCCCCAGATCACCTTGATGACATTCCAGCCAGCACCACGAAACACCGCCTCGAGTTCCTGGATGATCTTGCCGTTACCACGTACCGGGCCGTCCAGGCGCTGCAGATTACAGTTAATGACAAAGATTAGATTGTCCAAACGCTCGCGCGCCGCCAGACTGATAGCCCCGAGTGCCTCTGGTTCATCGGTCTCACCATCGCCCAAAAAGGCCCAGACCTTGGCTGCTGGCTCTTGGAGCAGGAGCCCCCGGTCTTCGAGGTAGCGGTTAAAACGGGCCTGGTAAATACTCATGATAGGTCCTAGACCCATCGAAACAGTGGGGAATTCCCAGAAATCCGGCATCAACCAGGGGTGCGGATAGGACGATAACCCTCCGCCAGGTTCGAGTTCATTACGGAAATTTTCCAATTGTTCCTGCGTCAAGCGCCCTTCGAGAAAAGCACGCGCGTACATGCCAGGCGACGCATGCCCTTGAAAATAGACCTGGTCGCCGCGCTGCCCAGCGCCTTTCCCCCGGATAAAGTGGTTTAACGCTACTTCATAGAGGGTTGCTGCGGAGGCGTACGTCGAGATATGCCCCCCGATATCGCGATCGGCACGGTTTGCACGTACCACCATGGCCATGGCATTCCAGCGTACCAGACTTTTCAGGCGCCGTTCGATTTCGCGACTGCCCGGAAAGGGGGGCTGTTTGTCCGCCGGAATAGTATTGATATAAGGTGTGTTGGCCGAAAACGGCAGGTCCACACCAGCTTGCTGGGCATGCACCTGGAGGTGCTGCAACAGGCGTTTGACGTGTTCCGGTCCCCCATGCTGCAGCACATAGTCCAGAGAATCGAGCCATTCCTGTATTTCTACGGCGTCCAGCTCAGCAATGACGTCGTCTTGATCTACTCTATCACTCATCTTAGTACGTTTCCTTGTACAGAGCGGTCTTGCTCCTGGCTGCGGATCGAATGTCACTGTCGGTCTCGGGTACTCTGCTTCAACTCAATGTATATTAATGCCATACTATAGCTCCGCTGTCCATGTCAGAGCCCCTGCAGGCCAACGTCGCGATGCTTGGCTCCGGCGTCCCCTTTCCTCGTGATCGTTATAGGAGTATAATGCGCGTGATATTGTCTCCTCAGGCGTCCAAGGAGGGTGCGCTATGCAGCATCTTGAAGTGACAGTCGGCATCGGTGGGGCCGCCGGTGATGGGTCTGGGGCCACCGGTGACAACCTGGCGAAAGTCTGCTCCCGGCTGGGGTTGCATGTTTTTGCCTACAACAGCTATCAGTCCCTCGTACGGGGGGGACACGTGTGGCTTCGCCTGCGCATTGGCGCGCAGAAAGTGATGACGCACGGTGACGACCTCAACCTGCTGATCGGGCTCAATCAGGATACGCTCGATCGGCATGCGGGCGAAGTAGTGCCCGGGGGCGGCATTCTCTATAACGAGCGGCTTAAAGTAGTGCAGGACGACTTGCAGCCCGAGGTGCAGCTCTATCCCCTGCCGATCAGGGAACTCTTGCAGCCCTTTGGCCGTCAGACGATACTGCAGAATACGATTGCCCTGGGGGGCATCTTCTGGCTACTGAGCTTGGATCTCGACGTCCTGGAAGGCGCGATCCAGGAGCTCTTTGGAGGCCGCCGCAAGAGCGACGAGATTGTGGCGTCTAACGTGGGGGCGGCACGGGCAGGCTACCAGTCTGTGCGCGAGCGCTACCCTGCCTTGGGCTATGGCTGGCAGTTCACCGGCAAACAGCGTATGGTCGTCTCCGGTAACGAGATGTTCGGCCTGGGCGCGCTCGCCGCTGGCTGCAAGTTTTACGCCGCTTATCCCATGGCACCATCGACGGCCGTTTTACATTGGCTGGCGCGGCATGCTACTAGCCATGATATCGTGGTGAAGCAATGTGAGGATGAGATTGCTGTGCTCAACATGGCCATCGGCGCGGCCCATGTTGGTGTGCGGGCCATGTGTGCCACCTCCGGCGGCGGCTTTTCGCTGATGACCGAGGCAGTCGGTCTGGCCGGCATGACTGAAACCCCGGTGGTGGTCATCGACGTGCAGCGCGGCGGCCCCTCGACTGGATTGCCTACGAAGACCGAACAGGCCGACTTGAATCAGTTGTTCGGTGCCTCACAAGGCGACTATCCGCGTGCTATCCTGGCACCAACCGACGTGGTAGACTGCTTCAACACCGTTGTTGAGGCCTTTAATTTGGCCGAGAAGTACCAGTGTCCGGTGCTCATTGCCTCCGATCTGCTGCTCTCCGAGCATCGTGAATCGGCCGACCCCGAGGACTTCAATTTCGATATACCGATCGACCGTGGTGCCCTGGTCACCAACGGTGTCACCAACGGCGAGTACAAACGCTTTGCCTTGACCCCTTCAGGTGTCTCGCCCCGAGTCCTACCGGGCACTGAGGGCACGGCATACGTCGCGGCCAGCGACGAGCACGATGAGACTGGCGTGCTGATCAGCGATGAGTTCACCAACCCGGAAATGCGGGTGCTCATGATGGACAAGCGTATGCGCAAAATGGAGGGACTGCTCAAAGACTGCCCACCGCCACAACTCTTTGGCCCGGCCAATGCCGACGTGACACTGATCGGCTGGGGCTCTACGAAGGGCGTCATCCGTGAGGCCATAGCGGCCCTAGCTGAAGAGGGCATCACAGCGAATAACCTGCAGATCAGGTACCTGGTCCCATTCCACGAACCCGAAGTGCGGGACATCTTGCAGGCGAGCCGGCATACGCTGGTGGTAGAGAATAACTACACCGGCCAACTGGCGCGCCACATTCGGGCCGAGACGGGCTTTACGGTAGATGGCAAAATTCTCAAGTATGACGGGGAGCCCTTTGAGCCTCACCACATCGTCGCACGCGTAAAGGAGATACTCCATGGCAACAGTCGTTGAACTACCACTCGAAACCTATAAGGGCCCTGTCGATCCTGATTGGTGCCCCGGGTGTGGGGACTTTGGCGTCTTGCGCACCCTGCAACGAGCAGCGGGCAAGCTGGGGATTCATCCCAAAGACCTGATGGTTGTCTCTGGCATTGGCTGCTCGTCGAACTTGCCTGGCTACATCCATGCCTACGGCTTCCACGGCCTGCACGGCCGTGCTCTGGCGCAGGCCACTGGCATGAAGCTCGGCAACCATGACCTGCACGTGGTCATCACCGGTGGCGACGGTGATGGCTATGGTATTGGTATCCAGCATTTTATCCACTCGATGCGCCGTAACATTGATCTCACCTATGTGGTTATGAACAACCAGATCTACGGCTTGACCACTGGCCAGGCATCGCCGACCACAGAACGGGGCGAGTGGACCAAATCGACCCCTGGTGGTTGCCCAGAAGATGATCTCAACCCGCTTGCTATGGCGCTGATCGCTGGCGCCACCTATGTGGCGCGCGGCTCTTCCGCTGAGCAGGAGCACCTCACCAACCTCATTGCCCAGGGCATACAGCACAAAGGCTTTGCCCTCATCGACGTGTTCAGTCCCTGCGTCACCTACAATAAACATAACACCCATCAGTGGTTCAAGGAACGTGTCTACAAGCTGGAAGAGACCGATTACGATCCTACAGACTACGATCGGGCCCTGTTGAAGGTGCGCGAATGGGGAGACCAGATCCCCATCGGCTTGTGCTATCAGGTGAACCGGCCAACGTATGAGGACGGCGAACCGGCTCTCAAGAAAGGACCGCTCGTACACCATAAGCTTGGTCTGACGCCAGAACAGCGCCGGACCTTGCTGCAAGAGTTTATGTAAGTGTAGTATATAGGAAAATTCACACGCTCTTGTGCCCCAGCACCCTCAGGAGTGCACCCCCGGAACAGCCTTGGCGTGCGACAAGTGAGACTTGCACGGCGGCTGGGCAGCGCCGTGCAGTCAGTGCCTGGCTGGGGCAGAAGCGCTGCTCGCAAGCAAGGCAAGGGGACACCCTATCTCGCCAAACTGGCAGGGCAATTGCGGGACGCAGTACTAACCGCTGATGTAGTGTTCGAGCTGTTCGATGATGAACTGCTGCTCGGCAATAATCGTCTTGACGAGATCGCCAATCGAGATGATGCCGACCAATTGCCCGCTGTCCAGAACAGGCAAGTGACGAATGTGCTTCTCGGTTACGATAGTCATGCATTCCTCAATACTCTGGTCCAGGCGGACATGGATCACGTCGGCTGTCATGATGTCCTGGACCATGGTCTCACGGGACGAACGGCCCTTGAGCATGACTTTACGGGCGTAGTCCCGTTCTGAGACAATGCCGACGACAGCATCACCTTCCAGCACCACGAGCGCTCCTACTTCTTTCTCCGCCATCTGCTGGATGGCTGCAAACACGGACTCCCGCGGGTGAATGGACCAGACTGCATACCCCTTCGTGTCTAGAATCTGCTTGATCGTTGACATTGGCGTTCTCCTCTCCCTCATGGTCCACACTGTGGGACAGGCTACACGCGCTGGCAGCCAATGAGCACCGTAGCACTCATGGGCGTCTACACCCAGTATCAGCAAGCAGCTCGAGCAAAAACAGCTTCAACAGATCCCTTGTGGCCGAGGTGATAATCCGATTACGCCGTGCGCCACACCGTTGCATGTCCCGTTGGTCCGTTGTATCGTCAGGTCCAATGCTGGACAACCACGGCTAGGATACCTCTGCAGCGGCCAAGGTGTCAATCGCCAGCGTTGTGTAGAGGCAATGCAGACACTCGTGCGCTCCAGCATCCTCGGGACGGGGTTCCCCCCGGAGCAACTCGGCGTGCCTGGCCGTCCACGCGTCACTATGCCACCGAGTGCAGGCCGTAACGCTCAATTTGTGCGTCAAACTCCTGGAAGACACGCTCGCGCAACGTGTGCCAGAACTCTGGGGTAATAAAGTGTGGCAGCTGAACGTGCGGATTGGGTTCGTAAGTGCGCTCTGGCAGTACATAGTCATCCAGAGTGGTGCCTTGCTTACGCTCCAGTAACAGGCCGCGCAAATAGGTACGCTGAGTGGCATGCTGCATCTCTTCACTAGTTACCTCAATGCCATAGAGCTCCCGTAAAGCTGGGGTAATGACACGATCGGGGGTACCAGCAAATTTGCATAAACCGATGAGGTCGTCGCGTGTGTAATATATGCCCCGATTGACAATGGCATCCACCCAGTAGTCGAGATCAGTCTTGCCCTCAAAGACGAGAAACAAAAATGTACGCATGGACATGTGGCCACCAGCCAGCGCAAAGGGATAGCCCGGATTGGTCTCAGGCAAATAGGCTGGCAACTCGAGGCCCTTACAGTGCATGGCATATGAGGTCTCACCAAGTGACTCGGCAAGGTGCTTGACTCCCCGGCCGAGTTCTGGGAGTTGACCAGCCGCCGCCGCCTTGATGAGGCGACAGGCGCCAGCAAAATCCCCAAATGTCAGTCCCTCCAGAATCGGCTGCTGCGGATGCTGGCGGTTGTAATCCATCACATAGCCCAGGGTCACCCCCAGGCTAATAGAATCGAAACCCAACTGATCGACTAACTCGACGATCTCTAAGGCCTCGTATTGATCGTAAATCCCCAGGTTAATCGTCAGGAGATCCAGGGGTTCGTAATCAAACTTGGTAAAAAATTTCCCAGCCCTGCGCCGACCATTTTCTTCTTTCACCTCGTAGATATTCTTATGGCAGGCGATACCGCACTGGAAGCACGATTCATCCTTAATGACATAGGGCTCCTCCATCGCAGCGCGGTAGAGTGATGACGGATGGTCAGTGCCCTGCGGCCAGAAATTCATTTCCGGTAGCGCTCCAACGGGATGCAGGCCGGCCACGTTCCGCCATGTGCCACCAGCCCCATTGCCCTTCTTCGGGTCGCGGTAATTGCGCGAGCCTTCACCCCGGCTGATCTCTTTGTTGGCCGCGAGCAGCGACGGGGACAATCTAGCACGCTTTGGGATGGGAGCCTGGGCGACGATGGCCAGCAACTGTTTCGAGCCCATAATACTCCCCATCCCACCACGCCCGGCAAAGCGCGGTTTGCACTCACGCGTCTCGATCTCGTTGCCCGTGCTGCAGGCAATCGCGGCGTAGGCATTCTGCTGCCAATGCTCGCCAGCCGGTCCCAGGGCGGCCACATGCGAGCCAGGATGTCGATCCGTTAGACACATAATCTTCTCATGCGTCGTCTGACCCAGCAAATCCCCAGCATCTTCAAGGGATAGGCGCAGTGTGTCACCGTCCTTATGGATGAGGAGGTAGACCGGACGCTCAGCACGTCCGAGAAAGATGACCTCATCAATCCCCACGGACAGCAGACGCGTGCCAAAATCTCCGGACGCGGTGGACCACATGGCCAGAGGACGACCATTCTGTGCGACTTTCAACGGGCTGTAGGCCGAGAAAAAGGTCCGCAGGCCTGTCATCATTTCCGTGCCCGAAAAGATCCCGAGGTTCATGATCAAAGGCGACGAGGGGGCAAAGGCGTCTGTCACCTCATACGCATCGAGCAATTTGAAGGAACGTCCAATGCCACCAAGAAAATCTTCCAGCTCTTGGCAGGAGACATTCTTTTGATAGATATCTCCGCGTCCCAAGTCGATCGTTACCCGACGAAATTGATAGTCGGCGGGCTGCCTCATGTCACTGGTGACCGTAGTCCACATGGTATACCATTCTCCTTCACATGAGCGGATGACTTAACGCACCGTACCTAGCTGATCGTTTGTACTCTTTCTTCCTGCTTTAGTCAATATGGCTTGTGGACTGCAGGGTATCCCACAGGAGGAGGCGATGCGCGACAGCACGCCCAAAACGATGTGGGCTTGTGGCGAGGCCGACGATACAGATAAGCAGCAAGCAGTACATCTAACATGGCTGATAATACTGAAGAGCCTCTTTGAGATGCGTACAGGAACAGCAGTGGCTGCGGTCCGCTGGACACAGTGGCGTGGCGAGGTCACCCCACTAAAAAGATGGGCTGAGCAGCGTGTGTCCAGATTGTTCCGAGCTACAGAGCCGCTGTGATGGGGCGTTTGGGCGTTTGCGGC
>Ga0111539_10009441_pt1 | contig 12310 bp, 7 predicted proteins | sample RhiMethybrSRZTD1_FD_79667 | JGI IMG/M metagenome (GOLD analysis project Ga0111539, IMG submission 79667) | Populus rhizosphere microbial communities from Tennessee, USA - Rhizosphere MetaG P. TD hybrid SRZTD1 (version 2) (version 2) | ecosystem: Host-associated > Plants > Roots > Rhizosphere >...
ACCTGATCTTCGTCGCGCGCGCCGCCACAGAGACCCTGCTGGAGTACCCCTGGATCAACGGCGAGATCCGCGGCGACCAGATCGTCACGCGGAACTACGTCAACCTGGGCTTTGCCGTCGAATTGGCGGAGGGCAAGGGCCTGATCGTCCCGGTCGTGCGAAACGCAGAGGGTCTGAACCTGCTCGGGATGGCGCGCGCCGTCACCGACATCGCCGAGCGCGCGCGCAACAAGCAGTTGACCCCGGACGAGGTGCAGGGCGGAACGTTCACGATCACGAACCCAGGCGGCTACGGCACCTTCCACGGGACGCCGGTGATCAGCCAGCCGCAGTCCGCGATCCTCGGCACCTACGCGCTCGTGAAGCGGCCGTGGGTGGTACAGGACGAGCACGGTCAGGACGTGATCGCGATCCGGCCGATCATGAACCTCACGCTCACGTACGACCACAGGCTCGTCGACGGCGCGCTCGCCGGGCGCTTCCTGCAGTCGCTGCGGGAGAAGCTCGAGAACTGGGAAGCGACCGAGTAGCGGACTAGCCGCCGAGGACTGCCTGCGTCTGCGTGACCTTCGCAGCCAGGCGTCCGTAGCCGTCCCGCAATTCGGTCTCGACGACGATCGTCGTCCGGCCCTGGTGCAGCACGCGCGACGTCGCCTCGACGTGGCCCTGCGCGACGGGCCGGAAGAAGTTCGTCTTCGACTCGATCGTGGCCGTGCCCGACGCGTTCGCGGGCAGGTTGAGGAACGCGCAGAGCCCGCCCGCCGAGTCGGCGAGGCCCATCAGCGCACCGCCGTGCAGAAACCCCCCGGCCGTGCACCGGCTCTCGTCCCAGTCGAGACGCGCGCGCACCTCCTCGGGCGAGGCGCTCACGACCTCGAGGCCGAGCAGGGCGGCGAACGGCATGGCGGCGCGGAGCTCGTCGGCGCTCACGCCCGGATTCAATCGCACCTGGTCGCTACAGTCGTGGCGTGAGGCGACCTGCCTACCTCGTCGACCTGCGCACGCCGGTGCCGTACGGGGAGGCGCTCGAGCTCCAGCGCGCCCTCGCCGGCGCCGTCTCGCAGGGGGCGATTCCGGACACTGCCATCCTGCTGGAGCATCCCCCGGTGATCACGCTCGGCCGACGTGCCGACCCGGCCGAGCTGCATGTGCCCGAGGGGGCCGACGTAGAGATCGTCGAGACCGACCGCGGCGGCAAGTCCACCTACCACGCGCCCGGGCAGCTCGTCTGCTACCCGATCCTCGACCTCACTCGGCACGGTCAGGACGTCAAGAAGTACTGCCGAGACCTCGAGGATGCGCTGCTCCGAACCCTGAGCCCGCTCGGGATCGACGCGAAGGCGATCGAAGGCCTCACCGGCCTCTGGATCAACGCTACGCGTCCTGGTTACCCCCGCAAGATCGCGTCGATCGGCGTGCACATCCACAAGTGGGTGACGACGCACGGCTACGCATTGAACGTCGACCTCGACCCGGCGCCCTTCACCGAGTGGATCACCGCCTGCGGGCTCGACGGCGCGTCCTTCACGACGGTGTCGCAGGAGCTCGGCCGCACGGTGACCGTCGACGACATCCGCCCGCTCGCGGTCCAGGCGCTGGCGGACGTGTTCTCGCTCGACTTCGACGAGATACCCGCCGACGACGGCCACGGCCTCTGGCCTCAGCCCGTCCACGCCTCGCTCGCGCGGACCTGACATTGGGGACAAATCGTCACACTTTCGGCACACTCGCGGGGCCAGGCCCCTGGGCATGGCCCGAAGGGACGCGTGTGGAGGAAAGCTTGCGAAGTCGGCGCAACTAGACTGACCGAGCCGATGCAGAAGTCGCTTCCCGTCGCGCCGAGGCCTCGCCGCCCCGAGTGGATGAAGGTCCGCGCCCCGAGCGCGGACTCGCGCTACCTGGACGTCAAGAAGCTGATCCACGGCGCCAGCCTGCACACGATCTGCGAGGAAGCGCGTTGCCCCAACATCGCCGAGTGCTGGGGGCGCGGGACGGCGACCTTCCAGATCCTCGGCGACACGTGCACCCGAGCCTGCCGCTACTGCTACGTCAACTCCGGCAAGCCCGAGCACCCGCCCGACCCGCTCGAGCCGCTCAGGCTCGCCCACGCGGCCGCGCAGATGGGCCTGAAGCACGTCGTCGTCACGTCGGTCGACCGCGACGACGTCCCTGATCGCGGCGCCGGCCACTACGCAGCGACGATCCGAGCGCTCAAGAAGAAGCTGCCGGAGGCGTCGGTCGAAGTGCTGACCCCGGACTTCCTCGGCGTCGAGGAGGAGGCGCTGCGAACCGTGATCGGAGCCCGCCCCGAGGTCTTCAACCACAACATCGAGACGGTCCGCCGCCTGCACCGCAGGATGCGCGGGGCGAAGGCGAGCTACGACAAGGCGCTCTGGCTCCTCCAGCGGGCGAAGGAGCTCGCCGACTACCCCGTCCTGACGAAGTCGGGAATCATCGTCGGGCTCGGCGAGACGAACGACGAGGTCGTGGAGACGATGCAGGACCTGCGCGCGCACGGCGTCGACGTCGTCACGATCGGCCAGTACCTGCAGCCGAGCCCGAAGCACGCCACCATCGACCGCTGGGTCCATCCCGACGAGTTCCGCTGGATGCGCGAGCAGGGCGAGGCGCTCGGCTTCGGCTCGGTCTTCGCAGGCCCGCTCGTCCGCTCGAGCTACCGCGCGGACGAGCAGAGGCACGCCGCGGAGACCGGCCGCGGAGCGGTTGCGTACTGATGGCCCGCATCGCTGTCGTCGCCGCCCTCGCCCTCTGAAGCTCGGTCGCTGCCCGACCTACGTCATCTCGGCGCGAGGCGACGAGGACAGTCTGGCGACGCTGCGCAGCGTTCCCCAACCCTGCGGCATCGACCGCTAGAACGTCGAAGGGCCGCCCGCAGGCGGCCCTTCGCTGCCACTCTTCCGTCTGCGGCTACGGCAGGTTCAGCTTCCAGGCGCCGAAGCCGTGCGTCGTGACGTACATGACGCGCCGATCCTGGTCGATCTTGAGGAACGGCACCGTCGTCGTCGGCAGGCCGGGCATGGCCGAGGTCCAGCCGGTCTGCGGACGCACCCGTCGCGCGACGCCGAAGTCGGTGCCGATGTAGAGCGCGCCCTTCGCCTCGTCTCGCTCGATCGTCCCCACCGGCAGATCGCCGAGTCCATGGGCTCCCGAGCCGTCGAGGCTCGTGAAGGTCGCCGTGCCCGTCGCCGGGTTGTACTGAACCTCGAAGACGTGGCCCGGCGTGCCCGGCGTCACCGCGTTGTACCCGCTGTAGGTGATGTACGCGTGGTACGGGTCGGACGGGTCGACGTAGATGTCCGTCGGATAACGAGGCGGGTCGACGGACGAGCTCGTGTCGATCCGTGTCCAGGTGATCGACGCCGCGTTCGAAGCGCCCGCGTTCGTCGTCACGAAGATGCGACCGCCGCTCGTGCCCGCCCAGACCACGTTCCGGTCGGAGGGCGCCGGCTCGTTGACGGAGACGTGGCCGCCGGAGCGGTCGTCACCCCACGGGTACGGGGCGGGGCACGGAACCGTCCATGGCGCAGCCGGAGTCGCCGCCGGCGGACAGAGCGCCGCGGGCCCGTACGTCAGCCGGCCGGGATGCCCGGGGTCGCCCATCGGCTTCCAGTCGTCGCAGACGTCGATCGCCGGCTGGTAGACGCCGTTCTCGTCGATGTCGCCGTTGCCGGTCCACTGGTTGCAGTGCTGCTTCACCTTCGCGTACGGGAAGTTGGGGTTCACGCCGCCGTTCAGCGAGCGGAAGACGTGCTCGCGGCCCGTGAACATCAGCTTCGAGATCCTCGGATGGAAGATCGTCGGAGCACTGAACGCGACCGCCTCGCGGTCGTAGCGCACCGGCGCCGCGCCCGCAGTCCGAAGCGTGTCCGCGATCCAGAAGACCGCCTCCTGGTTCCGCGGCTCGTCGAGCGCGCGGAGGCCGCCGTTCTGCGCCTCGAGTACCGAGTAGTTCGGATCGGCCGCGTCGAAGCCCGTGTAGCCGCCGTCCGCGACGAACGTCTCGACCCAGGTCTTCGTGCCCGGGACGCTCATCCACGACCCGTTGTCCTGGGCTCCTGCCGCGAGCTCTCCCGGGCGGTTCGGATTGAAGGACACCATGTAGAAGTGGAGCGTGTTGAGGCCCTGGTTGATCGACTGCAGGCGCTCCGGGATCCGGCTCGTCACGGCCTGACAGGTCGCCAGGCGGGTGCCGGTCAGGTGGTGGACCGCGGTGCAGTCGCCCGAGTCGTCGACGAAGTTCCCGTTCGACCGGATGACACCGCCGTCGCTCGTCTCCAGGAACTGCTTCCAGTCGCTCGGGTTCGTGACGATCGAGTGCTGGTCCGGGTGCGCCCCGTGCGGCTGGAGGTTGTCCGTCGCGTCGTAGGTCATGTCGGTGAACGACACGCCCGCGTTGGTCGACAGCAGGATCGCCCGCCCGTTCGAGGTGCCCTGGGACGCCTGGGTGTAGTCGTTTGCGCCGATCACGTAGACGGTGTCGGGATCAACCGCCGTGCCATCGGCCTTCTTGGGCACGTAGACGTAGTTGTCGTAGTTGCACTGCGGGTCGCAGTACCCCGTGCTCGTGTTGTTCGTCAGCTCCGTGAAGGTCGGGGCGCCGGTGCGCACGCTGTCGCTCCGGAAGACCTTCGCCGTCTGGCCTGCGCCGCTGCCGACGCCGACGTACATCCGAGTGGCGCCGTTCGGGAGCGCTGCCACGTCGAACTCGGCCCGCTCGACGTCGGCTCCCGTGGCGGGGCTGGTCGTTCCACCCCGCGGTGCGAAGATCTGAACCCATGTGCCGGGATCGCCGTTCTGGGTCGAGCGCCAGATGCCCTTGGCCATGAACGACGCGTAGACGGTGTTCGGATCGACGGGGTCGAACTTCACCCGGCGCGCGCCCCGCGGCGAGCAGTCGGTCAGCCCGAGGAAGACATCCGTCGGGGTCCGGTCCGTGCAGTTGGTGGCGTTGCCCTGGTTGACCAGGGTGAACGTCTGGCCACCGTCAGTCGAGCGCCAGAGACCGAAGTGCGGGGCGCCGGGGATCGTCGCTCCCCGGTCGACGCCGGTGCAGCACGAGCTGCTGATCCCGCGCGATCCCTGCGCGCCCGAGCCCACGAAGATCGTCTTCGAATCGCCCGGCTTCACCTCGATCGAGCCGATGCCGCGCCCGCTGAAGTACTGGCTTCCGATCGGCCCGCTCCAGTGGTCGCCGCCGTCCTTCGACTTGTACATGCCCACGCCTGCGATGCAGCCGCTGCGGCAGGTGTTCGGCTCGCCCGTGCCGGCGTAGATCGTGTCGCTCGTCCGATCGTTCGGGTCGAGCTCCAGCGCGGCGGTGTTGTTGTGCTCGAACACCGAGGAGAGGTACTCCCACTTCGGCTGCGCGGCGAACGCGTTCTCGGTCCGCCAGATTCCGCCGCCGGCGTTGGCGATCCAGTAGCGGCAGCTCGACTGGTTGCAGTTCGGGTCGATCACGCTGTGCGCCGTCCGGCCCGCAGCCACATACTGGTTGGGCACGTAGACGTAGCGGTTCCGGAACGGGTTCAGCGGATAGACGGCGTTGTCCGGGCCGAGGTTGTCCCACTGTCCGTGGTCTCCCAGCTTCGCGGCCGAGTTTCCGCGCGACTTCAGCCCCGCCCAGTCCTCACGACTGCCCGAGATCGCGGCGAGCGGAATGTCGTTGCCGGGGGCCGCGTGCGCGTACCACTCCTGAGCGCCGTCCCCGGCCCCTTCGCCGGCCTCGCCCTGCTCGGTCTCCGGCCCACCCGGCGAGAACGTCTGCGAGGCGGCGAGCTTCTGACGGAGCAGGGGCGATATCGCCCCGCTCTCGAAGGCCTCGCCGACGCTCGGCTGGGCGGCGCCTGTGGCCTGCGTGCCTGAATCGCGCGTGAGCGCCCCTGCGATGAGCGCGACGACGAGGACGCCAAATGCGACGGCGGCGCCGAGCGCCAGCCGACGACGGCGGTGTGAATCGGGCATGTCTTTCCCCCCGGGACTCGTTTGCCTTAGGTGGACTTTGAGGCGCTCGAGGACGCCCTGTTCGTCGGCGAGGCTCCGCTCCAGCCGATCCACGAGCTCGGCGTTGAGGCTCCGCCCGGACCGCGCAGCCGCAGCTTTGAGCTGGTCGCGCAGCTCCGCGGGCATCCGGAGCAGAAAGCGATAGACCTCCCCAGTCATTCGCGCCGTGATATTACTGATCTAGGACGCAATATCAAGTTTTATCGATTAGCAGCCCAAACGAGAAGGGCCGCCCGAGGGCGGCCCTTCTGTGTCGGAGGGGAGGGAAGCTACTTCGGTCCGCCGGCGAGCTTGTGCAGCCAGATCCCCTGGGAGTGGGTGGCCGCGTACATCAGGCTCGGACAGCCCTTCCTGCCGGCGCCGACGCAGGTCGGAACGCGCGACGACGGCTGGATCTCGAGGTGCGTGATCTCCAGCCTCGGCATGCCGGGCGGCACCGTCCAGGAGCCCTTGCCGTCGTTCGAGCCCTTGACGACGCCGAAGTCCGTGGCGACGTACAGCACGTGCTTGCTGTCGTCGCGGACGACGTCGTTGACCGGCAGGTCGCCGTTCGCGTTCGGCGTCGGGAACGCGGCGGTGCCGCGCTCGACGTTCAGGTTCGTGAAGACGCCCGAGCCGGCCGCCGGCCCGCCCTCGGTCACCTCGAACACGTGACCCGGCGTGGTGGGCGTCGTCGCGTTGTAGCCCGAGTACGTGACCCACGCCCGGCCCGTGTCGTCCGGGTCGGGGTAGATCCCGCTCGGGTAGCGCGTCGGCGAGGACGCGTTGTCGATGCGATGCCATGTGACAGCGGCAGGCGACACCGCGTCGGCGTTGTGCGTCACGAACACGCGGCCGCCGGATGTCGTCGCCCACAGCGTCCCGTGATCGGCGCCGTTGCGGGCGAGCCACGAGATCGAGCCGCCTGCGCGATCGGCGCCGTAGACGGTTCCGGTCAGGTCGCCCGGGGTGTTCGTGCCCTGGGGCCCACCCAGCGGCTGATAGTCGCCGCAGCGCGGGTCGTTACCGGCTGTCGTGAACTCCGGACAGTTCGCCTCGTAGGCGGCGATGTTCGGGTTCTTGTCCTGCGGAACGGCCCCCGGCGTACCGGCGCCGAAGGCCCACGTGCGCCAGACGTGCTGAGAGCCCGAGAAGATCGGGTGCGCACCCGGCACCGGGTTCGGGTCGGCCGCCTGCGGCCAGTAGAACGCGGTCGTCTCGCCGCTCCTCACGATCGGCGCCGAGGTGATGACCCACTTCTCGGGATCGCCGTTTCTGAAGTTCGAATCGCTGAACCCGCCCGTGAACTGGTTGAACCGCCACGTCGCGTTCGCGCCGTCGTAGCCGGCGTTGCCGCCGTCGCCGTAGATCGTCTGCGTGAACCGCTCGGTTCCGCAGCCGATGTTCGTCCACGTGCCGTTGTCCTGGGTTCCGCCCATGACCTCGCACGAGTCCGCCGGGTTGATCGCGACGTTCTCGAACTGCAGCGTGCTGCCGTAGGTCACGTTGATGTGGTCGATCCGCGTCGGGATCCGCGACAGCAGCCTCTGGCAGGCGAGCGTGCTGCCCGGGCTGAGCGGCTGGCGGATCGTCGTGCACTGCGACGAGGTGTCGCCGAAGGTGCCGTTCGTCCGGATCACGCCGCCGTCCGACGCCTCGAAGATCTGCGCCGGATTGGACGGGTTGATCACCAGCTCGTGCTGGTCCGGGTGGATCGAGTTCGGTGCGAACAGACAGGGCGAGATCCCGGCCAGCGCACACCAGGTCGCAGGCTCGTTCTGCGTGTCGTAGGTCAGGTCGGTGAACGTCCGGTTGTTGTTCGCCGCGTCGGGGTCGCCCGCCGTGTTCGAGTAGAGGACGGCCCGGCCGTTCGAGCGGTTGTTTCCGCAGCCGACGCCCTTCGTCAGACACGGAACCTCGCCGTAGGTGAACGACCCGATCACGTAGACGGTGTCGGGCAGCGCCGGCTTCGTCGGCGTGATGACGTCGTTGTCGTACCAGCACTGCCCCGTGCAGAAGTCGATGGTGGGGAAGTACGGGCTCGCAGTCGTGTTCGACGTCAGCCGCTGCCAGCCGTTGTAGGTGGCCGGGAACGGGCTACCGTTCCCCGCGGGCACCGTCAAGCCGGTCGCCTGGGTGGCGAGAAGCGTGGCCGCCGGCTGGTTCGCGTTGTCCGTCCGCCAGAACTCGGCGGCAATCGCGCCGTTGATCCCGTCAGGGTTGTTGGCGCCGTCGGTCAGGTAGATACGTGTCTTCCCGTTCTTGACCGTCGCGGCGAACATCAGGCGGTCACGTCCGCCCGTCGGGGCGAACCGCGAATTGAAGACCTTCTTGAAGTCGGTCGCCGAGGCGGAGCCGTCGAGCGACGGCGAACGCCGCCACAAGCCCTGGTCGTAGGCTGACGCGTAGACCGTCGTCGGGTCGAGCGGGTCGAGCCCGACGTCGGTGACGCCGAAGGACGCGGGGTCGTTGCCGTTCCAGACCTCGGTGAAGGTGGCGCCACCGTCGTGCGACTCGTACACGCCGGGCTGGTTCGCGTCGGGCTCGAGCCGCACCTGGCCGCCGCCGCCGATCACGTGCGAGAGGCCGCGGACGCCCAGGGCCGAGCCGACGAACATGTGGCTGGAGTTCGTCGGGTCGATGACGATCGAGTTGATCGCGCGGCCGAGGAACGAGTCGATGCCCGGCGAGACGCACGCGTACGTCGAGTTGTCGACGCAGGAGTCCGCGAGCTTCTTCCAGTGGTTGCCGCCGTCCGTGGTCTTGTAGATGCCCACGCCGGACTCGCAGCCCGACGTGCAGCGGTTTCCCTCGCCGGTGCCCAGGTAGATGGTGTTGCCGGTCGGGTCGTTGGGGTCGGCGGTCAGCGTGCCGACAGAGTTCTGCTCGAAGGCCCCGCTGATGTTCCGCCACCTGGGCGTGGCCGCCAGCGCGTCCTCGGTGCGCCAGACGCCGCCGCCCGAAGCGCCGGCCCACATGCGACAGTCGCCCGGGGTGCACGACGGCGCGATCAGGAGCGCGGGCGTGCGCGTCGCGGTCGCGTTGTTCGCGCCCGAGAATGCCAGGACGCCCGGCTCGAACGCCTCGCTCTCCGGGCCGTACTGCTGCCAGACCCCGTTGCCGTTTGGGGAGGACGCGGAGGCGCCGCCACCCGATGCCTTCTCGATCTTGTCGAACGTCGCCTCGGCCTTCGCCGAGACGGCGAGCGGAATGACGTTGGCGGGATAGGTCAGCTGGGCCGCCTTCTCCGCCTCGTACCCTCCGAGCGCCCCCTCGCCCGGCCCTTCGACCGCGCTCAGGTGCTCCAGGGCCTCGGGGTCGCCCGCGCCGCGCTTCGCGGCGGAGGTGCTCGAGCCATTCGTGCCGACACCGAGTGCGAACGCGATCACCGCGACGATCAACACACCGACCGCCGCGAGGATCACGCCGTGACGTCTCCTCACCATGCTGCCTCCCATAGTTCGTTCAGCAAGACTCCCGACCGCCGCAGGCACGCGCACATGTCCCGCCAGCCTCTCGGCGAAGCTCGGCTCGAAACTGCGCTCGAGCCGATGTACCACCTCCGCGTTCAGGCTTCTGCCGTTGCGCTTCGCCGACTCCGTGAGCTTCTCGCGGAGGTCGACCGGCATGCGCAGGAGGTACCGGTAGCGGTCGCTCAACCCACGGTAGGTAACACGATCTAGGAGTGAAGATCAAGCGACTAATATCAGCCTGCAAATCGGGTGATATCAACGTCCTTTCGCGCGCTGCGCCATACTTTCCGTCCGTGAGACTGCTGGCGACGGTGTTCCTCGCGGCCGCGATCGCAGGAGTCGGGTCGAGCTCGACGACTGCGATGGCCACGCGACCGTCGCTGCGCCTGAGCGACGACATGCCGATGACCCTGCGCGGCACCGGCTTCCGTCCGGGTGAGCACGTCAAGGTGACCGCGGTCGCCGGCAAACGGGCGATGCACTGGGTCTGGGCGGGGAGCAGAGGCGGCTTCGTGGTCGGCTTCCGCGGCCTGGACGCGAACGCGTGCCGAGGCTCGTCAGCCGTCGCCGTCGGGGATCGCGGCAGCTACGCGGCGTTCAAGCGCGTCCCGGGAGTGTGCCCCGACTCCTAGAGGTGGGCCCAGAGCACAGCCAGCCCACCCACGCCAAGGACGCCCAGGAGCACGGCGACTGCGGCGCGCGCGACGCCGTTTTCGTCTGCGGCGCGCGCGGCCGTCGCCATCGGCGCGCGCTCCACGGTTCTGAACCGATACACGGCTTCGACGGAGCCGCCCTGCGCAGGATTGGCGAGAAAGGCGTCGTACTGGCGCACGCGGGCGAGCGACAGCAGCAACCGCGCAGCGGCCCCCGAGGGATCCTTCCCGCCCGCGGCGACCGGGATCGCGGCGAGGGCACTCGGCTCGGCCCTGACCACGGCCTTGGGGAACGAGGCTTCCCGCACGCTGCCGGTGAGCGCAATCGTCGCCTTGGTGCTCCTGGAACCGCCGAGGACGAGCGAGAACCTGAGCGCAACGCCGTCGCTTCGCCGTACCAGCGTGCCGCCGGCCGCGACCGCGTCCTCGAGCGCGCCCGTGGGAAGCCGCACCTCGCCGCTGATCACGAGCGGCGCCTGGACGACGACCTCTCGGGGCCGGACCGGCCCTTCGACCTCGATCGTGGGCTGCTCCGGATCCCGGCCCTTCCGCACGCCCGACACCACGCCCGCGACGACGGCGCGAACCGCTGCCGGGCTCGCCGGGCGGGCCGAGAAGGTCTGAGTCCGAACGGCGGTCGTGTTCTGCAGCTCGAGCGCGAGCCGGAGTCGACCGCTGCTCCGGTCACCCGCCTCGAGCGGATGCCCGTCCACGGTCGCGGTCAGCGCCAGCCGCAGCGGAAGTGCGCCCGCGGCGGCAGCGGGATCGAGCTCGGCGTCCGCCGCCAGCACGCGGCGGCGGTTCGCGAAGCCCTGCCAGATGATGGCGGCGCGGCGGAACCCCGGCTCGGTCTGCGAGCCCGGGGCGGCGCGCACGTCCCGCAGCGGCGCCGGCACGGTGAGGAAGTAGTCGCCGGTGCCCGTGACGGTCAGTCGCTGGACGACTCGCACCCCGACCGCGTCGCCGTTCGGAAGCGCATCGACGAGCACGCGCTCGCTGCTGGCCAGGCGCCCGTTCAGCGGCAGCTGCAGGGGGCCGGGCTGCGCCGTCGCCCAGAGCGGCACCTTCGTGTCGAGCGGGACGGTCGGCGAGGGGAGGAAGAGGGGCCGGGCGCCGGCGGACGGAGCTGCGCCCAGGGCTACGGCCGCTGCGCACGCCAGGGCGACCTTGCCGGTCACTTGAGCTGGTCGATGACCGGAAGCGTGGACGAGAGCGGATCGTCCTTCACCGGCGCGAAGGTCATGTCGTCGAAGCGAGCGAAGTACACGTCGTCGTCGACGACCCCCTCGTGGCTGTGCAGGTTGAAGCCCCGCTCGTCGCCGTTCGCCCCGCGGATCGTGACCTCGTTCAGTGCAGCGAGCACCGCGTCGCGGTCGTCCACACCGCCGGCCTGGCGAATCGCCGCCACGAGGACGCGGACGAAGTCGTAGGAGTACATCGCGTACTCCGGCGGCTGCACCACCTGGTCGCCGTCCGATGTCTTGACCCCGACGGGGTCGACTCCGAAGCTGGACACGAACTGCGTCTCGAAGGCGTTCCACGCCTCGGGCCCCAGCTCTGCGGTCATGCGGCCGTCCGCGAAGGTGAGCCCGTCCACCCACTCGGGATGGTCCGCGAGCTGCTGGCGGACGAGCGGGTCCGCGCCGCTCGGCGGCGTGTAGACCGGGACCTTCCAGCCGCGGCTACGTGCGGCGGTCAAGACCTTGGCGATCGTGGCCGGCTGCGCCCAGACGAGCAGCGCCGTGGCCCCGCTGCGGCGGGCCCGGAGCACCTGTGGAGCGAGGTCCGGCGCGTCCGCGGGCAGGTCGAGCCTGGCCGCGACTGCCTCGGGATTCGACCCGAACGACCTGGCAAGCGCCGCCCGTCCCTCCTGCCCGTAGGAGGAGTCGTCGGTCATCAGCGCGACCTTCAGACCCTTCGGGATCAGGTACTCGGCCAGACGGAACGAAATCCCGCGGTCGGTCGGAGCTACCCGGAACACGTTGGGGCGCTCTTTCACGTCGACCAGGCCGCGACCGCCCTGGTAGGTGATCCCGATCGGCAGCTTGCTGCGCTCGGCGATCTTCCACGAGGCGTCCACTCCGGTGCCCTCGTCGACCACGGCGATCGCGTCGTCGGCGACCGCCCGACGAACGTTCGCCACGGCGCGCCGCGGCGAGAGCCGGTTGTCGAGCCTGCGCACCC
>Ga0111539_10009443_pt1 | contig 12309 bp, 10 predicted proteins | sample RhiMethybrSRZTD1_FD_79667 | JGI IMG/M metagenome (GOLD analysis project Ga0111539, IMG submission 79667) | Populus rhizosphere microbial communities from Tennessee, USA - Rhizosphere MetaG P. TD hybrid SRZTD1 (version 2) (version 2) | ecosystem: Host-associated > Plants > Roots > Rhizosphere >...
AGGAGGAGTTCGGCGTGGAGCCCGGCGGCGGCATCCGCGTCGAGGCCGCCGACCCGGCGAGCCGGTAGTTCGCGGCCGCTCGGCCTACGACGCCGTGCGCGGCGAGCGCTTCGCGAAGTCGTCCGCGATCTCGTCGAACGTCGCCCAGCGGACGCCGTCGTGGCGGTTGATGTGCTCGATGATGCGCTCGTGCATCGCCAGGACCGCGGGGCGTCCGCTCACGTCGGGGTGGATCGTCATCGTGTAGACCGCGTAGTCGTACTCGCGGTAGACCCAGTCGAACTGGTCGAGCCAGAGCTGCTCGATGTCCCGCGGGTTGACGAACCCGTGGCTGTTCGGCGAGGTCTTGATGAACATCATCGGCGGCAGGTCGTCGAGGTACCAGCTCGCCGGGATCTCGATCAGGTCCGTCTCCTCGCCGCGCTCGAGCGGGTGCATCCACTCGTCGGCCCGCTTCGAGTAGTCGATCTTCGTCCACGAGTCGCCCACGCGGACGTAGTACGGCTCGAAGTCCTTGTGCATGAGCGAGTGGTCGTACTTGATCCCGCGCTCGAGCAGGAGCTCGTTCGTGACGTTGGAGAACTCCCACCACGGGGCCACGTAGCCCGTCGGGCGTTTGCCGGAGACGCGCTCCACGAGGTCGATGCACTTGTCGAGCACCGCAGTCTCCTGCTCGCGCGTCATCGCGATCGGGTTCTCGTGCGAGTACCCGTGGATCCCGACCTCGTGCCCTGCAGCGACGACCTGCTCGGTCTCCGCGGGGAACGTCTCGATCGAGTGGCCCGGAATGAACCACGTCGTCTTGAGCTCGTGGCGGCGGAACAGCTCCAGCAGGCGCGGCGTCCCGATCTCGCCCGCGAAGAGGCCGCGCGAGATGTCGTCGGGCGAGTTCTCGCCTCCGTACGACCCGAGCCACCCGGCGACGGCGTCGACGTCGACGCCATAGGCGACGAAGATCTCCTTGGCCATCGTTGCCTCCCGTTCGTATCGCGCTGGACGCGCTGACTGCTACAAGACGACTCTAGTGTGTTCGCTCTGCGGAGTGATGGCGAAGGAGCACTGGGCGGAGAGCGGTGAGGGCGCCCGGGGCCGTGTCCTTCGCGCGACGGCTCTGAACCGCGTGCTCGGCCACTACGGCCTCGAGGTCGCGGCATGGTCGGGTGGGGCGTACGTGCTCCGCGACCGCAAGGGCGGGACGGCGGTCGTCTCCGACCTGGGCGCCGTGTGGATCGAGGCCGAGCGGTTGCACGGCGCTCCGCTCGACCCGCTGGATCCGGGGCTGGTGGCCGCGCTCTCGGCATGACGACGCCTGTCTTCCTCGTGACGGGGCAGCTCGGCAGCGGCAAGACGACGCTCATCTCGAGACTGCTCCAGCGCCCCGAGCTCGGCGAGACGGCGGTGATCGTGAACGAGCTCGGCGAGGTCGGGATCGACCACCATCTCCTGCGCCGCGTCGACGAGCGGACGGTGCTGCTCTCGAGCGGCTGCGTGTGCTGCGTCCTCCGCGGCGACCTGTCCGACGAGCTCCGCAGCCTGCTCGACCTGCGCGACGCCGGAGCGATCCCGCCGTTCCGGCGGGTCGTGATCGAGACGACCGGAGTCGCAGAGCCGGCGCCGATCGTCCAGACGCTGCTCGCGGATCCTCTGCTGCCGCACCACTACGCGGTGGGAGCGATCGTCGTCACGGTCGACGGGGAGCACGGCCTCCACGGCGACGAGGCGCTCCACCAGGTCGCCGCGGCGGACACCCTCGTCCTCACGAAGGCCGACGTGGTCGGCCCGCACGACCTGGAGGCGCTGGAGGACGAGCTCGAACGGCTCAATCCGACGGCCCGCGCGATCCGCGCCTCGTTCGGCGAGGTCGAGCCCGAGTTCCTGCTCACCGCCTCCGCCCGCGACGTGCGCGAGCTCGCGCGGACAAACGGGCACGCGCATCCCGACGGCGTCGAGGCGGTCGTGCTGACCCTCGATCGCACCGTCGACTGGACGGCGTTCGGCATCTGGCTGACGATGCTGCTGCACGCGCGCGGGACGTCGATCCTGCGCGTCAAGGGACTGCTCGACACCGGCGGCGAGGGGCCGTTGCTCGTCAACTGCGTGCGGCACGCCGTCCATCCGCCGCTGCATCTCGACGGGTGGCCGGACGACGACCGCCGCTCCCGCCTCGTCGTGATCGGACAGGACGTCGACCGCGACGCCCTCGAGCGCTCGCTCCGCGCGTTCGTCACGGATGCCCCCTCGCCGCTGCCTCCGGCAGCAGGCGGCTTCAGGGGTGTGCCCCGCCCGTGGGGCGGGGATAGTTGCGGATCGGGATCCGCGCGAGCGGATTCCGATCTCGCAGGCTAGTACGAGCGCGGCATGCCGAGCACGTGCTGGCCGATGTACGCGAGGATCAGGTTCGTCGAGACCGGCGCGACCTGGTACAGCCGCGTCTCGCGGAACTTCCGCTCGATGTCGTACTCCTCCGCGAAGCCGAAGCCGCCGTGCGTGTCGAGGCAGGCGTTCGCCGCGGCCCAGGAGGCGTCGGCCGCGAGCAGCTTCGCCATGTTCGCCTCGGGCCCGCAGGGGAGCCCCTCCTCGTAGAGCCAGGCCGCCTTGTACCGGACGAGATCGGCCGCCTCGATCTGCGCGTGCGCACGGGCGATCGGGAACTGGACGCCCTGGTTCGCGCCGATCGGCTTGCCGAACACGACCCGCTCGCCCGCGTACGCGGTCGCCCTCTCCACGAACCACCGCCCGTCGCCGATGCACTCGGCCGCAATGAGCACGCGCTCGGCGTTCATCCCGTCGAGGATGTAGCGGAAGCCCCGGCCCTCCTCGCCGACGAGGTCTTCGTCCGGGACGACGACCCTGTCGAGGAAGATCTCGGTCGTCGCGTGGTTCATCAGCGTCCTGATCGGGCGGATCGTCATCGTCCCGTCCGCGACGGCCCGCTTCATGTCGACGAGGAAGGTCGACAGCCCCTCCGTGCGCTTCTCGACCCTGTCGGCCGGTGTCGAGCGGGCGAGGAGGAGCATCAGGTCGGAGTGCTCCGCACGTGACGTCCAGAGCTTCTGTCCGCTGATCGACCAGCCGCCCTCGACACGCGTCGCGGTCGTCTGGAGCGCCGTCGTGTCGGAGCCGACGCTCGGCTCGGTCACACCGAACGCCTGCAGTCGCAGCTCGCCGGAGGCGATGCGGGGGAGGTAGCGCTCCTTCTGGGCGCCGGAGCCGTGGCGGAGGATCGTCCCCATCGTGTACATCTGCGCGTGGCAGGCGCCGGAGTTGCAGCCGGACGCGTTGATCTCCTCGAGGATCACGCTCGCCGCCGTGAGCGAGAGCCCCGCGCCGCCGTACTCCTCGGGGATCAGAGCCGCCAGCCAACCGGCCTCCGTCAGGGCGGCGACGAACTCCTCGGGGTAGCGGTCGGGCTCGAGCGCGCGCCAGTACTCCCCGGGGAAGCGACGACACAGCTCGCGCACGGCCGAGCGGATCTCGGCCAGCTCGGCAGGCTGCTCGAAGTTCACGCGGTGCGTTCGAGGAGGCGGCGGGCGATGATCAGCTGCTGGATCTCGTTCGAGCCCTCGCCGATCAGGAGCAGCGGCGCGTCGCGGTAGTAGCGCTCGGGGCGGTACTCCGTCGAGTACCCGTAGCCCCCGTGGATCCGCATGCAGTCGAGGGCGTTCTCCTGGGCCGCCTCGGTCGCGAAGAACTTGGCCATGCCGGCCTCGAGGTCGGCCCGGTCGCCGGACGCCTTCTTCCGCGCCGCCTCGACCGTGAGCAGGCGGGCCGCCTCGGTCCGCGTCGCCATCTTCGCGAGCATCAGCTGCACCGCCTGGTGACCCGCGATCGGCTTGCCGAACGCCTCCCGTTCGCGCGCATACGCGAGGGCGTCGTCGAGCGCCGCCCTGGCGATGCCCACGCCGCGGGCGGCGACGTTCACCCGACCGACCTCGATGCCGCTCATGAAGTACTTGAACCCCTGCCCGACGCCGTCGTCGCCGCCGAGGACGCTGGAGGCAGGCGTGCGGAAACCGTCGAACACGAGCTCGGTCGACTCGACGCCCTTGTAGCCGAGCTTCGGCAGCCCGGGCATCGGGATCGTGAGCCCGGGCGGGCTCGTCTCGGGCTCCTTCTCGACGATGAATCCGGTCATCCCCGCGTGCGCCGGCTCGGCCTGCGGATCGGTCTTCGCGAGCAGCATCACGATCCCGGAACGCCAGCCGTTCGTCACCCACAGCTTCTGGCCGGTGAGGACGTACTCGTCGCCGTCGCGGACGGCCGTCGTGCGGATCGCCTGCACGTCGGAGCCGGCGTGCGGCTCGGTCATCGAGAACGACGAGCGGAGCTCCCCCGACGCGAGCCGGGGTAGGTAGCGGCGACGCTGCTCCTCGGTCCCGTGGAGGCGGATCATGGTCGCCGCGATGAACGAGCCGTTGAGGATCCCCGAGAGCGTCACCCATCCGCGCGAGAGCTCCATCACGATCAGCGCGTAGGTGTCGAGCCCGAGGCCGAGGCCGCCGTACTCCTCGGGGATCGTCGTCCCGAAGAGCCCCATCGTCCGCATCGTCTCGACCATCGTCTCCGGGTACTCGTCGTCGTGCTCCAGCCGCGAGGCGACCGGCACGACGTCGCGGTCGACGAAGTCGCGGACGGCGGCGACGATCTCCGTCTGCTCGGCGGTGACGGTCACGCCGTGACGGGGTCGGGGACGGTGAGCGGAGCGAGCGCGGCGGTCACGTCGTCCAGCTCGTCGAGTGAGAGGAGCGCCTCCTCGAGCGCCTCGACCGCGGCGTCCGGCAGCGCGAGGGACGCGTTCTCGCGGAACTTCTCGCGTACCTCGTCGGGCGTGAGCGGGCTCTCCGGCCCGCCCCTCTGGTACGGGAAGTCCGCCTCGAGCGACGACCCGTCGGCCAGTCGTACGACGGCGCCGCCCGGGAACGCCTGGGGATACGTGGGGTACTCCTTCGTCTCGTAGCGCACCTTGCGGGCGACCTCGAGCACGGCCGGGTCGGCGATCGCCTCGTCCGTGAAGTCCGCGACCGAGACGTGGCCGCGGACGAGCAGCGACGCGAGCGAGTACTGGAGCGAGAACTTGCCCTCGTATTCCGAGCGGGGCGCCATCTTCTCCGCGACCGGCTCGAGGACGAGCGAGACGCCGGCTTCGGGCACGCTGACGAGCACGTCTTCGATCTCTTCCGGGGCGAACGTCCTCGCGCCGGCGCCCTCCGCCGCGGCGCCGAGGGCGCCGTGCATGAAATGGCAAACGGGGAACGGCTTGTAGGCGATGCGCGGCGTCTCCCAGCGCGTCCCGAGGTCGGCCAGCTGACCCTCGATGTCGATCTCTCCCTCCTCCGCGCCGACGAAGGCGTGGTACAGGCCGAACTTCCCCTCGAGCACCGAGGGCGGCCCCGCCGCGCCGTGGGCCGCGAGTCGCGCTGCAATGTGCGCGCCGTGCGCCGCCCAGGCGGGATGCATGGGCTTCGTCGGCGTCCCGTCGGCGAGGTACGCGAACAGGCCGCCCGCGAACGAACCGGGGATCCCGAGCGCGCTGGCGGCGACGGTCTGGTCGACGCGGCCCAGCCTCCCCACCGCCGCGACGCCGCCGAAGATCCCGCAGATCGCGGTGGGGTGGAACCCGCGCGCGTGGAACGCGCCCGATGCGGCCATGCCGATGCGGCAGACGACCTCGTTGCCGGCGACGATCGCCGCGAGCGCGTCACGGCCGCTCGCGCCGAGCTGCTCCGCCGCGGCGAGCGCGGCCGGCGCGACCACCGTCGAGACGTGACTGACCGAGTCGGAGTGCGTGTCGTCGTAGTCGAGCCCGTGACAGAGCATCGCGTTCGCGAAGGCTGCGTTCGCGGCCGGCAGGCGCGTCTGGGTGCCGATTACCGTCGCCTCCGCTTGGCCGCCGAGCTCGCCCATCGTCGCACGACCCTCGTGCGCGACTCCGGTCGCATGCGCCGCGAGCCCGCAGCCGATCACGTCGAGGACGTGCAGCTTGGCGTCGGCGCGGACGGCCTCGGGGACGTCGTCGGCCTCGAGCCGTGTCGCCCACGCGGCGATTCTCTGTGCGGCGGTCATCAGACCGTCCACTCCGCGTCGGTGTGCGGGAACCGGTCGGCCACCTCGGGGGCGCCGCGGCGGTACGCCATGAACGTCCGCCGGAACTCGATCACGACCTCGCCGCGCTGGTTGACGCCGCGGCAGCGCATGGAGACGATGCCGACGCTCGGGTTGGACGCGGACTCCCGGACGGCGAGGATCTCGCTCTCGGCGTGCAGCGTGTCGCCCTCGAAGACGGGCTTCGGCAGCTTGATGTCGGTCCACTCGAGGTTGGCGGCCGCGTTCTCGCTCGTGTCCGGGACGGTCAGGCCGGTCACGACAGCGAGCGTGAAGGCGCTGTTGACGAGCGGCTGCTCGAACCGGGTGCCGGCGGCGTACCGCTCGTCGAAGTGCATCGGGTTCGTGTTCATCGTGAGGCAGGTGAACCAGATGTTGTCCGTCCGGGTGACCGTGCGGCCGAACCGGCTCCGATAGACGTCGCCGACGGCGAAGTCCTCGTAGAACCGTCCGCGCCACTCCTTCGGCGCGGCCTGGGTCTCACTCGGCATGCAGGACGCTCCTCTTCTCGTCGTTCAACAACTCCCGCGCACGCTCGGCGACGGGCGCGTCGATCATGTCGCCGTCGAGGGCGACGACGCCGCGCCCTTCGCCGACCGCGCGGTCGTAGGCGGCGACGATCTCGCGCGCACGCCGAAGCTCGCCCGCCGTCGGAGCGAAGGCTTCGTGCGTCGGCGCGATCTGGTCGGGATGGACGAGCGCCTTGCCGCGGAGGCCGAGCGACCGTGCGACGGCGCAGTCGCGCGCGAGCCCCTCCAGGTCGCGGACGTCGACCCAGACCCGGTCCACGGGGCCGCGCAGTCCGGCCGCCGCGGAGTCGACGACGAGCGACGAGCGCGCGAAGAGGATCTCCTGCCCGTCCTCGCGCTCCTCGAGGCCGAGGTCGAGACCGAGGTCGACCGCGCCAAGGAGCAGTACCGCCACCCGCTCGTGTGACGCGATCTCGAACGCGTCCCGTAGTCCCCGCGCCGTCTCGACGATCGCGACGATCGGCGTGTCGACGCGGTCGCCGACGGCCCGGATCGCGGGCGCGGTGGCCTTCGGCACGACGATCCCGTCGAGGCCTATGGCTCCCAATGCGGCGACGTCCGCGTCGTGCCACTCGGTGTCGATCCCGTTGACCCGCAGAAGGCGCAGAGAGTCGGTTCCGACATCGCCGAGCAGTCGCGTCGCGACGTCGCGCGCCGCATCCTTCTCCTCGCACGCGACGGCGTCCTCGAGGTCGGCGACCACCGCGTCTGCGCCCGACTCGAGCGCCCTCACGAGCTTCCGCTCCTCGCTCCCCGGCGCGAAGAGGAACGAGCGTGCGGTTTGAAGAGAGGCCATCGCTTTGGAAGAATTGCGAATGTCTGACTTAAACACTAACGGGTTCCGGAGGGAGGAGCGAAGCGTGAAGGCCGTCGTCTTCCACGAGTTCGGCAACGCCGGCGTGCTCCGTGTCGAGGAGCACCCCGACCCTTCTCCGGGGCCGGGCGAGGTGACCGTCGATGTCACCGCCTCGGCGCTCAACCACCTCGACGTCGACGTCAGGGAAGGCGTCTCGCGCTTTCCCATCGAGCTTCCCCACACGCCCGGTGTCGAGCCGGTCGGACGCATCGCCACGCTCGGCGAGGGCGTCGAGGGGTGGTCGGTCGGAGACCGCGTCGCCGTGTACCTGATCGCGACCTGCGGCCGGTGCGTCTACTGCCGGACGGGCCGCGAGTCGCTCTGCACTGCACCGGACTGGTTCGTGGGCATGGGCTCGCCGGGCGCGTACGCGGAGCGCGTGATCTGCAAGGCGGCGCAGCTGATCCGGATCCCGGACGGCGTCACCGACGTCGAGGCGGCCGCCAGCAACATCGCGTTCGGCACGGCGTGGCACATGCTGATCACGAGGGCGAGGCTGCGGGCAGGCGAGACCGTGCTCGTGAGCTCCGTGGGCAGCGGGATCGGCTCCGCCGCCGTCCAGGTCGCGAAGCACGCGGGGGCGTTCGTGATCGGCACGTCCAGCCGCGCCGACAAGCTCGAGAAGGCGACGGATCTCGGGCTCGACGTCGGGATCGACTACACGACGCAGGACGTCGTCGAGGAGGTGCTCCGTCACACCGACGGGGAGGGTGTGGATGTCGTCTACGAGCACTGCGGCGGCGAGCTGTTCCAGCACGGCCTCGACTCGTTGAAGAAGGACGGCCGGCTCGTCGTGTGCGGGGCCCACAGCGGCGAAGTCGTCGACTTCGACATCATCCCGTTCTTCCGCCGGCAGCTCTCGGTGATCGGCTCGTTCGTCTTCGACCGCAACGAGCTGGCGACCGTCTTCGAGCTGATCGCGCGCGGCGCGCTGAAGCCCCAGGTCGCCGCGACCTTTCCACTCGAGGAGGCTGCGAAGGCGATGGAGCTCATGGAGAGCCGGGAGTTCTTCGGAAAGATCGTCCTCACTGCGGGAGGTGGCGCATGAAGCGGATCGGCGTCGACGTCGGCGGCACGTTCACCGACCTCATCTACGTCGACGACGAAGCGGGCGTGATCCGGGTCCACAAGCTTCCGACGACGCCCGACGATCCCTCGCAGGGGACGATCCAGGGCCTGAAGGAGCTCGCCGCCGCGGCGGGTGCGGAGCCGTCGTCCTTGGATCAGGTCTTCCACGGAACGACGATCGCCACCAACATCGTGATCGAGCACACCGGCGCGCGGGTCGGGATGCTGACGACCGAGGGCTACCGGGACATCCTCCACATCGCGCGGCACAAGAAGCCGCTCAACTTCTCGAACTACCAGGATCTCCCGTGGCAGGCGTATCCGGTCGTGCGGCGCCGCGACCGGCTGACCGTTCCGGAGCGGGTCACGGGCGACGGCGCCGTGCTGGTGCCGCTCGACGAGGAGCGGGCGCGAGAGCAGGTTCGCGCGTTGAAGGAGGCTGGTGTCGAGGCCGTCTGCGTCTGCTTCCTGTTCTCGTTCTTGAACCCGGACCACGAGCGGCGCGTCGCGGAGATCGTGCGCGAGGAGTTCCCCGAGGCGTTCCTCTCGGTGTCGTCCGAGGTGCTGCCTCAGTACCGGGAGTACGAGCGTTTCTCGACCGTCGGCCTCAACGCCTACGTCGGCCCGAAGGTCGCGTCGTACGTCGCCCGCCTCGGCGAGGAGCTCGAGGCGCTCGGCGTCCGTTCGGGGCTGCACCTGATGACGTCGGCGTCCGGCGTGGCGACGTCCGAGGCGGCGATCCGCCGGCCCGTCAACCTCCTGATGTCGGGCCCGGTGGCGGGCGTCGTCGGTGGGATCTGGGCGGGGAAGCAGGCGGGTTACGACAACGTCATCACGCTCGACGTCGGCGGCACGTCGGCCGACATCGGACTGGCCCAGGAGGGCCGGCTGCGGATGAAGCACCTGCTCGACACGAAGGTCGGCCCGTACCAGGCGATGATCCCGATGGTCGACGTCGACACGATCGGCGCCGGCGGGGGCTCGATCGCCTACGTCGACGCGGGTGGGATCTACCGCGTCGGCCCCCGCTCGGCGGGCGCGGTGCCCGGCCCCGCCGCGTACGGCCGTGGCGGCACCCAGGCGACCGCCACGGACGCGCTCGTCAATCTCGGCTGGCTGCTTCCCGAGGCATTCCTCGGCGGCGGGATGTCGCTCGACGCCGAGAAGGCGCGCGCGGCGTTCGCCGACGGCCCGGCCGCCGCGCTCGGCATGAGCGTCGAGGAGGCCTCGATGGGTGCGGTGCAGATCCTCACGCACTCGATGGTGCAGTCGATCGAGGAGAACTCGGTGCGAAAGGGATTCGACCCGCGCGACTTCGCGCTCGTCGCCGAGGGCGGCGCCGGCCCGGTCTTCGCCGTCCCGATCGCGCTCGAGGTCGGCACCCCGAACGTCGTCGTGCCGCCGCACCCCGGCATCGCAGCCGCGATGGGGCTCGTCGCGACGGACATGGTGTACGAGTACGGCGCGACGACCTACCAGCGGCTCTCGAAGCTCGACGCGGCGAGCCTGCAATCCCGCTTCGAGGAGCTCGAGGCGCTGGCCGCCGCCCAGCTCGCGGACGACGGCATCGAGGCCGACCGCATCGTGATCCAGCGCATCGCGGAGGCCCGGTACCTCGGTCAGGGGTACGAGCTGCGGGTCGACGTCGGCTCCGGCGCGATCGACGAGGCGTGGGTCGAGCGGCTGCGGGCGGACTTCCACGACATCCACGAGCGCGAGTACTCGCGGCGCTTCGAGGAGTCGGACATCGAGGTGCCGAACATCCGCGTCCGCGGGATCGGCCTCATGCCCGAGCTGTCGACGCCGGAGGTGCAGGCGGGAGATGCCTCGGCCGACCACGCGCTCCGCCACGAGGGCGAGGCATGGTTCCTCGTCGAGGGCTCGCTCGAGCAGGTGCAGACGCGCTACTACGACCGGGAGGCGCTCGAGGCGGGCAACCGCCTGGTCGGGCCCGCGATCGTGAACCAGTACGACTCGACCACGGTGATCCCACCGGGCGTCGAGGCGCACGTCGACCGCTTCGGGAACATCGTGATCGAGGTCGGCGTCTCGGCCGGGGTCAGGGCAGGCTCCGCCGCAACCGTCACCGCGAGCGAGGGGGTGTGACCGTGTCGACCGTCGAATACGAGCTGGGCAAGCACCCGGGGCCGCCGGAGCTCGAGCGGGTCGAGGTCGACCCGATCACGATGCGCGTCCTCGGCGGCGCGTTCCACGCCATCGCGAAGGAGATGTCGGGGGGCCTGTTCCGGATGTCCTACTCGTCGATCATCCGCGAGTCGGAGGACCTCGGCGCCGGGATCTTCGACCCCCTGGGCCGTGAGCTCTGCGAGTCCGACTCGACGCCGATGCACATCGGCTCGCTTCCGTGGTACATCCGCGGCTTCATGCGCCACCTCGAGGGGAAGATCGTCGAGGGGGACGTGATCATCCACAACCACCCGTACTACGGGGCCTCGCACAGCCCGGACATCGCGGTCGCGGTGCCGATCTTCTGGGAGGGCGAGCTCCAGGGGTTCGCGGCGGTGACGGCGCACGTCCTCGACGTGGGCGGGTCGTTCCCGGGGATCAACGCCGACGCGTTCGACATGTACGCGGAGGCGAAGATCTACGACGGCCTCCGCTGGTATCAGGCGGGCGAGCTCAACGAGGACCTCGACCGGATGGTCTTCGACAACGTCCGCACCGCGACGATGAACCGCGGCGACATGAACGCGATGATGGCCGCGTGCCAGCTCGGGCGCGACCGCATGCTGCGGCTCTACGAGCGCTACGGCGTCGACACGGTGATGAGCGCCGCGTACGACTGGATGGACTACAGCGAGGCGATGCTCCGCGAGCAGATCCGCGCGCTGCCCGACGGCGAGTACACGGCCCCGACGGGCTGGCTCGACGACGACGCCCGGAACCGCGACGTCCGCCTCCGGATCGAGACGAAGGTGATCGTCGACGGCGACGAGATCACGATCGACCTCACCGGCTCGAACGCCGAGGTGCCGACCGGCTACAACGTCCCGTACGAGGGCTCGCTCCTCGTCGGCGCGTACTACGCGGTGCGCACGATCCTCCTCGACGAGGTGACGTTTCCCGAGCATGTGCCGCAGAACGACGGCGTCTTCCGGCCCGTGAAGGTGATCGCCCCGAAGGGGACGATCTACAACCCGACGTTCCCGCGGGCGTGCTTCTCGCGCTTCTGCCAGGTGCAGCGGGTGGTCGACAACACGATCCTCGCGCTCGCGGACGCGCTTCCGGAGGGCGTCACGGCCGGGAACTCGGCCGGGATCCACTTCTGTGCCTACTCGGGCTTCTCCGAGGAGATGGGCGAGTACTGGCTCTACCTGGAGGTGAACGAGGGCGCGTACGGCGGGCGCCACGGCAAGGACGCGATGGACTCGGTCGACAACCTGATGGCGAACACGCGCAACAACCCGATCGAGGAGCTCGACCTCCGCTTCCCGATCCGCTGCGACCAGTACGAGCTCCGGCCGGAGCCCGCGGCTCCGGGGCGCTGGCGCGGCGGGATCGGGATCATCCGGCGAAACCGGTTCCTCGTCGACGGGGTCTACTCGTGCGAGGGCGACCGGCAGACCGACCCGCCCCGCGGCATCTTCGGGGGCTGGGACGGGCTCGTCGCCTCGTGCCGGAAGAATCCGGACACGGCGCAGCAGGAGATCCTGCCGGCGAAGGTGACCGGCGTCCCGTTCGCGGCCGGCGAGTTCATCGAGTTCCGCGAGCCGAACGCCGCGGGGTACGGCG
>Ga0111539_10009444_pt1 | contig 12308 bp, 8 predicted proteins | sample RhiMethybrSRZTD1_FD_79667 | JGI IMG/M metagenome (GOLD analysis project Ga0111539, IMG submission 79667) | Populus rhizosphere microbial communities from Tennessee, USA - Rhizosphere MetaG P. TD hybrid SRZTD1 (version 2) (version 2) | ecosystem: Host-associated > Plants > Roots > Rhizosphere >...
AGGCCGCCAAGGTGCGGCAACAGCCGATCGAAGTCTTCTTCGTCCTTCGGTCGCGCGCTCTTCGACTTGTAGAGCAGCTGCAGGTCCATGCGGAGGCACGGCACGCCGTCGACCATGATCGACAGGTCGTCGATGCGGCCGTTGACGCGATCGTCGCGACGAAAGTACCACGACGTGCCGTCGGCCTCCTGGATCATGAACTGGAGTTCCCATGCCGGCGCATTGGCGCGATGCGCCCACACGTCGTGCACGCGCCAGGGGAGTCGTTCGCCGGGTTCCCACGTCCGTAGCGTGCCCGGGGGATCGGCGGCTGACAGCTGCCAGCCGTCCAGCTTTTCCTGGACGGCCAGCACGTCGGGGCGCAGGACGACCACGTCGATGTCGTCGTGCGTTCGGTACGGCTTCCCGACCACGCGCTCGATGGCCTGGCCGCCGGCGAGGCACCAGAAGAACGGCACGGGGCGCATCAGCTCCACCACGTCCGCGACCGGCAGCGGCGCCCACGGCGAGTGAACGTCGTTAGGTGGCCTGGGGGATCCGCCACCCGTCAGCTGCGAAAAGGCTTTCCAGATCACGGTTGTTCAGTTCCTTCTCAGCTCGAAGCCGATGAACCACGGGTCATCGTACTGGTCGAGGAACGGCACGTCGAATCCGAGCCTGTCGCCATTCCAGCGCCCCGACCAGGACGTGCGTGCCGGCTGCCTGATGTCCAGTTCGATCCTGTCGTCGACTACGGTATAGGTGCCAGAGCGTTCGTAGAACCCTTCCTCCGACCCGCCCGGGTCGGAGTCGATGGAAATGCTGATCGAGATCTTGAACGTGTGGTCTTCATGGAGTTCGATCCAACCGCCATTCACGCGGACAAAGAGCCAGTCGTAGTCCGTGCCTTGCCACGTAAGAGGGCCGTCCTGGATGACCTTTGGCACCGGAAACTCACCTACGACCAGCATCTCGTACCTGCCTGGGGCCAGGGTCTGCTTGGCCGGGCCGGCGGGATCGCCGCCGCACGCAGCGGCAGCGCTCAGCGCCACCCCGATCAGTGCCGCGCGAAGGATGCGCGGGGCGCGTGTTCGCGCCGAAGAAATAAAGTTGGGCATTGTCGTGATTCTCGTGAGATGAATGACTCTGCGCGGTGGCTACCAGGCCTGTTCACGGCGATTGATGTCGTTAGGCATCAGCCTGGGTCGCCGGCTCGACGCGGGCCCGGCAGACTGCCCGGGCCCACGCCGGCACTGGTTCTTCACGCGAGTTCCGGCCATCGCTATCGCTTGAAGAGATCGAAGTCGAGGTGCGTCTCATCGCCGAGGCCAAGGAAATCCAGGTCGGTGTGCCACCCGATACCGTCGTCCCGACGTTCAAACTTCAGCGTCGCGAACACGGGCCACTGGACTCGAAGCCTGAGTCCTTCCGGGGTCTCGTCCCAGACGCCCTCCAGTTCGAACGTTGCGTCTCCGGACTGACCTTCAATGCTGAGGCGAACATCAAAGGCGGCGTAGAACGTTTCGTCCTCGCGCACTTCCATGTAACCGCCCTCGATCGCGAACACATAGTTGTTGAAGAACTCTCCCGTTTCGGGGTCCCAATACGCGCCGCGGTGGATCGTCACCGGGAGTGACTCGTCATCCGCCTCTTCGAGGTAATAGGTACCGGTGACCTTGTTGCTCTTGTTAGGCTCGGTCGGGCCGCCGCCGCTGCACGCGGGAAGGCCCAGCAGTGCGGCGACGAGGAGCGTGGACCGCGCGTTCCGTCGCGCCTGTTGAATGATCTGCAACATGAATGAATTCCTCAGTAGTAGTGATTGATTGATGAGCGCCAGGTTGCCCAGGACAGGCAGCTGGCTGCCCTGGTGGTTACGGGCGCCAGACAACGCCGGCCCGCAGGCGTGTGCTCGTGCTGTTGTTCACGCTGATCGTGTAGACGTCGCCGTCGTCGACATGGCTGAACGTGCCGATCCCGAACTCGATGCCACCGTCCAGCGACACTTTGCGCGACAGCTTGTATTCCAGCCCGCCCCCGAACGTGAGCATGTTGCCGGACAACGACATGTCGTAGATCTCGCCGTCCTCGAAGTCAGTGACACGCGCGCCAACCGCACGTCGCCCGATTGCGGCCAGCAGGTACGGCACCATGTCCGGATTGGACTTCGAGAGGGCGGCTCGCACGCCGATTTCCGCGTGGACGAGGCCGAAGGAACCCGACATGTAGTCGACCCCTGATCCCTGGCGCGCGACGTCGAGCGATGCGAACGCCGTTATCGCCTTATTCAGGTCGTAGCCGACCATGACCCCGAGTCCCCCGCCCAGACCCGTGCCCCAGGTGCCATCGACGTCTGGCCCTGTCACGGTGACGCCAGGCGCCGCGAGCGTGTGGGCACCGAATACCCATTGGTTGGTGCGTCCTTTCGGTGCTGGCGCCTTTGCGGTTGGCTTTGCCGCCGTGGTCGCCGGCTTCTCGGTGGCTGGCGCGGGCTTGGCTCCCGTTCCGCGCTGCGCGACGGCAGCTGGTGCCAAAGCCATCACGGCCAGTCCGGCCGTTACCAAGCCTTTGATGATCTGATTCAGACTCCGGTACATCTTGTCCCCCTGTGTGTGCGTTACTCGACCTGTTCACCTGGGCCGATCCGACACGTCTGGCGGCGACAGGCACAGTCGATAGGTTGTTGCGAGCGCCTGGACAGTACCGGCGCCCCTCACCCGCACCTCACCGCGTCAACATGTTGCGGGACAACCGCTTCCGACTCGTCACGCTTGGCCGGCTAACGCTCGTGGGAACGGGCGGTGAGGAAGACGCTTCCCTGGCGCGGCGTCGCCTCAAGCTCGCGGTGTTGGCGGTGCTGGCCTTGGCGCGGCGGCCGATCTCGCGCGACACCCTGCTGGGGCTTTTCTGGGCGGAGCACGACGAGCCCCGCGCGCGTCACTCGTTAAGCAACGCGCTCTCGTCGCTCCGGGGCGCGCTCGGCGAACGATCGATCACCACCCGCGACGCCGAGGTCGCCCTCGATCCGGAGACGCCGCTCGACGTCGATGCAGTGGAGTTCATTGAAGCCCTGGAGAACAAGGATTTCGCGCGCGCGGTTGGCCTGTATGCGGGCTCGTTCCTCGAGGGATTCCATGTCGACGAAAGCCCCGCGTTCGACCAGTGGGTGTCGCGCGAACGCCGGCGCCTCGAGTCGCTCTTCATCAAGGCGTGCTCGGAGCACTGCGGCTCGCTTGCTCGGTCGCGACGCTGGATTGAGTGCGAGCAGGTCGCGAGCCGGTGGCTCGAGACCGAGCCGCTGTCCGCCGATGCCGCGATCTATTACCTGAACGCGATCAAGTCGCCCGGCACGAGGGCGGCACTGGCCAAGGCGCTGGAGGAATTCGAGGCGCTTCGGACACGACTCAACCACGAGTTCGAGCTCGCGCCGCATCCCTCCGTCATGGAGCTCTCGACGCGGATACGCGAGCAGCTCGCGGATGCGCCGCCCGAGCCGGTCGTCAACATCCGCGTGACGCAGGAAACGAAGATCGAGCCGATGCCGCCGGTCGAGCGGATCGAGCCGCTCGAGGATACGGAGCCGGCCGCGCTCGTCGCCGATTATCCACAGCCGTCGAAGCCCGTTGTCCCGGCGGCGAAGTCGCGGCCAGCACGGAAGCGAATGGTCGGCCTGGCTGTTGCCGCGACCATCGTGCTCGCCGCCATAGTCGCGAAGCTGTCCTTCGGGAACAGGCCGGACGGCGCGGCGACGCGTCCGGTGATCGCCGTGTTACCGCTGCCGCTGCGCGGGGGCGATTCGGCGAGTGCCTGGTTGACTGAGGGACTGCCGGAGATGATCAACGGGAAGTTGGCCGGCGTGTCCGCGATCGATGTCGTGCCGCCGGTGCAGGTCAGTGCGGTCGTGCGGCGGAGGGGGCGCGAACTCGACGCGTCGCTCCCGGAAGCCGAGGCCCGGGACCTTGCGCGGCGCGTCGGCGCGTCGCTCGTGGCCCACGGGTCGCTGGCGCGTGACGGCCAGAACTACGTCCTCGACCTCACTGTCCACGACGTCCGTGGCGCGCTGGTACGGAATTTCGTGCTCAACGACGCCAACCCGCTCTCCCTCGCCGACCAGGCCGCCCAGCGCATCCTCGGCGCAGCGAACGTTTCGTTAGGCGGTCCGCGCCTTTCGGACGTGGAGACGTCCAGCCTCGAGGCTTACCAGCTGTACATCAGTTCCATCGAGCACAACCGGGCCGGCCGGTGGTCGCAGGGGGTGCGCGACATCGAGGCCGCCATTGCCCTCGACTCGGGGTTCATCCCCGCCCTGCGGTCCCGACTTTCGATAGCCACCGGAGCGAACGACACCGCAATGACCCGCAGGATGCGGGCCCTCATGACGCGGTATTCATACCGTGCCACAGAGTTCGACCGGCGTGAGACTGAGCTGTGGGAGTCGGTTGGCAACGGCGAGCGCGAACGCAGCGAGGCACTGGGGCGCGAACTGGTGCGTCGCTATCCGCGCGACCCGAGGGGTTATTGGGCGCTCGTGTCCATACTGATGGGGCATGGAGCATTCGAGGAAGCTCAGCGCTTTGCGATCGCCGGGCTGCGCCTCGATTCACTCGCCATGGGCGCCGGGACGGGGCCGTGCGCCCAGTGCGTGGGATTCGTCAGCATCATCGCGCTGCACTGGTACCGGAGCGACTGGGCGGGCGCCGCCTCCTGGGGACGACGGTGGATCGCCGAGCAGCCGGATGCACCGGCGGCGTGGTCCACCCAGGCCTGGACATACTTCTACGGGCAGCAGCCGGATTCGGCGCTCAGGCTGATGAATCGCGCGCTGACGCTCTCTGGCAGTGAGCTCTGGTCGATGGACGCGTATGCCAGGATGCTGCTGGCGAATCGTCGTTATGCGGCGGCGGAGTCGGTGGTCACTCGCATCGAGGCGCTCCACAACGACGGCAAGTCGGAGATCACGGACCTGCATTCGCTGCTCGCGCGCGAGCACGGCCGGTTCAGGGAATCGACCCGGATCATCCAGACGCTGGCAAAGGAATCGCCCGACGCCGCCTGGTTCATGCAGCTGATCGTCGCCGACAACAAGCGGCTGCTTGGCGATTATTCGGGGGCGTTCCAGCTCTACGAGCAGCTGGTGCACGGTCCTCGCCTGGACAGGTCGATCCTGCCCGCGGCGCCCGGAGAAGCGCGTGCCTACTGCTGGCATCATGCCCTCGGAGCGGACGCGCTGGGTCCACAGGCCGATACGGTCCTGCTCCGGGGGATTGCTGACACGCTGGAAACCGTGTGCCAGCAGAGCTACTTCGGTCGGGACTGGGTCCTCTTTCATCAACCGAGGGGGCTGATCGCCATGCGCGGCGGTCGTTATGCAGAGGCCGAGAACGAGTTCAGCAAGGCGATCTGGACGAACGTGGAAGGGTGGGGTCGCCCCGTGGTGGAGCTGGCCCGGGCACGGATGGCCGCCGGGAGGCCCCTCGATGCGGTCGCCGCCCTTCGACCGGGCTACGCGACCCGCCTCGACGCCATGGGTCGTTATGTGCCGATTTCCGAACTCGACTATTGGATGTCGGTGGCGTTCGCGCAGGCGGGACAGGCGGACAGTGCCAGGGTCTACGCCACCCGGGTCGAGCAGGCGTGGCGTTATGCAGACCCGGAATTCCTCCGCACATTGCCAGTACCACCCGGGACCGCCCTCCCCGCGCCGTCACCCACCCCCCCTCGATAGGCACTCGCTAGGCGGCAGCCTCGTCAGGCCCCGGGGCAGGCGGAAAATGCCACTTTAGGTTCATTCCGCGCCCTCAAAACGGGTGCTATGGTTTTGGTCCCATTTTGCAGGCGGGGATCCGGACCGGGGGTTTCTCGTTGCGTTTCTTTAATGCGAAAACGCGTGCTGGCGCGTCCCGCCTGGTCGCCACGGCGATCGGGGCGCTCGTTTTCGCATGCACGCCCGAGGCGGCGGGTCCGGGTGGTTCGGTCGAAACGGTCCTCATTGCCCCGTCAACGGCGACGGTCTCGGTCGGCGCGAGCCTAACGCTTAGCGCCGAGGTGCGCGACGGCGACGGCTCACTGTTGACGGGCCAGCGCGTGTCGTGGTCGAGCGAGAACACGACGGTGGCGGAGGTGTCGCAGTCGGGCGTCGTGACCGGACGCAAGGTCGGCTCCGTGCTCATCGCTGCCAGCTCGTGGGGCAAGGATGCCTTCGCGCGGGTGACGGTGAATCCCACTCCAGTCGTGCTCGTGCGCCTGTCCTCGACGCATGAGTCGATGCAGGTCGGCGAGCACGCGCTGCTCACCGCCGATCCGCTCGATGGCGATGGCAACGTGCTGGCGAACCGGCCCGTGGCGTGGTCCAGCAGCGACCCGACCGTCGCGACGATCACGCAGGGTGGGCTCGTGACCGCAGTCGGCGTTGGCGGTGCGATCATCACAGCCAGCGTTGAAGGCCGGAGCGCGGTTGCGTCCATCACCGTGTCCGCCGTGCCGGTCGCGAGCGTTCTGCTCACGCCGGACGTGAGCACGATTGTCGTCGCACAGACGGTCCAGCTCAGCGCCCAGGTGCTTGACGCGTCAGGCGCCGCGTTGACCGGCCGGACGATTGTCTGGACGACGAACAGTGCCCAGGTCGCAACGGTAACGTCGCAAGGGCTCGTGACCGCGATCGCACCCGGAAACGCGACGATTACGGCGACCAGCGAGGGACGCAGCGCATCCGCGGCGATCACGGTGAACCCGCGGCCGGTGAGCGCGGTGATCCTGTCGCCGGGCCAGGTGAACGTCTTCACCGGGCAGAGCGTGCAGCTCAACGCCCTCGTCACGGATGACCGTGGGCAGGTCCTGACCGGCCGGCCGATCACCTATTCATCCAGCAACACCGCGATCGCGACCGTGTCGAGCGCAGGGCTCGTGACCGGCGTGACGCCAGGAACCGTCACGATCACCGCGACGAGCGAGAGCAGCAACGGAACCGCCACGGTCACGGTCGCCCCCGAGCCGGTGGCGTCGGTCAGCATCACTCCGGTCAGCCCCAGCGTGATCATCGGGCAGACGGTGCAGCTGACCGCGATCGCGAAGAACGCCAGCGGCACCGTGCTCAACGGGCGCACGGTCAGCTGGTCGAGCGGCGCCCCGGGTCTCGCAACGGTGTCTTCGTTAGGCGTCGTGACCGGCATCGCGACGGGTATGGCGGTCATCATCGCGACGATCGACGGCACCCAGGGATCCGCGCTCGTCACCGTGCGGCTGCCTCCCGTCGCAAGCGTGACCATTTCGCCGGCGTCGACGGGCACGATCGTCGGGCAGACCGTGGCGCTCAGCGTGACCACGCGCGACGCGGCCGGCAACGTGCTGACGGGCCGGGTCGTCGGGTGGTCGAGCAGCGACAACACGGTCGCGACCGTCTCCAGCGCGGGAGTCGTGACCGGCATCAGCGTCGGGAGCGCGACGATCACGGCGACCTCCGAGGGCCAGACGGGTACCGCGACGATCACCGTATCGCTGGTGCCGGTGGCTTCGGTCAGCGTGACGCCTTCGCCCGCGAACCTGATGGTCGGGCAGACGCTGCAGCTGTCCGCGACACCGCGAGACGCCGGCGGCACCGTGCTCACGGGACGCACGGTCACGTGGACAACGGGCGATGCCGCCGTGGCGAGCGTCTCATCGTCAGGCGTCGTGACCGCCGTGTCCCCGGGGAACACGCAGGTCACGGCAACCATCGACGGCGTCCCGGGCTCGGTGTCGACGACGGTCACCGCGGTGCCGGTAGCCAACGTGGTCGTCTCGCCTAACACGGCAACCGTGATCATCGGGCAGAACGTGACCCTCACCGCCTCTCCGCTCGACGCCAACGGCAACCCACTTGCCGGCCGAGTCATAACATGGAGCACCAGCAATGCTGGTCGGGCAACCGTATCGAACACGGGTGTGGTGACAGGCGTGTCCACCGGAAACGTCACCATAACGGCGACCAGCGAGGGGAAGTCGGGAACCGCATCGGTGACCGTCAACGCCCCACCGCCGGTGTTGACCTCCATCAGTGTGTCGCCATCGGCTTTCAGCCTCGATGTGGGGCAAACACGCGCGTTGTCCGCCACCGCGCGGGACCAGTTTGGCCAGACGATGTCGGGCGTGACGTTCACCTGGTCGAGCAATAACGGCGCCGTAGCGACGGTTTCCTCGAGTGGCGTGGCGACCGGGGTCGCCGTCGGGAATGCGACGATCTCCGCGTCCTCCGCGGGCATCACGGGGACGTCGACGGTCAACGTGCAACCCCCGCCGATTCACCACATCATCGTCACGCCGAGCTTTGTTCAGATCAATGTCGGGCAGACCGTGCAGTTCTCAGCCACTGCCTACGACAGCCAGAACAACGTGATACCGGGAGTGACGTTCACCTGGTCTTCGTCGGACCAGAGCAGGGTTACGGTGACGACCACCGGCCTGGCGCGGGCCGTCAAGAGCGGCAGCGCCAACATCAAGGCAGCGGCCGGCGGAAAGTCAGCAACCGGAACGGTCAAGGTCAACTAGGGCGCGACACGCTGCACTCCGACGCGTCAACCGGTGACACCGAAGGCATCGACGTAATCACGAATCGCCGCCTTGACGACTTTCAGGGCGTGGCTTCGTCCATAAATGCGTTCGATGCTCACCTGTGAAGGTCGCTCCGGCACCAGCTTGTACGTCTCGAAGTAATGGTGCAGGCGCTCGACCAGGACGTCAGGCAGGTCTTTCACCTCGCGCGCGGTCCCGTACACGTAATCGTTGTCGAGGACGGCGATGATCTTGTCGTCGGCATCGCCGTTGTCGATCATCTGCAGCCCGCCAACCACGCGTGCCCTGACGATGATCTCGCTGCGCGCGATGGGTCGCTCGCTCAGCACACAGATGTCGAGCGGATCGCCGTCCCCGCGCACCGACTTTGGCGACAGCCGCTGCACGGCGCTGTCGCAGAACGTGCGGGGCACGAATCCGTACAGCGCCGGCGGATGCGACGAGCCGCGCTGCGGCCGATCGACGCGCAGGTAGCCGCTCACCTTGTCGACTTCATACTTGATCAGGTCGAACGGCGTGATCTCGATGAACGCGTTGAGTACCGACGGCGGCTCAGGCCCGATCTCGAGCCCGTGCCATGGGTGCGGGCGAAACCGGCTGGGCGCGGGCGACGTGTCTGCTTTGGTGGATCGCATGCGGCGAATCTACCGCATCTCGACGCCGACTCGTCAGGCCGCGTGTGACCCGCGAAGCCCGATGAGCAGGAGTGGGTACGATGGACGGAGCGCTTCGACCACCCGTGTCACCGTGTCGTATTCGGCCATCGTGGTGTGCGCCTCGTTGATCGCGCGCCGGTCGATCGGGAGCACCATGACGGCGGTGGCGAGGTTTCCCTCATTCGCGCCGATCTGGAAGCTGACCAGGTCTTCCTCGAAACTCGGGCGAAATACGACCTCGAAGAGCACCCGTTTCCGGGTCGCATCGTGCACGAGGCCGAAATCGGCGTGCTGCTTCAATGACCTCGAGTACGTGAGGTCGGCGGGGCGACGCGTGGGACGGAGTCCGTCGCCGTCGAGGACGCGCTCGAGGTAGGTCTCGAGGTCGTGGGCCAGGTCTTCCTGGAAGCCGCGACCCGCGCTGGGCGTGACGGGACAGACGTAGGTCCGGAAGGCACCGAGCACGCCGTCAAGGCTGGAGCCGACGGACGACAGCGCGGAAGAAACCGCGCCCGCGCTCGGGAACTCGCGATGGCGAACTTCACTGATGCAGAACGGCATGGCCTAACGATGCTTGGGACCGGCGGTGTCGACGCGAGCGACCGGCCGCCGATGCGTACCACATAACGATGTGGCCCTGTCGGTCTGTCCCGCCATCCCCGCCAACCCGGGATCACGTCGCCCTGCGAGCGCACCGAAGTCAGGCGTCCGCATTCCCACATCCGGGTGGGGGCGGTAGGTTCGGGGTCCACCCACCGGGGACTTCCCTGCCTCCCGTTACCGACGTCACGCAACTCCTGCATTCCTGGCGCGACGGCAACGTCGAAGCGAGGGACCGGCTCGTGGAGGTCGTGTACGCGGAGCTCCATCGGATCGCGGCCAGGCAGCTGCGCGGGGAGCAGACGGGGAATACCGTGGACACCACGGCCCTCATCCACGAGGCGTTCCTCAGGCTCGTGGACGCCAGGGTGGACTGGACGGATCGCAATCATTTCTTTGCCGTCGCAGCGCGGGCGATGCGGCGCGTCCTGGTGGATCACGCGAAGTCACGCCGGCGCCAGAAGCGCGGCGGCGGCGCGATTGCCGTGTCACTCGTCGAGGAGCTTCAGCAGCGCGACGGCAATGGCATCGACGTGGTGGGACTCGATGAAGCGCTCACCAGGCTGGCCGCGCACGACGAGCGGAAGGCGCAGGCGATCGAGCTGCACTTCTTCGGTGGGCTGAGCTACGAGGAAGTGGCGACGGCGACCGGCGTTTCACCGGCCACTGTCGATCGCGACCTCAGGTTCGCCAAGGCGTGGCTGCACCGGGAACTGCAGGACAGCCGTTAGGCAGTTAACGGCCGCGCAGCTCGAACGGCGCCTGCCGACCGGCACGTTCGTAGACGCGCCGAAGCGATCGGTTGGCATTGTCGACGTAGATGTCACCGGGCGGCGGATACGCGGCCATGAGCTGCCGGGCGCGCTCGAGCTCGGCCGCGGCGGCGTCCCATCGCGCCTGCGCGGCAAGGCTCGCGGCAATGCCGGCGCGTCCCAGCCCCAGTCCCCAGAACGTCGGCGCAAACGACTCGAGGATCGCGACGGCCTGGCGCAACTCCTGTTCGCCCTGCGTCGGCCGGCCCAGTTCCACGTCCGCGCGGCCGGCGACAAACAGCACGTACGCGATGTAGCGGTTCCTTTCACCAAGCTCGCGCTTCACGACGTCCAGCACCGGGCGCGCGAGCCGCTCCGCTTCTTCGTACCGGTCCGCCAGCACGCTGTTCACCGCCACGTTGAGGTTCAGCAGCACGCGGCCTAACGCTGCTTCGTCCGCGAACAGTTTCTCCGCCAGCAAGGCGCCGGCGCGGAGGACGCTGTCGGATTCGGCCAGTCGTCCCAGGTTCCGCAGCGCCGTCCCCTCGTTGTTGAGGTAGACCAGGACTTCGGGGTGTTCATTGCCCAGCTGACGCCTGACGAGCGCCTGGAGGCGCCTCACGATGCGGAGCCCGGAATCGGCCTGGCCGGCGTCGATGTTGATCAACGCCAAACCATTCAGGTCCATGCGAACGTCCGGGTGGTCCTCCGGGAACTGGCTCCGATGGATGCTGAGCGCCTCGACTATTCCGCGCTCGGCCGCAGGGTACAGAGCTTCCTCGTAGCGCGTGGTAGCCAGCTGCCTGACGGCGTTCCCTACCTGCGGGTGCTTCGGACCAAGCCGGGCGCGCAGGAGCGCGATCATTTCCTCCGTGAGCGAATCCCCCAGCCGATAGTCCCCCTGTTCCAGGCGCATCGTCGCGCGCTCGCCGATCCAGGTGGCGATATCAGGGTGCTCCGGGCCGAGGACACGCTTGCCGAGGCTGATCGCGCCACTCAGCAGGGAATCGGCCCCGCGGATGTCGCCCTCGGCGGCGACCACCCGCGCCAGGTCGACGGTGGCGCGCAAGGTGCGCGGATGATCCGTGCCCGAGCGAGCCACGCGAAGTTGCAGTACTTCCCGGTACAACTGCTCACTGGCGGCGAACTCGCCGCGGGAAAAGCCGACGTCGGCTGACGCGGCGAGGGCTTCGGCGAGCACCTCCCAGTCATCGTCGCCGCCGCGCCGCGCCTCGCTGACCGCGCGTCCGAGGATTTCCGACGCGCCGGCTTCGTCGCCAATGCTGGCGCGCAGCGAGCCAAGTCCAACAAGGCTGCGGATGCGATCCGGATGATCGGCGTCCAGTTCGCGCTCACGACGCGCGAGCGAAGCGCGATACAGCGACTCGGCGCGTTGGACCGCCCCGGTGCCGGCCAACAATCCGGCGAGCGCGTATTCGGCGCCGGCGAGGTCGAGCGCCGTTCCGCCATCGCGACCGCGACGCAGCTCGAGCGCCCGTTCGAGGTACGGTGTCGCATCCGCATAACGACCCAATCCGCGATAGACGCCACCGATCGCGCCGAGGAGCGTCGCCTGGGCGCGCGGCTGTCCCGCCAGCTCGCGGTCCACGCGGCGCGCCGAACGCTCGAGAAGCTCTCGTGCCGTCAGGTCTGTCCCGAAACTCTCGGCCGGGTCGGCCACCGAGAATATTTCCGAAAGGAACGTCGCCACCTGCTCGGCGTTTCGCGCTTCCGCGCGCGCGCGATCGCGCTCCCGGCCGAGCCTCGCGGTGTACAC
>Ga0111539_10009445_pt1 | contig 12306 bp, 12 predicted proteins | sample RhiMethybrSRZTD1_FD_79667 | JGI IMG/M metagenome (GOLD analysis project Ga0111539, IMG submission 79667) | Populus rhizosphere microbial communities from Tennessee, USA - Rhizosphere MetaG P. TD hybrid SRZTD1 (version 2) (version 2) | ecosystem: Host-associated > Plants > Roots > Rhizosphere >...
AAATAGGGACGTACCCCAATTTCCTCCGGAAATTGGGGTACGTCCCTATTTATTTCCAAAATCGATAACCCTACCGATCACGAGTATCGCCGGAGACTCCAGCCCCGCCGACTTCGTGTGGATGTCCTCGACCGTGCCGACCCGGACTTGCTCGTCGGGCCAGGTTGCGCGCGAGATCAGCGCCGCAGGAATTGCCGGATCACATCCGGTCACGATCAAATTCGACGCGATCGCCTGGAGTCGTGCCAGTCCCATCAGGACGACCACAGTGCCTCCGGCCTTCAAAAGTTCTCTGGCCGCATTCCATTCCGCACTCTCAAACCCAGCGGAACGCGAGCCCGTGATTACCAGGAAGCCATGTGTGTAATCACGATGGGTCAGAGGAATACCTGCGGCTGCCGGAGCCGCTGTGAAGCTGCTCACACCCGGCACGACGGCGTAAGGAATCCCGGCAGCCTTAAGCACGACGACTTCTTCGCCACCACGTCCGAAGATGAAAGGATCGCCCCCCTTCAATCGGCACACGGCGTTGCCTTCGCGGGCATACTGGATCATCAAATTGTGAATCTCTGCCTGTTGCTGATCTTCATGTCCGAACCGTTTCCCCGCATCGACCACGATCGCATTCGGACGTGCTTCATGGAGCAGGCCGGGATGGATCAGGCGATCATGAAGGATGACATCCGCACGCCGTACACAGCGGCGACCCTTCACAGTGATGAGATCAGGATCTCCGGGACCCGCACCCACGATATAGACGAATCCCTCGCGTTTCATTTGGATCTCTCAATAATGTCGCGGACACGTCGCAGAGCGGTGGCATCGTCGCATTGCGAAATCCAGTCCAGAATGCCCGTTTCCACAATCCGTTCGAAGACCTCTTTGCGCTTATCGGGATCGGGAAATTGCTCGTGGACTTCGGACCTTACTTCGCCCAGGACGCGTGCTGCCCGCGCTACATCGGGTGTGACAACCTTCTCGAGCTTTGCACGCAACGCCGCGGCCAGCGACGGACTCCTTCCAGAAGTCGAGATCGCGAGCACCACGTCTCCTCGTCTGAGGACTGCAGGAACGATGAAGTCGCATAGAGCCGGTCGATCCACCGTATTGACCAGAATGCCGCGTCCACGCGCCGCCTCGGCAACCTGTTCCTGTGTGGGCCGATCGTCTGTGGCGGAAACCACGAGCATCACGCCATCCAGGTCAGACTCCTGGAATTTTCGATGATGAACACGAATCGCTTTCCTGGTCGACAACTCCTGGAGATGGTCTGTAAGGTCCGGGGATACGAGCCGTACATCAGCGCCGGCCTCAAGAAGCGAGTTCACCTTTCGTTCCGCGACAACTCCGCCTCCAACAACCAGTACCGGGCGATCGATCAGATCGAGAAAGAGCGGGTAGAACACTAGCGCTTCCTTGTTTCGAAGTATTCGCCGAGAGCCTTTACCATCGGCCCCATTTTGGGCTCTTCCGGTTCAACGTGCGGCTCCGCCCCTGCCGCGCGTAACGCCTTCGACGTGACTTCGCCGATCGACACCACGACGACATCCTTGCGCAATCGCTGACGGAATGTGGCCGGGTTCACGATCGCATCGGCTGTGGAAAACAGGAAGGGCACCTGCGTGGCACTGGTAAACGTAATGGCGTCGATCTTCTTTTCGATAATACCGTGGATGAGAGTCTTCACCGTTTCCGGGTCTGAAGCCTCCGTGTACGTATAGAGGGAGACGGCAAGCGGAGTCGCCCCCTGTTTCTGCAGCGCGGTCAGCAGCGCGGGATTATCCTGTCCGTACAGCTGAATCAGGACAGTTTTGCCGTGCAAGGGCTCACGCGAAAGCGTGCTCAGAATCCCTTCAGTTGTTGGCGATTCCGCGATCAAGTCGGCCTGCAGCCCTGCGCGCTTCAGCGCATTCACGGCCTTTGGCCCTCGCGCGAGGATCTTTGATTTAGAGAGAACCTCCGGCTTGTTGACGGCGCGCAGCAGGATATCCACGCCCACCCCCGTGTAGAACACGATGTAGTCGATCTCCGTATTTTCACAAATCGACATGAAGCGTCGAGCGCCGACTGCGTTCTCAACAGGCGTTTCTTTGAGCAGCGGGCACGGCACGACTGTTGCGCCCAGACGTTCCAGGAGCTGCGTGAGTTGTTCGGGATACCGGTTCTCAGTGATGGCGACGCGAACGCCATCCAGAGGTCGCGTCATGTGTTACAGGATAACTGAAAAACCTTGGCCGGCACCTATTTCAGCCGGAGACAACTGTCCAAGGGGGCGTGAGAGTCACGATTCGAGATTGCTCAGCGCAGCCGGACGTGTACGGTAAGCCGTTGTTTCGTCCCGGGATTCACCTGGACCAGCTCGGCGCCCTCACCGAAGGCGGCAACGAGTGCCGGCTTCAGCTCCTGAAAACTGCGCGTGTCGTTAGGGGCCAGCAACCGGTCGTTGGAGATCACGAGCAGCTCGTCCTTCAGGAATCTCAAACCCGACAAACTCGACTCGGCTTCCAGCAGAGCCACGCCCTCCGACACGGTTTTGAGAGCCGCGCGCAGCGCGCTTGCGCCGGTCTCCTTAATGGGCAGTTTCCGGAAATACGCAAGGCCGAGCCTTCCGTCTTCCATGTCCGTGCTGAAATTGCCCTCGTGTGCAACGAGAAGAACGCCGGGTCCTTGGTGAATATGACTGTAGTCGTGAACATCGATGAGCTGGTGTCCGGCGACGCATTGCCGTTGGATCCACGAATGGAAAATCGGAACGAACCCCTTGGTCTGGAGCGAAGGAGAGTTCGCTGCGAAAAGCTTGATACCGAGCCGATACAGATCCATCACCGCTGGACGCGCTCGCTCAGGATGTCGTGGCCGCGATAAACGGCTTCGACGAACAGTTGGGCTTCCTCCACCAGCCTTCGGGCCTGGTCGTGATTCCTATACGGGCCTGAGGCATGACGAACAAAAAGGTACTGCGCGAACTTGTTCCCAGCGTAGCGGTCGCCCCACAGGTTAGTGTCGAAGAATCTCTTCCGAAACTCTTCCGTTGCCGAATTCGCTTCATCGGGGGCTTCGGGCCACTCCGCACGTACAAGCGAGAGGGCGGCCTGAAGCATCGCGCGGTACGCCGTTTCATCCGTCTTGACGTAGTCGCCACTCTCCAGGTGAAGTTGCGCTTCGAACACGAGACGATCGGCGGATGTCAGCGCAAATTGCGCGACCGAAACCACTTCGCCTGCGCACTCTCCCACACCCATGTCTCCGATCGTGTATTCGCGTGGATCGCCCCAGTCGGAGTAATACGAGGGGTCGACTTCATACGGCGGGACTCGGGTGAGGTCTTCCAGCATGCCACGCAACTCTTTTTTCCCCACACGCTTCACGAATTCCTGGAAGTTTTCGTCTGCTTTCCGGTCGCGAACGTACCTGTCCGTGATGCGATCGACCACGTCGGGTATGCGGCGAGAAGGGACGCGTACCAGGGGCAGGCCATAGGCGCCGGCATTGTCCTGCCACTTGCCGCCCAGGACGACCTGGAAGTGCGGTACTTTGCGATTTCCAATCGTAAGGGTCGTACCGTAAAAGCCCAGATCCGAGATGTGATGTTGGCCGCACGAGTTGAAGCAACCGCTGATCTTGATGCGTAGATCCTTAACGGCCTGATCGAGGTTGAACGACTTCGCAGCCAGCCGCGTGCGCAGCTCGCCGGCGAGACCGCGCGACGATGAGATACCCAGCTTGCAGGTGTCCGTGCCCGGGCAAGCCGTAATGTCCACAATCGTGCCTGCGCCCGGAGCTCCCAGGCCGATGCGAACGAGGTCGCGATAGAGATCCGGCAGATCGGTTTCGCTGACCCATCGAAGGACAATGTTTTGTTCGACAGTGGTTCGGATGCTGTCCCCGCTGAAACGCCGTGCAATTCCGGCAAGCTCACGCATCTGCCAGGAAGAGAGATCCCCTAATGGAAGAGTGACGGAGGCGACGACATAACCCGCCTGCTTCTGGCGATAGACATTCGTGGCGTACCACCCATCGAAGCCCTCCGGCCGCTTTTGTCCGTTCAAAAACGTTGGAGGCTTCAGAGGCTTCTCCACGTCTTCCGATACGCCGCCGAGGTACTCGGTCCAGCGAGGATCCTGATGCAGCGTTTGACGCTCCTCAAGAACAAGCCGGCGAAACTCCTCGACGCCTAGCTTTGCGATGAGGAACTTGAGGCGCGCGCGGTCGCGCTGTTTCTTTTCACCAAGCCGCGCAAACACCCGGGCGATGGCCTGGGTCAGCGGCAGGAGTTCCTCTTCAGGAATAAACGCATCGAACAGCTTCGCGTCGTGGGGCACGGCGCCCAGGCCACCTCCCACATAAACCTCGAAGCCCCGGCGCACTTTCCCGCCTTCCGTGCGGGTGACAGCGATGGCACCCAGGTCGTGCAGGTTGACCAGGCCGCACGCCTCCTGGCGGCAGCCTGAAAAGGCGATCTTGAATTTACGTCCGAAGCCCTGCGCGTCCGGATGGCCGAGCATGAACCTGGCCGTGGCTCGTGCATAGGGAATGACGTCGAACGACTCCGTGTTGCAAACTCCCGCGAGGGGACAAGCCGTGACATTGCGGATCGAATTGCCGCACGCCTCTCGGGTTGTGATCCCGACGGCCGCGAGCCGCCGCATGATAGCCGGTGTGTCTTCGATATGGATGAAATGGTATTGGATATCCTGTCGTGTCGTGACGTGCAGGACGCCATCGGCGTACTCTTCGGCGAGATCGGCGAGAGCATCCATCTGAGCCGGATTGAGTCCGCCAAAGGGGATTTTGATTCTCTGCATTCCCGGCGCGTCCCACAACGTGTCGGGGCCTTTGGTCAGTTCGGTCGTGTAGTGCAGTTCCTGGGAGCGGATGCCGTCGTGCCTGTGCCCGTTATCGTAGCGCTGCCCGTAACATCCTCGCCGAAGGCGTGTCTCGGCGAAGACTTTCTCGTCGAGTTTGCCCTGCTTGCGCAAGGTGATTTCGGTTTCAAACTGATCGATTTCGGCTGCAAGCTGGGGATCGATCCGATCCGCCAGTTTCTCTTCCCAGGTAGGTGTCACAGGGTTTCTCACTTTCGAAGACAAACAGCGATTGTTTCGTGTTTGGAGGGCCTTGTCAACGCACGGGTGGGACTTGCCCTCCTAAGTTAGGAGGGCAGCGTGATCGAAGATCACGCGAGGGGTGGTTCCTAAGCAAACCTTGGAGAGTTCTGCTTTGGAACCCCCTCTCGCGCGATTTTCAATCGCGCTGTCCCCCTAACTTAGGGGGACAAGCCGCGTTACGGCGACCGAAAGCCGGGCGAGGGGCTTCATACCCGTCCTATTTCCGCATGCTGTCCGGCATTCGGACAGCCACGATTTCCCCGCGAGCCGTCACGGTCCCGGCAGCTGAAATCGTTGATACGACAACGGCTTTTCGATCCGTCCGCGTCGTGACGCTGGCCCGGATTTCCAACTCTACACCCAGCGGCGTCGGCTTGAGGTACTCCACATGGAGAGCGGCAGTCACGAAGCGCGGCGCGGGGCCATCCCCAATCTTGCGGTTGGCCGCATGCTCCGCCGCGGCTGCCGCCGTAGCCATGGCATGGCAATCCAGCAGCGACGCCAGCAGGCCGCCATACACAAACCCCGGGACGGAGATGTGGTGCGGCGACGGTGTGAATCGTGCGACGACCTCCTCGCCTTCCACAAAGCTCTTGAGCTGATGTCCGTGGGCATTATGCCGGCCACAACCGAAGCAGTGTCCGAAGTCGTCGGGATAGAGATCCTGGATTGCGAGCGTGTTTGAACGGGTCATGTAGTCATAAAGATAGCGCACTCCATGACCCCGTGTAACACTCCGCGTCGATGCAGCCGCTGCTCAGATTCGTGCTCGGGATCGCGTCGATGTTTGTCGTGATGATCCCCGCGCGTTACAGACAATGGTGGCCGATACGGAACGAGGACCAACTTCGCGCACCCGCGATTGCTTCAGGCTTGATCGAAATCTTTGTAGGCGCTCCTGGCACGATGGCCTACGTTGCCTTCTCCATCGACGCAGCAGAGGCTGGACTCGGCGTGGGCAGCCTGATCGTCAATCCATTCATTCTTTTTCCATTCCTTCTGGCGGAGGGCATTGTCCGTACATTGGCGGCGATTTCGTCCGCGCAGATCCTGCCCGTGTTGCCTCTTCATCTCCTCGCATGGGCAGATTCCGAACGAGACCGCCGGTCTGCCGATAGAGAACTGGCCCCCGTCGTGCCCGACTTCGTGAAATGTGGCGATGGCGTGAGCAGCGACTTATGTGTGTTCAGTTGCCGGGTAAAACCGCACTGGAATCCCTACGTCACGATTCGCTTTGATGAAAAGTTCTATCAGATGTTTCGTGAGGAGTGGGATGGCGATGCCCAGCGATTTGTTTACTACCTGCGCGAGAATCCAAGATGGCGACTGGTCGTGGTGGTGTACGACTATCACCCGCACGAAGTGATGCGCTCGGAGGGGCCGGTGCGCTGGCGGCCGCAGAGCGGCTGAGCCGCGAGCTCAAACGCAACAATCAGTGCAACAAATAAATAGGGACGTACCCCAATTTCCGTTTCGGAAATTGGGGTACGTCCCTATTTATTTGTTGCACTGATTGTTGCAGTCTCGTCACCACCTCAACACCGCGGCGGCGGTGATCAACCCCGCTCCCGCAGCGGTCATCAGAATTTCGTCACCAGCCTTAAGTCTCCCCGAAGCCACCGCGTGCGCGAGCGCAATGGGAATTGTTGCCGCGGAGCTGTTCCCATACTGGGACACCACGCTGATCGTTCGCTCCGGTTCAATGCCCAGCAAACTGCCCGTGTCTTTGATGATCCGCACATTGGCCTGATGGGGAATCCATAACTGAATCTCCGCCGCGCTCACTCCCGCTTCCTTCAATGCTTCGACACCGGCTTCTGCCATGCCTTGCACCGCATGCTTGAACAGCACTGCACCTCGCCGCATCGTCATCAGATTTCGGCCCTCTCTGAGAGACTCGGCCGTTAAAGGATCGCGACTGCCTCCGCTCGAAATTCCGATCGCATCATAGGCGGATCCGTCAGATCCCAAATAAGATCCCAGAAGATTCGTTGGCTTCGAAGGAACTACGACCGCTGCCCCCGCTCCGTCACTGAAAAGGGCAACCGTTGCGGGATCGTTTGCATTCACGCGCCGCGTGAGGATGTTCGCGCCGATAATCAGCGCCGGCTTCTGCGACAGGTCGGACCAGGCGCCCGCAAGAACGAGGGCATACAGAAAGCCCGAGCAGGCTCCCGCCAGGTCGATCGCGCCCGCCCGCATGCCTAATCGGTGCGCGACAAGGGGCGCCGTCGGCGGCAGCAGATGATCCGGAGTGCTCGTTGCCAGCAGGACAAGCCCAATACGCCCGCGATCGACGTCCGCCAATTCCAACGCGGCTGCTCCGGCTTTGATAGCCAGATCCGAGGTGGTTTCCGTCGCCGGCGACGTTGGACGCTGACGAACTCCTGTTCGCCGTTCAATCCATCCCTTCTCCAGCCCCAGCCGTGCCTCGATTTCCTCGCCGGATGTACTGTTGTCTGGAATCGCCGACGCGGCCCCAACGAGTCTCATATTGCGTCCACTTCCCGCCGCAGTACTTCCTCGATCTGATCGAACGACCAGTCGACCTCGTCGTCGGTGATGACATAAGGAGGCATGAAATACAGAATACTTCCGAGCGGCCGTAGAAGAAGACCGCGTTTCAGGAACGCTTCATACAGGCGAGGTCCGATGGCGTCGAAGTAGGACGGCGATTCTTTGCCTTGCTTCAGCTCCACAGCGGCGACACCGCCAATTCCTCGAACGTCGCCAACGATAGGGATGCCACGCAGAGACTCGAGACGTTTGTGGAATTGCCGTTCCATGCGTTTCACACGATCCAGCGTGCCCTCAGTACGAAACAGATCGAGGCTGGCCAGGCCTACGGCGCATCCCAACGGGTTTGCCGTATAGGAATGACCGTGAAAGAACGCCTTCATCCGATCGTCATCCAGAAACGCCTCGTAGATACTCTCCTTCACGGCCGTTACCGCAAGCGGCAGATAGCCTCCGGTGAGTCCCTTCGACAGGCACATCAAGTCGGGACTCACGGAAGCGTGCTCACACGCGAACATCTTTCCGGTTCGCCCAAAACCCGTGAGGACTTCATCGGCAATCATGAGCGTGTTGTACTGATCGCAAAGCCGCCGCACACCTGCGAGAAATTCCACCGGCCAGATGATCATGCCTCCTGCTCCCTGCAGCATGGGTTCCACGATCACGGCCGCGATTCTTTCCTGGTGTTCTTTCAGCGTGCGTTCCAGATCGAGCAGGCAGTCGATCGCGCACTCGGATCGTTTCAAGCCGACAGGGCAGCGATAACAATAGGGTGCGTGCGCGCGATGAACCGGGAACAGCAGGCCATCAAATGGTTTCGTAAAGGCGGTCGTTTCGCTCGGCGACATCGCACCGACAGTGTCGCCGTGGTAGGCATAGTGCAGGGCGACAAACTCGCGACGTCTCGTCTCGCCGCGGTTCTGCCAGTATTGCCACGCCATTTTCATTGCGACTTCTACGGCTGTCGATCCGTTATCGGAATAGAAGATTCGAGTCAAACCAACGGGCAATATCGACAGGAGTTTCTCTGCAAGCGCGACTGCGGGCTCATGCGTGGCTCCGGCGAAGAGCACGTGCTCCAGTTTTTCCGCCTGTGCCGCAAGGGCTGCGTTCAGTGCCGGATGCGAGTGTCCGTGGATATTGACCCACCACGACGAAATCCCGTCCAGAAGTCGCTGCCCATCGTCCGTGTAGAGATACACTCCCGCGCCGCGATTGATTGGAAGGGGTGCCGGCGCGGTTTTCATCTGCGTGTAGGGATGCCACAGTGCCGCCCGATCGCGGCTTATCAGGTCCTTGCGTGCTGTCATTGAAAATAGCGAGCCAGGATGCCTTCCGAGTCAAATTCGGAAGTTGCCCATTGGCCCAGGCTGTCGGAATTTAGTGCGATGAAGTGGGGCATTTCTCCGATAACTTTCACCGATCCAAAACGTTCGATTGCGGCGCGATTAGCCGGGTTTCTGTTTCCGATAAGCACCACTCCCGCAACTCCCAAATTGCGTCGGCGCAAGGTTTCAATCGTCAGCAAAGTGTGATTGATGGTGCCGAGTGAGGATCTTGCTGCGATCAAAACCGGCAATCCCAGGGTAGCGATGAGGTCGATGATCGACTCCGATTCATTAAGCGGAACGAGTACGCCTCCAGCCCCCTCGGCGATCCAGCGCAAGTCTTCCGGTTCGCTGCTGACGTAGCGCACGATATCTTCGACTGAGACCCGAGTGCCGGAGAGTTCGGCTGCCAGATACGGTGCAACCGGCCTTTGCAGGCGAATGCCGGAAGAGTGCAATTCGCTTTCAATGCATTCCGCCAGGTTCAAAACCGCGTTGGTATCGTCGTCCTGCTCAATGCCGGTCTGGATGGGCTTCCAATATCGCAGTGAACCAAATCCGCGATAGCGATGCATGAGAGCCGCGGCGAGAACGGTTTTGCCGACAGCGGTGTCTGTCCCTGTTACGAAGAGACCACGGAGCATGGAACGACTCCTGAGAACTCCTCGCACCCCTACCGGGGTGCGGTTTCAATCAATGCCTAACCCGGGGTGGCTCGCTTGCGCTCGCTCACCCCGGGCTAATTTCCCTTCACGCCTCCGGCGTGAAAGACGCAGCCCGGAGGGCTGCGGGGAGATTAGCCAGGGGTGGAGCGTAGCGACACCCCTGGACCGTACGAGGATTCAAACCACGACACTGCCAACTCCCGCGCAGCGCTGTACCGCTGCGGCAAAGCGCTCGAGTGTCGCTTCGTCAAGTTGCGCGTTTACCGAAACCCGCAAGCGCGCCGTCCCCTGTGGAACTACCGGCGGACGGATCGCCCGAACATCGAAGCCCTCGCGCTGCAACTCCGTGGAGGCGGCACTTGCCCGAACATTATCGCCAAAGACAATCGGGATGATTTGCGACTGTGAGCGGCCGGCCGGAATATCACGATCACGCAGCATCTCGCGTAACAGTCCACTCAGATAACGGACGCGTTGTCGTCGTTCGGGTTCATCGGCAATCACCGAGAGGCTCGCATCGAGAGCCGCAGCGACCGCGGGCATCGGAGCCGTCGAATACATGAACGGACGTGCACGCTGGATCAGGTAGTCGATAGCCCAGCGGGGTCCGGAAACAAACGCGCCCGACACGCCCATGGCCTTACCCGCAGTATCCACGGAAATGAAGACTTGATCGCGCACTCCGGTTTCCTCGACAAAACCGCTGCCGCGATGACCGTAAATGCCGACAGCATGCGCCTCATCGACAACAAGGATCGTTCCGGTTTCCCGGCAAAGTTCAGCGTAGTCGGCCAGCGGCGCGAAGTCGCCGTCCATGCTGAAGAGAGATTCCGTTACGAGAAACCTTTGCCGCCCGTCGGACGCAACGCGAAGGTGACGAGCGAGATCATCCACGTCACAATGCCGGAACTTGATGCGCTTCGCGCGAGACAGGCGAACGCCGTCCACAATGCTGGCGTGATTCTGTGCGTCTGAGAAAACGAGATCATGACGATCCAGGAAGGTGCTCAGCACGCCAAGGTTGGCCGCGTAGCCGCTGCCAAAGTAGAGCGATGATTCCATCTCCTTGAACTCCGCAAAACGACGCTCCACGGCCGACAGGGAACGGCGTTCCCCGCGAAGCAGCCTCGACGCTGTCGAGCCGCAGCCTTCTTTCAGGATGGCTTCCGCCATCCGTTCTTTGAGCCGTGGATGCTGCGCCAAGCCGAGATAGTCGTTGGAGGAGAAGTCGATACCCGACGGCGGGTTCAGCGTCCGGCGGAGGCCAGCCTCTTCAAGTTCGCGGAGTTTGCGGCGGACGCGCTCTTCGAACTGGGCAAAGCCCGCCACATCACACTTCCTGGACGACGGCGCCATCCGTCTGCGGCATGAGACGCATGCCGAGTTTCTCAAGGAGATTTCGATCGGCGTCCGTTTCGGGGTTTGGCGTCGTCAGCAGCTTCTCCCCCATGAAGATCGAATTTGCGCCTGCAAGGAAGCACAACGCCTGGGCTTCGTCGGACATCGAAAGGCGTCCGGCGCTCAGCCTCACCACGGAGGTTGGCATCGTGATGCGAGCCGTTGCAATGCTGCGGACCAGTTCCAGGGGCTCAATAGATGCCTGGTTGGCAAGTGGCGTTCCCTCTACGCGAACCAGCATATTAATGGGAACACTCTCAGGGTGCGGCTTCTGACTGGCAAGCTGCTGCAACAACCCGCAACGCTCGCGACGCCCTTCGCCCATCCCGATGATGCCTCCACAGCAGACGGTAATCCCGGCCTGGCGAATGCGCGCCAGAGTCTCCAATCGATCCTCGTAGGTTCTCGTGGAGATGATGGAGCCGTAGTAATCCGGCGAGGTGTCGAGATTGTGGTTGTAGGCGGTCAGGCCGGCTTCTGCGAGTTGATCCGCCTGTTCCTGACTCAACATGCCGAGTGTGCAACAGGCCTCCAACCCGAGAGCGCGCACACCGCGAACCATCTCCAGCACGTGATGGAATCGCGAATCCTCCGGCACGTCCCGCCATGCGGCGCCCATGCAGAAACGAGTGGCGCCTTGCGCCCGGGCATGGGCGGCAGCGGACAGGGTTTCCTGGACATCGAGCAAACCTTGGGCCTCCACTCCGGTGTCGTAGCGGGCCGACTGAGGACAATACGCGCAGTCCTCCGGGCATCCGCCAGTTTTCACGCTGAGCAACACGCATCCCTGGACTTCGTCGTTCTTGTGATACTTCCGATGCGCGACCTGGGCTCGAAAGATGAGTTCCGGGAGGGGCAGATTGTAGATGCCTTCGATTTCAGCCTCGGTCCAGTCGAAGCGCACGTCCGAATTTGTCATTGCGTCGAAGATTATACCGGCAGCCAGAAGGTACATCTATGTCCGAAATCATTAACCGCGGATTACACGGATGAAAACGGATTACGCGGATAGGAAAGTTCTATCCGCGTAATCCGTTTTCATCCGTGTAATCCGCGGTGAAAATCACCGTCGGCTACGATAGAATTTCCATTCTTTTCCGGGAGGAATCATCGATGAACTACAAGCGCCCTTCTCTGATCGCAGTGTTGGCTTGCCTGGCCCTGGCGTTGCCCGCAATGGCACAGTTCGGGCATCCACTAAAAGGGAGCTGGAGCGGCGAGTGGCGAGAGAGCGCCAGCTCGGAACATCGCATCCTGCTGGAGTTCCGATGGGAAGGGAAGTACGGCGCA
>Ga0111539_10009446_pt1 | contig 12306 bp, 9 predicted proteins | sample RhiMethybrSRZTD1_FD_79667 | JGI IMG/M metagenome (GOLD analysis project Ga0111539, IMG submission 79667) | Populus rhizosphere microbial communities from Tennessee, USA - Rhizosphere MetaG P. TD hybrid SRZTD1 (version 2) (version 2) | ecosystem: Host-associated > Plants > Roots > Rhizosphere >...
AGCCGGCGTACGTGCGCAGCGTGCCAGTCGAGGTCCCGTTCCGCGAGGAGATCAACTTCGTGCTGCGTCTGCGTGAACCCTGAAGCGCCAGGCGCGCTACGATCGGGATTGGACGACAGGAGGTAGTGATTGATGGCTGTCAAACCAATTCCCGAGGGCTTTCACACCGTCACACCGTATCTGGTCGCGAAGGACGCGGCGGCGCTCATCGACTTCATCACGCGCGGACTGGGCGGGCAGGAACGATTCGTCATGCGCCGTCCTGACGGATCCATCGGACACGCAGAGATGCAGGTCGGCGACTCGCACATCATGATCGGCCAGGCCGGCGGCGCCAACACGGCGTTCCCGGCGATGCTCTATCTCTATGTGCCGGACGTCGACGCCCTGTACAAGCAGGCCGTCGCCGCGGGCGCGAAGGCGCTGCACGAGCCGTCGACGCAGTTCTATGGCGATCGCCACGGCGCGGTCGTGGACGGCAACGGAAATCAGTGGTGGATCGCGACCCACGTCGAGGACGTGTCGCAGGAGGAATTGGAGCGTCGCGCCGCCGCCGCACAACAGCAGCCGGCAACGGCGTAGAACGAGAAGGGCCGCCTGAAAGGCGGCCCCTACGCGGACCATGAAGGTCCGCGCCGCATCCCAAGCACCGACACGTGTCTACATCAGCACCCGGATGATGTCCGAGCGCGTGATGATGAACGTTTTCTCCGTCTTGAAGTCACGCACGAGGACCGCCGGGTTCTCGTTCGTGATCATCGTTGAGAGGAGCTCGACCGGCGTCGAGATGTCGACGAAAGGAAATGCCGGCTGCATGATCGCTTCGACCGCTTTGCCCTTCAGATTCGGATCGCGGACGAACTCCTCGTAGAGATGGGCCTCGTTGAGCGAGCCGATGACACGGCCGGCCTTCGTCACCGAGATCTGCGAGAAATCGTGCTCGCTCATCACGCGCACCGCATCCTCGACTGGCCGCGCCGCTTCGACCGCGCACAACTCGCCCGACACACCCATCGCCACCAGATCCCGCGCCGTCATGCCCGTGATCTCGAGGAAGCCCTTCGCCCGCATCCACTCGTCGTTGTACATCTTCGCCATGTAGCGCGAGCCATGGTCGTGGAAGATGATGACCACGAGGTCGTCGCGCGTGAAGCGATCGGCGAGCTGCAGCAGCCCGGCCATCGCCGCACCCGCCGAATTGCCGGCGAAGATCCCTTCCTCTCGGGCCAGCCGTCGCGTCATGACCGCCGCGTCCTTGTCGGTGACCTTCTCGAAGTGGTCGATCACGCTGAAGTCGACGTTGCGCGGCAGGAAATCCTCGCCGATGCCTTCCGTGATGTACGGATAGATCTCGTTCTTGTCGAAAATGCCGGTCTCCTTGTATTTCTTGAACACCGACCCGTACGTGTCGACGCCCCACACCTTGATCCGCGGGTTGCGCTCCTTCAGGTAGCGGCCGACGCCGGTGACGGTGCCGCCGGTGCCAACGCCGACGACCAGATGCGTCACGCGGCCGTCGGTCTGCTCCCAGATTTCCGGACCCGTGTGCTCGTAGTGGGCGGCGGTATTCGACAGGTTGTCGTACTGATTCGCCTTCCAGCTGTTCGGAACCTCACGCTCGAGCCGCGAGGACACGGAGTAGTACGAGCGCGGATCCTCCGGGTCGACGTCGGTGGGACAGACGATCACCTCCGCACCGAACGCCTTCAGCGCGTCGATCTTCTCCTTCGACTGCTTGTCGGTGGTGGTGAAGATGCACTTGTAGCCCTTGATCACGGCGACGAGTGCGAGCCCCATGCCCGTGTTACCGGAGGTCCCCTCGATAATCGTCCCCCCCGGCTTCAACTTCCCCGTGCGCTCGGCGTCCTCGACCATCTTGATCGCCATGCGGTCCTTGATCGAGTTGCCGGGATTGAACGTCTCGATCTTCGCGACGACGGTCGCCTCGGTCGCTTCCCTGGTGATCCCGTTGATGCGCACCAGGGGGGTATTGCCGATGGTGTCGAGGATGTTGTCGCAGATCTTCTTGCCGGGAGGATTCGCCACTGAGGTTTTGTACCACAGGGCTGCTGTCAAAGCCCAAAACCCAAATCCCAAACCCCAAATCACAACGACTTGGGGTTTATCGGAATTTGGGATTTTGTCATTGGGATTTGGGATTTAACGCGGATCCAGCTCAGTGCCCGTCGCGGTCGCTGTCGCGATCCTTGTCCGTGACGGCGCCCTTGATCTTCTTCGCGGCCTTCTTCCCAGCGGAAATGGTCGCGTCCGAGGTGGCTTTCGCGGCGCGTCCGGTTGCCCCCGCAGCGTCTTTCGCGGCCTCGGTGGTCTTGTCAACCCCCGAGTCGATCGCTCGATTGGTGTCGTCCAGCAGTCCTGAGGTCGCCGCGGTGTCGTTCACGCGCACTCTGTCGATCACATCCCGCACCCCATCGGTCTGCCGCGCGATCCGAACCGCCTGCTCCTTCGCCGCGGTCGTCTCGACGTCACCGCTCAGCGTCACCACCTTGTTCTGCGTCGTCACGTCGACCTGATACGCCTTGACGACTGGATCGGCCGCCATGGCCGTTTTCACTTTCGTCGTGATTCCGGCATCCGTCTGACTGCAGGCGACCGTGAAGACGAGTCCGAGCGCCGACAACAGGCCAGCACATCTCTTCATGATTGGTCCTCCAATCGCACTCCTGGGCTGTCGAAGGGAGCATCAAGCGTGCCGGGGTTGGGTAGCCGGGTTGTTGGGTTGCTGGGCGGTTGGGTTGCTGAGTGGTTGGGTTTCCCGGGCGAAAGACCTTCGATGAGACGTTGTCGGGTTTCTCCTCGACAGTGGCGTCCGCCGGGTGGGTTACGCTGTTCCCATGAAGATGACCGACCTGTTGATTGCTCAACTGGATGCCGAAGCACCGCGTACGCGCCGCACGCTCGAGCGTGTACCGGAAGGACGCGACGACTGGAAACCGCACGAGAAGTCCATGGCGTTCGGCCGCCTCGCCATGCTCGTCGCGCGCATGCCGTCATGGATTTCCCTCATCGTCGATCGCGACGATCTCGACCTCAATCCGGCCGGCGGATCGAACATCGATCAGACGCCGTTGAAAACGAGCCAGGAGCTCGTTCGCGCGCACGACGAGGCCGTCGAAGCTGCGCGCCGTTCACTTGCGAAGGCGTCCGATGATCATCTGAAGAAGCCGTGGCGGCTGCTGATGTCAGGGAAGACAGTCAGCGAACAACCGCGCGATGTCGTCCTGCGCGACACGTTCATGCATCTCTCACATCACCGCGGTCAGCTCACGGTGTACTTGCGCCTGGCGGGATCGACGGTGCCGGCCATCTACGGCCCTTCGGCTGACGACCAGCGGTTCGCGTAGCTGGGTCGCTGGGTGGCTGGGTGGCTAGTGGCTAGTGGCTAGTGGCTGGGGGCTTTTACAACCCAGCGACCTATCCGCCCAATAACCCAGCGACCTATTTCATGTACTTCCAGTTCTGCGGCTTGCCGTCGGCGATCTGCGCAATCGCCGTCTGCAGCCGCTTGTGACGCGTCTCCTCGCGTTTCGCCTCGGTAATCCACTGGATGTACTCGCGGCGATGGCTGGGTGGAAACGACTGAAACGCGGTCATCGCCTTCTTGTTCTTCTTCAGCGCGCCCATCAGGTCGTCGGGCATGGGAAGCTCCGCACGCGGAGCACGTGCCGGCTGCGCGACCTTCACGCCCTCCTCATTCAGCTTCGCCGCCTGCTTCACGAGCTTCACCAGCGTCGACTTCGCCGGCAGATCCTTCACCGACGTGATGCGCCCGAAGTGGCCCATGCTGCCTTCTTCGCGCGTCAGCCCGAGCAGCTCACCTTTCCAGAATCCAATCGTGCAATGCGCCTTGAACGCGGCCATCGAGCACAGGAGTCCTTGATGATCGAACGACGCGTTCCCCCACTTCATCGTCTCGACCACGTCGGGACAGGCCTCGTGCACGACCGCACGGACGTAATTCAGGATTGGTTTGGCGAAGTCGGCGGACCTCGCGATGTAGGCATCGATGCGAGGATCAGTGGTGGGCATGGGGTCAACGTCAGGAATCAGGTATCAGGAATCTGGATTCAGGGCTGGGCAAGGAATCAGACGAGAGGATTCAGTCCTGAGGCGATCTGATTCCTGGTCCAGCCCTGAATCCTGACACCAGACACCTGATTCCTGCCCGCTAGTGCGTCATCGCGTAGAGCAGGACGTTGATGCCGACGGCGTACCCTTCCGGCGAGAAGCTGTAGAAGAAGTTCGGGTCCTCGCCTTCGCGCTCCCAGGCGTCGGAGATGTCGGTGTTGTGCGTCATCAGGACGATGACGTTGCCGTGCTTGTCCATGATTCCTTTGAAGTCCGGCTGCGGACTGTCGCTTCCCCGTTCCGACGTGCCGCCGCCGCTGCTGCGCCAGAACTGAATCGAAGGAATCTGCGGCACCTCGTGCACTTCGAACTGTGTGTGAAGAATCGGGTGCTCCAGGGGAATGTCCTGGATCGGGTATTCGGACGGCGGCAGCACGCGACCGATCTGCGACACCCAGGTCTCCCACGCCGCCGTGCCCCAGTAGTCGTCGGTCCAGACGAACCCGCCTTTGAGCAGATAGGCGCGCAGGCCTTCGACTTCGTCCTCCGTGAAGGCGGCAGTCCCGACGTCCTCCATGTGGAGGTACGGACACTGGAACAGCGCTTCATCGCTGAGGCGAACCGTGACGTACTCAGGCTCGCCATCGGGATGACGGAAGACGCGCGTCTTGGTCAGCTCGGACAGGCGGATCGAGAAGTTGCGTTCGGCGTCGGGATAGTCCGTGCTCCAGCCCGTGCCTCCGGCCTCTCGCCGTCCGCTGGTATAGATCCCGCGACAGAAGACGAACCCGTGACCGAACGTGTCCGCAGTGGGAAATTTCGGTGGGAAACGACCGAAGAAACCGCCGCCGAAACCGCGACCGAATTGCGCAGCCGCCGCACTCGTCAGGGCGAGAACGAGGACGACGGTTGCAACAATTCGCCGTTTCACTTCGAGGTCCGTGCGAGAGAGCGATAGTACTGCTCTACCAGCGCGCGGAACTGTTCCGGCACTTCATCGGATCCGGAAAGCACGACCGAGTTCTGCTGATCGACTTCACGGCGCAGCGTGAACTCGATGCGCTTCACCTGTTCCGTCACGTACGCCTGCAGCCGCGCCAGCTCGTTCACGTTCTGATAGACGCGATCGTCCTGCAGCTGCCGGAGCGCGCGCAGCACTTCCTCGAGCTGACGCGGATCGAATTCGGCGCCGCGCAGCATGCCGCGCAGATCGCGAACCTCGTTCTCCCACTGCCGCACTTCGCCGCGCAGCTGTCGGATGTCCTCGGGCGAGAGCTGGAAGTTGCGACCATCCCACCAGCCACCCCACCCGTATTCGGTGCCCACGCCGCCGGCGTAGTCGCCTACGCGTCCGTTGAAGTTGCCGAAGTTCGCACCGTCACGAACGCCGGCGGTGTTGTTGCCGCCACCACCGTTGTTGCCACCCTGCTGGTTCTGGGCGTTCTGGCCACCCTGGCCGCCCTGACCCTGCTGCCCTTGCTGACCCTGTTGTCCTTGCTGGCCCTGCTGGCCCTGTTGACCGGCCTGTCCCTGCTGTCCCTGCTGACCGCGCTGACCTTGGCCGTTCTGCGCCTGCTGACCCTGCTGGCCGTTCTGACCCTGCTGGCCATTCTGGCCTTGCTGGCCTTGCTGGCCCTGTTGGCCGTTCTGACCCTGCTGGCCGCGCTGCGCCTGCTGCTGCCCTTGCTGGCCCTGGCCCTGCTGACCATCGCGACCCTGCTGTCCCTGCTGTCCCCGCTGGCCACGCTCACGCGTGCGCTCCTGCAGCGACTCGAGACCGCGTGCGACGCGCTGGGCGCGCTCGAGCGCCTGCTCGCGCTTGTCACCCGGGTTGTTCTGATTGCCGTTCTGACCGATCGCCGCCGACGCCTCGTCGAGCTTCTTCCGCACGTCGTCGATGCCGCGAGCGATCTCGCCTTCGGCCGCGCCGATTGATTGCGACGATGCGCCGCGATTGACGAGCGATCGCGAGAATCGCACTTTGTCGCGCAGGCGCTGATCGCGCACCGTCGCCGCCGCTTCGGCCATCTTGCGCGACGCCGCTTTTTCTTCCTTGCTCGCGTCGCGGGCGGCACGATCGAGGTTCTGTTCGAGATCGCCCAGCTTCGACTCGAGCGATTCCTTGCGCGCGTTCAACTGCTGGTTCTGCTGCGAGCGCGTGCCGCTTCCCACCGCGCCCAGCTGCCGCGCCATATCGGAGATCTCCTGCTGCTGGCGCGCGAGCTCCTCGGCCTGCCGCCTGGCATCTTCGATATCGCGCTGCGCCCGATCCTGCTGCGTGCGCTGCAGACGCCGCTGCGTCTCGCGCAACCGTTCGAGCGCCGCCTGCGCCTGTGCCTGTGCGTTGGCGTCACCACCGGCCGCGGCGCGACGCATCGCATCGGCCGCTTCGCGCATCTGACGCGCCGCCTCGGCCAGATCCTGCCGCTCCTCTTCGCGCGCCAGCTTCTCGAGACGACGCGCGGCTTCCTCGACCTGATCGGCAAGCGCACGCTGCTGCGCACCGTTACTGCCACCGCCGGACTGCCCTTCGATCGCGCGACGGCGCTGACGCTCGGCTTCCTGCTCCTGCCGGCGTGCGAGCTCCTTCAGTTTCTCGAGCAGTTCATCGACCTGGCGATCTCGCTGCTGCTCGGAGGCCTGGTTCGCCGTCTCGTAGCGGCTCGCCATCTTGTCGAGCTCCTGCTCGAAGATGTCGGCGAGCTCCTGCTGCATCTGCCCGCCGCCGCCACCGCCGCCACCGCCCTGCTGCTGCTGGACGCTGACCTGCGTCTGATACTCCTCTTCGGCCTTCTGCAGGATCTGCAGCGCCTTGTGCTCCGGCGGCAATGCGGTATCGGGCGTCGCGGCGCTCAACTTGCCTTCCGCCTCCTTCATCGCCGTCACGGCCTGCGGAAGCAGCTCGCCGATCTTCTCGAACGCGGGATCGCGCTGGACCAGCTGGCTGTTCATGCGCGTCAGCAGCGTTTCGACCTGCTCGCGCAGACGCGACTGCGACAGCGCGACGACCGTCGAGTTCTGACGCAGCTTGTCCGGCGTGAACGACTTCCGATCCCGCTGCACGTTGAACGTCGCGGAGATGATCTGACGCTGCTGTTCCGAGAGCGCCTCGACCTGTCCGCCTGCGCCACCACCACCACCGCCGCCGCCGCCACCCTGGGACTGGGCCTGCCGGAAGTCCTTCTTGAACGGCCGAATGCGAAGGAAGTAGAGGTCGCTCGTTGCGCGCTTGGCCCCGGCCACCGCGTCGTTGTCCGCCGCACGCGCGTAGTAGGACACCGAGTCGCCAGGCTGCACGTTCATCTCCTCGAGATAGAACGTGTGGCCGGCAGTGACTTCGGACAGTCGCTTCTGGCCGTCGAACAGCTTCAGGACCTTTTCCTGTCCGCCGTTGACCGAGTAGACGAGCTCGAGATCTTTGACCCCATAGTCGTCGTCTGCGTTGGCTTCGACGTAGACCTCTTCGATCTGCGACACGGAGGTGTCGCGCCCGGGCTTGCGGAACGACACACTGGGTGCCTGATCTTCGAGCACGTCGATGGTGTACTGCGGTGACGCGGCGACCTTTTCGCCGGTCGGCGTGTCGAGCTCGACGCGATAGAAGCCATCGCGGTCCGTCTTGAATCGTGCGGTCAGCGTTCCGTCACTCTGCGGCGCCAGCGCCACCGACGTTTTGTCGTTGAGGACGATGCGCCCGCCGGGCGTCTTCATCGTGGACGTGATGTGGAACGCGACTTCAGTACCGCGAAGTACGGCGATATCGCCGCCGTCCTCGACCTTCTGCGGCTCCAGCCCGGTGTAGGCCGGGAAGTAGTATTCGAGGTCCATCCGCTGCACGTACGGCAGATCGACGACCTTCAACGTGTAGACCTGCGACCGCACACCCTCGGCCTCGACGTAGTACTCGAGCGGCGCGATCACGTCGAAGAGCATCGCCTCGTAGGAACCGTTCTGGTTGTGGACGAGCGGCAATGTTTCGAACTTGCCGTCTGCCGTCCGCCGCGCCATGACGTTGGCGTCTTCGGACTCGAAACCAAGCAGCTTCGCGGTGACGCTCTGATCGGCTCCCTTGGGCACCGTCGCGTTCCCTGGGCTGACTTCGATTCGGTACGGTGCCGCCGCTTCGACGTCGCGCGACACCAGCAGCAATGCGGACACGGCATTGCGGATGAACGCAGGGCCGATGAGGATCGCCGCAGCGGTCACCAATGCAACACCGGCGAGTGCGGCGCCCCATCGCTGCAACGGGACTCGCTCCACGCGGCGGGCCGCGTCAACGGCCATGCATTTCTCGATCGCCTGCTCGACGAGCCGGCGGACCAGTGCGGACGAGTGCACCGGCGTTCCGGCACGCGATGATTCGACGGCGCTGACGAGCGTCGCCTGCAGCGACGGTTCGTGCTCTTCGAGATAGAGCGCCACCTGCTCATCGGTCACCCGGCGGCGCAGCGGCCAGATCACGAACGCCACGACGGCCGAGATCAGCGAGATCGCCAGCAACACGCGCGCGGCGATGATCGACGCGCTGTTGAATCGCGCCCACTCCATGCCGTACGCCGTCAGCAGCAGCATCACGAAGCCAAACACGGCCACGCGTGCCGTGCCGCGAACGGCCAGCTTCATCCGCCAGCGAGAGCGAACGTCCGCAATGATGCCGAGCAGGGAATCCGGTTGAGTGGAGCGACGCAGGGAACCGAGCATGAGTCCCTCGTTTGTAGTGTCCGGCGTCAGCCGGACCTATTAAGTACTAACGATAACGATTCTAGGCCTTCGCCAGCCGATTGGACAGCAGCGTGTCCGCGCCGAGCAGGACGATGCCGGCGCAGAGCAGGTACCACCACAGGCGCTGATTCTTTTCCTGAGCTTCCGGAGTCAGCGGCACGCCTTTCGCCGCTTCTGCTCCCGAGGGATCACCCACGGCTGCAGCCGCGATCTCCTTGGGATCGATCGGCGTGAGATCCGATTCAGCGGGATCGACGTTGGCTGCGACGACACCGACTTCTCCTTCCGCCTTCGAGCTGCGGATCTCGTAGAAGCCCTGCTCGGTCAGCTCCATGACGTCGGAGCCCTCGTCCTCGAGCGGAACGCGGCGGCCGCTGGGTGTCAGCACGATGCGCTGCACCGCGCCGCCTTTCGGCGATGCGGCGACGTCGGGATCGAGCACCTGTCCGACCGTGAGCCACGGTCTGGGCTCGCGGTAGTTCGCGATGTGCTCCACCGTGCGATGGATGAACGGAAGGAACACGGGCTTGATGGGAAGGTCGGACCACGTCGTGTCGACGGTGGACGCCCACAACATGACACGGCCACCGCCGACGCGTCGCTCGATGACGGCCGGTGACCCGGCGTCGAAACGGGCGAGCACCTGCGAGTCCTTGATCGCGCTGACATTGCGATACGCGTAAATGCGCGCCGAGGAGAAGTCGCCGCTGCGCGGCGCGCGGAACGGCTCGAAGACCGGGTGACCGTATTCGATCGCGCCGATCCGCGCGGCGTCGCCGCGCGTACGATCGACCATCACGCCGAGCGACGCCGGCAACGTATCGACATCCTGCGGCCAGCTCGCGCGCGGCCCGGTGATGACGAACAAACCACCACCCTGCTCGACGTATCGACTCAATCGCCGCGCCAGTGGCGAGGGCACCGCCACGTCGTTCAAGAGCACAGCCGCGCTCTTTTTCAGATCCTCGTCAGACAGCGCTTCCGGTTCTCGCGTGACCGCCTCGAATCGCGGCGCATCGCCGATGGCCAACGCGCGTGACAGATAGAGCGCCGAGCCGGAGTTTCCGCGGTCGACCACCGCGACGCGAACGGGCTGCGTCGGCGACAACAGGAAGTTGAACGTGTTGTCGATCGCGAGCGCGTCGTCCGACGTCCGGACGGTCGCGCGCATGTTCCTCCCGCCAATCGTGACGGGATCGAACGTGACCGATGCCGCGCCGGACGGCTCGATCGTCAATGGCTTGCTCGCCACCGGCAGCCCGGCCACTTCCAACGCGATCGTCGCGCCGGTGATCGGCCGCTCGCTGCGGTTGATCACGCCTGCAGTCACGGCGACGCGTTCCTGATTGGAGAACGTCGTCCGCGCCAGCGTTACGCCTGTGATCGTGACATTGGGACGATCGGCGGCGTTCTGGACCGGAAGGGGCGTGAGGATCGCGCCACGAGGCAATCGGGCGCCCTCTTCCCCACGCCACCCGCCGCGCTGGAAATCGCTGATGAGGATCACTTCGCGCCGCGGAAGCGTCGATTCGTTGAGGATGCTGCCGGCGACCTTGAGGGCTGGCGCATAGCGAGTCGCCGCCGCACCGGGTTTCGCCGTGGCCACGGCGGCCGACAGCGCTTCCTGTTCGGCCGTCGAGCGCAGGGCGATCTCAGCGCCGGACGCGAACAGCACCACCGACGCACGATCCGACGGCTGCAGCTTGGAGATCTGATCGTGCGCCGAGGCACGCGCGCGCTCCCAGCGATCGCCATAGCCCATGCTGTAGCTCGTGTCGACCAGGATCACGACCTCGCGCGCGCCGGTGCCCGGAGCAGCGGGCGTATTCGCCCGCGTAATCAGAGGACGCGCAAACGCGAAGATGACGAGCGCGAGTGCGGTGAGCCGCACCGCCAGCAACAGCCAGTTCTGAATCTTCCGCCGCCGCACCGATTGATACGGAATCCGCCGCACGAACATCAGCGATGGAAAACGGATGACCTGCTTCTTCTCACGCTGAGTGAGATGGAGCAGCACGGGTATCGCGAGACCCGCGAGCGCGACGAAGAAGAGCGGCGCTAGGAATGACATGGTTTATCTGATCTTCATCGCCCTGGAGCGGCTGTTCAGATAGCGGAACAGCGCGTGGTCCAGCGGCTTCGACGTATCGAGCAACGTGTAGTCGACGCGGACAGCCGAGAACGCCTGCTGCAGCGCATCGATGTGCGCCTTGACCAGCGACTGATACTCCTCGCGAAACGCATCCGGCACGACCGGCATCTGCTCGCCGCTCTCGAGATCCTCGAACGGACAGGCGTCCGAGAAGCCGAAGTCGAGCTCGGCCGGGTCGAGCACGTGAAACACGATCAGATCGTTGCCGCGGAATCGCAGCGGCGATACGGCATCGACGATCGCCTCAGCGTCCTCATAGAAATCCGACACGATGACCAGCACGCCACGGCGGCCGAAGTGTTCCGCCAGCTTGTGCAGGGGCGCCTTCAAATTGCCGGGACGGCCCGGCTTCAGGCGCTCGAGCACATGCAGGACCGTCTCCATGTGCTTGGCGGAGGGCGGCACGTGTTCGACCACGTCGTCGTCGAACGCGATGAAGCCGACGCGATCGCGCTGGTGATGGACCAGATTGGTGAGGCACGCCGTGAGGATGCGCGCGTAATCGAACTTGGTGATGCCGCGGCTGCCGTAATCCATCGACTTCGACACGTCGAGCAGCACCGAGAAGTTCATGTTCGACTCGGCTTCGTACTCCTTGATGTAGTAGCGATCGGTGCGCGCCCACAGCCGCCAGTCCATGCGGCGAATGTCGTCGCCGGGCACGTAGCCGCGATGCTCGGCGAAATCGACCGACGCGCCGAAGTATGGCGCCTTGTGAAGACCGTTGATGAAGCCGTCGACCACGGCGCGCGAGACGAGCTCCAGGTTCCCGATGCGCGCGAGCACAACGGGGTCCATGAACCGGGCGCCGGGGATGGCGTGGATCTCGACAGCCATGTCACATACCGGAGCGCGGAAGAGGAACGACTTCGAGCAGCCGATCGACGATCTGGTCGGTCGTCACGCCTTCCGACTGCGCGTGGAAGTTCGTGATGATGCGGTGGCGCATGACCGGATGGGCGAGGGCGCGGATGTCGTCGAAGCTCACGTGATAACGGCCGCTCGTCAGCGCGCGCGCCTTCCCGCCAAGCACCAGGTACTGCGCCGCGCGGACGCTGGTGCCGAAGGCGACCCACTTCTTGATGAAGTCTTTCGACGTCGGGTCCTTCGGCCGTGACGCGCGGACGAGATCCAGCGCGTGCCGCATCACGGGCTCGGCCACGGGTACTTTTCGAACCAGTTGCTGGAAGGCAATCAGGTCGGCACCGGTGATCGGCTTGTCCAGCTGCGGATTCTGAATCGCCGTCGTCGTGCGAATGACGTCGAGCTCCTCGTCGTACGGCGGGTGCTCGATGATGATGTGAAACATGAAGCGGTCGAGCTGCGCCTCGGGCAGCGGATAC
>Ga0111539_10009447_pt1 | contig 12305 bp, 9 predicted proteins | sample RhiMethybrSRZTD1_FD_79667 | JGI IMG/M metagenome (GOLD analysis project Ga0111539, IMG submission 79667) | Populus rhizosphere microbial communities from Tennessee, USA - Rhizosphere MetaG P. TD hybrid SRZTD1 (version 2) (version 2) | ecosystem: Host-associated > Plants > Roots > Rhizosphere >...
AACAGCCTGGTAATTCATTGTGTCGGATTCAGAGACCACCTGAAGTCATCGCCGATAAGGATAAAGGGTTGGATACAGGAGTTAGACTGCTCGATTGCCGTCCAACAAGGCAAATACACGAACAACGCGATCGACGAGGAGTCGTCGAGGCAAACGCGCATCGAATCCGGCGTGTGCCCCGGATGGAAATCCAGCTTCCACTGAAGGTACCGCAAGGGACGGAACGGACTGACTGACCAACCGACCGTCGACAAAAATCAGCAGGGCTTTTGCTGGCCTGCCGCTCGCCGCGTCCTTGCACCAACCGTCGAATATCGCAGTCTCTCCCAGCATCCAGCCTGCTTCCCCGCCGAGCCAACCCTGCGGCTGAGCGAGTATCTGAATCGACTGCCCGTTGAGCGTCATGCTTTCCTTGCCGGCTTCTCCTCGAAGCTGTCCGTCGAGGAGAGTTGGACTTACCTCAGCCAAAGGCAAGCCGGTGCGAAGCCCCGCGAACACAAAGCCCGATGCGACGAGCAAGGCAAGGATCGCCGCGATGCTAGTCAGTAACGGATTGGCTCGTGCCTTGGCGTCGAGTTTGATGTCACGCGAACCGGCGCGTCTGAATAGTCGGAACAATTCTGCCGGCGCGAGACCGGCGAATGCGGCAGCTACCGGGTAACAGACACTGATATACCGACTGTTTAAGTAGCCGTCGACCGCGGAAAAGTAAGAGAAAACTGCTACGCGTAAGAGAACATGAGCGGCGAGTGCAGCAAGAATAAGGATGGACCACGGGCGATCGCGATCAGGCCAGAACAAGAGACGTGAAAGCAGAACAGCAACGCCAACGGCCATCAGCCACGGCATCACCTTTTGATAGAGGGAACTCACCCGAGAACGTCGATAATCCTGCCGTTGTAACACTCCGATGGAAGCAGGCTGTGAGAACTCAACTCGTTCGGCGTCTCTCCCGGCCATTTTTTGATTCGCTATATCTTCAAACGACTCCAGTTGAGCCGGGCTCAGACGATTTAGCCTTGGAACTGCCGCAGAGTAGGGACTCAAGCCACTGTGACTGAGTCTGGCAATATGGCTGGTAAGGTAACCCATGAAGGTAGACGGGACCAGAGGCCACTGCGACTGACATAAAAGGGGAATAATTCCTTTCAATATGTGAGATCCACACTTCAGCCGCTTCGTTTCGCAAGCTGTTTCAACTTCGTCGGCGATTCGGCCAAAGAGAGTCTGCGTAAGATCCGGAGAGTGACTGATCGTTTCATCCTGAATTGCCGAAATACGCATAATCGCAAAGGCATCCGAGTAAGTCATGTTCGGAACTTGCGTGGCCACAGCCTTGATGGTTTGGCCGACAGAGCCAAAGCTTGGGCTCACTTCCAAAACCTTTTGAGCCTCATCCGCAGTCATTAGACCATTGTCACAAGGGCTCTCCTGAACCCGCTTCAGTGCATTTACGGCGCGAGGAAAATTCCCTTCCGAGATCTCGTTCACGAAGGACACGCCATAGCTCGCTTTGTTCAGCCTGGCGAAGCAAAGGTATACAAGTTGAGATGGAAGCACGACCAGAAGAGCGCCGATCAGGAGCAGAACCATCTTGTGTCGCGTACCGTGAGTATCCCTAAACCACAGCGCTCCGCTAACAAGGGCGATCACCGCAGGCAGAAGCAAAACCGCTTCCTCGCGCATACTCCAGTGAAGGCAAAGAAGGAACAACAGAACAATAAAGGAGGGACTGTACAGAATTCCGACTGGACGTCTCGCTTTCACGGTAAACAAGCTGACGCATAGCCCCATAATGCCAACTTCCAAAGCCCCTGTTGCCACTTCCCGTATCATCCGGACGGCATTCGCATCGTACAAAGTAGGGAAAAAGCTGCCGACAACGAACATCGCCGCAACGGATACTCGTGAATATTTGAGCCTCAGGAGAGCCCTCGCCAGAACGCCCACCGCGATCACATGAAGCAAGAGAACTGTCTGGAGGTACGGCAGACCCAAAGCCGAAAGAACCGCCAGCAAAATAGAGAACCCGGGCCGCTTGACCAGTGTCGTCGGATCATAGGGCCCGAGCCAATCCAGCGGAGGACTCGCATTTATGAGCTTGCCCGGAAGCAACTTCAGATAATGAGCGGATAAAACGTACCGCGAGTCGTCAACCCCGGCAGAGAGAGGATAAGGGCGAAGATCCCAGGTCAGGGCAAGCAAAAGCGCAGCGACAACACAGAAGAGCAACAGCAAAAACGTTCGATGTCGCGTGGGAACGAATCGCAGTTCCCGGATGTTGTCCGTCACGACCGCTTCACACCAAACATGTTGAGAAGATTGGGAGCGAGCAGGTAGGGATTGCTCCCATCCACGACCGGCCGAACGACGAAATCGTTCGGATTTTGGGAAAAGGCATGGACGTCCTTCGCAACGTTCGAAGAAAGCGAGGATCGATTCGGATCGAACTCAAATTCCGGAAACAGCACTTCGACCGCGTCAGGAGTGAACCGCCAGTAATCCTTGGGATAGCCGTGGTAACGCCAGACAAACGGAACGGAAAGAAACAGAACGCCTTTGGGAGCGGTCAATCGAGTCATGTTTGCAGCCATCGCGAAAACATTAGGAACGTGTTCGAGGACGCTGCAACAGATCAATGTTCTAAATCTTCGCGCACCGAGCGCGCGGTCCACCTCCGCGAAGTCTTGCGTCATATCCACAACGACATCAACGTTTGTATCCGAAGACATATCGACGCCGATGAACTCGAGACCCTGGCAAATCGACCGGTAGTCCATGGACGATTCCGGAGCATAGTGACGCGAACCAATCTCAATGACCGGACCGCGAATGGTGTCGCGAAGACTACGCACCCATTCAACCTGATTCGAGTCGCCCATCGTTCGTTAAGGCCGTTTGGCCTGCCTCACATCGAAGAAAATTTTGGTAAGTCCGAGTCGGTCCGCGTCAGATGCCAGCAGATCGAGGGAATCGTATTCCGTGATGCCGACCTCACCCAGTAGAGCAGATAGATCCTCCGGCGCCAGCACGTTGTAATAGATGAAAGACTCCGCACCCTGTAGCACGAGGCGGTTGAAAAGTCGCTGCCGGGTACGATCGTACACTGTCTTGCCGCGCTGCGCCGCGCCATCCCCGGAACGGAGGCGAAGGAGGACATAACTGCGGGAAACCCGAATGAGTTCGCGTAATGCCGGGCGCATATCTTCGAGATGAATCAAAACGTCTGAGCAGACGACACAGTCGAAGCTCCCCGCCGGAAACGGAAGTTGGTCGACACCGCCGGCAATGAGAGACAACCCCGGATAATGCTCGCGTCCCATTCCAAGAAACTGGCGGTTAAGATCCATGCCGGTGTACTTCAAGGGATCGACACCAAGAATCTCATGCAGGTGTCCCATTCCGCAGCCGGCTTCAAGCACCGTTCCGCGATAGTCGGCTCCTAGAAATTGGCGGTATGCGTCACGTAAATCGTGCAAATAACCTGGTGCCAGCCAGATGCTTCTGACGTAGTTCGGCCACGTCGGGTCTCCATCAACGAATGAACACACCTCGAGCGGGCCGTCCACGGTTTCCAGCGGTGTGCGATACGACTCTGGTCGAGCGTAGCGAAACGGTTTGTCGGAGGAGTCAGCCTTTTCGCGCAAAAGCATGAATGCGATCGCCGTAACCCAACCCACCGGCGATACAAAGCAGGGGGGCGAGCCAGGCATTCAAGAGAGGTTCACTATCCATCTTTGGAGCTAACTCAGGTTTCAAAAGGCGCCAGTCCCGGAGAAGATAACCGAGGCTTCTTGAGAAATCCTTCGGAGTCCTTTCGTGATGTACTTCGATCTCGACGAAGCCCTTAGCTTTTAAAAGCTTCGCAAGCTTTTCCGGAGAGTAAATCATTAAGTGACGAGGGGCTTCAAGACTGAACCATCGGGATCGAAAGAGGTGGGCGCTCAATCCCCGCGGATTTGGTACAGCAACATGAATCCGTCCACCTGGCTTAAGCTTCGCAGCCAATTTGGTCAGGATCATGTCGGGATCATAGAGGTGTTCCAGGACGTGATTCATTCGAACCGCATCCACCGATCCATCCTGGATCTCAGCCCAACCTGCGTCCGATACAACAATGCCGCGATGTCCTTCCTGACGAGCCTGCTGCACAAGGTCCTCCATGAAGTCCATGGCAATGGTCGTCCACCTCGTATCGCGCAATCGATTCAGAAACCATGTTGAGCCGCATCCGAAATCGAGGAGCACCGAACCGTACTTCATCGGAGGCTTGTAGAAAGTCTGCATCCCGGGAATCACCGTATCGGGATAGCGACGTTCAACGTAACGCAGCAACCAGTTTCGGAACTTTTCCACGAGCGAAATCTCCCAGAATCCCAGAAAGCGCTCTACGATCGATTTCGCCTGACTCCTCGAAGCATCCGGCGGCGCCGAGTACGGATGATAATTCTCCGGATAAAAGTGACCTATCGACTCGCGAGTGGGTCTTCGGGAAAGAAACAGGAGGTCGCAATCCCCGCAATGCATGTAGGGAAACCGCTGGGGCGACGCGTGGAGCAGAAGATCCCTGCCGGTCCGCCATAGCCGGAAGTTCGTGCCTCCGCAACCGGGACACTCGGTCAGTGTCTCTGTGCTTGGCAGCGCGTTTGCGTCAACCACTGCGGCAGGTACCAACGTTTAGATTTTCTCCCAGTAAGCTGCGGCGTCGACTGAATTCACTTCGACGCAAGGATCGCCAGTCGAGGGCCGTTTCTTTCTTCCCGGTCTTCAATCACATTAAAAGAAGAGAAACCCGCTCGAAGCAGGCCTTCTCTCAAACTCTCCCGGGTCAGCCAGAAAGACTGCGCATCCTTACCTGAGAAGGGATCAAGCCAGTCTGACTCACCGTGATATGCCCCACGATAGGAAAAACCACCCGATTTCCTTTCGACTATCTCTGCTTCGTTTCGAGCGACGTGGGTATCGAGGAAAATCGTGTTACACATCGGTCCCAACGCGAACAGGTGCTCGATCGGAGACATCAGGTGGTACAGAACACCGCAGTGAAACACCAGATCAAACCGCCCAAAGTCCGTCGTGAGTTTTTCAACGTCGGCGACCAAAACCCTGGCATTTGAACCATAAATACTGAGTCTTGCCAGCGTCTTCACAACATTCAGCGGACGAATATCGATCGCTGTTACGTTCTCGCTAAAGAGCCTCAAGCCGAGAGTGTGAATACCTTCGAAACAACCGACTTCGAGAATGGACTTTCCGGTGAGATTCACCATCTGGTGAAGTTTCTCAATCCGCGAATCCGGGATTCTTCCGGGCGTCGTTCTCTTACCGGGCGTGACTCCAAGCTTTCCGACAACTCGGCCTTCGAGAAGCGTGCCCGCTCGCCAATCCAGCATGCTGTTGATTTCCGAAAGGGTGCTGTCCGAAATTTCCAATCTGCACAAAGGAAAAGGATAGCGGTCCCCGAAAACGTCCAGGTTTTCATCCTTAAACGCGTCCGTTGTCACGTGGCGTGCTCTCCCTTGCCGCTGATCGCGTAGTGATTTGATTCGCCAGCGTCCACCGCGGAAACAACTTGCCAGTCGCAAGGCTGGTAAAAGAGGCTGTGTTGCGTCCGATGGTTACGCTCCACATTGAACCGAAATGTTTCGATTGCCGCAATATGTTCAAGAGTCGAAGCCGTCAACGCAATCTTTGTGGTGTAGAAACCGCTCTGCAGGCCGAGATAGGGGAAACCAAGGATGATCTCGTTCTGTCCCTGCCGCAGATTCAGTGGCGTTTCTCCCGTTGAAAGCGTCAGCACAGTCTGCAGATCCCCGAAGCCTTCCCGCACAATGATCGTCGCTTTGACGCCCGGGAAATCTATGCTCCCGGAACACCGAATTCGAAGAGTGACAGGATCGCCGCAAACCGGCGATACCAACTTATTTCCGTCCGCATCGGCAAAGAAGATGTCATGCACTTTGAAACCCTCAACGACGACAGCCTTCGATGCCGCCTGAGTGCCCGTTTTGCCGGGGGTAAGCGTCGGAATGCGCCGCAGGTCTTCTTCATAACGCCGGATCACGTGGGAGGTTTCGCCGATCTCTGCAATTTTCCCCCGCGCCATGTAGATGCATCGATCGCAGGATCCGAGGATTGCTGCCGGGCTGTGAGATACGAGTAGAAACGCCGTTCCCCGGCGCCGCAATTCCGCCAACCGGCGATAGCATTTTGTTCGAAATCGGAGATCGCCGACGCCGAGGACCTCGTCGATCAGAAGAATGTCCGGCTCGGTATGAATTGCACACGAGAAACCCAGCCGCGCAGCCATACCTGAGCTGTATGTCTGAAGTGGCGCGTCAATGGCCTCCTCGAGTTCAGAGAACTCGACAATATCTTTGAAACGCGCCTCAATTTCCTGAAGGGGCATTCCCAGAATCGAGAGATTGACGTAGATATTCTCGCGCCCACTGAGGACCGGCCGGAAGCCCGCGCCCAACGCGATCAACGGCGCCAGGCGCCCTCGAATGCGAATGGATCCTGTGTCCGGCCTGAACAAGCCGCTAAGCACTCGAAGCAACGTGGTTTTGCCCGCTCCGTTTGCGCCAACCAGGCCCATCGATTCGCCCTTTTCGAGTCGAAACGAAACGTTTTCAAGAGACCAGAACTCGCCCGGCCTTAAAGTGCTTCCATTTCGGTCGAGGCCAAGTACGTCGCGACAAATGTCGCGCAGGCCATAAGACAGGGATGTCTTCAACTGTCGGCAAAACTTCTTCGAGACACCTTCAACCACTACAGGTCCGTCGAACCGTTGTGGCTCAGTGGTTGGGAGATCCCGCGTCATTCTCCGGCCCTCTCAACAACGAAGGGAATAGACACACGGAATGCGATAAGCGCCAGGAAAAAGGCGATCACGGACGCCGCGCCCAAACCCGCAAGAAACCATCCATTGGTAATCACACCACCGGTCATGGCCTCTCGAGCCGCAACGAGAAAATGGGTGGCTGGATTCGTTCGGACAATGAATGAAAATATGCCACCAGCCTGGGGCATGGGATAGACGACAGGTGTCAGCAAAAACCAGAAACCGATGACGACGGGAATGCCCTTCAGGATGTCGTGATAGAGCGTGCCAAGAGGCGCAAGGATCAGCCCGATCACAGTTGCCTGAATGATCAGTAGCGCCAGCAGGATCGGCGCAAACACAACGGCCACGCCCGGCTGCACCCCATAGAGCACGAATACGATCACCAGCAACAGAAGCTTGATTAAGAACTCCACCAGGACTTCGCCCATCTGAGACAGGACTACGATCTCCGGTGGCAAGTAGATGTGACTCAGAATTCCTTTGAAATCACGTAGTGCATCGACGGGTCCATTCAAAGCATCGATGAATGTCTGCCAAAGAACAGTGCCAACCATGACGTATACGAGGTACGGAATCGGAGTCTCGCCGACGCGAATGACTTGTGCATCCTTCGCCAGAGAAAAACCCACGGCCGTGGCAATGGACGGGATGAACGCCCACAGGTAACCGAGCAGCGACTGACGGTATTGAGCCCGCAGGTTACGAACAACCACCCGCCTGACGAGTTCGCGGAATCTCCAGCTCTCATGAACCATCCGTCGAATGAGAACGACGGGGTGATGCACAGCAGACTCCGGTGAATACGCAACCTCAGCGACAGGTAATGTGGACGGAAGTTGGGACTCGTTTGACGTCATACGGGGAAAGCAACGCCAGGCAGCCGGGACAACACCTGAAGCCACCGTTCCGCAACGTTGCGCGGCATCCAGCGTTGCATGATGTAATCCCTCCCGGCAAGTGCCTTCTGTTGCGCCTTGACGGGGTCAAACAAGAGTTCCCGCAAACCTGACGACCAGTCCTCGAGACTACAGAATTCCGCGAACTCCTGATAGCTGGGAACTGCATCGGCAACGACGGGAATACCTGCGAAAAGCGCCGTGGTCAACCGGTTATGGGACTTGGCCCATGTAAACGGATTTCTATTCACCGGCAGGATTACTCCATCCATTCCGGACAAAAGGCCGGGAAATTCCTCAACGCTGTAATCCACATACGAGGATGCGATCTTCAACGGAGCGATACTTCGGTCGTATTCCTCGCGACTGTTGCTACAAACCACCAGTTCCACAATTCCTTTCGCAGTCTGAAAGACGTCTCGCAAGACGTCGGCGATCGCGAGTATGTCACGCATTCCACAGGGGGCATTCGGAGAGCCGTGAATTCCGAACCACATCAGCTTGTGACAAGATCTTTCACCGGTACGGTTAGCACACGGCTGCACATCCGGAAACTCCACCGGATCGCCTACCACTTCCGGCGGTTCCCCAAGCGCTGCCTCGGCCGTGACAGTATCCGCAAGGGTTGGTGTCGAGCAAACAATCACATCGGCGAGTCCGATCATCTCCAGAAGGTTGTTCCGTGCCTTCACATAGGCAGGAAGCGAGAAGGGATTATAAAAGTGATTGTCGCAGAGATCCAACACTACTGAAGCTCCGCGCGATCGCAGGCGTCGAGCCAGGTCCTGATCTGACGGCTCATAACATTTAGAGAAAATCACGCCCTGGTAAGAGTCCGCTTTTTGGGAATCGAAGAGTTCAACGGGAAAATTCACGGACTGCAATTCACGAAGAGGAATCATGCAGCGGTAACGAACGCTTGCCACGGTTGGATCGAATGACTTCGGCTTCCAACCTAGCATGTGTGCAATATTCGGCGCTGAACCCAGTAGATCGTCGCTTTATAAAAGACCCTTACCGCCTGCTTGAGTCCCACAGGCTGATCCAACGCTGGATGGATGCCCGTGGGCGGTAGTGAAGGCACCGGATGATTCGAGTTCACGAGCTCTTCCGACAATGGTTCATGCCCGGGCCTGGCGCGAGATTCTTCGGCCCGCCACTCGTAGGAAAGCCGGAACATACCGTCGCTCGCAATCTCGGGATATCTCTGACGCAGGAGAATCTTCTGGAAGCTTTCGTCACATCGGCCGCGACTGGTACCGGGTGTATGCCGGACCTGCACGTGGCCCAGGTAGACATTCCGGTACCCTTCCTGCCGGATGCGCAGGCCATACTCGACATCGTTGTATCCGTTCGGAAATTCGATCTCGTTCAGCGGACCAATCTTGTCGTATTTGGAACGCGCAATAGCGGAGCAGGCGAAAGTGTTCGCCAGGACTTCCCGAGTCAGACCGCAGTAGGCGGTATCCTTCGATTCGTCGACGGGCGATGCGTGCACGGAAGGGATGACCTCCCTCGCCTGGATCCCTGCACACAGAAGTTGCGACCTGGAATCCAGCATCTGACATCCGACTGTGCCGACGTTGGGGAGCAGCGCCCACGCGCCCATCTCGTCGAGCACATCCTCACTCAACAACTCCGCATCGTTGTTCAGAAAGACCAGAACTTCGCCGGAAGCGACATCGGCTCCGAGATTCGTTTGCCTGCTGTGGTTAAACGGGTCGTCATAATCGACTATTTGCACGTGAACTCGATCGTGGCGCAACAGTTCCACCGACTGTTTCACTTCAGCCAGAGACTCCTCACTCGAACGATTGTTAATGAGGATGACTTCGAGCTGACCGTCCAGCCTTTGTCCGGTCAAAGATCTCAAACAAGCAATCGTTTCGGCAGGGCGATCCCGGAAAGAAACAACCACACTCACAGATTGAGGGCGCCGGACCGGCGCGAGCGGAGACTGCGAACTATTTGCCGAAGGCAGGAACTGGAATTCCGAGACTGTGCTCAGAATCTCTTTGTAGCGACTTCGATAAGCATCGTGCCCAAATCGAGAGAGTTCGTGCGAATTCAGCGGGGCCAACTGCCTGGAGCTGAAGAATTCAGGATGCGTTGTCCAACGAGCTTTCGGATTTTGTCCAAGCCAGACATGAAAAAGGTGCGAGTCGTTATGCAGCACATCCTCGACGAAGTCATATGGAAATTGCGACAACCAGGCGGAACGGACCGCAAAAGCCATGCCAATGTGGGCAACGCTCTGGATCGTGAAGGGCTCGAATTTCGGCTGTCGAAAAAGCCATGCCCCGTGATCAGGCGGCTTATGTCTTCGTTCGTTCCAGACGACAATATCCGGCTGTTCGCTTTCGTTCAGCAGTGCGAGGGTTGACGCGACGGATGGATGAAACTGATCGCCCGGTCGGGCAAACAGTACAAATTCGTAATTCGCGGCCTCATTTGCGGACCATTCCGAAAGCAGACACAGCCGGATCTGCGAGAACTCGTCAAAGTCGGAGTGATCCAGTATTGCCTTGGTGCGGTCCAGCAGGAATTGGGTAGTCGCAACGAAAACCAGGTCGGCGTGAGGAGCGCTTTGCAGGCACCAGGACAGCACCGTGGGAGCGACGTCGCCGTCGCCCACCACGCGATCAACAAGCACGACGAGCAGGGCGATGTATCCACACTTTGGCGGCTTCAGCACACCGGATTCAAAGAGGCCTCTTTCCGTCTCCACGCGCTTGACCAGTTGGTCCAACTTCGCTGTGGCATCGCCCTTTCCAAGCAAACTGATGAAAGGGAACGAAGGTCTGGAAAACTGGTTCCTGGTCCACTCTACATAACTAAGGCTCGCACTTCGTCCAGGATATGTGTTGACCCACTGGGTATGCCCGACGAAGTAGAACGGAGTACGATGAGCCTGTCCAATGGATAATCCAAAACTCTCGACGTGACGGCTGACAGCGATTTCGGCCGCGATGCACTCGTCATAGTCCTGACCAATCGGAAACCCGTCAAGCTTGAGGAGGACCTCGCTGGATGTTGCCCAAATCAAGGAACGCAAGTGGCGTCCAGTCGGTCCAGGAGGGATCTGACGCTTTTCTAAAAGGGCGATGCAGAGCCTGGCACGTCTCGAGGTTCCGACCTGCACTTCGGCAGGGTCATCCTCGTTGCCTGCGGTAAGTTCATCCCAGGCTCTGGACCAACGGTGATTGATGCACTCGCCGATCATCCCCATACCGGGCTCGCTCAATCGTTCCGTAAGGGCGAGGAGCCACCCGTTCCGTCGTATCACGCACTCATCCTGAAGGAAGACGTAGTGAGTGTAGCCGGGGTTCTCGCGCCATCCATGATCCCAGGCCCCAATATTCATCCCCTCATTGGATCTGGATAGCACTTTTGTCGGGAAAGAGGCTGCTGGAAGCGTTACCGGTCGGCCTGTCGCCTGATTGACCACGATACAAACGTCAAAAGGCATACCCGCATCGTGCTCTTCGATGGATCTGAGTATTCGAGACAGGTCGTTCAACGGCCGGGCGTCGTAGTACGAAATGACAACCAGGGTGGTGGCACCCGTCGCTGGTTCTCCTGAACCGTCGTGAGACGATCTTGCATGCGTTGGTACAGCTCTTGGCGAAATCATCAGGCGCCTTTGTGTCTTCATCTCAGTCGCAGCCTATGTTCCTGCTCCAGCCCTCTTATCGACCCGAAGCAAAAACCCGAAGTCTTTGTGGTTAGGCGAAGTCTCCATCAGGATCTCGTCGAAGTAACCTTCCCTCACGACAAGGTTTCCCAACTCCGCAAAAGTGTCCGGCGTGTAATAGTGAACATGAATCGAATAATTGCGCGCGATCAGATTTTCCGGCGTGTTGTACGGAGCCGTGTACTTGCACCATCGCTCATATTGATCGAGTCCGGTTTTCCAGATTCCTTCCGATCTTTGCCGATGCCAATCTTCAGACGTGCTGGGGAACTGGCGCAGATCGAAGGTGTACCGGCAGTCTGGAACCACACCAACGATGAGTCCTGAGGGTGACAACTTTCGCCTCCAGTTCTCAAGAACTCCCAGGGGATTCATCAGATGTTCGAAAACATGATTCGAGTAAATAAAGTCGAGAGAACCGTCAGGGATGGTTGCGAGGAATTGTGCGTCTGCAACGATGTATTTCGACCAAAGGTTCTTCTGCTCAACTATGGAAGGTTTATCTGTCTTTTTATAATTGCGAACCCATTCTTCTGCGCTTGCGGATTCCACATACCGAACGTCGATCTTATCGGATGGCAGAATATGGGGATTCAGCCCAGGACCGATCTCCACGCCGTTACCCTGAATGAGTGGAAAGAATTTCGCCCGGGAGTTGAAACTGAGGCCGGTATCGATAGCCATGGGAATGGCACCGTCGTTCCTCAGGCGAATGTGAAAACTCTCGTCGTTATGTGCCCATTGCGGCCAGTCCAGGGTGATATTTCGACAATTGGTGGTGTGCTCGCTGGTACGAAACATCGTGTCGTAGTGAGATGAACATTCCGCTTTTAAAATGTCCACGACAAAGGTGGCAAAAGCGGCTTCG
>Ga0111539_10009450_pt1 | contig 12302 bp, 10 predicted proteins | sample RhiMethybrSRZTD1_FD_79667 | JGI IMG/M metagenome (GOLD analysis project Ga0111539, IMG submission 79667) | Populus rhizosphere microbial communities from Tennessee, USA - Rhizosphere MetaG P. TD hybrid SRZTD1 (version 2) (version 2) | ecosystem: Host-associated > Plants > Roots > Rhizosphere >...
GAAACGTCGGGCAACTGGCGGCGCAAATTCTCGCCAGGTTGCAGGTGTTGCTGCTGTTATAGCCGCCGATCACGATCATCAGGTCGATTGGCGTCTCCCGCAGCAGCGCGACGACCGCGTCCTGCCGATCCTGCGTCGCGCTGCAGATGGTATCGAAGGCTTCGAAGTGGCCCGCGAGATCGGCCTCCCCATAGCGATCGACCATCGCCTGTCTCAACATCTCGCCGATCGCCAGCGACTCGGACATCAGCATCGTGGTCTGATTCGCCAGGCCGATTCTTTCCAAGTCGCGATCCGGGTCGAAGCCAGCGGATACCGCGCGTTCGAAGCGGCCCATGAAGGCGTCCCGGTTCCCGCGTTGTCGGATGTAGTCGCAGACCGCCCGGGTTTCGTCGTCATCGAAGACCACGAGGTAACGTCCGCCATACGCAACCGCCTGTGACGCGGTCGCCTGCGTCTCTTCGTGCCACATCTTGCCGTGGATGACGGAGGTGTAGCCGTTCTCCGTATAGCGGCGGACGTTCTTCCACACGTTCAGCACGGAGCCGCAGGTCGTGTCGATCAGCGTGCAGCCGCGACGATCGAGGTCTTGGAGCATCGCGACCGTGACCCCGAACGCCGGAAGAATCACCACGTCATTGGCCCCCGGGGTCTCGGGCTGAATGGCTCGGTCGCTGAGAAACTCGATGCCCATCGACCGCAACTTGGCATTGACGTGCGGGTTATGGATGATTTCGCCGGTCAAGAAGACCCGTCGATTCGGGAATCGGCGGCGGGTCTGGTAGGCGTAGTCGACGGCGCGGTCGACACCGTAACAGAAGCCGAATTCGCGGGCGAGGTGCACCGTGAGCCGTCCCGAGCTGTAGGTGTAGTCGTCAGCCTTGATGCGTTCGATGAGATCGCTGTGATAATTCTCGGCCAGCATGCCGGCTACGGCATCCTTGAGGTCGAGACCTTTGCGGAAGATCAGGGAAGACAGAGGCTCAGTTTATCGGATTCTGTTGCTGATTTCCCGGACCCGCGGCGTCATGGCGTCGAGCGCATCGAGCTCCGGCATGCGCGGTCGGGTGGCCGCCGCTTCAAGCTCCGAGAAGAGGAGCGAGTCGTCGTCTTGCGGTGGTGCGACGGGCGCCTCGACCTGAGTCGGCTCCTGCCGTCCGGCAGGCGGCTGCGAGATGGTGGTCCCCGTCGGGGTTCGAAGGCTGCGGCCGTCGTAGAACATGCCCGCTCCAAGGCCCACGAAGAGGCCGGCGGCGGCCGCCGCAGCGATCCAACCCGCCGCGGCGCGGGAAATGGTCTGGCCGACCGGCCGGTCCAGGCGGCCCATGCCGTCGACGCTTTCAGCGCCGGCGCGGAAGGTCAGCACGCGCCCCCCAGTGCCCATCAGCTCGAGGCGGCGCGCGATCTCGTGTTGCTGCAGCAGCAGCCGATCGGGTGTGAAGATGGCTGATGTCTCTTCGTCGGCAGCAATCCAGGTATCGTCCATGAAGCCAGTGAGCGCGACAAAGCGGCCACGGCACTTGCGGCAATCGGCCAGATGCTCAGCCGCCGGTGGATCGATGCCCTCACCGCTGCGCTCGGCGAGGTAACAGTCGAACAAACGCGTTTCAGAAAGATGACGCTTCCAGTTCCAGGGAATGAGTGCAGTCATGGCTTTTCCGGCCTATCAATTGCGCCAGGCGTGCCGGCCTTCTCGGGCTTTCCTCCGAGCAGGCCTCGCAGTTTTCGCGCGGCACGGAACAGGTGCACGCGCACCGTCGATTCGTTCAGGCCAGTCATCGCGCTGACCTCTCGCGGCGTGCAATCGCCATAGTGGCAGAGCATGAAGACCGTGCGTTGTCGGCCATCCAGCTGATCGATAGCCCCGGCGAGACGCGCCTGCCGCTCGCGAGCGAGCAACTGCGCCTCCGGATTGAGCGGCGGCCCGCTGCTGAAGGTCGGTCGCGCCTCGTCGGCGGGACTGGCCTCTTCCGCCGGCGCGAAGCGACGATCCCGTCGGACGCGTGCCTTCCGCCGGTCGAGGCACCCGTTGATAAGAATCCGCGTGAACCAGACCTCGAAGGGCCACGCGTCCCGATACGAGCCGATGTGGCTGAAGACTTTGAGAAACGCATCCTGAACCGCTTCATCCGCGTCGGCGGCGTCGCGCAGGTACTGATAGGCGATCCGAACCGCGCGCCGCTGATGCAGCGCGACCAGTTCCGCAAAACGCTCGCGCGCCTCGGCCATCGCTCCGCGAGCCACGAGGTCGCGGATTTCGATCGCAACCCGTGTATCGTCGGACGGACGAGCAGCAGGCGCCTGACGCCGGCGCCCCGACTCGGTCGAGGGAGACGCGTGCGACGGATCGACCATGCCTTCCGGATGCGTGGTTCGAGGGTCACTCATAGGTCATTACGATGAGGCGGGACAACCGTTTACAGTCTACCGCAGGAATGTGCCGGGTGATTGACTTGCACGGACCGGGACGGCTACGATGCCAATCCGCTCTATGTTACTGCACCTCCAGACGTTAGGGTCCCGCTGCTTGGTGAACCTCTCGCGTGCGAGGCTGTACGAAGCCGCGCTTCGACGAGGCGAAGCCCTGTTGGCCGCTGACGGCCCACTCGTCTGCGAGACGGGCCCACACACCGGGCGGTCGCCGAACGACAAATTTTTCGTCAAGGAGCCGTCGAGCGAAGGGCAGATTGCCTGGGGCGCCGTGAACAAGCCGCTCTCCGCCGACCACTTCCGCGCATTACACCAGGACTTCATGAGCGCGGTCAACGAGTCGGAGCTATTCGTTCAAGAGTGCTACGCAGGCGCCGATCCCGAATACCGTCTCCCGGTGCGTGTCGTCACCGAGTTGGCGTGGCACAGCCTGTTCGCTCGGAACCTTCTCACCGCCCGGACGGCGCCGGATGCGGTTGCCGCCAACGCGGACAGCGGCGAGCTCTTCACGATCATCGATGCGCCCAGCTTCACCGCCGATCCGCAACGGCATGGCTCCCGATCGGGCGCGATCATCGCGGTGAACTTTGCGGAGCGTCTCGTCCTCATTGGCGGGACGAGCTACGCCGGCGAGATCAAGAAAGCCGTCTTCACGGCTCTGAACTACTTCTTGCCACTGCGGGGCGTGCTGTCGATGCACTGTTCGGCAAACGTCGGACGATCGGATGACGTGGCGCTGTTCTTCGGACTTTCGGGCACGGGCAAGACCACCTTGTCCAGCGACCCGGAGCGTCGGCTGATTGGTGACGATGAGCACGGGTGGAGCGATCGTGGCGTGTTCAATTTCGAAGGCGGATGCTACGCGAAAACCATACGACTGTCGGCTGACGCTGAGCCGCAGATCTACGCAACCACGCGCCGCTTCGGCACGGTGCTCGAGAACGTCGCCATCGATCCCGACTCGCGGACGCTGGATCTGAACGACGATCGACTGACCGAGAACACGCGCGCCGCGTATCCGATTGGCTTCATCGAGAATTCCGTTCTGACGGGCATGGGGGATCATCCGAAGCACGTGATCATGCTCACGGCCGATGCCTTCGGAGTGTTGCCGCCGATCGCGCGGCTGAGTCCCGACGCGGCGATGTATCACTTCCTGTCCGGCTACACCGCCAAAGTGGCCGGCACGGAAAAGGGCGTCACTGAGCCGAAGGCGACCTTCAGCACCTGTTTCGCGTCGCCCTTCATTCCGCTCGAGCCGGGTGTCTATGCGCGCATGTTGGGCGAGCGCATTGCCAGGCATCGCGCCCGTGTCTGGCTCGTGAATACCGGCTGGACCGGCGGCCCTTATGGCATCGGCTCACGTATGAAGATCGACCACACGCGGGCGATGATTCGCGCCGCGCTGTCTGGAGCCCTGGACAAGGTCGGGTATGAAACCGATCCGCTGTTCAATCTCGAGATTCCCGCATCCTGTCCGGACGTTCCGACCGGTGTGCTCCAGCCGCGCAACACATGGTCCCGGCCCGAGGATTACGATCGGCAGGCCGCCGAGCTCGCGCGAATGTTCACCGAGAACTTCAAGCGATTTGAAGGTGGCGTGAGTCGCGCCGTGCGCGACGCCGGGCCGCGTTAGGACAGCTCACCACAGGGCTGAGGGCTCACAAGGGCTACAGGGCTAAGGGCTCAAAAGGGCTACAGGGCTACAGGGCTTAGGGCTAAGGGCTGAAGGAACAGAGCACAGAGAACGGAGCACAGGAACGGAGCACCGAGCACCGAGCACCGAGCACAGAGTTTTGAGAGTCAAGGAATTGAGCGCCTACGAAGCCGTGATCGGTCTGGAGATTCACGCACATCTGCTGACCAAGTCGAAGATGTTCTGCGGCTGCAGCACCAAATTCGGCGCCGCGCCGAACACGCACGTCTGTCCGGTCTGCCTGGGGCTCCCAGGAGCGTTACCGGTGCTGAATCGCGCCGCGGTTGACGACGGCGTTCGCGCGGGGCTCGCACTCAGCTGCCGGATCAACGAGACGTCGATTTTCGCCCGGAAGAACTACTTCTACCCGGACCTGCCGAAGGGCTATCAGATCTCGCAATACGAGCAGCCGCTCGCCAGCGACGGCGTTGTGGAGTTCGTCTCCCCGGCCGGTCCGCGACGGATCGGGATCACTCGCGTCCATCTCGAGGAGGACGCGGGCAAGTCGCTGCACGAAGGATTTGCCGACTCCGACACCAAGACGTGCGTCGACTACAACCGCAGTGGCGTACCGCTGATTGAAATCGTCACCGAGCCGGATCTGCGTTCGGCTGCCGATGCGGCGGAATTCTTCGGCCGTCTGCGTGCAATTCTGGTGTGGCTGGGTGTCAACGACGGCAACATGGAAGAGGGCAGCCTGCGCTGCGACGCCAACGTGTCGGTGCGTCCCGCGGGCGCATCCAACCTTGGCACCAAAGCGGAGGTGAAGAACCTCAATTCGTTCCGCTTTCTCTTGAAGGCCCTCGAGTTCGAAATCGATCGACAGGTCGAATTGCTCGAGAGCGGCGGCCGCGTGACGCAGGAGACGCGGCTGTGGGATCCGGCGCGCGGCGAGACGGTTTCGATGCGGAGCAAGGAGGAAGCACACGACTACCGCTACTTTCCCGAGCCCGACCTCCCGCTGCTCATCGTCGACGAGGCGCGTGTGACCGCGATCCGCGCAGCTCTGCCGCTGGAACTGCCCGATGCCCGGCGCCAACGGTTCGTCACCGAGTACGGGTTGCCCGCCTACGATGCCGGACAGCTGACACAGTCGCTGGCCGTGGCCGATTACTTCGAGCAGACGGTTCGGGCGGGAGCCGCGCCCAAGATCGCCAGCAATTGGATGATGGGCGAGCTGGCGCGCGCGCTCAACGCGGCCGGCCGCGACATGGCCGAATCGCCCGTCGCGCCCGAGCGGCTCGCGGAGCTTCTCGCGCTCATCGACAGCGGGACGATCAGCGGCGCGATTGCGAAGAACGTGTTCGAGACGATGTTCGCCTCGGGTGAACGCGCCGGCGCCATCGTCAAGGCTGGAGGGCTGACGCAGATCTCGGACGACTCGCAGCTGTCGGCCCAGATCGCGGAGGTGTTGAGCCGACACGCCGATGCGGTCGCTCAATATCGCGGCGGCAAGACGTCGACGCTGGGTTTTCTGGTCGGCCAGGTGATGAAGGCGACCGGCGGGAAGGCGAATCCGAAGCGATTGAACGAGCTTTTGAAAGAAGCATTGCAGGACTAAAGTCCTGCGCTACGAGTGTTGGCCGCAGGACTAGCCACCTTCGCCACGGCTACGGTGGTCCGCCGAAGCGCTTCGCGCGAAGGCGGAAGTCCTGCGCTACGAGTGCCGTGTTATAGTCCGCCTGCTCCATCGGGATGATTGAGATTCATCGCCTTTCGAAACAGTACAACCGCGCCGTGTTCGCGCTGCGTGAGCTGTCGCTGACCATCGACAAAGGCGAGTTTCTCTTCCTGACCGGCTCGAGCGGGGCGGGGAAGTCGACGCTGCTGCGACTGCTTCTGCGCGAAGACCTCCCGACCGAAGGCTCGATCAAAGTCGGAGGCCGTGACCTCAGCGAACTGTCTCGCGATCAGGTGCAGAGTTATCGGCGGACAGTCGGGTTCGTCTTTCAGGATTTCCGGCTCATCCCGCGGCTGACGGTGTTCCAGAACGTCGCGTTCGTGATGCGCGTGATCGGCGTGGCGGTTCCCGTGCAGCAGCGCAAGACCTTTCAGGTCCTGAAATGGGTCGGGCTGCAGCACCGGATGAACGCGTTTCCGGAACAGCTCTCCGGTGGGGAACAACAACGGGTCGCCATCGCGCGCGCACTCGTCAACGACCCCCAGGTCATCCTGGCCGACGAGCCGACCGGCAATCTCGATCCCGACCTCTCCCTCGAAATCATGAACTTGTTTCGTGAGATTAACGCGCGCGGCACCACGGTCGTTGTCGCCACGCACGATCGCGAGCTGATCCGGCGGGTCGGGCGGCGATCGATCACCCTGGATCACGGCCGCATGGTCGAGGTCGCCTGATGCGAGCGATCCGCTACGCATTCGACGAAGCGGTTGCGAGCCTTTGGCGCGGCCGCCAGTCCGGCATTCTCTCCACGGCGACCATCGCCGTGGCCCTGTTCGTCCTCGGCGGCTTCCTGCTCGTGACCTCGAATCTCGATCGTCTGAGCGTGGAATGGGGTCGCGCGGCGGAGATTTCCGTCTACCTCAAGGACGATGTGACCCCGGCCGATCGCGGTGATATCGAGCGCCTGCTGGCACCGGGCGACACGGTGACCTCGTTCGAATTCGTGTCGAAAGACGAGGCGCTCCGGCGCTTCAAGACGATGTTCGCGGATCTGGCCGCCACCGCGGGATCACTCGATGGCAACCCGTTTCCGGCGTCCTACGAAGTACGGTTGAGGTCCACCAACGATGCCCAGGCTCAGGTTGACGGGATGGTCGAGAAGCTCCGCGATAGCCCTGGCGTGGCCGACGTGGGCTACGACCGCGAATGGCTCGACCGCCTGCTATCGGCCGTCGACATCGTCCGTGGCGCGGGACTCGTGCTGGGCACGGTGCTGACGGTTGCCGCAGCCCTCACGGTAGCCAATGTGGTCCGGCTCGCCCTGTACGCCAGGCGTGACGAAATTGAAATCATGCAGCTCGTGGGCGCGCCCCGGGTGTATGTCCGCGGGCCTTTCGTGATGGAAGGCGTGCTTCAGGGGGGGATTGGAGCCGTGGCGGCGCTGGCGGTATTGGCGGCCATCTTCCTAGCCACCAACTCGCGCTACCTCGTCCCTCTGGCGTCCGCCGTGAACTTGTCCTCGATCCGATTTCTGTCGCCTGGGCTCTGCCTGATGCTGCTGGGGGGCGGGATGCTGGTGGGATGCCTGGGGGGGCTGGTAGCGGCGACCGGCCGCACCTGAACCAGTACGAAATCTTGACACGTCTTTTCCCGCGGCACTACACTGTTTCTACACCGACGGTATTTCACCTTCGAGGACCTGCATGCCACGCTTCGCGACCGATTCGAGGCCAATCAGCGCGCAGCACCCGCTCACCGAGTTCTACAAAGAAGAGTTCATCAAGCATCACCGCTGTCTCCAACACCACCGCCCGTACTACTCCGAAAGCGCCATCATTGATGTCGAAGCTGCCCTGAACCGCATCATGGGGGAAATCGAGCAGCTCTGTACGAAAGACAACTCCGGCGAAGTCGTCAGCCTTCTGCTAAAGAAATTCGACGTGGTCACCCGCCTCTCCGCCTGGTCCGAGCCCAAACACACCCACTGACGAAGTCTCTCGACGCTCTTCGATTTGATCTCCTGGCGATAACTCGGGCCGCTCTCAGTGCGTGCGACGCTGGTCTGCTCGTCCAGCGTGCGCTCGGTCGCAGCCCTCTCGATCCGGTCAACACCTGGATCGTGGCTGCCGGCAAGGCGGCGCCCGCCATGGCGGAAGCCGCGCGGCGGACTCTCGGCGATCGCTTGCGAGGCGGTCTCGTGGTTGGCGGCGAAGCGACGCCCGCGGCTTCCGTCGGTTTCGACTACCGCAAGGGCGGACACCCGGTTCCCACGACGGAGAGTGAACAAGCGGGCCGACGAGCCCTCGAGCTGGTCGGCACGCTGCCGCCAAACGAACGTCTGTTGATCCTTCTTTCTGGGGGAGCCTCGGCGCTCATGGCCGTACCGGCAGAAGGCTTGACGCTCGAGGACAAGCAGCTGACCACGGAGGGGCTGCTGCGCGGTGGCGCAGACATTCACGCGCTGAACACGGTCCGGAAACATCTCTCTGCCATCAAGGGTGGGCAGCTCGCGGCCCGAGCGTCCGTCCCGTGTCGGACGCTCGCGATTTCGGACGTTGTCGGCGACGACCTCAGCGTGATCGGATCGGGACCGACGGTTGCCGACGCGAGCACGTTTCAGGATGCCCTGGACGTGCTCACCCGTTTCGGCGGTGACGCGCGGGAGTTTCCCGCACGAGTGACGTCCCGATTGCGGCGCGGCGTCACGGGCGATCTCCCAGAGACCCCGAAGCCGCGTGATGCTCGCCTTGCGCGCGCGGAGGCGGCCGTCATCGGCGGCCGTCACGATGCGATGCGGGGCGCGTCCGACGCGGCGTCGGCGCTCGGATACCACGTGGTGGTTGTGGATCAGCCAGTGATCGGCGAAGCACGAACCGCCGCGCGCAAACAGCTCGACGGAGTGGCGCGGATTATGACGGACGGAGCGCTGCGGCCCGTGTGCCTTGTCTCGAGCGGTGAAACCACGGTGCACGTCACCGGAAACGGGAAGGGAGGGCGCAATCAGGAGTTCGCCCTCGCGCTCGTTGAGTCCTTCGCCACACTGCCAGGCACTGCAGCCGGCGCGAGCCTGGGAACTGATGGCATCGACGGGCCCACCGACGCGGCGGGAGCGATCGTCGACTCCAGCTCGGCCATGCGCGCGCAGCGGGCAGGACTGTTTCCGAGCCGCTTCCTCGACGACAACAATGCCTACGCGTTTTTCAGCGCGCTCGGCGATCTCATCAACACTGGTCCGACCGGCACGAACGTCGGCGACCTTCAAGTAATTCTGTTAGCCTAATTTCACATGCTTTCTCGAGACCAAATCCTCGCACTGATGCGCGAGCGGGTACATCATCCCGCCGCCATCCGCGAGCTGCTACAACTGCTCAAAGTGGCGCGCGAAGAGCGCGCCTCCTTCAAACGACACATCAACTCCCTGGTCGCGTCCGGCGATCTCATTCAGATTCGAGGTCATCGCTTCGGTCTTCCCGAAAAGATGGACCTCTACGTCGGGCGCCTGCAGGCGCATCCCACCGGCTATGGCTTCGTGATCCCCGAGTCCCGTCAGCTCGACGGCGGTGGCGACATCTACATTTCGGGCCCGATGATGAACGACGCCATGCACGGCGACCGCGTCGTCGCGCGCATTGAACGGATCAAGGAAGGCGGGCGCGCCGAAGGGCGCATCATTCGCATTCTCGATCGGGCTCACACCTGGATCGTCGGCCGCTACGACCGCGATGAGGAAGGCATGGGCCACGTCGTGCCGTTCGACCGTCGCCTGCCGATGGATATTTTCGTACCGCCGGGGCAGGAAGGGGGCGCTTCACCGGGGGAGATGGTCACCGTCGAGCTGACGCGCTGGCCGTCGGCGACCCGCGGCGCCGCTGGCCGAGTCGGCGAAGTGCTCGGCGACATCGATGCGCCGGGCGTCGACACCGAGATCATCATCCGCAAGTTCGGCATTCCCGACGCGCATTCTGCAGAGGCCGTCGCCGAGGCGCTGAAGCTCGGCGCCTCAGTGGCCGAACGTGACATCCGCGGTCGGTCGGATTTCCGCGGCCTCGTCACGGTCACGATCGACGGCGAGCACGCGCGTGATTTCGACGACGCCATCACCATCGAGAAGCTCGCGAATGGTCATTTCTGGCTCGGCGTGCACATCGCGGACGTTTCGCATTACGTCCGGGAAGGCAGCGCCCTCGATCGTGAAGCCTACGATCGCGGAACCTCGGTGTATTTCCCCGAGCGCGCCGTGCACATGTTTCCGTCGGAGCTGTCGACAGGACTGTGCAGCCTCAACCCGCGGGTCGATCGGCTGGTTCAGTCGTGTTTCATGGAAGTGGATCGACACGGCGAGGTGCTGCGCTCAGAGTTTCATGACGGCGTCATCAACAGCAACGAACGCATGACCTACACCGCGGTGAACGCGATCCTGACCGACAAGGACCCTGCGCTCCTGAAGCAGTACGAGTCGCTCGTCCCGACCTTCGAGTTGATGCGCGAGCTGTTTCACGTTCTGCACGATGCCCGCCGCCGGCGCGGTTCGATTGACTTCGACTTGAACGAAGCGGAGATCACCATCGATGAGGGCGGCATGGTGGAAGCGATCACGGCGCTGCACCGGAATGTCGCTCACCGCCTGATCGAGGAGTTCATGCTCCTTGCGAACGAGACGGTGGCCTCCTATACCGAAGCGGAGGCCGCCCCCTCCCTTTATCGGATTCACGAGGAGCCCGACGTCCTGAAGGTCGCAAAATTCGAAGACTTCATTTCTGGCTTCGGGTTGTCGCTGGGCGTCCCGCTCACAACCCTGCGGCCCCGGCATTTCCAGAAGCTGATCGAGAAGATTGACGGCAAGCCCGAGGAAAAACCCATCGCCTTCCTGATGCTGAGGACGATGCAGAAGGCACGATACGCGCCAGAGAACCGCGGTCACTTCGGTCTGGCGGCCTCGAGCTACACGCATTTCACCTCGCCGATTCGCCGCTATCCCGATCTGGTGGTGCATCGCGCGCTGCGCGCGGCACGCCACAAGCTGCTCGACGAGGAGGCCAGGGAACAGGCGATCGAAGATCTCCCAGAGGTCGCCCGTCACACCTCAGAGATGGAGCGCCGGGCGGACGACGCGGAGCGCGAGCTGTTGCAATGGAAGAAGGTCAAGTTCATGGCCGACAAGGTCGGCGATGAATACGACGGCTACGTGACCGGCGTGGCGGCCTTTGGCCTGTTCATCGAGCTCATCGAGCACTATGTCGAAGGCCTCGTGCATGTCTCGACGATGGCGGACGACTACTACCGGTTCATCGAGACGGCGCACATGCTGCGCGGCGAGAATACGCAGAAGACGTATCGGCTGGGCGACAAGGTGAAGGTGCAGGTCGTCCGCGTGAATATGGAGCTGCGGCAGATCGAGCTCGGCCTCGTCGACATCCTCGCGCGGGTTCGCGAGGGAGAGCGAGGACCGCGCCGCTCGAAGGCTCGCCCCAAGCACGAGGGGCGCCGCCGAGCGCAACGTCCGGGACGTCAGGAAAGGAAGAAAGGAAAAGGTAGAAGGTAGAACGAAGAATGTGGAACCGAGAACGCGAACGGAGAAGTTAGACCGGAGAAGGTAGAACGACTTCTAACTCTCTTTCGTGTCTTCCTTGATGCCGTCCTTGAAGTTCTTGATGGCGCTGCCGATGCCCCGTCCGAGCTGCGGGAGGCGGCTGCCGCCGAAGATCACGATGACGATGAGCAGAATGATGACCAGTTCTGGTAGACCGAGCTTACCCATGGTGAAACTCCTTCTGCGGGCGATTGTACCATCAGCGGGTACCCGAAGTCTTCGCGCTTTCCTTATGGTTTCGCTGATCTTGGGGGCTGCCTCCTCGCTTTCTGGCGATCGGCGTGCGGATCGTGCCCTCCAGTTCTCGGCCCGTGTCACGCTGGTGGAGGTCTACGCGACGGTTACCGACGCCCAGGGCGTGGTGAAGGGTCTCACGCGCGAGGACTTCAGCGTCTTTGAAGACGGTTCGCCGCAATCGATCAGTGCGTTTTCCGCAGGATCGATCCCGCTCGCGGTCGCGATCGGGATCGATCGCAGTTTCAGCATGTCGCGCGAGCGCCTCGCTCAGGCGGTCGCCGCCGCGCGCGAGTTCATCCGTGCGCTGAAATCCGACGATCGCGTGATGGTGATTGCCATCGGCAGCGACGCCGAGGTCGTCGCGCCGCTGTCCGCCGACCACACCGAAGCTCTCGCCGCGCTCAGCCGCATCGAGCCCTGGGGCACGACCCCGCTGTACGATTCGGCACTCGGAGCGATCGAGGCGATTCAGTCGGCGAGCGGCCGGCGGGCACTGATCCTTCTCTCGGACGGCGACGATCGGTACAGCCAGGCCAGCGCGACGGAGGTCGTCGAGCAGGCGCGACGAAAAGATGTCCTCATCTATCCGATCGCCATCGGGCGCACGCGTCCACCAGTGTTCGCTGAACTGGCCAGCGTGACCGGTGGCCGGTCATTCTTCGCAGATAAATCAACCACAATGCACGACGCAATGCGGATGATTGCGCAGGAACTTCGTGAGCAGTATC
>Ga0111539_10009452_pt1 | contig 12302 bp, 8 predicted proteins | sample RhiMethybrSRZTD1_FD_79667 | JGI IMG/M metagenome (GOLD analysis project Ga0111539, IMG submission 79667) | Populus rhizosphere microbial communities from Tennessee, USA - Rhizosphere MetaG P. TD hybrid SRZTD1 (version 2) (version 2) | ecosystem: Host-associated > Plants > Roots > Rhizosphere >...
CATGTCGAGCGTTCCCTGGACCAGCTCGCCGCCCGGCTTGTCGCTGGCCCGCTGTTCTCCCCGCTGTTCTCCCCGCTGTTCTCCCATAGATTGTTGATAGGAAGAGTAAGGCAGCCGCCCGCTTCCTGTCAAGCGTCTATGGGAGCGCGAACTGCTCGGACCGTAGCCCCAGCTCGGCTCACGCGGCCGGATGCTGGCACGCGCGCGGATCAGGCCTTCGCCGCTGCGCTAGAATCCGCGCCCATGCGGAGTACTCTCGTGCTCGGAGCCCTCCTGGCGTCCGCGCCGCTTCACGCGTCAGATGACTACGCGCTCGGGCCGGACTCGCAGCCCCAGGCGGGCGTGCCGAAGGGCCAGGTGATCGGGCCGACGCTCTTCAAGAGCACGATCTTCGGCAACACCGTCCGGCAGTACTGGGTCTACGTCCCCGCCCAGTACGACGGCAGCAAGCCCGCGGCGGTGATGGTGTTCCAGGACGGCCACAAGTACGTGAACGCCGAGCAGGAGTACCGCGTGCCGGTCGTGTTCGACAACCTGATCCACAAGAAGGAAATGCCGGTCACGATCGGCGTCTTCGTCAACCCGGGCAACATCGGCACGGAGCTGCCCGCCGATCCCTGGCGCGGCACCAACCGCAGCCAGGAGTACGACACGCTCAGCGAGTCGTACGCGCGCTTCCTGCTCGAGGAGCTGCTGCCGGAGGTGGGGAAGAGCTACAAGCTCACGAGCGATCCCGAGGCGCGCGGCATCGTGGGCGTGAGCTCCGGCGGCATCTGCTCCTTCACCGTCGCCTGGGAGCGGCCCGATGCGTTCCGCAAGGTGATCAGCCACATCGGCAGCTTCACGAACATCCGCGGCGGCGACGCCTACCCGGGGCTCGTCCGCAAGCACGCCAAGCGGCCGTTGCGCATCTTCCTGCAGGACGGCTCGAACGACCTCGACAACGAGCACGGCAACTGGCCGCTCGCGAACCAGCAGATGGCGGCGGCGCTCAAGTTCCGCGGCTACGACTACCGCTTCGAGTTCGGCGACGGCGCGCACACCCACAAGCACGGGGGCGCGCTCCTGCCCGAGGCGCTGCGCTGGCTGTGGCGCGACTTTCCTAAGTAACGGCGCCGAAGTAGAGTCGCCGCTATCGGATGCGATTCGCCGCGCTTCTCTCGGAGGCCCACGTCATGAGACTCGTCCCCGCCGTCTTCCTGCTCGCCGCGACGTCCGCCTACGCGCAGGCGCCGCTTCCGAATCCCGCGCCGCCTCCCGACCCCGAGGGCATCGCGCAGCACGACCTGAACCGGACGCCGCCGACGGTGGTGAAGCCGGTCGAGGGCGTGCCGCCCGCGACGCCGGGCAAGCCGCCGTCGGACGCCGTCGTGCTCTTCGACGGCAAGGACCTCTCGGCCTGGAAGAGCCAGGGCAAGGACGCCGCGGCGCCGTGGAAGGTCGAGAGCGGCTACTTCGAGGTGGTGAAGGGCACGGGCGGCATCGAGACGAAGCAGAGCTTCGGCGACGTGCAGCTGCACATCGAGTGGATGTCGCCGTCGCCCGCCGTGGGGACGAGCCAGGACCGCGGCAACAGCGGCGTCTTCTTCGGCGCGGGCAAATACGAGGTGCAGGTGCTGGACAGCTACGAGGCCAAGACCTATCCCGACGGCCAGGCGGGCGCGCTCTACGGCCAGTTCCCGCCGCTCGTGAACCCGACGCGTCCGCCGGGAGAGTGGCAGGCCTACGACATCGTGTTCGAGATGCCGCGCTTCGACGCGAGCGGCGCGCTCGTGAAGCGCGCGCGTGCGACGGTGTTCCTGAACGGCGTGCTGGTGCAGAACGCGAAGGAGCTGATCGGCCCGACCACCAACAAGGTGCGCACGCCCTACTCGGCGCACCCGGCCTCGCTGCCGCTCAGCCTGCAGGACCACAACCACCCGGTCCGCTTTCGCAACGTCTGGGTGCGCGAGCTGAAATAGCAGCGTCGCTCGCGCGGTCTACAGCGAACCTCTGCAACATTCTCCTTGACAGCCGCATCCAGAGCGCGTACAAACCGCGCACCGCACCCCTAGAAGCCGCCAACAGACCCTCCCTCCAGCGGGTTTCTCGCCCTCGCGTGTTTCGCGTGTGGGCTCACTGAGCTTCGCCGCTGGGGAGACACGGCCACGGCCACGGCTTGAGCGGCGGAGCCACCACGATCGGATCAGGAGGGAAGGCATGCCTCAAACCCTGAAGGCAATGTCGAGGCTCGCGACCGCGTTTCTCGTCGTCTTGGCCAGCTCGTCGCTCGCACACGCGCAGTCGTGGGTGGCTCTGACCAACGGCAACCCGTTTCCGGGCAACGCGAGCACGTGCCTGTTGCTCACCGACGGAACGGTGATGTGCCAGGAGGAGGGCAACAACGTCTGGCATCGGCTGGTCCCTGACGTGTTCGGAAGTTACGTGAACGGCACCTGGGATCCGCTGGGGTTCGCGATCGCGACGATGCCCAACGGCAGCGACACCAGCAACGTGGCGGGAACAACCTGCGCGCCGTGCATCTACGGACCTACCTACTACGCCTCCGCCGTGCTCCCCGACGGCCGCGTCGTGGTTTTCGGCGGCGAGTACAACACCAACAGCTCCGCGACCAGCCCGTCCACGCCGGTCTGGACCAACATCGGCTTCCTGTACGACCCCGTGGCCAACGCCTGGTCGGGACAGCTCACCGAGACCTTCGGCACCGGCAGCATCGGCGACGCCCAGTCGGTCGTCCTGCCCGACGGAAGGATGCTGGTCGCGGGAGTCCGGAACGCCAACAACCGCAACATCCAGGCGTTCAACCCGGCCACGCTGACGTTTTCCCCGCTCGTCCCTGCGGTGACGGGCAAGGCGGATAGCAACAACGAAGAGAACTGGCACCTGCTGCCGGACGGCACGGTCCTCACGGTGGACTCGCGGATCGCCAACTCCTTCGAGATCTTCAACCCGGCCACCAACACCTGGACGACCCCGGCGGTCGGCATGCCCGTCCTCCTCGCGGACGTCGGCGGCAACTGCAGCTCAGCGGAGGTCGGCCCGGGAGTGATGCGGCCCGACGGAACGATGGTCTACTTCACCGGGGCGCCCAACCAGGCGACCGGCATCTACAACACCGCCACGGGGACTTGGGCAGCAGGCCCGACGTTTCCGAACGCCAGCGAGAGCGTGAATGACGGCCCGGCGTCGCTGCTGCCGAACGGCAACGTGCTCGTGCAGGCGAGCCCGGCGTGCCTGCCCACCGGGAATCCTGCGAACCCGTTCAGTGTCTTCAACCCGCCGAGCAACTTCTACGAGTTCACCCTGGGCAACACCCTGACGAACGTCGCCGGCAACCCCCCGAACGCGAACCTGCTGACGGCCTACCAGGGCCGCATGCTCCTGCTGCCCACGGGCGAAGTGCTGTTCACCGGAAACGACCAGAACGGCACCGAGGTCGTGCAGATCTACCAGCCCGCAGGCGGGCCACAGGACGCGTGGCGGCCGGTGATCAAGTCGGCGCCGCACAGCGTGGACCCGGGGACCTCGTACTCGATCTCGGGCCAGCAGTTCAACGGCTTCTCGGAGGGAGCCTCGTACGGAGACGACGCGCAGATGTCGACCAACTACCCGCTGGTGCGCATCACCAACCACGCCACCGGGCACGTCTTCTACGCGCGCACCCACGACCACAGCCGGATGGGAATCTACGCGGTGGGCAACACCGACATCGTGACGACGCAGTTCGACACGCCGGACAACATGGAGACCGGAGTCAGCGACCTCGAGGTGGTCGTCAACGGGATCGCGTCGCTTCCTTTCGTGATCAACGGCCCCGGGCTGAGCGTCCCCGGACCCGTCTCGCTGGAGGCCTGCCTGGGCACGACGGCGAGCACGACGCTGAACGTCTGCAACACGGGCCAGCAGAACCTCGTGATCAACAACATCACCTCGTCGAATCCCCAGTTCTCCGTGGACCCGCCGTCGTCCGGGTATTCGCTCGTCATCAGCCCCGACTTCTGCTTCCCGTTCCAGCTTCACTACACGCCGAGCGCGATCGGGACCACGAACGCGTCGCTGACGATCTTCTCCAACGACCCGAATACCCCGCAGGCGCAGGTTTCGGTCACCGGCAGCTCGCCTGCCCCGGACATCAACGCGACGCTGCTGAGCGGCGGCAGCTTCGGCAACGTGTGCGCGGGCAACCAGGGGGAGCTGGTCCTGGAGCTGCTGAACCAGGGCCGCTGCAACCTCAACATCACGGGGCTGAGCTCGAGCAACCCGAACTTCGAGCTGCCGAGCGTCACGAGCCTGCCGCTCGTCCTCAGCCACGACGCGCACGTGAGCGTGCCGATACGCTTCAAGCCGACGGGGCCCTGCAGCGACACCACGGGACAGAACGCCAACATCACCGTCACCAGCAACGACCCCGTGACACCCAACGTCGTGGTGCCGGTGAGCGGCTTCCAGGGCTGCCCCCAGCTCGTGCTCAGCCCGGAGGACCTCTCGGGGACTTTCGCGTTCCCGGCGACGGTCTCGGACCCGACGGGCCACCTCGGCTGCTTCACGGATCGGCAGCTCTCGATCTCGAACGCCGGATCGTGCCCGTTGAACGTCGCGAGCATCACCGCCACGAGCCCGACGAACGCCTTCACGGTGCTCACCCCGGTGGGCCCGCTGAGCATCGGTCCCGGCGCCGGACCGGTGCCCGTGACCGTGCGCTTCAAGCCCATCGTGCTGACCGGTCAGCTGCCGAACGCGCCCGACGAGCAGACCGGGACGCTCAGCATCGTCAGCAACAACCCGGTCGCCGCGACGGCCGATCTCTGCGGCGAGCCGACCGTGAAGAGCGGCCTGCGGCTGCTGGTGACGACCGGCGCCGGCGTTCCCTACAACCCCCTGGACTCCGTGACGCTCATGAGCAAGGGGCTGAGCCCGGGCGTCAACCTGAAGCTGACGAACCTCGTGCCGGCGTCGAAGGCCGTCTGCGGAAAGCCCCCGATCCTGTATCACGTGGACAACGAGACGCTCTTCCCCGCGGGCACGACCGGGGCGAACCCGAAAGCGTCGTATCAGCTCTCGGTGAAGGCGGGAGGCAAGCCGAGCAGCATGAGCTTCACGCTCGGCCAGTGTGAGATGAAGGAGATGGTCGTCCAGATCAAGTAGCGTTTCGGGCTGTCAAGGCCATCGGCCGGACGGGTGCGCCGGGACGCGGTGTCCCGGCGCACCTTCTCTGCGGCGCGCGAGTCAGGGTGGGGATGCCGCCCCCTAGCGAGAGGCGCTCTCGAGCGCGGCAGTCCAGTTCAGGACGACGACCGCCGGTGCCGTCACTTCCCCGGTGGGGGGAGTGTTCACGAGGAAGCGCTGGCCGTCGGGCATCGGCCGGAACAGGCTGCGGGCGGGGAGCGGGGAGAACCGCGCCTGGAACAGGGGCTGCGGAGTGCCCGCCGAGAAGGCAGGTCCCTTCTCGATCGCGACGGCCATCACGTGCGCGTCGGGAGCGCGGAAGTAGGGCTCGCGGCCGTCGCCTCGCCAGAACGGCTCGCGCCCGCCGCTCTGGGAGATCTGCCACTTGCTGCGGGCCTCCGGGAACTCCTGCACGTAGACCTCGTGTCGGCCCGACTCGTTCGACTGGTAGGCGAGGAAGCGGCCGTCGGGTGAAAGCGTGCCGGCCAGCTCGGAGAACTTCGTCTTGCGCAGCGGGAAGGGCTTGCGGTCGCCCGCCAGCCGCATCCCCCAGAGGTCCCAGTTCGATTCGCCGCGGCTGGCGATGACGAGCGTCGTGCCGTCGCGCGACCAGTCGCTCACGTACTTCTGCTCGTCGTTCTCGAGCAGCACCTCGGCTTCACCCGTCCCGGCGGCGTCCTTCCAGTACAGGTCCCACCCCTTGCGCTGCACGGAGTAGGCGATTCTCCTTCCGTCGGGCGACCAGGCCGGGCCGAACTCCTGCTCCGGCTCGAACGTGAACCGAGTCGTCGTGCCGCGCGTGAAGTCGCGGATCCAGATGTCTCCCTTGTTGTCCGCCTCGGCGAGGTCGAACGCGAGGCGGGTACCGTCAGGCGACGGCCAGAAGTCGGTGTACTGGCCGCCGCGGTCGAGGGCGGGCGTCTCCTGCCCCTTGCGATCGATCCAGACGAGCCGCCCCTCGGCGGCCAGCCCGGGGCGGTAGGCGAGCGCTCCGGTGGTCGAGGCGGAGATCGACACGAGCCCGAGGTCGGAAACGCCGAGGCCCTCGCTGAGCGGGATCGGGTCGCCGCGCAGCTCCAGCGCGCGCGTGTCGAATCGCTGCGCGACCAGCGTGCGATCGCGCACGAACAGCAGGTAGCCGGGTGGCGCGTACACGACCTGGGACGGGGTCTTCATGATCGTCTTCGTCTCCCCGGTGTCGAGATCGCGAACCCTGAGCTCGTTGTCTTCGGGCTTCACCATCATCACGTGGTGAAGGAAGTGGCGGCCGTCCGGCAGGAACGCCGGCCATCCCGCTCCGCGCTCGCCTTTGGCCGGGTCGGGCTTCACCAGCTCCTTGCGGACGCCTCCGGCCGCGTCGATGACCCACACCGGGTCGATGCCGCGGCCGTCGAGCAGGATCACGCCCGTCGGCCCCCACGCGCCGTCGGCTCCGTACTGCGCGTCCCCGATCGTCTGCGCAGGCCCCCCGGCCACGGACACCCGCCGCAGCTTTCCACCAGCCATGAACGCGATCGAGCGGCCGTCGGGAGACCAGATGGGCCGCAGGGCGCCCTCGGTCCCCGGGAGCAGCCGCGACTCGAGCGCGTCGAGCGGGCGCAGCCAGAGGACGCGCGTGCCGTCGGGCTGCGCGGCGTCGAACGCCAGCATGCGGCCGTCGGGCGACAGGACCGGCGGGCCCACGGCCAGCACGCCATTGGGGTTCGGCACCTGGAAGCGGACGACCTGGGCGGGTTTCGGAGCGCGGCGGGCCCACGCGATGGCGAAGCCGATCGCGGCCACGGCCGCGAGGCCCGCGATCGTCCAGGCTAGTCCCTCGCGCACGCGCCGCCGCGTCGAGACGATCCCGGGCAGCCCGGCGCGCGAGCCGCCCTCGGCGATCCACTGGAGCTCCGCCGCCACGTCGCGCGCGCTCTGCCAGCGGTCCTCGGGGTCCTTCTCGAGGCACTTCCGCACGACGTGGTCGAGCGCCGGCGGCGACATGCCCTGCACGCTCGAGATCGGCGGTGGCTCCGACGAGACGATCGCGGCGATCAGGCTCGTGCGCGTCTTGCCCTCGAAGGCGCGGCGCCCCGTGGCCATCTCGTAGAGCACGGCCCCGAGCGCGAAGATGTCGGTGCGCCCGTCCGCCGCCTGGCCTTCCAGCTGCTCGGGCGCCATGTACTGGAACGTCCCGACGATCGTGCCCTGCTCGGTGAGCGGCTTCGCCTCGGTGTGGAGCGACGACTCGACCGGGACGACGGCGCCTTCGCCCGGGCGCGCGGCGAGACCGAAGTCGAGCAGCTTGGCGCCAGCCCGCGTGAGCATCACGTTGCCGGGCTTGAGGTCGCGGTGCACGATGCCGGCGCGGTGCGCGGCGTCGAGCGCCTGCGCGATCTGCGCTCCCAGGCGCAGGACCTCGGCGAGCGGCAGCGGGCCCTTCGCGAGCCTCTGGGCGAGCGATTCGCCGTCCACCAACTCGAGCACCATGTAGTGCAGCTCGTCGCCGGCGACGCTGGCGGTGCCGACGTCGTGGATCGCGCAGATGTGCGGGTGGTTGAGGGCCGAGACGCTCTTGGCCTCGCGCTCGAAGCGCGCGCGGAACTGCGGGTTGGCGGCGAGCAGCGGCGGCAGCAGCTTGAGCGCGACGTCCCGCTCCAGGCGCGTGTCGCGGGCCCTGTAGACCTCGCCCATCCCGCCGGCGCCGAGCGGGGCGGTCACCTCGTACGGGCCGAGACGGGTGGACGGCGCGAGGGTGGACGACGGGCCGGACATGCTCAGGGGCGACCTCCCGATGTTGAACCGGCTTGGCGACTCAAGCTTACAGTGCCGGCACCGTCACCCAGCGCCTCGAGGCGGCCGACCTCTCGATCGCCTCGAGCACCAGCTGGTTGCGCACGCCGTCTTCGAAATCCGGCCGCACGCGCTTGCCGCTCGCCATCGCGTTCAGAAAGTCGTGGACCGTGTGGGTGAAGGTGTGCTCGTAGCCGATGATGTGGCCCGGCGGCCACCAGCTGCCGGTGAAGGCGTGGCTCGGCTCCGTCACCATGATCTGGCGGAAGCCCTGCTCCTTGCCATCGTCGTCGCGCGAGAAGTACTCGAGCTCGTTCATGCGCTCGAGGTTGAAGGCGACGCTGCCCTTCGAGCCGTTGACCTCGAAGCGGTTGTAGTTCTTGCGGCCGGCGGCGAAGCGCGTGCCCTCGATCGAGCCAAGCGCGCCGTTCGCGAAGCGCACGAGCGTGAGCGCCGCGTCGTCGACAGTGACGCGGCCCTTCTTCTTCGGGTTCTCCGGCAGCGGACGCGTCTTGATGAAGGTCTCGAGCGCGCCCGAGACCTCGGTGACCTCCGAGCCGGTCACGTAGCGGCCGAGGTCGAGCGAGTGCGACAGGATGTCGCCGAGCGAGCCCGAGCCGGCCTTCTCCTTGCGGAAGCGCCAGTAGAGGGGCAGCGCCGGGTCGATGCACCAGTCCTGGAGGTACGTGCCGCGGTAGTGGAATATCTTGCCGAGCTTGCCCGAGGCCACGAGCTCGCGCGCCAGCATCACGGCCGGGATGCGGCGGTAGTTGTGGCAGAGCATGTGGGTGACGCCGGCCTTCTGCACCGCCTTCCACATCTGCTTCGCCTCGCGCACGTCGTTGGCGAGCGGCTTCTCGCACAGGATCGCCTTGCCCGCCTGCGCCGCGGCGATCGCGATCTCGGCGTGGCTGTCGCCCGGCGTCGAGACGTCGACGACGTCGATGTCGGGGCGCGCGATCACCTCGCGCCAGTCGGTCGCGGCCTCCTCCCAGCCGAGCTGCGCCGCCGCCCGACGGACGTTCGCCTTGTCGCGGCCGCAGATCACCTTGAGCCGCGGCTGCAGCTTGGGCGAGAGAAAACGGCCGACCTGCCGCCAGGCGTTGCTGTGGGCGCGCCCCATGAAGGCGTACCCGATGAGGGCGACGTTGACCTCGCGCATGACCCCTCCGGAGGGCCGGAGGGTAGCCTCCGCTCTCGCGCGCCGTCAAGCGCGTATCATGGAAGTGGAGGGAGAGATGAACCGAAACAGGGGGATTCTGCTGGCCTGCCTCTCGGCGCTGCTCCTGCCCGCCTGCGACGAGGAGCAAAACCCGGTGGCTCCGACGCTTTCATCCACGTGCGAAGCGCGCCCGGCCTCGGGCCCGGCGCCGCTCGCGGTGTCGTTCCTGCTGAACGTGTCGGGCGCGCAAGGCGCGACTTCCGTCTCGATCAGCTATGGCGACGGCGCGTCGGGGAACAACCCCGACCTGCCGCACAGCTACATGGCCGCCGGCACGTACACGGCTTCGTTCGACGTCAGCACGTCGACCCAGAGCGCGCGCTGCACGGCCGTGGTGTCCGTCAGCGGCACGAACCCGGCCAGCGGCAACCAGCCGCCGAACGCCGTCTTCAAGTCCACGCCGGCCGCGACGGGCGCGACCATCACGGGCTCGAACCCGCTCGACGTCACCTTCAACATGTGCGCGAGCAGCGACCCGGAGGGCGACCAGCTCTACTTCCTCGCGGACTACGACGGCGACGGGAAGTTCGACTTCGGTGGCCTCACGGGGGGCAACTGCCGCTCGAACCACGTCTACACGACCGGCAACCACACCGCGGAGATGTGCCTCTACGACCGCGACAAGAACGGCAAGGCGCTGCACGACGACATCTGCAAGACGTACCTGATCGCCGTGCCCTGAGCGGGGCCCGGTCAGCTCCGGTCGAGCGGTGCGATCAGGACCTGGCGGCCGGCCGGCCGCTGCCCGAGGCCGTTCGTGCGCAGCACGATCTCGAGCGCCTGGTCCCAGGGCACCTGGATCAGCCGGAACGTCACGTGTCCCGCCACGCTCGGGTCGAATTGCAGCTCGACGCCGCCGTTGTGCGCGAGCTGCACCAGCGCGTCGCGCAGGTCTTCGTTGCTGAAGTCCACGTCCACCGGCTTGCCCTTCCAGGTGCGCGGCTGGAAGCGCGCCACGTAGTCGGCCTGCGCGATCCAGAGCACCTTGCCCTCGAGGCTGTAGCGGTAACCGTTGGGGGCCAGCACCTTCTGCAGCACGTCCTGCCAGGGCTCGTCCTTCGCATGGAGCGTGATCTGGCCGCGCACTCCGGGCTGCACCACGACGTTGAGGCCCGTGAAATCGGCGAACAGCCGGAAGGTGTCGCCGAGATTCCCGTCCACGAAGTCGAGGCTGATGCGCTCGCCCCCGCGCGGCTCGACGACTCCCACGCCCGGCCAGGCGATCCTCGCCGTCGGTCGGGCGCTGCCCCTGCCGTCCACCGCGAGCTTCACTTCGCGCCAGATCGCGTCCCAGCGCTCGCGGCCCGGGAGCGCGCCGCCGAGCGAGAGCGCCAGGAAGCGCACGGCGTCCGGGTCGTCCGCGTGCTCGGCCATCACCTGCTCGAACGCCTCGACGCTGCCGCGCGCGTCGCCGAGCGCGCGCCGGGCGACGCCGAGCCGCACGAGCGCCTCCCACTGCTGCGCGGCGGTGGCCTGGGGGTCCCGCGCGGCGGCATCGAACGCCGCGGCCGCGCCCTTCCAGTCGCCGAGATCGGCCTGCAGCTTGCCGTTCGTGATGCGCTCGTCGACGCTCGGGGTCTGTCCGGCCGCGAGGCTCGCGACGAGCGCTAGCGCGAGCGCGATCGGGAAACGGGTCATCTTCTTCATCGGCATCCTCCTGCGGTTGCGCGGCGTCCCCGATGGACGCCGCCCCGGAGGATGCGCGAGCGCGTGCCGCCGTCGGTCGGGCGCGTGTCAGGCATTGTCGGCGCGAGCCAGCCGATATCCGCTGCCGCGCACGGTGTGGATGAAGCGCGGGTGGCGCGGGTCGTCCCCGATCGCGCGGCGCAGCGCCACGACGTGGTTGTCGACCTTGCGCAGCGTCGCCTCGGAGTCGAGGCCGGAGACCTCCTCCACGATGTCGATGCGCGGCACGATCTCGCCGCGGCGCTCGGCCAGCACCTTCAGCACCAGGATGTCGTGCGCGGTGAGCTCGACCGGGCCGCGCCGGCTCTCGGCTGTCAGGGCCAGGAAGTCGAAGCGCACGCCGCCGAGCTCGAGCGCCGCGACCGACACGGGGGCCGTTGCGGCCGTGCTGCGTCGCAGCAGCGCACGCACGCGCGCGACGAGCTCGCGGAGCGCGAACGGCTTCGCCAGGTAGTCGTCGGCCCCGAGCTCGAGGCCGACGACGCGGTCGACCACTTCGCCGCGCGCGGTCAGCATCAGAACCGGCACGCGGTCGCCCTGCCGCCGCAGGTCGGACAGCACGTCGAGGCCCGAGCGGCCGGGCAGCAGGACGTCGAGCACGAGCACGTCCGGCCGGTACTCCCTCACGGCGGCGGCGGCCTGGTCGCCGCGCGCGACGTGGCGCACGTCGTAGCCCTCGGCGCGGAAGTTGTCGAGCAGCCCCCGCGCGAGCCCCGCCTCGTCCTCGACCAGCAGCAGGCGCGCGCTCACGAGGCCGCCGAGCTCGACCGCACGGCCGGCGGGGCGATCGGAAGCACGAGGCTGAAGGTGCTGCCGCGCCCCGCCTCGGTCTCGAGGTCGATCCGCCCGCCGTGCGCGAAGGCGACCTGCTCCGCGAGATAGAGTCCGAGGCCGGTCCCCTCGACGGTGCTATCGCCGCGCGCGAAGCGGCCGAAGATGCGCCTCTGCTCGCGGCGCGCGATGCCCGGGCCGTCGTCCGCGACCGCCAGCCGCACGAGGCCGGGCCCGCTCGCCGCCGCCGTGACCGTGACGCGGCCGCGCTCGCGGCCGTGCTTGACGGCGTTGTCGATCAGGCTCAGCAGCGCGCGGCGGACGGCCGCCTCGTCCCAGGTCACCTCGGGCAGCGGCTCGGCGAGCTCGGTCTCCAGCGTCACCGCGCGGCGCTCGGCGCGCGGCCGGATCAGGGCCACCGCGGAGCGGACGAGAGCGGCCGGCGCCAGGCTCGAGAAGCGCGGCGCCTCGTCGACGCGTGTCACGGCGAGCACGCCCTCGACGAGGGCCTCGAGCCGCTCGCTCTCCTGCGCGACGAGCGAGCCGTACTCGCGTGCGTCGCCGCGGCCCGCCGCCAGCGTCTCGCCGAACAGCTTGATCGCGCTGAGCGGCGTGCGCAGCTCGTGCGTCACACCGGCGAGGAAGGCCCGCTCGCGGGCGGTCGCCCGGGCCTCGCGGCCCAGGG
>Ga0111539_10009453_pt1 | contig 12302 bp, 14 predicted proteins | sample RhiMethybrSRZTD1_FD_79667 | JGI IMG/M metagenome (GOLD analysis project Ga0111539, IMG submission 79667) | Populus rhizosphere microbial communities from Tennessee, USA - Rhizosphere MetaG P. TD hybrid SRZTD1 (version 2) (version 2) | ecosystem: Host-associated > Plants > Roots > Rhizosphere >...
TCGCTCGGCTACTTCGGCCACATGTGGGAGCTCTTCGCGATGTGGACGTGGTTTCTCCTGTTCTTCCGCGACGGCCACGGCGCGGGCGGAACCGAGGCGGCCTACGCGACGTTCGCCGTGATCGCGGTCGGAGGCGTCGGCTGTATCGTCGGCGGGCTGCTCGCCGAGCGCATCGGACGCGCAGAGGCGGCCGCGGCGGCGATGCTCGTCTCGGGGACGTGCGCGCTCGTGATCGGGCTTGTGGTCGACGCGTCGACGCCGCTGCTGCTCGCGTTCGGCCTCGTCTGGGGCTTCGCGGTGATCGCGGACTCGGCGCTCTTCTCGACGCTCGTGACCGAGTACGCCGACCAGGCCTACGTCGGGACTGCGCTGGCGCTCCAGCTCGCGATCGGCTTCGCGCTGACCGCCGCAACGATCTGGCTGATCCCGGTCCTCGAGGACGACTTCGGCTGGAAGTGGGCGTTCGCGTTCCTCGCGCCGGGGCCGATTCTCGGCGTGCTCGCGATGGTGCGGCTCAGCAGCCTGCAGCGGCGGGCGGTCGCATGACCGGCTCGGTCCGCCTGACCATCGGCTGCGCGACGAGCCACGCGACCACGACGACGAGCCCGCCGGCGGCCGCGTCGACCCAGAAGTGGTTCCCGGTCGCGACGATCACGAAGAGCATCACGAGCGGATAGAGCGCGCCGAGCGCGCGCACCGAGCGGCGGGGTGAGAGCGCGGCGACCGTGACGCCGACGATCAGCGCGTAGCCGAAGTGCAGGCTCGGCACCGCCGCGATCGGGTTGTAGAGCGCCCCGAGGAGCTGTGAGTTGAGGTTGATGCCGGCGTGGTCGGTGACGGTGTCCGCGATGCCGAGCCCGGCGAGCCGCGGCGGCGCCGTCGGGTAGAGGGCGTAGAGGACGAGCGCGAAGGCGCTCGACGCCACGAGCACCGTGCGGAGGAGCGCGAACCGCTCGCGGTGGCGGCGATAGACCCAGACGAGCGCGGCGATCGTCGCGCCGACGTGGAGCCCGATGTACGCGACGCCCAGCACTGCCGGGAGCCCGGGCAGGCTCTGGGCGGAGCGCTGGACGTCCCACTCCCAGAACATCCCGAGGTCGCGCTCGAAGCGCACGATCTCGTGGGCGTGCCGCTGCGCGAGGCTCCAGCTCTCGCCGAAGGTGCCTCGCGTCAGCTCGTAGACGCCGTAGAGCGCCGCGAGGGCCAGCGCCTCGACCGCTCCGGAGTGCGGCTTGAGGACGTATGCGATGCCGGTCCGCACGTTGGCCATACCTTCGTCAACGACCTGCCTCCCGCTCCTCTTCCCAGGAGTCGACGAGCGAGAGAACATGGCGCCGCTGCTCGTCGGAGAACGTCATCTGCTCGACGATCCGGCGCGCCTCGGCGGGGTCGTCGTTCTCGACCGCCGCCTCGAGATGCTCCCGCAGCGGCACCGGCTGGCGGAGCTGGCGTCTGAGCCAGCGGAGGAGGCTGACGCGCGCGGCGGAGACGGGCACTACGTCGGGAGACGCACGAGCAGGCGGTCGCCGTCGAGCTCGCGGCCGCCCCCGAGCCCGGCCAGGATGCGGCCGGCGATCAGCGCGCCGAGATCGCGGGCCTCCTCGCCGAGCACGATCGGTGCCGCGCTCTCGACGATCGGCGCGATCGCGATCTCGCTTCCGGTGACCGAGACGTTCACCTCGTCGAGACCGCCGTGGCGAAGGGCGCATGTCGTGAGGTGCCGCAGAGCAGTCGCAGCGGCGTCGCGCTCGACGCGAACCGTCGCCCCTTCGCCGTCGACGCGCGCGCCCTGTACCTCGTGGAGCGCATCGCGAGCGAGCTCGAGCGAGTCGGCCTCCTGCACGTTCGGCTCCCAGCGCCCGCTCTCGATCCGCGAGACGAGCCCGACGTCGTCGAGCAGGTCGGCGAGCTGGTTCGACGCCGCGACCATCATCTCGACGTAGCGGTCGGTGGGGTCGCCGAGCGGCGTGCGCTGCAGCGTGCGCGCGAAGCCCGACACCGTGGCGAGCGGCGTGCGCAGGTCGTGGACGGCGAGCGAGACCAGCCGTGCGAACGTATCCTCAGACGAAGCCATGGACGCGAGCCGAAACCTTCTCACACCGGACCTCCAGGCCTCCCCGCCCGAGGTCAGGCTGGGCCTGTCGCGCGCCGGGGTCACCCGCGTGCAGAAGGCGATCCGCCTCCGCTGGGGCGGGACGGAGAAGCTGATCCCGGCGGAGATCGACTGCACCGTCGACCTCGACCCGGCGCAGAAGGGCGTCCACATGTCCCGCTTCCCCGAGCTCTTCGAGGAGTCGATCGACGAGGTCGTGATCGGCGAGTCGTTCCTCGTCGAGGAGCTCGCCGAGCACATCGCGCAGCACATCGTCGAGCGCCAGCGCGCGGGACGCGCCGAGGTGCGGATCGTGACGCGCTACCCGCGCGAGCGGCGGACGCCGGTCACGGGACTGCCGACGCAGGAGCTGATCACCCTCGTCGGGATCGCGGCGGCGAGCGAGCGCGGGGCGCGGCGCGCCGTTGGCGTCGAGGCGCCCGGAATCAACGCGTGCCCGTGCGCGCAGGGGCTCGTCCGGGGGCGCGCGTCGGAGCGGCTGCTCGAAGCGGGCTTCGGCGACGACGACGTCGAGCGGATCCTCGAGCTGGTCCCGCTCGCGACGCACAACCAGCGCGGCCGCGGGACGCTGTACGTCGGCACGTCGGAGTCGGTGAACGCCGAGCAGCTCGCCGACGTCGTCGAGCAGTCGATGAGCGCGCCCGTGTACGCGCTCCTCAAGCGTCCGGACGAGCTCTTCGTCGTCGAGCACGCGCACCTCCAGCCGCGCTTCGTCGAGGACTCGGTGCGCTACTCGCTCGCGGGCGCGCTCGAGCGCTACCCGTCGCTCGGCGACGCCGACTTCCTGCTCGCGCGGCAGGTGAACTTCGAGACGATCCACGACCACGACGTGGTCGCGGAGCGTTACGGGACGGTCGGGGAGCTGCGCAGCGAGCTCGAGTCCGGTGACCCGCCCGACCACCAGACGTCGCTGAACGACTGGCTCAGCGCCTGAACATCGCCGCGAGCTGCACGCGCGGCTCCTTGTGCGCGAACAGCCGGCGGATGTTCTCGCGGTGCAGGAAGACGATCCCGCCCGCCGCGGCCAGCGTCACGATCTTCACCGGCCACGACTCGTCGAGCACGAAGGCGAACACGGGCAGCGAGACAGCGGCCGCCATCGAGGCGACCGACACGTAGCGCGCGACGACGAACGTCACGACCCACACCACGAGCGCGCAGAGCGCGACGAGCGGCGCGAGCCCGAGGATCACGCCTCCGGTCGTCGCGACCGCCTTGCCGCCCTTCTCGAACCTGAGGAAGATCGGCCGCGCGTGCCCGAGCATCGCGCCCGCCCCCGCGAGCACGCCCGCGACGTCGTTCACGAGCAGCGACGCGAGCAGCGTCGGCACGAGCCCTTTCAGGACGTCGATCACGATCGTCGGCACGCCGACCTTCCACCCCATGACGCGCCAGACGTTGGTCGCCCCGATCGACCGCGAGCCGATGCGGCGGATGTCGATCCCGCGCACGAGCCGGACGAGCCAGTACCCCGTCGGGATCGAGCCGGCGAGGTAGCCGCCGACCAGGGCGGCGACGTAGCTCACTTCAAGGGGATCTGGTAACCGGAGACCCAGTCGTTCACGGTCGTCCAGTCGAGGTTGTCGAAGAACGCGTCGATGTACGCGGCTCGGTCGGTGCGGTAGTCGAGGAAGTACGCGTGCTCGTAGACGTCGAGCGCGACGAGCGGCGTCGCGTTCCAGATCGGGTACGTGTTCTGCGCGTCGCCGATGTAGTTGAAGAGCCGTCCCTCGTCCCAGTCGTAGGCGGTCCACGCCCAGCCGCGGCCCGCCATACCGGTCGCCTTCAGGTCGGCCCGCCACGCCTCGGCAGAGCCGAAGTCGCGCTGCACCAGCTGGCCGAACGCGCCGTCCGGGTCGCCGCCGAGCCCACCGAGGTGCTCGAAGTAGATCTCGTGGTTCTTGATCCCGCCGATCGCGAACGTGAGCTCGACCTTGAGCACGCGGATCTGCGAGTAGACCTGGTTCGCCGAGCCCAGGTCGACGCCGTCCAGCTCCCGAAGGATCTCGTTCCGCTTGTTGACGTAGCCCTCGTACAGCTTGTAGTGCGCCTCGACGGTGTCGCGGGAGATGCCGTCGAGCTCGAGCAGTGCGGGCTTCAGCTCGCGGGGGACGATCGCTTCGAAGGTGGACGTCTGGGCCATGGAATCCTCCGGTCGGCGGGTGCGCGCGGCCGAGCATAACGGTTAGCCTCCGAACCGACCTGCGACCAGGAGGAGTAGCCATGGCGCACGAGGTTCCGCCCCTGCCGTACGACTACAACGCGCTCGAGCCGCACATCGACGAGCAGACGATGCGGCTCCACCACGACAAGCACCACCAGGCCTACGTCGACAACCTCAACGCCGCGCTCGACGGGACGGACTGGGCCGACAAGCCCGTCGAGGACGTGCTGCAGAACCTCGACTCGCTCCCCGAGGACAAGCGCATGCCGGTCCGCAACAACGGCGGCGGCCACTGGAACCACTCGTTCTTCTGGCAGCTCATGAGCCCCGGCGGCGGCGGCGAGCCCGACGGAGCGCTGAAGGACGCGATCGACCAGGCGTTCGGCGACGTCGACACGATGAAGCAGCAGGTCAACGAGGCGGGCGTGAAGCGCTTCGGATCGGGCTGGACGTGGGTCGTGCGCGGCGGCGACGGATCGCTCTCCGTCGAGTCGACGCCGAACCAGGACACGCCGCTGATGGAAGGCAAGACGGCGATCCTCGGCATCGACGTCTGGGAGCACGCCTACTACCTCAAGTACAACAACCGGCGGCCCGACTACCTGGCCGCGTGGTGGTCGGTCGTCAACTGGGACACGGTTCAGGAGCGGTACGGGGCCTAGGAGGGCTTGGCGGAACGGCCCTCGTCGTCGGGGTGCGATGGTCGTTTCGAGGCAAGGACGCAGGGAGCGTTCGTAGCCGAGTGCTACGGGCGCGACTGAGGACGCCGCATCGGAGCGACCAGCGCAGTCCGACGGCACAGCGGCTGTTGCGCCAAGCCCTCCCAACGACAAGGGAGCGCCGAAGCGCTCCCATTGCCGCTCTCCCCAACCGGACCTACGCCCGGATGAAGTTCGAGTAGCCGGAGATGTAGCCCGGCTGCACCTGCGTCTGCGAGAGGAACGCGCGCACCTTCGTCTTGCGCGCGATCCGCGCCTTCACGGTCGCGAGCGAGACGGTCGCGTTCGACTGGCTCTGCGCGAGCACGAAGCGCTTCACCGTCACCCACCGGTGCGAGCGCGTCGACCAGCGCGCGATGTAGGCGACGCGGCCGGCGAACGACTTGCCGGCGACGACCGTCACCGTGAACCGGTTCAGCGCGACGCGACGGAGCCCGATGCGCGGACGGACGTTCACCGTCGCCGTGGGGCTCGTCGCGCGGCGGTACTCGACCGAGTACGCCGTCTGGATGCGCGGCTGCGCCTCGTAGCGCCAGACGCCGTCGGTTCCGGTCGTGAGCGAGACGCGCTCGACGCTACCGCCGAAGGGGCGGACGACGAGCGTTACCGGCTGGCCGGAGACCTTCGTCGAGATCGCGCCCGAGAGCACGACCTCACCGCCGAAGATCAGGCTCGGCTTCGACGCGTTCAGGGTCACCGAGGCCGAGGCCGGGGCACGCACGACGACCGTGCCGCGGACGCGCGTCCGCGTGCCGTCGCGGTACCGGAACGTGCCGTTCTGCGCGAACGTGTTCGAGAACGACTGGCCCGGCGTCAGGATCCCCGAGCTGAAGAGCCCGGCGTCGGAGACGACCGAGCGGTTGATCGTGTCGTTGTTCGTCCAGGTGATCGTGTCGCCGACGTCGATCGTGACCGAGGCCGGCACGAAGCCGCTCCTCGTGATCGCCACGGTCTTCGTGGCGGCGATTGCGGACGGCGCGAGCGCGAGCGCGAGCACCGCCGGAATGAGCGTCAAGAGTCGTTTCATCGTTGGTTGATCCCTCCTCGCCCGTGGTATGCCCAGGAGACGGGGTCGTGGACGCCGCGGCGGAAACTTCTTACACCGCCTTCAACGGAGGACGGCGTGGGACAGCGGAGTGCTCGCAAAGGCTTTACAGGCGAAACCAGGTTGCGGCGCAATGCGTAGAAGAGGTGGACATGGCGCGCGCGCTCGCCCTTCCCCGCGTCTTGCCGCCCGCGGCCGTCTCCGCAAGGATCCAGGTCGTGGCTGAGCCGCAGCTGACCGACTCGGAGCTCCTGCTGCGGGTCGGGCACGGAGACGGAAGCGCGTTCGAGACGCTCTACCGGCGCTACGCGCGGCCGGTGTTCGGGCTGGCACTGCGCCGGCTGGGCGACCGGACGCGGGCGGAGGAGGCCGTCCAGGAGACGTTCACCTCGGTCTGGCGGTCGGCGCGGACCTACAAGCCGGAGCGCGGTCCCGGCGCGCCGTGGCTGTACGCCGTGGCGCGGAACGCGATCGTCGACGGGGCCCGCACGCGCGTCGACCCGGTCGCGGAGGGGCAGGACGAGCCGTCCGGCGACGCGGGGCCGCCCGAGCGGGCCGAGCAGAGCTGGACGGCGTGGCGCGTCCACCGGGCGATGGAGGAGCTCCCGGACGGGGAGCGCGTCGTGCTCGAGCACGCGTACTGGCGCGGCCTGTCGCAGAGCGAGATCGCGCACGAGCTGCGCATCCCGCTCGGCACGGTGAAGACGCGCACGCGCAGCGGACTCCACCGGCTCGCGGATCTGCTCGAGGGAGAGTTCAAGTGAGAGCGCCCGACTTCGACGAGCTCGTCGGCGACGCCCCGGCCGAGGAGCGGGAGCGGCTCCGGCGCACGCACGACCTTCTCGTCGCAGCCGGGCCTCCGCCCGAGCTGCCGGCGAGCATCTCCTCGCCGCCGGTCCGCGCGTTTCCGCGGCGCCGCGTCGCCGCGCTGCTGATCGCCGCTGCGATCGCGGTGACGGCGTTCGCCGCAGGCTGGTTCCTCAACAAGGGCGACGACTTCGAGGTGCGCGCCGCGGTGCCGATGCACGCGACGGCGAACGCGCCCGGCGCGGCCGCGTTGCTCGAGCTCGGCTACGGCGACGGCGACGGCAACTGGCCGATGGTCGTCAAGGTCCAGGGACTGAAGCCGCTGCCGAAGGGCGGCTACTACGAGTTGCTGCTGACGATCGACGGCAAGCCGGTCGCGGTCTGCGGGTCGTTCAAGGTGAAGCCGGAGGGTCAGACCGAGGTTCGGCTCGGCGCGTCGTACGACCTGAAGAACTTCGACGGGTGGGTCGTGCGGCCGTACATCCACGGCCGGGACAAGTTCAACCGAACGGTCGTGCTTCGGACGACGCGAACGTAGCGGCATTCGCCGCTCCGAACCGCAGCGTCCGCGACGGCCAGCCGGTGAAGCGCGCTCGCAGCGAACCGACGAACGCGCCCGCGGCGCTCGAGACGCCGCAGCGGGCGTCTGTGACGACCGGGCCCGACGCAGTGAATGTTCCGCGCCCTGAAAGGGGCAATCCGGCCGGCAGGCGAACATCGACGCTCGAGCCCGCAACAACGAGCGGGTCGAAGCCCGCAAACTCGAGACGGTGATACCACGCCGCGCGAGTGACCTCCTGACGTACCGCAACATTGACGTGGCCGCCTTCATCGCGGGCCGCAGTCAGGGTGTACAGCGGGTGGAATGCGCGTAGCTGCGTCAGAGGCGAGCAGACCGTCGGCAGCCGCGAGCAATCTGGGTCGGCGCCGCTGTTGAACACGACCGTGCCCGTCAGACGAGAGCGCCGAATCGTGCCGAAGAGCTTCGTGCCGCTCCGGACGGTGAGGCGCCCGCGGAGCGTCACCGGCTGCTGCACGAATGCACCTCGACACCCGAAGCTCTCGCCCAGGGTCTGCGCCCGACCGCTCGCCGCGATTGTCATGTTCACCGCAAGGCTCGTGCCGAGCTCACCGCGAACCCGCCACGTCCCGCGGCGCCCGTCGAACGCCACCGTGCGCGTCCGCCGTGCGACACCGCGGAGATCGTGCGACTCGGCTCCTCGCCGGAGGCTGACGCCGACGATCTCGCCGCCGGTCGCCTCGCGCGCAGGGACGCTCGCCGAGAGCCGCCACCCCGGATGCCCGGCGACCGCGGACGGCGAGACGAAGAGGGAGACATGGTCGACGGCGAACGCCGTGCCGGGCACACAGAGTGCGCCGGCCAGGACCGCCACGATGACCCACGCGCGCCTCATCAGCCGCTCTCGAAGTACGACGCAGTACGGTGGCGTCGGTTAGGGCGCGGTGCGGTCGTTCGCGACGAAGGCCGCGTGCGTGATGGGCATCTGCTCGGCGAACAGCCGCTCGACCGCTTCGGCGTAGCGGCGGATCTCACGCTGCGCCATCTCGGCCGCGCGCAGCGAGACGAAGTTCATGAGCGCCCGCGCGTTGACCGTCCAGTAGAACTCGGTGTAGGCGCCGACCGGCAGGACGGAGCGGGCGAGCTCCCGTGCGACACCCTGCTCGACGAGGCGCTCGTAGGTCGCGTAGGCCTGCTCGTAGACGGCCCGCAGCTCCTCGCGTGTCGTCTCCGCGAGCTCGGGATCGACGGGCTCGAAGGAGTACGCGCCGGGCTTCCCGACCTGCGTCCGCACGTCGTCGGGCTCGGGCACGTAGAAGTCGTCGGTCGCGCGCGCGTAGCGCATCGAGAACTCGTTGAACGACCCGACGCGGTGCCGGAACCACTCGCGCGCGACGAAGATCGGGCAGCGGATGTGGAACCGGAACGAGTTGTGCTCGAACGGCGTCCCGTGCCGCTCGCGCATCAGAAAGCGGATCAGGCCGGCGTCTGCTTCGCCCAGCTCGGTGACCCGCCGGCCGAAGCTGACACGCGCCGAGTTGACGACCGAGAGGTCGTCCGCCATCACGCCGTCGAGCCGCACGAACCCGTGATCGAGCACGGGGATGCTCCCGTCGGGCAAGACTTCAGGCATGACCGCCATCCCGGCGAGGGTAACAGGGGCGTATGTCGGCGCCTCGGGCTTCTCGTATCCGACCTGGAAGCCCGACTTCTACCCCGCGGACGCGAGGCCCGAGGAGTTCCTCCGGCGTTACGCGGAGCGGCTGCCGTCGGTCGAGCTGAACACGACGGGCTACCGACTCCCGGCCGAGGGACACTTCCAGCGCTGGGCCTCGGAGACGCCTGACGGCTTCAAGTTCGCGGTCAAGCTCCCGGCCCGCTTCTCGCGGCAGCTCGGCGTGATCCAGGAGCGGTTCGCGCTCCTCGGCGACCGGCTCGGCCCGATCCGCGTCACGGTCGAACAGGCCGCGGACCCAGGTTTTCTCGCGCTCCTGTTCGGGTCGCTCGACCCGTCGTTCCGGATCGCGCTCGACCTCCGCCACGAGTCGTGGCAGGGAATCGACGTGTCGCCGGGGATCCGTGTCGACGACTGGGAGGCCGACGCCCCGTTTCGCTACGTGCGGTTCCGCGAGCCGCCGTACTCGGACGACGACCTCGCGGGCTTCGCCGCACGCATCCGGCCGCTGCTCGACGACGGGAAAGACGTATTCGCGTACTTCCGACACGAAGACGCGCCCACCGCGCCCCGCTACGCCGAGCGATTGCTCAAACTTCTCGAGACGTGACCACGATGCGCTTCCAGCTCGTTCCGCGGCCGGGCCAGCCGGACTTCCTCGACCTGCCGTGGGACGACCCGCTCGAGGAGTGGAACGTCGAGCGTCTCGCGATCGTCGAGCGCGGGATCAGCCGTCACGTCGTGCGCTTCGTCGAGTACGACGGCACGTACTACGCGCTGAAGGAGCTGCCGCACCAGTACGCGCACCGCGAGTACCACCTGCTGCGCGAGCTCTCGCGCCACGGTCTCCCGGGCGTCGAGGTCGTCGGCATCGCCCACCGGCCGGCGCTCGAGGACATCCTCATCACGCGCCACCTCGAGTACTCGCTCCCGTACCGCATCCTCCTCGCGCGGCGCCCGATGCCCGACATGCAGGACCGACTGCGCGACGCGCTCGCGAACCTCCTCGTGCGGCTCCACCTCTCCGGCTTCTTCTGGGGCGACTGCTCGCTCTCGAACACACTCTTCCGGCGCGACGCGCACAAGCTCGCCGCCTACGTCGTCGACGTCGAGACCGGCGAGCTGCACGAGACGCTGAGCGACGGCCAGCGCTTGCTCGACCTGGAGCTCGCCGAGCAGAACATCGCCGGCGAGCTGCTCGACCTCGAGGCGGAGCTGGGCGAGCTCGGCTTCGGCGATCCCTTCGAGCTCGCGGAGGTGACGCGGACGTCGTACGAGCGCCTCTGGGACGAGCTCACCGCGGAGGAGGAGTTCGGCTCCCATGAACGCTCACGCCTGCAGGAACACCTCAAGCGGCTCAACGAGCGCGGGTTCGACGTCGAGGAGATCGAGCTCGACGAGACCGAGGACGGCTACCGCCTCCGCGTGCGCCCGCAGGTCGTCGAGGCGGGGCACTACCGCCGGCGGCTCCAGCGGCTGACCGGGCTCGACGCGCAGGAGAACCAGGCGCGGAGGCTCCTCGAGGACATCGACGCGTACCGCGCGGCTCTCGAGGCGTCGGGCCAGAAACCGGTCTCCGACGCCGCGGTCGCGGGGCGCTGGCTGACCGACGTCTTCGAGCCGACCGTCGTCCGCGCGATTCCGCAGGAGCTTCACGGCCGGCGTGCGGCGGCGCAGGTCTTCCACGAGCTCCTCGACCACCGCTGGTACCTCTCGGAGGAGGCCGGCCGTGACGTCGGGCTGGACGAGGCCGTGGAGTCGTACATCGAGAACGTCCTGCGGCCCGCGCCCGAGGAGCGCGTGATCGTGGAGCCGAAGGACGGAAGCGCGCGCTAGGCCGGCGTTGCCGCGCCGTGCTTGTCTTTGAGGTAGCGCAGGTACGGCTCGGGATCGATGCGCGAGCCGGTCGCACGCTCGAGCGTCTCCTGCGGCAGGAACTTCCGCCCGTGACGATGGATGTGCTCGCCGAGCCACTCGCGGAGCGGCGCGAACTCGCCGCGCTCGAGCTTGTCGTCGAGATCCGGGATGTCGTCCTTGATCCGCTCCCAGATCTGCACGCTCATCACGTTGCCGAGCGAGTACGTCGGGAAGTACCCGATCGTGCCCGTGCCCCAGTGCATGTCCTGGAGCACGCCGTGCGCGTTGTCGGGCACCTCGACGCCGAGGTAGGAGTCCATCCGCCGGTTCCACTCCTCCGGGAGGTCCTTCAGATCGACCTTGCCGGAGAGCAGGTCCTGCTCGAGCTCGAAGCGGAGGATGACGTGCATGTTGTAGGTCACCTCGTCCGCGGCGATCCGGATCAGCGACGGCTGCACGCGGTTGACGGCTCGGAAGAACGTCTCCTCGTCGACGTCGTCGAGCAGCGGCGCGAAGTTCGACTGGACGCGCGGGTACATGAAGCGCCAGAACGGCCGCGAGCGCCCGACGAGGTTCTCCCACATCCGGCTCTGCGACTCGTGCAGCCCGAGCGACACGCCGCCGCCGAGCGGCGTCCGGTCGAGCTCGCGCGCGATCTGGTGCTCGTAGAGCCCGTGGCCGTACTCGTGCATCGTCGCGAAGAACGACTCGAGCCCGGTCGGCTCGTACTTCGTCGTGATGCGGATGTCGTCGATCCCGCCGCCGCTCGCGAACGGGTGTACCGTCGGATCGAGCCGGAACGCGCCTTCGCGGTGCCCGAAGAGCTCGATGATCTCGCGCGAGAGGGCCTCCTGCTGGTCGGCCGGGAACGACCGGCCGAGCGTGCCGTCGTCCTCGCCGTACAGCCCGGCGGCCTCGCCGACGAGCGGCACGAGCTCCTCCTTGAGCCGGTCGAAGACCGCGCGCACATCGGCGGTCTTCATGCCGCGCTCGTAGTCGTCGAGCAGCACGTCGTACGGCTCGTCGGCCTCCGGGAAGAGCTCGACGTAGCGCCGCCGCAGCTCGAGGTGGTGCTCGAGGAAGGGGCGGAACGCGTCGTAGTCGTTCTCCGGCTTCGCCTGGCGCCACGCCATGAAGCCCTCGGTCGCCGCCTTGACCATCTCGGTACGGAGCTCCGGCGGGATGCGCGCGGCCTTCTCGTAGTCCTTCCGCGCGACGCGGATGAGCGACGCGTCGTCCGACTCCGGGTCGAGCGACTCCTCGTACGGGCGCAGCTCCTCGAGCAGACGCTCAGTCTCAGGCGAGACGAAGAGGTCGAAAGAGATGCGGTCGAGTGTCGCCTGCTGCTCGCCGCGGACACCCGCGCCGGCCGGCGGCATCATCACCTGCATGTCCCAGCCGA
>Ga0111539_10009456_pt1 | contig 12300 bp, 8 predicted proteins | sample RhiMethybrSRZTD1_FD_79667 | JGI IMG/M metagenome (GOLD analysis project Ga0111539, IMG submission 79667) | Populus rhizosphere microbial communities from Tennessee, USA - Rhizosphere MetaG P. TD hybrid SRZTD1 (version 2) (version 2) | ecosystem: Host-associated > Plants > Roots > Rhizosphere >...
GATTTGGGCGAAGGCGAGCGTCAGCATGGCGAGATAGATGCCGCTCAGCCGCACGATGAAGAAGCCGAACAGGGCAGCACCGAGCCCGGCGAGCAAGGGTGCTGCGAGCAGCGCCGGTTCCATCGGCACTTCGAGCCTGGTCACGAGGAGGCCGGCGGCATAGGCGCCGAGGCCGAAATAGGCGGCGTGACCGAAGCTGACGATGCCGCCGACGCCGATCAGGAAGTTCAGGCTGAAAGCGGCGAGGGCAAAGCTCAGCACCTCGATGGCGACCTTGACGGTGTAGGCATCGCCGACGAGCGGCAGGATGAGCAGGATGATGCCAATGACGGCGACGGCAACGTGCTCGGTCCGGCCGAAGCGCTCGAGCCGCACGATCCCCTCGGGCAGCACGACGCGGGCCTGGTGCGCCTCGGGGCGGCCCATCAGGCCGTGCGGCCGCAGCATGAGCACCAGCGCCATCAGCAGGAACACCAGCACCAGCGTGATCTTTGGGAAGATGAGGATGCCGAAGGCCTGCAGCAATCCGATCAGCAGCGCGGCAAGGAAAGCACCGGGCACGGAGCCCATGCCGCCCACCACTGTCACAACGAACGCCTCGGCGATGATCGAGATGTCCATGTGTGGGTTGGCGGCGAGCTTCGGCGTCTGCAGCGCCCCGCCGAGCCCGGCCAGCGCCGCGCCGAGGAACAGCGTACCGGTGAACAGCAGCGCTTGGTTGACGCCGAGCGCTGCGACCATCTCGCGGTCTTGCGTTGCGGCCCGCACCAGCACGCCGAAGCGGGTCTTGTGCATGAGCAGCCACAGCAGGCCCAGCACGATCGGCCCCATCACGATGAGGAACAGCTCGTAGGCGGGGAAACGGTGACCGAGGATGACGACGGCGTGGCGCAGCCCCGGCGCGCGCGGCCCCAACAGGTCGAGGGGACCCCAGATCGCCAGGACCAGGTCCTGCACGGCAAGGACGACGCCGAAGGTGGCGAGCAGCTGGAAGAGCTCCGGCACCTGATAGATGCGCCGCAGCAGCAGGAGCTCCATGGCGACGCCGATCAGCCCGACGCCGATCGCGGCGGCAAGCACCCCGGCGAGGAACATGGGAAAGCTGTTGGAGACGTCGAGCAGACGCGGGATCAGCGTCACGCCGAAGTAGGCGCCCAGCATGTAGAAGGAGCCGTGCGCGAAATTGACGATGCGCGTGACGCCGAAGACGATCGTCAGCCCGGCCGAGATGATGAACAGCGATGACGCGCTGGCCAGGCCGTTCAGCGCCTGCACGAGAAGGAAGGATAGATCAGGCAAGCGAAGGCCTCGCTGGCTTGGCGCCGCCGATGCGGCCGTCCTTCGACAAGGTCAGGACGGGGGCGTGCAAGCGGCAACCCTCATGGAGAGCCTGTCGAGCCGTGAGGGTTGCAGTCTAGCCGTCTGCTACTCCTTGCGCGCGGCCTTCACCTCGGCTTCGGGGAAGAGGTACTTGGCGCCGTCCTCGTACGTCCAGTTCTTCATGGTGCCGACCTTGCCCTTCTTGGTCGTCTCCCCGACCCAGGCACCCATGGTCGACTGCTGGTCGATGGAGCGGATGGCCATCGGTCCGGCGATGGTGTTGAACTTGAAGTCGGCCTTGAGGGTGGCGATGAGCTTCTCGGTTTCGGTGGAGCCGGCCTTGTCGATCATGTCCTTCATCATGTGGCCCACGACATAGCCCAGGAACGAGCCCAGCCGGGGCGCATCGTTGAACTTGGCCCGATAGGCCTCGATGAAGGCCTTGTGGGCAGGCTCAGCGATCTGGTCCCAGGGATAGCCGGTCACGATCCACCCTTCCGGCGTCTCGTCGCCGAGCGGCAGCAGGTATTCGGGCTCGCCGGTCAGCATGCTGGCAACCGTGCGCTTTTCGAACAGGCCGCGCGTATTGCCTTCGCGCACGAACACGGTCAGGTCGGCACCGAACAGTACGTTGAAGATTCCGTCAGGCTTGGCGTTCTCGAGTGCTGCGACGGTGGCGCCGGCATCGACCTTGCCGAGGGCCGGAAACTGCTCGGCGACGAACTCGGCGTCGGGCGTGGCGGCTTTGATCAGCTTCTTGAAGTTTGCGACCGCCGACTGCCCGTATTCGTAGTTCGGGGCGACGACAGCCCACTTCTTGACGCCTTTGCCCTTGACGGCGTCGACCAGCATCCGGGTCTGCATGTAGGTCGAGGGGCGAATGCGGAAGGTGTACTTGTTGCCCTGCGCCATGGTGATGGCATCGGTCAGCGGCTCCGTGGCGAGGAACAAAGTCTTCCTCTGATTGGCGAAGTCGGCGACGGCGAGGCCCACGTTGGAGAGGAAGGCGCCGGCGAGGAACGAGACGTTCTCGCGCGTCAGCAGCTCCTCGGCCACGCGAACGGCATCGCCGGGTGTCGCGCCGTCGTCGCGGAAAATGATCTCCATCTTGCGGTTGCCGAGCACGCCACCCTTGGCATTCACCTCCTCCTGGGCCAGCTGCATGCCGTTGCGGTAGGGCACGGCGAACGCGGCCATGCGGCTGTAGGAATTGAGCTCACCGATCTTGACCGGTTGGCCCTGGGCGAGCGCCCGGGCGCCGCCCAGACCCGCCATAGCGACCGCCAGGGCCGCCGCCGCAGCCAGTGCCTGCCGGCGCGACACTGTTCCAAGGTACATGCTCAACTCCTTCCAATCGGTCCGTCCGAACGTCAGATTAGCGGTCCGGCTCCCTCGCACCAAGGCTTTTGGCGACCGGCAAAGGGTGGCTTACGGAGCATCAATTGCTCAACATGCAGTCTGTGCCGGCTGCGCTTGCTCTTGCGCGGCCTTGCATGCCGTGGTGTCGCAGGTCTCCAGCCGCAGAGCGGCGTTTACGCCGGCCGAGATTGCGCGGAGGATGCCATCGCGGCCGCCGGCCCAGGCAACGACAGGCGGCCAGGCGCGCCGCGACAGGGAGGAACGTCCATATGGATGAACGCATGTTTCGCCTCGACGGCCGTGCAGCAATCGTTGTGGGAGCAGGCCATGGCATCGGACGGGCCATCGCGCTCGCCTTTGGCTCCGTCGGCGCCGTGGTGGGCTGCATCGACCAAGCCGGGGAGCCAGCGAAAGCCGCACAACGCGAGATCCTTGCCGCCGGCGGCAAGGCCGAAGCGTTCGCCTGCGACGTAACCAGCGAGGCGGAGGTCGATGCGGCTGTGGCGCGCTTCGTGGCCGCGTGCGGGGCCCCGCGCGTGCTCGTCAACGGTGCGGCCAACGATGATCCGACCGGCACCATTCTGCAGCTCACGCCCGCCGATTGGACGAAGACGCTCGCCGTCAACCTGACGGGTTGCTACCTGATGAGCCGCGCCGTGCTGCCGCACATGATTGCGGCGGGCGGCGGCAGCATCATCCATATCGCCTCCCAGATGGGTCGCGTCGGTGCCGCGGGGCGGCCGGCCTACTGCGCCACCAAGGGCGCGCTGATCCAGCTCGCCAAGGTGATGGCCGCCGACCACGCGGCCCAGGGCGTGCGCGTCAACACGCTCTCCCCCGGTGCCGTGGAGACCCGGCGCATGATCCTGCGCTTTGGCGATATGGAGACCGCCCGGCAGGTGTCGGGGCCGCTGCATCTGCTCAAGCGGCTCGGCCAGCCCGACGAGATCGCGGCTGCCGCCATCTTCCTGGCGAGCGAAGCATCGAGCTTCATGACCGGCGCAGATCTGCTCGTCGATGGCGGCTACACGGCGGTTTGATGGGATGCACCCATGGGGCCACGGGCTCCGCTGCTACTGCCCTCCCTCCGGCTTGATCTTGGCGTCGCGGATCACCTTGCCCCACCTCTCCATCTCGGTCCTGATTCGGGCCGAGAACTCCTCGGGTGAGCTGGAGACGATCTCGAAGCCGAGGTCGTCGAGGCGCTTCTGTACGTCCGGTGCGGCGACGGCCTTGACGACCTCGCCGTGCAGCAGGGCGATGATCTCCTTGGGCGTGGCGGCTGGTGCAAGCAGACCCGTGAGGGTATAGGCCTCCTGGCCCGGGAAGCCGGCTTCGGCGATCGTGGGGACATCGGGTAGCGACTTCACGCGCTTGTCTGCCGTTACCGCAAGTGCCCGCAGCAGCCCCTCCTTGATCTGCGGCGAGGCCGGCGGCAGCGCCGAGAATGCCACCGGCGTGTGGCCGCCGACGGCGGACTGGATCGAGGGGCCGGCGCCCGTGAACTGTACGGTGGGCAGATCGAGGCCGTTGGAGATGCGGAAGATTTCCCCCGAGAGATGCGGCGTGCTGCCGACGCCGGGGGCGGCGAAGCTGTACTTGCCCGGATTGGCCTTGATGACGTCGATCAGCTCCTTGACGCTCTTGGCCGGTACGGATGGATGCACGGTGATGACGTTGGGCGAGACGGCAACGATCGTGATGGGGGCGAAGTCCTTCACCGGATCGTAGGGGACTTTGGCGAACAGGGTCGGGTTGATGATGAAACCGGTGCTGACGGCAACAAGGGTGTACCCGTCGGCGGCCGACTGCGCGACCATTCCGGAGGCCGTGTTACTGCCGGCGCCCGGCTGGTTCACCACGTAGAACTGCCTGCCGAGACTGGCGGAGAGCTTGTCGGCGACGATGCGGGCGATGACGTCGGTAGGGCCTCCCGCCGCGAACCCGACAATGATCCGCACGGGCTTGTCCGGATAGGACTGGGCGAGCGCCGGACCGGCGCAAACGAGCGCGGCCCAGGCGAAAGCGAGGCGGATCATCGAGCGCAAGGGTTTCCTCCATGGCAAGCTTGTTTTCGGCAATGCTAGCACCAGTGTCAGCTCCATGGCGAACCGCCGTTTGGTCGAGATGCTGCGGGCTTGCGTCGGTCGCAACCATGCTATGAATGCCCGAGACACCACTCCAGCCAGCACATGGAGCGTGCCCATGGACACCAAGCAGTATCCAGTCACCCGCACGGAAGCGGAGTGGCGCAAGCTGCTCACGCCTGAGCAATACGAGATCATGCGCCGGCACGGCACCGAGGCTCCCGGCAGCTGTGCGCTCAACTACGAGAAGCGGGCCGGAACCTTCGTGTGTGCGGGTTGCGACCAGCCGCTGTTCGTGTCGAAGAAGAAATTCGAGAGCGGCACGGGCTGGCCGAGCTTCAACGATCCCGAGGCGGGGGCCGTGGAGACAACGTCGGACGACAGCTACGGCATGATCCGCACGGAGGTGCATTGCAGCCGCTGTGGCAGCCACCTTGGTCATGTATTCGACGATGGTCCGCCGCCCACCGGCCTGCGCTATTGCATCAACGGGGTGGCGATGAAGTTCCAGCCTGAGTGAGGCGCCCTGCCCCTCGGCGCGCTCAGCGACGAAGGCCACGTCATGCACGTGGCCTTCTGTCATTTGCGCCCTTGCCGGTCAGGCGGCCGACTTCGCGGGCGGGTGTGTGACGAGCGACTTGAGGTCGGCCGTGGCGCCGGCGAGCCCGCCCAGGTCCGGCCTTGGCCTGGCAAGGCCCGGAATGCGCGCGAAGGTCTGCTCCATCGCCTCGGCGGCATCGAGGAGCTCGAGGTCGCCGTGGAAGGGGCCCGTCACCTGCAGGCCGAACGGCATGCCGGCATGGTCCACGCCGCAGGGCAGGGAAATGCCGGGGTTGGTCGCCAGCGTGATGAAGTAGGTCAGCGCCAGCCAATGGTAGTAGTTGCGCAGCGGCTTGCCGTCGACCTCCGGGAGGTAGAGCTCCGTCCACGGCCGCGGCGAGACCGGGGTCGTCGGCGACAGGACGAGATCATAGTCGCGGAACGTCTGCTGGAAGCGGCGGAAGATGCGCGTCTGTTCGGCATGCCCCCAGGCGGCATCGGCAAGCGACATCGCCGCGCCCATCTCGTAGTTGGCGCGCACGTTGGGGCCGAGCGACATGGGGTCCTTGCTGTAGGCGGCATGGTAGCGCGCCACGAACGTCAGGGCGCGCACGACATCGAAGCAGCGGTCGGCCTCGCCGAAGTCGAAGGCCACCTCGTCGCAGGCGCGGAACAGGTGGCGCATGGCGGCGATACGCTCGCGCATGACGCTGCGGATTTCGCGCGTGACGGGGCATTGACCGAAGTCCTCGGTCCAGGCGACGCGCAGGCTGCCGAGGTCCACGGGCCGTCCGGCGGCGGCGCGCTCCCGGTCGATGGGAAAGGCCAGCGGCTCGCCGTCCTCCATGCCGAGTTGCGCCGCGAACAGCTGGCGCACGTCACCGACGGAGCGGCCCATCGGGCCCAGCACCGAGACCGGGGTCCAGCCGAGCGGCCGGAACTCCATCGGCACGACGCCGGGTGAGGGGCGCATGCCGACGACGCCGCAGTAGGCGGCGGGGATGCGCAGCGAGCCGCCCGTATCGGAGCCGGTGCAGACGGGGAGCATGTCGCAGGCGAGCGCCACTGCCGAGCCGCCGGAGGATCCTCCGGCGTTGAGCTTGGGATCGAACGGATTGCCGGTGGCACCCCACACGGGATTGCGCGTGTTGGCGCCGGCGCCGAACTCCGGGACGTTGGTCTTGGCGACGACAATGGCGCCCGCCTTGCGCATGTTGGCGACCATTGCGCAATCGCGCGGCGCGACGTGATCGCGGTAAAGTGGAGAGCCGTGCGTGGTGAGCAGTCCCTCCGCGTCGTGCAGGTCCTTGATGCCGGTGGGAAGTCCGTGCAGGGGGCCGAGCCGGTCGCCGGCGCGTGCCGCCCTCTCTGCTGCTTTTGCCTCGCTGCGGGCGCGATCGTAGATCGTATCGCAGATGGCGTTGACGGAGGGGTTGAGCGCGGCGATGCGTGCAATCGCCGCTTCCAGCAGCTCGACCGGCGAGATCTCCTTGGTGCCGATGTGCCGCCGCAGCTCCACGCTCGACAGGGCCAGCAGTTGCTCGTTCGTGGGCATGCGCATTCCCCCAATATCCAGTGAGATTTACAAACCGTGCTTCGACAGGCTTAGCATGGGGCTCGAGCCCGTGGCCGCGCACTCCTCGTCGCCCTCAGTCTGTCGAAGGGCGAACCACATACGCGGGGCGTGATTCGACAAGCTCACCTCGCGGGCTCCCGGCTAGTAGATGAGCCCCGGCCGCGTCTCCGCGTCGAGCGGCCAGATGGGGCGCTGGACATTCGTATACCCGAGCTTGCGGTAGTCCGAGACGAGCGGGCCATCGGCATCGACGTAGATCACGCGCTTGGCGATCGGCCCGAAGGACGCCATGAAGTGGTTGGTCGACTTGACGACGACGAGACGGCGCGTGCGCGGGTCGATGCCGAGGTTGGTGAAAAGCTCCAGCCCCAGCGCCTGCGAGCGGTTGGTGATCAGCGCGACCTCGACGCCGCCGATGCGGATCGCGGCACAATCCCCGAGGGGGACCTTGGTGGGGCCGAAGCTCTGCCAACAGTCCCGCGCCAGGCCTACGACCGTCACCGACGCGTCGACCGGCGTGCCGGAGGCGGGTCCGGTCTTTCCACCGAAGCGCAGGGGAAAGATTGCGCCGTCGCCAGCATCGAAGCAGAGGCGCACGGCGATCGGGTCCCAGATGGGGCCGAGCGCGGCGCCCTCGATGTTGCGATCAATCAAGTGGCGCAGGATGGAGGTATTGTCGGAAGGCGCGCCGCCGCCGGCGTTGTCGGACGGGTCGGCGATAACCACGGGTGCAACGTTGCTAGCGACGGCCGCAGCCACTGCCTGAGGCACATCCAGCAATCGCGGCATCGTCTTTCCGCGCATCGACACGAGCTCCTCGCCGATACGGGTGGCCAGCCTGTCCGACTTGGACTTGTCGCCGTCGGCGATCACCAGCACCCGGCTCGCATTCTCCGGTACGTCGGCGTAGGGGAAACAGTGCACGATGGAGACTGAGAGGATGCCGTCCTTGCCCTCGAGGCCTTTGATCTGGTCGACGAAGCTCCGCATCAGCGGCTCCGTCGTCGGGTACATCTGAATCTGCCGGCAATCGTAGAGCGACATCACCGGCTTGATCTGGCCCCGGAGTGTGCGCAGAACAAGGTCCAGAACGTCTTCTGCCCGCTCCACCACGTCGGTGTGGGGGTACTCCTTGTAGCAGACGATGATGTCGGAGGCCCGCATGCGCTTGAGCGTCATGTGGCAGTGCGGATCGAGTTCCACGCCGATCACGCAGTTCTTGCCCGCGATGGCGCGGGCTCGCGCGATGATGTCGCCTTCCACGTCGTCGTAGCCGTGGGCGACCATGGCTCCGTGCAGGCCGAAGAGAATGCCGTCGATAGGCATGGCCGCCTTGAGCTGATCCAGGATCTCGTCACGCATTCCCTCGTAGTCGCGCCGGTTGGTGGTGCCGGCCGGGCTTGCAGCAAAGCAGCTGCCCTCAATCAGGGTGAAGCCTTCCTCGGCCGCGCGCCTGCGCGCAACGAACAGCGGTGCGGTGCACATGCGCGGTGAATCTTGCGGGTGCTCGCCCGGCCGGAAGAAGACGCTTTCCTTGTAGGCCGCCAGGCTTGTCGGCAGGGGGGAGAATGTGTTGGTCTCGGTGGCGAGCGTGGCGGCGAACAGGCGCATGGGTGGTGGGGCTCCGGTGGCTCGAGGGCTACTGAAGCACTGAACCCGATCCGGTGGGAAGGGCGCGAGGGAGGGATTTGTCATGCATGGACAGCGGCCGACCATTGCATCCGTCGGCAGTGTGGTCGCAGCGGCGCACCCGCTGGCAGCGCAGGCCGGCGCGCGGCTGCTGGCCGGAGGCGGCAATGCCTTCGATGCGGCGGTCGCGACCGCGGCCGCTCTCAACGTGGTCGAGCCCTACATGTCCGGACTGGCCGGCCAGGGGCTCGCGGCCTGCTGGGTTGCTGCGGAGGGTCGCATCAAGGTGCTGGACTTCGTGCCGCGGGTGCCGAGCCGGTTTCCGGTCGAGCGCTTCAAGAGCCGGGACGATCTGGCGCGAGGGCCGCTGTCCGTCGGGACGCCGGGCAATCTTGCGGGCTGGGCCGAGCTGTCACGCGCACACGGGCGCAAGCCCTTCGCGGACGCTCTCCTCCCGGCAATCGGCCTTGCCCGGGACGGCTTCCCACTCGTCGAGTTCAACGTCGACGAGATCAACGAGCACGCGCCACAGCTGGAGCGCTACACGGCGTTCCATGCGGAGTTCGCGCGCGCCTACATGGACGGCGCCGACAGGGTCGCGCTCGGTCGCGTGCTCAGGCAGCCCGATCTTGCCCGCACGCTGGAGCGAATCGCGGCCGAGGGGCCGCAGGTCGTCTACGGCGGGGCGCTTGGCAGGGCCATCGTCGCGCATCTGGAAACGCTCGGCGGCTGCATAACGCTCGGTGATCTCGAAGCCTTCGCGCCGCGCTGGCGCGAGCCGATCTCGGCAGACTATCGGGGTCGCATGGTGCATGTGCCGCCGCCGCCGTGCGAAGGCTTCCAGTTCCTGCTGACCCTGCGGGTGCTTGAGCGATTCGACCTCGCCCGGCTCGAGCGCAATGGCGTCGATCATCTCGATACCGTCTATCGCGCCATCCGCCTGGCCGCCGGCGTCCGCATCGCCAGCAACAACCCGGATGCTAAAACGCTTGCCCGGCTGCTGGGGGACGACCATGTCGATGCCTTGGTTGAGCGCGTTCGCGACGGCCAACCGGTGACGGGCCCTACGGAGCAGTGGATGGCGCCGCCGTTGGGCGGCGAGGACTCCGGCCACACCACTTCGTTCTCGATCGCCGACGGCGAGGGCAACCTGATCTGTGTGACGCAGAGCCTCGGCAGCCCGTTCGGCAGCGGCGTCGTGGTGCCCGGCACAGGCATCTGCCTCAACAATTTCCTCTACTGGAGCGAGGTCACCACCGGGAGCCCGAACCGCACGCGCCCCGGCGCCGAGTTGCCGATGTGCATGTCGCCGAGCATCTCGACGCTTGCGGGCAGGCCCGTGCTCGCGCTCGGCACGCCCGGCAGCTACGGCATCCTGCAAACGCAAGCCCAGGCGTTCGTGCAGTACGTCGATTTTGGCCTGGATCTGCAGGCGGCCATCGAGGCGCCGCGGGCGCGGCTGTGGGACGGCCGCTCGGTCCACGCCGAGGGGCGTCTGCCGGCATCCACGATCGAGGCTTTGCGTGTGCGCGGCCACGCCGTGGAGGCGGTTGCCCCCTGGACCATGCGCGTCGGCGGCATGCAGGCGATAGCCATCGATCCGGAGACAGGGGTCAAGACCGGAGCGGCCGATCCACGTCGCGACGGCTATGCCGTCGCACTTTGAGTGTTGCGAAAGTTCCCCTCTCCTCGCTCGCGGGGAGAGGGAGAGCGGGCGTCACCGGAATGCCGCGACCCGGCCGGCCTGCTCGCGGATCACGCGAGCATTGTCGAGGTCTGGCGTGCCGGCCACGTCACCGCGCACCTTTATCAGCGGGCTCGACCAGATCGGCAGCCGCGGACAGCCGTTGCAGCTCTCCTTGTAGCTCATGATGTCGCGCCACTTCGTGCCGTTGACGAAGCCGTGGCCGTACGGGAACGGGGTCAGGTTCTTGTCGAGGTTGAGGTCATGCCGGGCGCCAATCAGATGCCCGACCTCATGTGCGAGCGTGTAGCTCGTTGCGGCGCACTCGTGATGCACGACCGCAAAGGCTTCGTCCGCATCGGCATAGACGCGCGTCGCCAGCCCGCAGCCCTTTGGGTCGTCGACGATGAGGATGCCGACGTCGGCCTTGTGCTTTTCGCGCAGGGCGTGAATCTCCTCCATCTTGCCGTCACCCTTGTCGGCGAAAGCCCAGACGTGGTCGAAGTGAGAGGAGCCCGGCTCCTCCGCATAGTCCGTCTGATAGGTGTGCACCAGGCGCAGCTTGACGTGCCCGACGCCGCTCTGGCGGAACGATTCGTTGGCTTCCTCCATGGCGAGTTCCACGAGCTCGCGCTTCACGTCGCTATAGTTGGCTGCCGCCTTCCTGGTGTAGGCAACGATCACGTCGATGATGACGTCCTTCTGCGACGGCATGCTCTTGGCGGCCCCCGCCTTCTTTCCCACGGCACCGCCATCGCCCAACGCCGCCACCTTCTGATCGGCGGTGGCCTTTGCCTGCTGCAGCTTCGCCTGCTTTCTGCCCTTCTGCTCGGAGCGCTTGCCGTCCTTCTTCGGGCGCATCTGGCTGCCATCGCCCTCGTTGACGAGCGGATCGTCGCGCAGGTTGGGGTCGTTGGCACGTATGCGCTCCGGCATCGGGGCGTGCTCCTGCGGCATGCGGTCCTCTGCCATCTCGACCACCGCGTGCATGTCGCCGCCCATGTGGCGGAAGGAGTAGATGCGACCCTCGTGCTGCAGCGTGCCGGTCATCTTGCCTCCCGGCCACCACATGATCGTGACGGGCGCGCCCGTGCCGTCCACCGTACCGCGCCAGATGCACATGTTGGGCTTCACGTCGACGTTGGAGCGCGTGACGGTGAGCGTGGTCTTGTCGTTGACGGCAACGGAGATGCGCGCGGGGTCCCTGGAGGTCGTCGGATCGTTGTGGTCCTTGGTCAGCGCGTATTCGACCATTGGTGCCATCGGCGTTTCCATCATGCCGATACTCACGGTAGAGCGGGACGACTTGGCCTGCTCCATCATTGTCTTCTGCTTGTCGTCCATGGTCATGTCTGACGGCGCCTTGTGGAACAGGTGGTTCCACTTCTCGCCGAGCTGATTGACACCGACGCCATGCGCAGCGGCTGCCTTCTTGACGGCCTCGACGTTCTCCTTCGGCACTGCCCACATCTCGGTCTTCGTGAGCGTCAGCACCTGACCCTTGGCCTTGCCGGCGTGCTTGATGATGCGTTTGTAGAGCGGCGAGTTCTGCGGGGGTAGCTTCGTCATGATGAGCGGAACGCGCTCGGGCTCGCCGCCTTGTGCCAGCGCGGGACCAGCGGCGGGGAGCGCGAGGCACCCAACGAGGAATGTCGCGTGGATCGTGCGTGATTTGATCATGACCACATGCTCCCGATAATGGTCACCGGCCGGATCGGCTCGCCTCGCGCGATGCGCGTATTCCTTGTACCAGTCTTCCGGCGCCTTGCCAGCGGTGCCCTCTTGTTTGAGCGGCCGTTTCGCGATGGGCAGCATACATCGGTAAATTGGCACAACCGTGGACCACGGGCACACCCTTCCGGACGGTCGTACCGAGCCCCACGCCTGCGGGCCGGTAACGACAGATGGGGACAGACAGTTCCGCTCCTTGTCCGTCCCGTGGCATCACCGGTTGCACCTACGCCACGACTGAAAATCCTGGTTTCGATTGACGTCAGCACTACCAGATTCGAGCCCTTTTGACGGGCCGGCTCGCGGCCTCACGCGGTTGATCTGAACGTTGATCAGAGGACGGCGAATTTTGCGCTGCCATGATGCATACGCCA